>ENA-OQAZ01000365-OQAZ01000365.1-human-gut-metagenome-genome-assembly--contig:-NODE-365-length-25884-cov-3.278449_pt1 | contig 25884 bp, 26 predicted proteins | sample MGYA00242737_ERZ504531 | MGnify/ENA primary metagenome ERZ504531 (study PRJEB26092, sample SAMD00036244) | human gut metagenome | host: Homo sapiens | study: EMG produced TPA metagenomics assembly of... | reverse complement strand
TGTCGGTCTGCTCATTTATGAGCACACATGGAACATTGCGAAAATATTCCAGGTATTGCTTTCCATAATCACTCTTCATAAAAATGCTCATCATGCCATATGTCATAATCAAGACATCTGCTTTGACATATCTCGCATAATCATAAATTGCACTTTTTTGATAATCCCATCCTATTGATGTATCAGGTGGATACAGCTGCGCTGTATAAGGACTGCTCACATTCATAAAATACATTAACTGCACATCGCACTCCTTTGATGCCTGATCAATTCCCTTCATAATGTTGATTGCGTGCGGTGAGTTAGCATTGCCAATCACAACTCCTATTTTACAGCGCTCCTGCATTTTTATCCCTCCTTTTTTGAGCCAATAGTCTTATTTCTATAAAAATCAAAATTTACTTCATCATTTCTGCATCTTTTTTTGCCTTTTCCACAGCTGCCACAAGATTATCCCCGGCACGCTCCATCGCATCAAAGACTTCTTTTTGTTCATCCTGATTCCCTGCTGCCGTGCTTGTTCCTGTCAAAATGGCTGTATGCTCATCTGGTGTGAAATCCTCTTCATCCTGCACATCAATCGCGAAAGTGAGAGGATCTAGCTTGCTCAATTCTCTTGCGATAAAATGTGCAAACAAAAATGAGCATACTCGTTTGTGTGTGTCATGTCTCCCGGGTGGAAATAGACACGGCTAGCTTCTTTTCCATTTTTCTTGATTAAATCTGCTGCATATTTATGAAGGTCAATTACAGGCACACCAGTCTCTTCCCCTACCTCAAAAACAGCCTGTGCATGCTCTGCTAAAAGATCATTGTAGGTGCCGTCATCCTTCCAGGTATTGCGCGCAAGCGGTGTTACAAGAATCGGGACTCCGCACAGTCCACGAATCTCATTTACATAATTCATCAAATTTTCTTTATAACCTGTCTGTGCCTGCAGATGTGCCAGTTTCTGATCGTTGTGGCCAAACTGAAACAAGCAAAAATCGCCCGGACGAATATACTTCTTTACGATATCGTAGTGTCCCTCATTGCGAAAGGTTTCTGTGGTAAGTCCGCTGTGCGCCTGATTATCAATAGCTGTACTTTCTCCGATAAAATATGCAAGGCACTGTCCCCATGAACTGTAGCATCCGCCCGGCATATATGGCTTTGGACAAGTCTGATCAGTAACTGTGGAATCTCCTGCCAGATAGACTGCCGGAATTTTTGTCTTTGCAGAAAGCTTCTCTGCTGCCATGCCAACACTCTTTAATTTCGTCAGATCCTCACATGCCACTGAAAAGCCAATCTTTGTGATTGTCATGCACTCGCTGTGAAAACGCGGGATCATCTCGCCAAAATGCAGATAAAGTGTTCCCTCAATCACCTCTCCTGCCTTTCTTTTTCCAAGACGCAATAGCTGCTTTCTTCCTGCAAATACAAATAGCTGCTCTATTTCTTTAGCAGTCTCTATTTTATATGTGATGTAATAAATGCCCTCGCCATCTGCATCAGCATAGTAATCAGCTACCTGCAAGCCCTGTGCGTTTTCGCTTCCCTCGCTGCCTTCCTCAAAGCCGTCACCAAGCTCAGGAATATAGTCTGCAGCCTTAGTATCTAGCGTATATATCATAATCGTTATATCTCCTCTTATTTTCACATTTCACAGCATCTTGACCGTTTTCACCTGAATTAAAATACTATGATTTGTGTGTTTTTCATAATTTTGTCTTTATCATACACGCTTTTACGCAGAATTGCAACCTTTTTAAAACATAAAAAAGACAGGTATCAACTTCTGTCAATACCTGTCTCTATTATTATCAGTTCGTAATCTTTATGCAACGACAATCTTCTTAAAGTTCTTCTTGCCCTTCTTAATTACGAGTCCTTCTGCCGGGATCTCATTTGCTGCAAAGCTCATGCGGATATCTGTTACTTTCTCATCGTTTACACTGACACCACCCTGTTCTACTGCACGGCGCGCCTCTGAACGTGACTTAGCAAGACCTGCCTTTACAAGAAGACTTAAGATATCAAGCTTCTCACCTTCACCTTCTGCAAAGTCAGCTGCGCTAAGCTCAACTGCAGGAATCTCTGCTGCATTTCCTGCACCAAACAATGCCTTTGCTGCGCTCTCAGCCTTCTTTGCTTCTTCCTCACCGTGAACAAGCTTTGTCAGCTCAAATGCTAAGATTTCCTTTGCCTTATTTAACTGGCTGCCTTCCCACTTATCCATCTCGTCGATCTGCTCAAGTGGAAGGAAGGTTAACATACGGATGCACTTTAAGACATCGGCATCTGCTACATTTCTCCAGTACTGGTAGAAGTCGTATGGGCTTGTCTTCTCTGGATCCAGCCATACAGCACCTGAAACTGTCTTACCCATCTTCTTACCCTCGGAGTTTAACAGCAGCGTAATGGTCATTGCACCTGCGTCCTCTCCCAGCTTACGACGAATCAGCTCTGTACCTCCTAACATGTTGGACCACTGGTCATCACCACCAAACTGAAGGTTGCAGCCGTATTTCTGGAACAGCATATAGAAGTCATAGCTCTGCATAATCATGTAGTTAAACTCTAAGAAGCTTAATCCACGCTCCATTCTCTGCTTGTAGCACTCAGCTGTCAGCATTCTGTTTACGCTAAAATGCGGTCCAACCTCTCTAAGTACATCAATATAATTTAAATTTAACAGCCAGTCTGCATTGTTGACAAGCAGTGCCTTTCCATCAGAGAAATCAATGAAACGAGCCATCTGCTTCTTGAAGCACTCTACATTATGCTCGATGGTCTCCTTTGTCATCATCTTTCTCATATCGGTCTTTCCAGACGGATCTCCGATCATTGCTGTACCGCCGCCAATCAAAGCGATCGGCTTGTTTCCTGCCATCTGAAGTCTCTTCATTAAGCAAAGTGCCATGAAGTGACCTACATGAAGACTGTCTGCTGTCGGGTCAAATCCGATGTAAAATACAGCCTTTCCATTATTAACGAGATCGCGGATACGCTCCTCATCTGTTACCTGGGCAATCAGCCTCTTGCTACTAATTCTTCGTAAACCTGCATGATTTTTTCTCCTTTTCTGCGCTTTTATTACTTTCGCCTGAGAACTTTTCTAAACACAAAGCCCCCGTCCTAACAAAAGGACGAGGGCGAAATCTCGTGGTACCACCTTTCTTCACAGTCTGCTCACACAAACTGCCTTTCAAGTACACGCATCCTGTAAAAATAATCCAGTCAATCTGCGAATACTCTGACAAGATAACGGCTGCCGCGCCGCTGCAGTCTACTTTTGCAAAATCGCAAGTTCGGTGCAGAGCTCAGAGAGGTATTCCTTATAAGCTTCCCCTGCGCCTCTCACCTGCCGGCTGCTCTCTGTTGGTTTCCCTTATCAGTACTTGTTCTCCTCAACGCTGATACACAGAGTATAACAATGTGATTAAAAAATGTCAAGTCATTATTTTCAGTATATTGACTCCGTTAGCTTTTTTCATTTAAAATATCCAATTACGCTTTTTTTATTTCTTAGAAATATCTATTCCGAAGTACTTCTCGGACAGCTCGGTCAGTGTGCCATCCTTTGCCATCTCATCAAGTGCATCATTCACAGCCTCTAAAAGAGTAACTGTATCATCACCCTTACGGATCGGAATTGCAATCTCCTCTACCTGATCGGAGTAGGTTGCAATCTTGATGTTTGAATCTGGATGCTCTTTCTTGTAATCGTTAAATACAACTTCTGCATTAAGTGTTGCATCGATACGCTTGGAAAGCAGCAGCTCGATAGTCTGATTTAAATCATCAACACCAGTAACAGTTGCACCATATGCCTCTGCCTGTGATGCGTAGGTACTAGTGATTGTGTTTGCAGTCTTCTTGCCCTTTAAATCTTCCATTGATGAAATCTCATCGTAATCGCCGCGAACGATAACAGCAGTCTTATTATATGCATATGGAGTAGAGAAGTTGTACTTTTCTGCACGCTCATCTGTCACGCCAACACCATTTACCATGATATCATAGCGACCTGCATCCAAACCTGCAAGCAGTCCATCCCATGCACCCTCAACAAACTCAACCTCTACGCCAAGTTTCTCTGCGATGTTCTGTGCTACCTCTACGTCATAGCCAACCAGATCATCATTCTCATCATGGTAGGTCCACGGAGCCCAGGTTCCTTCCATTGCTACGATAATGCTACCACGCTCTTTAATCTGTGCTAAAAGATCATCTGCTGACTCGCCGGTTCCTATTTCTGTAGATACTTCTTCGTTTCCAAGCTCAGTCTCGGCCTTCTTTGATTCTTCCTCGCTCTTTGCCTCTGCGCTTGTATTTACTTCGCTGCTGCCTGCCTCAGTATCCTTGGTCTCGGCAGACTTTGTGGCAGTCTCCTTTGTCTCCTGTGCAGAAGTCTTTGCAGCTGTAGTACTCTTATCAGATGTACCTTTGAAGAACAGCCTGTCAATGCGGCAGATGCAAGCACTGCTGCTGTTAATGTACATGGAATTAATTTCTTAATTGTCATAATAGTTTCCTCCTCTTTATTTTATGAAAAAGCATTACTGATAGATATTTTCCTTATCAGAAATGCTTTTACAAGCAAGAATTACTCCTGAAAGATTCGCAAGAACTCCTTCGTGCGCGTTTCCTTAGGATGCTCAAAAAACTCCTTCGATGATCCTTGTTCCACAACCACGCCCTTTTCCATGAAAATTACACGATTTGATACTGTTCGCGCGAAGTTCATCTCATGGGTAACAACAAGCATTGTCATTCCTTCCTGTGCAAGCCGCTTCATAACTGCAAGCACCTCCACCGTCAGCTCTGGATCTAGCGCCGATGTCGGCTCATCAAAGTAAATAATCTCTGGATTTACTGCTATTGCCCTCGCAATCGCCACACGCTGCTGCTGACCACCTGAAAGCTGCGACGGATAGTAATCACTTCGATCTTCCATACCAACCTTTTTTAATGCCTCGTGTGCTATTTTATTTGCCTCATCCTTTGGCATTTTTCTTCCGACAATTAAGCCTTCCGTTACATTCTGCAATGCTGTTTTGTTGGCAAACAGGTTATAATTTTGGAATACGAAGGCCGTTTTCTTTCGAATACGCGCAATTGTGCGCTTCGATGCCTTATGCAGTTCAATTGTCTCCTTGTCAAATGTCATAGTTCCGCCATCTGCCTTCTCTAAGAAATTCAGGCAGCGAAGAAGTGTCGTCTTTCCTGATCCGCTCGGTCCAAGAATCGCAATCACATCTCCCTTATTAACAGAAAGGCTAACATCATGAAGAACATCTGTCTGACCAAATGACTTTTTAATATTTTTAATCTCCAGCATGTGTTACCCCTCCTTTCTGCCATAGTAGCTTAGCTTCTTCTCACCTATACTCTGCACCTTTGTCAGAACGGTTGAATACATCAGATAATCAGACCTACTTCAGAATATAAAAGCAATGATTCATAATGTACTGCTATGATCTGCTTTGTCGTTTGAAGCATTTCCGTTACGGTAATACATGATGCCAAAGATGTATCCTTTACCATGGAAATCAATGAATTAAACAGGGATGGGAACGCGGTGCGCATTGCCTGTGGCAGCACGATTCTAAAAATCGTCTGTATGTAAGAAAGACCTGCACACTGTCCGGCCTCTAACTGTCCTGACGGAACTGATTCTAACGAAGCACGAACTGTCTCTGCACAATATGCGCCTTCATTTAATGAAAATACAATTACTGCTGCTGGAAATGGATCGAGTAAAATTCCTATCCTCGACAAGCCAAAAAACACAATATACAGCTGGACTAAAAGCGGCGTACCACGAAAGATCCAGATATAAAAGCGACAAATCTGCTTTAACACTTTGATGTTCGCAAACTGCACTAGAGCAACCACAATTGCAATCACCATTGCCAGTGAAAAGGAGATCACTGTCAGCGGAAATGGTGACAGTCAGACCATGCATGAACATCTTTGGAAAGGAGTCAATAAACAGATTCCACAACCGACCACTAAACATAAAACACCCTCTTTTCTTAATAAAAGAATAAAAGCAACGCGGCAACCCGCAGGCCGCCGCGTCAAAAACTTTAAAAAACCTACTTCTCCGATAGTTTAATAGATTTTTTCCGATATGTCAATGAAATAAAATCTTATATTTTTTGTACTTTCTGTTACAGTTCATACCATGCGACTGTTAGCGCTATTGCAATTATCAAAAATCCAAGACCCACAAGAAGTGTTCATATATTGTCCTTTGCCTTTTTGCTTTCGCTTTTTGGCCTTTTCTACCTTAAACTCGTAGAATTTTCCATTCGCTTCCCGTGTGGAAAACGGAATCAGAAAATGAGCACCTTTTTGCAGTGCAAAGGAGAAAATATCAAGCACACCAGTAGTGGATATCCAGACAAGAAGACCAAAGCTTATATATAACAGTGCAATGACAGAAAAGCCATTGCCAATTGCCAGGATACGGTCTGCAGCCGATACACCTTCTGCAAACGCTCCCTGCGATGTCATAACACCGACTGCGATAATAAGGCCAATTGCAATCTGGATTATTAAACGGATTATATTTTTTTTCTCCATTTAATTTCCTTTCATCTGCTCTTTGTAACGTGCAAACTCGGCATCGTTGCAATGTACAAAATGGCCTGGAGCAACCTCACGGAATGACGGTTTGTCTACTGTGTAATCATGCTCCTTTAACGGAACATAGCTTATACGCTGACGCTGCTTCTCGTAGTGCGGGTCTGGAAGCGGAATTGCAGACAGAAGTGATTTTGTATATGGATGAAGCGGATGCTTGAACAGCTCATCGGAGTCGGCCAGCTCTACCATTTTTCCATAATACATAACACCGATTCGATCTGAGAAATATTTTACAACAGACAAATCATGCGCAATAAACAAGATTGTCAGTCCCATCTTATGACGAAGATCATCAAGAAGGTTGATAACCTGTGCCTGAATGGAAACATCAAGTGCACTAACTGGCTCATCCGCAATGATAAGCTCTGGATTCATAACAACCGCACGTGCAACACCAATACGCTGTCTCTGTCCACCGGAGAACTCATGCGGATAACGGCCTGCATGCTCACGAACAAGACCAACGAGCTCTAGTACACGATATACTTCTTCGTCGATCTTTTTCTGATCCTTCTCACCACGGATAACAAGACCTTCTGCAATAATCTGACGCACGGTCATACGCGGGTCGATGGATGCAATAGGATCCTGGAAAATCATCTGAATATCTGTTACAGCACGACGGCGCTTCTGATCTTCCTGCGCAAGACGAATCTGCTTTTTTTGCTCTGCAATCACTTCATCGCGCTTTTTCTTTGCATCCTTTAATTTCTCGCCGGACACACCAGACTTCTTTAAAGCAGTATAAGCTTTCTTTGCCTTCTCGATCTCCCACTTGTAGGAGCCAGTTCCTGCTGCGATGCGTTCTCCCTTAAAGTATACATTTCCGGAAGTGATGTTGTAAAGCTTGATGATGGAACGTCCTGTCGTAGTCTTTCCACAGCCGGACTCTCCTACAAGGCCGAATACTTCGCCCTTTTTCACTTCAAAGCTGACATCATCCACTGCCTTATTTTCTTTAAAATACTGGCACAGATGCTCTACCTTAAGCAGAGTCTCCTGTGAGCTTGCCACATTCTTTTTTTCAGGCATTGGACTTTCCTCCCTTCTCTTTCATTCGTGCAATTCTATCGGTGATGATCTTTGGAATCTCTACCTTTGGTGCATCCGGATGGAGCAGCCATGTTGCCGCATAATGCGTATCACTGATCTTAAACATCGGCGGCTGCATCTCAAAATCAATCTTAAGCGCATACTTGTTACGATCTGCAAATGCATCTCCTACCGGCGGATAAATCATATTCGGCGGTGTTCCTGGGATAGCTTCAAGACGATCATTTGTATCAACATCAGGCATAGCAGAAAGCAGTGCCCATGTATATGGATGCGCTGGTGAATAGAAGATATCATCTGCTGTTCCAGTCTCAACAAGCTTTCCTGCATACATAACGCCAATACGGTCTGCCATGTTTGCAACTACACCAAGATCATGCGTAATAAAGATAATAGACAGATTACGCTTTTCCTTTAAGTGATTGATAAGTTCCATGATTTGTGCCTGGATCGTAACGTCAAGTGCTGTTGTTGGCTCATCACAGATCAAAATATCTGGGTCAGCTGCCAGTGCAATTGCAATAACAATACGCTGTCTCATACCGCCTGAGAACTCAAATGGGTACTGACGATAACGCTTTCTAGGCTCGGAGATACCTACCTCCTCCAAAAGCTTTAATGCCTTGTACTTTGCCATTTCCTTTGTCACACGGCTTACGGCGCCAGATGCGTTTTCACGGAAAAATTCAATCAGCTCTTTTGTCTTTTTCGCAAAATCAACTTCGTTTTGCTCTGCCAAATCTTCTTTATAATGCTCTGTCAGACGATTTAACAGTTCTCTTACATTATCCTGCTCAAGCTCAAGGTCAACTGCCGTAGATGGTGTTACCTTCCATGTTGGCTGTTTTCCCTTTGCAGTCAGATTATCATATTTTTTCTGCTGCTTTGCATGCTTTTTTGCAGCAGCTTTATTTTTATCAATTCCGCCAAAATAATGCTCCTGTGAAGCACGGATGCTTCCTGCAAATGTCCATGCAAGTCCATCCTTATGAATCTCAATAGGATCAATTGAAGCCTCTACTGCCTGAATCATCTTCTCAGCAGCTTCTTTACATGACTTCACATCCCAGGAATCACTGTCAAAGATGCTTCTGTTTGCACTGATCACATCAATTGCTTCCTTCTTTTTCCTTGCAGATTCCTTTGCACTAAAGGAAAGTGCCTTTGATGCTTCCTCACAAAACTCGTTTAAGAAGCTCTCCTCAAGATAGGTGCGCATCATTTTGTTAAGCTCATCAATCGGCATAGAAACTGGCACAGACTTTCCGGAGAACTGCGCATAGTAACCCATGCTAAAGAAATCTGGTTTTTCTTTTTTAAGTGCTTCTGTCATGATGCCCTGCAAAATCTCAAGCTGCGCTTTTGATGCTGTAAAGTTTTTTGACTTGCAGTCAGAAGGAATCACTGATTCAAGTGTCTTTACGGCAGCTTCAAGCTTGCTCTTATCATTGCTTACAACAAAATCATTTGGTGTAAGCTTTGACAGGCGCACGATTTCCTTAAGTGTATACTTCGGATCATCGAGTGCTTTCTTTTCAATATGAAACAGTGCATCTGTAATATCGTCAAGCACCTCGATTGCAGCCTCATGCGCTGTGTTGTATGTCTGCTCAATCTCGATATGCTTAAATTCAAACTTATCAAAGTTTTGGCAAAGTGTGTGCGCCTTTGTGCTGTCTGTACCTGCTGCTACCATTGTCTTTTCTAGCAGCGCAAGTGTCTGATTAAAGGAGTTTCTGCTGGCCTTCTGATGTGCCTTTCCCTTTAACAGCATCGCCTCTGTCAGCTGTTTTCCAACACGCATAATCGGATTTAAACTTGAAAGCGGATCCTGGAAGATCATTGCAATCTTATCACCACGGATACGGTAAAAATCATCCTCACCGATTTTTAACAGATCCATACCATCGTAGATGATTGAACCGCCCTCGATGATGGAGTTTCCTGCAAGGATTCCAAGAATTGCCTTTGAGGTTACTGATTTACCTGAACCAGACTCTCCTACAATTGCAAGTGTCTCTCCTTTATTTAAATCAAAGCTGATATCTCGTACCGCCTGTACTTTTCCTGCCGGTGTGCGGAATGAGACAACCAGGTTATTTACTGAAAGTTTCTTTTCCATTCTAAATTACTCCTCCGTTCCTCTCAGGGATGGGTTAAAGGCATCCCGCAATCCGTTTCCAAACAGGTTGAAGGAAATCATAAGCAGGGAAATATAAATTGCCGGGAATAAAATAATGTGCGGATACGTTGTAAGCATCGAAGTTCCCTGTGAAAGCATGGTACCAAGTGATGTCATATTCGAAGAATCCAGATTTACAATTCCCAGATATGTCATGTTCGACTCTGAGTAGATAACACTCGGAATCGTAAGCACAGCACTAGTAATTAATGTTCCGATTGCATTTGGGAAAATGTGCTTAAACATCAGTCGTGAATCTTTAGCGCCAAGTGTACGTGCAGCCAGAATATATTCCTGATTCTTATAACGATAAAACTGCATACGTGTCTTGCTTGCCATACCAATCCAGCCTGTAAGTACAAACGCAAACAACAAAGATGGCACAACGCCGACCTTACTTGCCAGATGCAGCTGGAACAATGATGTTACTACAATAAACGGAACATCGTTTAAGATATCGGAGATTCGCTCCATGATCAAATCGATTGCGCCGCCGTAGAAGCCCTCGATTGCACCGTAAACAGCACCGATTGCCAAGTTGATTGCAGAAATAATCAATGCAAACAAAAGACTAAATCTTGCACCCTCAGCCATTCTTGTCAGGATATCCTGTCCGTAAGCATTTGTTCCGAACAAGAATATCGCTCATGGCCGTAACGATACTGAAAATAGCTAAGAGAATCTACACGAACCTTAAATGACATTGACGCTGAAGAACCTGTTACTGTCGCATAGCGATATGAACCATCATCTCCAGCAATACGAAGACTGTGATAATCGCCGTCTTTTCCCTTTGTCAGATAAATAGGCGTAATATTTCCATCCTTATCCAGCTTCGGTGCACCCTTATTCGTACACTTATACCAGATATTTGGATCTGAACGCAAATTCGGTGCCTGAATTGACTTTGAGTCAACTGACGGATAAATTACCTGAATCTGATTTTCATCCTGCCAATCTTGAATAGCCTCATACTCTGCTTTTGTCAGCGTCAGATTTAACATACCAATCTTGGAATAAGAATCTACTCTTACATCATAAAATGTGCTGTTTGATGTGCTGGAGGAATCCTCATAATCAGCCTTATAGACCTTTGTAATCGCATTTACTCCGCGCTCTGTCTCCATTGCCTCATAATATGCATACATATCACTGCTGATTGTTTCTCTCTTTGCACCATCCCAGCCTGCCCATGAAAATAGCTTTGACTTTGGAAGCAGCTTTCCATACTGAAGATACGTTGTATCAGTCTTCGATTTTGTATAATTGTTGTGTGACACAAGCGGAACAATAAGCGCAAATGCAAGAAGCAGTGCAATGATAACCGCTGCTGTCAGTGAACTCTTATTGCGGCAAAAACGCATCATAGCATCCTTGAAATAACCAACTGGCTTTGTCTCAAGCTTCTTGTCATGGATCGCTTCGCTGCGGTCAAAAAATTCAAATTTTTCTTTTGGGATATTTGTATAATCTGTATTTTTGCGTGCCATTTTATCGTTCCCCCATTCTGATTCTCGGATCGATAAGCCGTAGCTGATATCAACTACTAGTCCTGATACAAGTCCGATCAGTGTATAAAATGCAGACAACAGCATAAAGAAGTTGTAGTCGCGTGCTGTAATAGAATTTAAATACAGCTGGCCGACACCAGGTACACCAAAGATCGTCTCAATAATCAGAGATCCGCCTAAGATACCGACAAACTCTCCCAAAATCATTGGGAATACCGGAACCATGGAATTTCTCATTGCATGGCGAATCGTTGCCTGTGAGCGAGTCAAACCTTTTGTTCTTGCAAGCAGCATAAAATCACTTGTCAATACCTCAGAAAGCTCGGCTCGCACATATCTGCCAGACTGGCAATACTTCCAAATGCCAGTGCCAGCACAGCCGGCATGACTGAGCGGAACATAGACAGTGAAAAATAGTTCGTTCCACTGTTCATCTGCAGTGGGAACAACTTAAGCTTATAGCAAAGCAAATACTGGATTAACAGTGCATATACATAAGACGGAACGGAAATAAATACCATGACAAGTGTAGAGATAAGATAATCCTGCCACTTGTTTTTCTTTAATGCAGCAAAAATACCAAGCAGCAGTCCGCTCGGAATTGCAAAAATCATGGAATAGATGTTTACCATCATGGTTGCTGGAAGTTTGGAAGTGAATACCTTCCATACATCCTGGCTGCGGTACAGCGCCTCACTGATTCCCCAGTCTCCACCTAATACGCTTCGTTTTAAGAAAATCAGATACTGTATCAGAATCGGCTTGTTATAGCCTAACGCTTCTCTTCGCTGCTGAATCAGATTCATGTCCTTGCCAAACTGCTTGGCATCCACAAGCGGCAGCAGCTTTACAAGTACAAAGCATACTGTCAGAATTGTGAAGAAGACAAAAAACATCAGCGCGATACGCTTTAGTACGTACTTAACCATCGTTGTCCTCCGTTTGTTTTCATGTTTAATTTTACGGTTTTACGCTTTTAAAATTTTTTCAAAAAACTGACAGGAAGGGGGCGGCAAGCCGCCCCCTTTCCCGTCGAAGTGTTGCTCTTTTTCGCAACATAATCACTTCTTATTATTCGATTTCTCGATTTTGATACTTCATTAGTTGTAATTGAGTTTTCCACCCTGCTCAGATACAAATGCATCCCACTCAGCATCGCTGTAGTCGTATGTCATGTACTGAACACCACCGCGGCCGATGCTGTAGTAATACTCATCTGTAGCAAACTGAATCTTCATACTCTTTAATGCAGCTGTACAGTCATCGAACATTGGAATCAGGTCATAATTTCCAAGAACTGCATTCTCCAGTCCAACTAATACCTCAAAACGATCTTCGCTGTTGTCATCTGCAGAACCAGCAGAGAACTCTTTTGTGGTACCATCCTCAGCCTTAATGGTAATAACCTCACCAAGCATAGCCTGAGTCCAATCCCATGCAGTTGCAGTATAGGTAACGCCATCTGTCAATGTGATATCTATATCAGCAGACTTTGTATCCCATGACGGGTCGTACTGATACTCGCTTGATGTATAAGCTTCCATCAAGCTGTACGGATCAAGTGCAGCACCTGTCCAGCCTACACCAAACAGAAGATCTACCTGCTGGCTTCTAAGTGCATCACTAAAGCCATTTCCAAGTGTATCATCTACGCTAAAGGTTAACTTGCCCTCAAGAGAAGTTCCCTTTACTGCCTCAGTGTAGCAGTTTACAAGGAACTCGTTACCCTTGTTGTAGAAGGTGCTCTCGCTGTTTGGAAGACCAATCTTGATCTCAACCACATCATCCTCATCCATAAGACCAGCTGCGATTGCCTCATCATATGCCTCGTTGAATCTCTCCTGAGCCATCTCTAAGTTGTAGCCTGTGATGCTGTCTACTGCCTCATCAACAGTTTCATACATCAATCCCTCACCGATATCATCGGACAGACCCCAGAAGTTTGCAAGAACAGTCTTTGCTTCCTCGGTATCACGATATGCAGTACCCTCTTCCGGATCAGAGATGATGCTGTTTGAGTAAAGACCAAATGCTGCAGAGCTTAATGGGTTAACTGCTGCATTGAATGCATCACGGTCAAGTGCATAGCAAAGTGCCTCACGGAAGGACTTTAAGCTAAGGATTGTCTTGTTGATGTTATCGCCAGCAGCCTTCTGTGCTGCCTCAAGTCCCTCTACACCTGGATTCATTGCCATGAAGAAGGTACTCTCACCAACGGTATAATATGCGTAATCGCTAGAACCGTAGGTCTCGATATCATCCTTTGTCAAGCCATATCTGTCAAGCTCACCGCTTAAGAACATCTCAAGTCTTGTTGATGGCTCTTTTACGCAGCTAACAACGATGCTTGTAGTCTGATACTGACCGTCTACATTGCCAAAGTAGTACTCGTTCTTATCAAGAACGTACTCCTTATCAGCCTGATAAGATGTCAGCTTGTAAGGTCCAAAGGAAGCAGTTGTCTCTGCAGAGGTACCATAAGTATTGTTGTAAACACCGTTGCTCTCAGACTCGCAGCTCTTATACAGATCTTCCTTTACTAACCAGGAATCTGTCAGTGAATACTTTAAGTAGAAGCCCTTTAATGGCTTTTCAAGTACTAAAACGAGTTCAGTATCGGACGGAGCAAAGATACCAACTTCGTCGATTGACATCTCTGGATACTCGGTACCCTGATAGATCATCTCTTCCCACTCTTTGTATGCATAGTCGCCAGCCTGTGCTGCATAATCCTCAACATCGGTGCAGCCGTGAAGAACTGCTACGATGTGCTGTAATGCCTCAACAACCTCATCAGTTACCGGAACATATCCGTCATCATTTGCATTTGCTGCCAAAACAGTCTCATACAGATCAACGTCGTCTTTCATAAATGCAGACTTATAATCGTCTAATGCATAGTAATCAGACAATCCGTCAGAACCCCAGGTTGCACAGTCATTTAAGCTAACTGCTAAGTCATGTCCGTCTACAACGTAAACGCCGTTCTCATTCTTCTCGAATGCAGATGGATCTACGTACTCATCCTCACCCATCTCAGAAGAGATAAAAGTCTCAGCATATGCATGCTGTCCTGCATAAAGGAAATTCTTTGCATTCTTTAATACAAGATTTCCAGAGTACAGCATATCTGCGCGGTGATGCTGTGCCTTCGGGTTTAACAGAAGTTCTGCGGACTTTACAAAATCAGAAGCAACGATCGGTGTACCGTCATCCCACTTTAAATCATCACGAATGGTAATCTTCCATGCCAATGACTCATCACCGTCTAAACCATACTGATCCTTATACTCAGCAGTTACATCCTCTGGATCGCCTGTTGCAACAAGCGGAACCATCTGATAACCATCCCTATCCTCATTGAAATCGAAGCTGTAGAAACCAGCCTCCAGATACTGCATCAGCTCAGAATCGGTCTGGGTCTGATTGTCATGCAGACTCCAGTTTGTTGGGAAATCAGCTAATGCATAGCGATAGGTATAGCTCTCAGACTCAGTTGTGGTTGCGTCTGATGCAAAAACTGCGGTGCTGCCAAGTGTAGTTGTAGCCATAGAAGCAGCCAGCATCAAAGATAATGCTACCTTTCTCATATTCATTCCTCCTTTTTTCTTCTCATGTTCCGTTAGATTTTATTTTTCAGAACCTGATAAATCAGTATCACATCTATTATATATGACTGGAAAAAACCTGTCAAGGTTAGGGCTAATTTTCTTTTGCTTTCTTAGCCAATTCCTAGGATGACAGGGACGGTGGCTTACTTGCAGTTCTTATCAAGGAAATCTAACACTGTCTTTACAAACAGTGGATCCATATCATTTGCCTGCTTTTTATCAAGGCGGGAAAACCATTTTGAAAGCACCTTTTCTGGAACACGGTTATAATACAAATCGTGAAGCATCTTTAATTCTTCCTTCTTGGCTAGATAATAAGCTGTTCCGCCCTTTGTAAAGAAAATTCCCATGTGATTGCTCTTTCCCGGACGTGTCTCAGTATAGTACTCGACATTTGGATTTGTAATGTGGCTTCGCTGCGCGATAATAGAAGATCCCTCATAGCTAATCACTTCATCCTCTTTGCCATGCATAACAAGAACTGGCACGTCACAGCTATTGATGCCATCAATTGCAGACAAATTATAATTCTTACCAAAAACAATACGCTGATAAAGTGCAGCAAACGGAAGCAATAAATCTACCAACAATGTTGGAATGATGCGTCCTGCCGCCTCTTTCGTAATTGCCATTGGACTAGAAAAACCTGAAATTGTAATAACACCTGCAATATTATGCTTAAAATTCAGCACTGCCGCAGCTGTATAACCGCCCCAGCTATGACCATATAAAAATACTGGAAGATTCTTTAGTGATGCAGACGCCTCAATATAACCCAAAACTGCATTCAAATCCTTCACAGCCTGATAGAAGCCCACAGATGAAGCTCCCTCACTTTCATACACGCCCGTATAATCAAATGTAAAAACCTGATAACCATCATCCAGCATATATTTAACCATGCTTAAGTTATCTTCTCCGCCGCTTGCAATTCCATGGCACACAACAACGAGACCTTTGGCAGATGCTTCTCCATATAAATATCCTGTCAGATGAGTGGAACCAGAGACGATTGTAATTTTTTTTTCTTACCATTTCGCTCATGTCCTTATAGCGCAGACTGATTGCGTCATCCTCCTTCTCCTGTCTGGCGAATACCTTGTGGAAAATACCTCTCACGGTCAAAATACTGGCTGCACTTACCGCTGCCACTCCTGCAATGACTGCTTTTCCTTTTTTTGATTTTGCCATAGAATCCCATCCTTTCTCTGATATCTTTGTTCTACAATCATACCCTTATTTACGAAAAAGCAAGGCATGTGCTGCTTTTTGTGAGCTCTTAAAAGAGTGGGATCACAATCCCGGCGATCACAAGGATCATTCCAGAAATCAAAAAGGCTGCCATCTGACATGCTGCCTTTTCAGATTCATCCAGCTCCTCATACGGCACAATTTCCTCATCAAGGTAGTCTGCAATATCGCCGCCCATGCTTTGCTTTGTTTTTTTCTTTTTATTTTTCACACCAAATTTCTTTTTCGCTGTATCAATAGGTGTTAATCCATCCAGATGCAGATAGGAAAACCATGCACCAGCCATTAAAATAATTCCAACTGCACCCAGTCCAAAGCCAAGCCTTGACACTCCTATCCGCTCTACATTCACGTATTTATCCCATAGCAAGACGATCACCAGACCAATTAATGTTCTGGTGATCGTTTTTGTTACAATGGGGCGAATCATATAGCGGTGATACTGTTTTTTCAACCATCTCATGCTCTTCTCTCGCCTCTTCTTTATGCTCTCTCTGCTGCATTGATTGCTTCAATCTCAGCACGATATTTCTCAAGCTCTGGCTCATTACCATATACAAAATGACCTTCAGTAATCTCTACCCACTGTGGCTTAGAGATTGTGTAATCATGAAGCGTTGGATCGTAAATCAAAAGCTTTTTCTTCTTCTCGATTTCTGGATCCGGGATCGGAACTGCTGAAAGCAGTGCCTTTGTATAAGGATGCAGTGGATGATGGAATAATTCCTCTGCCTCTGCCAGCTCCACAATACGACCTTTATAGATAACAGCAATACGGTCTGAAATAAAACGTACTACAGAAAGGTCATGTGCAATAAACAGATATGTCAGTCCTCTTGATGCCTTTAACTGGTTTAACAAATTCAATACCTGTGCACGAATAGAAACATCAAGCGCTGAAATCGGCTCATCAGCTACAACAAACTCTGGCTCCATAATCAAGGCTCTTGCAATACCGATACGCTGTCTTTGTCCACCAGAGAACTCGTGTGGGAAACGAGATGCAAACTCCGGAAGAAGACCAACCTCTCGAAGTGCCTTCTGTACCTTCGCCTCGCGATCTGCCTCATCCTTATACATATGGAAGTTTAACAGACCCTCGGATACAATGTAATCAACCTTTGCACGCTCATTTAAGGATGCCATAGGATCCTGGAAAATCATCTGGCAGCTCTTAATAACCTCGCGGTCAAGCTCCTTTGAAATCTTTCCATTGATCTTCTTGCCCTTAAAGTAGATCTCTCCGGCCGAAGTAGGATTGATACGGGTAATAGCGCGGCCGATGGTAGTCTTTCCGGAACCGGACTCACCTACCAGGGAGAATGTCTCTCCCTTATAAATATCAAAATTCACATGGTCAACTGCTACAAACTTTTTTCGTCCTTTTCCGAAACTAATCTGCAGGTCTTTGACCTCAATCAGCTTTTCTCTCTCAGCCATACTCATACCTCTTTTACTTATGCGCTCTCATTTTCTGTCTGAGCTGCTGCACAGACTTCGGCGGTTCTATCTTCGGTGCACGCGGGTCAAGATACCAAGTCTTTGCCTTGTGCGTCTCTGAAACTTCAAAATATGGAGCTCTTCCTCAAAATCAATAGCCAGTGCCTGTCTGTTTCGAGGTGCAAATGCATCACCCTTAATCTTGTTAAACAGATTCGGCGGTGTACCATCAATCGTTGGCAATGCTTCGCCCTTCACGCCAAGCTGCGGAAGTGCAGAAAGAAGTGCCCAAGTATAAGGATGTCTTGCATCGTAGAAAATCTCATCTACCTTGCCTACCTCCACGATCTGTCCTGCATACATAACTGCAACACGGTCAGCCACATTTGCCACAACACCAAGATCGTGTGTGATATAAATAACAGACATATGATACTCTGCCTGCAGATTTCTGATCAGCTCCAAAATCTGAGCCTGAATCGTTACGTCCAGTGCGGTGGTAGCTCATCGCAGATTAAAATCTGCGGCCGGCATGCAACCGCAATAGCAATAACAACACGCTGTCTCATACCGCCTGAAAACTCATGCGGATACTGGTTATAGCGCATTTCAGGATATGGAATGCCTACCTTCTCAAGAATCTGAAGAGTTGCCTTCTTTGCAACTGCTCCCTTAAGACCCTGATGAAGCTCGATACACTCCTGAATCTGCTTTCCAACCTTTTTCAATGGATTTAAGGAAGTCATAGGATCCTGCATAACCATCGCGATTTTCTTACCACGAATAGTCATCCACTCCTTTTCCTTCTTAAACTTTGCCAGATCCTTGCCATCGTACATAATGCTTCCGCCGGTAATACTTCCGTTTCCATCAAGCATACCAACAAATGTCTTTGTAAATACACTTTTTCCTGAACCGGACTCTCCTACGATTGCAAGTGTCTCTCCATCATACAGATCAAGAGAACACTTACGGATCGCATTTAATTTGTTTCCGCGAAGGCTAAACGTAATTTCAACGTCTTTGGCGGATAATATTGGTTTCTTTTCCATTGTTCTCCCCCTTAAACGTGATTTCTCGGATCAGCCGCATCGGAAAATGCGTTACCAACCAGATAAAATGTGATCGTAACAACAGATACAATAACTGCCGGGAATACCAGCAAATATGGATAATTCAGGAAATAGCTTCTTGCATTACGAAGAAGGATTCCAAGTGTAGGTGTGTTAATATCAAGACCAAGACCAAGATAGGAAAGCGTAGTCTCCATACTGATTGTTCTCGGAATTGACAGTGCCACTCTTAAGATAATAACACTAATCAGGTACGGTAAAATGTTCTTAAGCAAGATACGGTACGTCGGAGTACCTAAACATCTTGATGCTAAGTTATACTCACGGTCACGATACATCATAACAAGGTTACGGATATTTCTTGCCATTCCAAGCCAACCAAATGCAATCAAAGAAACTGCCATGATGGTAAAGCTCTTACCAACCATTAATGCAATCAGTGTCATGTAAATGATCTGCGGAATATTATCAATTACATTATACAGCTCTGTAAAGAAGCGGTCTAACTGACGAACATATCCCCAAAGAAGACCAATCGTAACACCAAGCACACACTCACCGATTGCAACGATACAGGCAAGCTTAATGGATGTCTGTGTCGCATACCATACCTGGCTCCAGTAGTCACGTCCTAGGTTATCAGTACCAAACCAGAACTCTGAGTTTGGAAGAATAAAGCCCTTTGAACTATCTGTGACAAGATTACGATAATCGTATTTTCCGATTACAAGTGCAACGAAGGAAAATACAACAAGTGCAACAAACACGATTAAAAGCGCAACTGCACTCTTTTTCTTTAAGAAATTGTGAAATACAGATTTCCAATAAGAATAATTGGAATATCCGATCATCTCGGCCTTTTCAGGGGAGTACTCGACAACCTTAAAGCGTGCGTCATCATTTGAATTGACTGCCATTATCTTGTACCTCCCTTTCCGGTCAATGTAATACGTGGGTCAATGATCATCATCAAAACATCACCCAAAAATACGCCAATGATACCAAGTGCAGCGTATAAAATAACAAGCGTCTGAACAACATTTGTGTCATAACGGTTGATTGCGTCAGTAAGAAGAGAACCCATACCTGGAACAGAGAAGAAACGCTCTACCAGAAGAGAACCGCCGACTGTCAGCAAAATAGAATAAGGAATATACTGTGCAAGCGGAACGAATGCATTTCTAAGCACATGAGTAACCATGATGCGCTTCGAGGAAAGGCCCTTAACACGAGCCAGCTTAATATAATCCTTATTTAACTCATCTACATGTAACGTCTTGTCCACAGTGCATAGCCTGCAATTGATGAAAGAGAAAGACATGCAACCGGCAGAATCATAGACGGTCCTGGATTTCTCGTTGAATACATGGAAGGAAGCTTTAACACATGGGAACCAAATACAAGAACAAGTGAATACGCAACAAGCGGCGGAACTGCATTTACCAATATCGTGTAAATTGTTCCAATGCCGTCGATGATACCGTCCTTAAAACGTGCCTGAAGCACACCAATTACAACACCAATTACCAGAGAGATTGCAAAGGAGATCAGTCCTAACTGCATCGACATTGCAAACTTTCCGCCAATTACCTTTACAACAGAGACACCGCTTTGAATTCGTCGAGACGTACCAAAGTCAAGTCTCAACAACTGCCCATAATAGCGTGTCAGCTGTGTAAAGGTACTATCTAATAAACCTGCTGCTTGAAGCTGATCGTGCTTTTGCTGATCGGTCAGCTTCATTAGCTGGTCCTCGGTAAAATAATAATCCGTAGGCAGCATTCTAAGCAGCAGGAATACGATAGTCACCACAATGAGGATTGTTACAAGAGACTGTAACAATCTCTTTACGGTGTATTTTGCCATATATTATTCAGCAGAACCTGCGTTCCAGGTTTCCTGGAATCCAGCGTAGTCTTCTGCAGTATAGGCGTCTGTAGAAGTCTCCCAATTCTTATACTTCAAATTCTGAATACCAAACATAGCGTTCTGCTTGGTGTAATCATTTATGTGAGTCAGCTCCCAACCGATATCAAAGTTTGACGGAATGGTCAGTGCATGATCAAGCATGAATGCCTCTGCGTCTGCATAAGCCTCATATCTTGCATCCAGATCATCTGTGATGGCATCAGCCTTATTTACTAACTCAGTAAACTCATCATACAGTGCATTCAGCTCCTCGCTCTCATTATCTACTGCATGACCATAAGCTACCATGTAATATGCGTTATCGCCGTCATTTGTTTCCTGTCCTAAGTAGTTCTGCGGATCACCGTAGTCAGCGCCCCATCCGTTAATAACGAAGGACTGACGTCTCGGATCACGAACTTCCTTAGAAAGACTGGATACATAAGAATCAATATCAAGAACGATGAAGTCATCACCAAAGGAATCGGAGAATGCCTGCTTTAATACATTTGCACTATCAAGAGTAGTCTGATTTCCACCAGCTACGAAATATCTTGCATGTACAGGGAAGGTAACGCCTGCTGCTGTTAACTCCTCAATTGCCTGTGCCTTGTACTCTTCAAACTTCTCAGAATCAAGACGAGTCATTGTCTCACCATCATATGCCGGAAGACCTAACTTTTCCTGAACCAGACTGGTGTACTCGGTACCATCAGACAGGTAAACAAGACCCTGCATTGTGTATGCATTGTTGTAGCACTTGTATGGATTGATTGCATTTGTTCTCTTGTAGTAGCTTCCAAGATCAAGACCATAGTACCAGCACTTACGGAATGCTTCGTTTGCAATAGCGGTATTCCAATTTGTATCCTCGGACTGATCATCGTTATGCTTATCATAGTTAAAGTGGAACTGATAAGAGAACTTAGTTGGACGCTTCTCAACTAACTGATCATGAAGTGGATCTGACTCATTGTTGTAGATAGTAGTCAGGTTAGACTCTGACAGATCTACACGATCAATCTCACCAGTAGTATACAGCTGATAAGCAGTATCAACAGACTCTACCATCTTAACAGTAACAGAATCAAACAGCTTTGCATCGGTATCCCAGTACAGTGGGTTCTTTGTCAAGGTCTTTGTATTCTGCTGGATGTACTCAGTACAGGTATAAGCACCATTGTACCAGATATTTTCTGGTGTTGCAGCCTTAAAACCATCAATGCCGATCTCATCGATCATTGCCTGAGAAATTGGATACAGACAGTTATAGGTAGCTACAGTATCAAAATATGGCTTCTCACTTACACAGGTATACTGTAATGTATAATCATCGATTGCCTTGATGCCAACAGTATCAGCAAACTCTGGGCTTTCAGCTGTCAGTGCAAGACCTGCATCTGCATCAAGCTCACTTGTCATGTTGTAGTAATCCTCTGCACCAACGATCATCTCCATCGGCATAGCAGTGTTAGTTGCATCATTCTTGTGGAAGTTTAATACCCACTCAAGTCCGGTTAAGAAATCCTGTGCAGTAACCTCACCTTTCTCATTTCCGTTCTGATCAACCCACTTAACACCCTGTCTTAAATGGAATGTCCAAGTAATACCGTTGTCCTCTGTCTCCCAGCTCTCTGCGACTGCCGGTACCAGCTTGCCATACTCATCTGATTCAAGCAAACCATCATACAAATTGGTCAGTACCTGAAGATCAGTTGCCAGCTGAGAATACAAAACGTTCCAAGTCTCAATTTCTCTTGACTGAAGCTCGTAATCATACAGATCCTTAATCTCGTCTGCCATTGCCGGTACTGCGGATACTGCTGCCATTGCAAATGCTGTAAGAACAGCTGCTGCCTTTCTTGTCTTTCTCATGTGTCATCCTCCTTTTTGATGATATGACTTAGTCTCTTCTTAATTGTCATTTCCCCGTAGATGTCATAATACCTATACGAAGAGCGTCTGCCCTGCAGAAATCAAATCATAAGACGATTTTCATCCATTGTCACTTTAAAGCAATGTATGTCAGCAAAGAATGATTTGAAAAAAAGATGGTACACTTTTCCATGATCCTAATTGTGCCCATCTACTCTCGTCTAGTCATGTTCTGCTTGAAGCATACCGTTACTATAAACCAAATAAATGCATCTGTCAATCATTTATCTTGATTTTTTATAAGAAAAACTTACCTTTTTTCACAAAAAATGCCTTTTTTGTTTATTTTATGAGGTTAACCCCATAAAAAAAGCCTTTTTTCTTAAAAAACTTTCGTTTCTTCTGTTTACAATCCATAAGTTATCTGCTATGATGAATCAATGTTAATAAATATTCTGTTACTGTTATTACACAGCAAAGTGAGGGGTTTGTTATGGATCATATTGACCGCTGCATAGTTGATATTCTGCAGCATAATGCACGTTTACCGGTTAAAGAGATTGCCAGCCGTGTCTCTTTGTCATCGCCGGCCGTATGCGCCCGCATCGAGCGTCTTGAAAAATCTGGTGTCTTAGCTAGCTACCAGGCTATGATAAATGTAACCGCTATCGGCTATCTGGTAAAGGCATTCATAAATCTGGAGGTAGAACCAGAACAAAAACCAGCCTTCTATCCTTACATCGAGTCTTGCACAAATGTAGTTGAATGTAGCTGCGTCACTGGCGATTACTCTATGCTGATTGAAGCCTATTTCCATACCACGCAGGAGCTTGACCAGTTTGTCAATTATCTTCAGAAATTTGGACGCACCCGCACCCAGATTGTATTTTCTACATGTGTGGAGCATCGCGGCATTCCGTTGTCCGAAGACAGCACGCTACAGCCGCCAAACAGCTTAAAAAAGTCTGAAAAAAACGATTCTGATAAATAAAAAATAAGCGAGCCGGATTAATCTTATTATCCAGCTCGCTTATATTTTAACAATTATTTAGAAGCATTTTCATTCCATGTCTCTAAAAAAGCATCATAATCTTCTGTGGTATACGCATCTGTAGAAGTTTCCCAATTCTTATACTTGTTATTCTGAATACCAAACATTGCATTAATCTTAGAATAATCATTAATGCGAGTCAGCTCCCATGAAATATCAAAATATGCCGGAACAATCAAAGCATGATCAAGCATAAATGCTTCTGCCTCTGCATATGCCTCATATCTTGCATCCAGATCATCTGTGATAGCATCTGCTTTATTTACAAGCTCAGTAAACTGGCTGTAAAGATCTTTAAGTTCATCGCTCTCACTGTCTACTGCATGACCAAGCTGTACCATATAGTAAGCGTTGTCACTGTCATCTGTCTCCTGACCTAAATAGTTCTGCGGATCACCATAGTCAGCACCCCATCCAGCGATAGCAAAGGATTGACGCTTAAGGCTATAAACCTCCTTAGAAAGACTGGATACGTAAGAATCAATATCAAGAACGATAAAATCATCGCCAAAGGAATCAGAAAATGCCTGCTTTAACACATTTGCACTGTCAAGAGCAGTCTGGTTTCCACTAGCTACGAAATATCTTGCATGTATTGGGAAGGTAACACCCTCTTTTGTCAGCTCTTCAATTGCCTGAGCCTTGTACTCCTCAAACTTAGCTGAATCAAGACGTGTCATCGTCTCTCCATCATATGACGGCAGACCTAACTTTTCCTGAACCAGCTCGGTATACTCTGTACCATCAGAAGTATAAATCAGACCCTGCATTGTATAGGAGTTGTTGTAGCACTTATATGGATTGATAGCGTTTGTTCTCTTATACCAGCTGCCCAGATCAAGACCATAGTACCAGCACTTACGGAATGCTTCATTTGCAATTGCAGTATTCCAGTTTGTATCCTCTGTCTGATCATCATTAAGCTTATCATAATTAAAATGGAACTGATATGACTTCTTGTTCGGACGCTTCTCTACCAGTTGATTATGATAAGGATCAGACTCATTATTATAGATTGTCATCAAATTTGACTCAGACAGATCCACGCGATCAAGCTCACCAGTGGTATACAGCTGATATGCAGTATCTGCAGACTCTACCATCTTAATTGTAACAGAATCAAACAGCTTTGCATCAGTATCCCAGTACAGCGGATTCTTTGTCAATGTCTTTGTATTCTGCTGGATGTACTCTGTACAGGTATAAGCACCATTGTACCAGATATTCTCATGTGTTGCAGCCTTAAAGCCATCTACACCAATCTCATCAAGCATACCCTGTGAAATCGGATACAGACAGTTATAGGCAGCTACAGTATCAAAGTATGGCTTCTCGCTTAAACAGGTATACTGTAAGGTATAATCATCGACTGCCTTAATACCAACAGTATCGGCAAACTCTGGACTCTCAGCAGTCAGTGCAAGTGCTGCATCTGCATCCATCTCATTTGTCATGTTGTAGTAGTCCTCTGCACCAACGATCATCTCCATCGGCATAGAAGTATTTGCTGCATCATTCTTATGGAAGTTTAATACCCACTCCAGTGAAGTTAAGAAATCCTGTGCGGTAACTTCACCCTTCTCATTTCCGTTCTGATCAACCACTTTACACCTTTTCTTAAATGGAACGTCCAGGTAAGACCATTATCCTCAGTCTCCCAACTCTCTGCGATTGCCGGTGTCAGCTTGCCATACTCATCTGCCTCTACAAGACCATCATACAGATTAGTAAGTACATTCGTATCGCTCATCAGCTGAGACTGTAAAATGTTCCAAGTTTCAATCTCTCTTGACTGAAGCTCATAATCATACAGATCCTTAATCTCGTCTGCCATTACCGGCGCTGCTGATACGGCAGCCATTGCAACTGCTGTAAGGACAGCTGCTGCTTTTCTCGTCTTTTTCATACTTTTTTCTCCTTTTGATGATATGACTTAGTCGCTCTTCTTAGTGTCATTCCCTATTAATGTCAAAATACCTTTATGAAGAGTGCTCATGCTGCAGGTATAAAAACAATCTATGTCTCTATCACTTTAAATCAACATAGTGTTTTCTTTAAAAAAATTTTCCCACCGCAAAACCATATGAAGTGAGGTACCTGTTTGATGCATACTGTTACTATAAACCTATTATGCTCATTCGTCAATCTCAAAATTTAATATATTTTGTAACTATTCAGAGCCATGCAAAATTGCTTTCTGTGAATGCTTGCATTCAGACAGAATAGCAATTTTATATGGCGAGGTAACCACATGAGCAAAATAGAAGCATCGAAGATGCGATTTTGCGAA
>ENA-OQAZ01000364-OQAZ01000364.1-human-gut-metagenome-genome-assembly--contig:-NODE-364-length-25884-cov-5.249913_pt1 | contig 25884 bp, 40 predicted proteins | sample MGYA00242737_ERZ504531 | MGnify/ENA primary metagenome ERZ504531 (study PRJEB26092, sample SAMD00036244) | human gut metagenome | host: Homo sapiens | study: EMG produced TPA metagenomics assembly of... | reverse complement strand
ACCAGCTTCAACGCCCGGTATACTTTTGACAGTGCCTTGAAAGACACGCCACAGTCAATCAGGATTTTTTGGTCAATCACCACGCATTGCCTTTACTGCCAGTTGCGATGATGTTGTAGTCGATCATAACGAGCTGAGGTCAACCACCGGCTCGGCGGTCGTGGGTTCACTCTGAGCAATGTCCACATGGGGCAATGCCTGCCCATCGCCCACCTCAGGCTTCCCGGTATGCAGTTCCGGCTGTTCGGATGCACCGGGCATCGGTTCCGGCTCGGTGATGATCTCGTTGTTGTCGGACACTGTTGCCACGGCGTTGTCGCTCTCCATGGCTTTCGTCATTTCGATGCTCATAACGCCCCAGCGGGAAATAAGCTGACGAAGCAGGGTCTTCTTTGCCATGTCATCAAAGTTTTTGTACCAAAACGAGGAGTACTTCCACATCTCGCTTTCCGGGACTTTACCAGCCATCAGATCTTCATAGCTCTTGCGGCTGAAAGCCTTGGAATAGGTATCGGCATGGGTCATCATCTTCTCTTTCGACCAATACAGCGCCTTGCGGAAGCCATTGAGGTACTCGAAGTAGGCCATATACCTACCGTGGGCAGTGCATCCCGCTGATCGTCATCCTCGACGAACTGGAATTTGGCTTTTCCGGTTTCCGGGTCTTTGCCGAGGTACTCGCCCTGCTTGATGACCATAACATCCAGATCCTTGTACTGGCCACTGCGCAAGGCCAGCTGGATGTAGCCCTTATAGCCCAGAACAAACTGTGCCGTGACACTCTCCGGGCGGATCAGCCTGTTGTTGCGGTCATACTTGGCTTTCTGCTTGAAAGGCACGAGGTAGTACTGCCCCAGCTGAGGGGACGGGCTGAGGTTCAGGCTTTCGCCCAGCAGGGCACCAGCCAGAATCGTGCCGGCATCGCATTCCTGCAGGGCGGGGTTGACGGCCACCGCCGAGGTAATGCTGGCCGTGAACCGGCGGGCGCGGGCCGGGTCGCGCAGAGTGTTGGAAATCAAGGACTGATAGCCCTTGGTGGTGATTGCAACAGAAAACTTGGGCTGTTGCTTAACCTGCATCTGATTATAAGTTGCCATATTCAATACCTTCCTTTTCCAGATAATGCTTCAAACCGATCAGCTGAGCCTTGGTGCCTTTCGCATAAAAGCGGGTCATCAGGATAGGCTCAGCCGCCGGGGTGGGCTGAAGTTCAGGCTGGGGTTCCGGCTGAGTGCCGGCTTCCTGCAATTCGGGCGGCTCCTGCACCGGGGCGGGCAGGTCAACCGCTGAAGCCATCGCAACTGCGGCTCGGGCTTTTTCGGCAGCGGCTTCCCGCTCTGCCTGCCGGGCGCGGCGCTCTTCTTCCCGCCGACGCTGTTCCTCCAGCGCCTTGTGCCGGTCACCCACAGTCTTGATGGCGTTGGGCAAATCCAAATTGCTACGGTACTCCACCATGATCTCGGCGGCGTTGTCCATGCCCTCGATTGCGGCCACGTCGGCCACAATGCCGTCCACGAATTCCTTTGCCTGCTTTTTCAAAGAGGTCAGGCTGTCGCTCATGTTGACTTTCGGACGGTAGGTCAGATCATCCAGCCAATCAATGTCGGCGGCTTCCACCAGCTCACCGTAGTAGTCCATGAGTGCTTCCGTTTTCTGAGCCACAATTCCAGAGGTCACATCCGTGATTTTCTGCTTCAACTCGGCATCTGCCTGCTGGAACGGTTCCGTCACGCACTCCCGATAGATCTGCTCAAAGGCATTGTAGGGTTCAAGGATTTTGCTCTTGATGGCCGTGCGCTGGGCTTCGTACTCCTTGAATTCCTTGTTGAGCTGGGCGCGGGCATCCTTGACGCTCTTATAGGTTTCTTCGGTGCAGATCAGCGAAGTGGCTTCGGCAGTGCGCCGCTCAATGTCTGCCTTTACGCTGTGAAGCCGCTCGACAATGATAGGCAACTGCTGAAGTTTAATGACCTGCAATGCGGTATCCTGTGCCATATCGCACTCTCCTTTCAATTTTTGAATATTACATAATGGCCGGTGGTCTTGTTCATCAGAACCCAGCCGCCGGCATCCGGGCTGTCCTGAATGAAAAGGTACTGCCGGGAATCCCATCCCTGTGCAGAAAGGGCTTCTTTCTGCTTGCGGGTCAGCCTTTTGGGCCGGGCATTCATGTGTCTGCCGCTCATACGATACTCACCTCCTCATTCCAGCGCTTCAACAGCGAGGGCTGCATGGTGATGATCTTGTAGCCGGTGGCTTCCAGTTCAGTGCTGCGGTCGTAGCTCTGCACGTCCTGCGCGTGCCGTGTGACAGCGTTTGCCAGACCATAGAGGGAAAGGTCACCGCCCGCGATAAGATGCCCCAGAATGCCCTCGCTCTCGTTCTGGCGGATGTTGAACTCCTTGGCCGCAAGCTCAACCACCTTGGGAGCCGCCGCCGGGAGAATGGGCGCTTCCTTGGCATCCCGGAGTTTCTGCACCAGTGCATTGAACCGGGCTTCATCGACCGCCGCCCGAACGGTGTCCTCAATCTTCATCAGGAACGCCCGGTCATCGGCTTCGATGGTTTCATCCCGGAAAATCCCGAAATCGCCATCCACGCTTTCATTGATGCGGCCAACATGGCGCTTGCCAACACCCACATCCGCCACCATGCCATTGGTACAGACAAGACGGTAAATCAGCGGCTTCACGGAAACGCTGCCCATGCCGACCTCAGAATTGGAAATCAGGATGCCGGCCTGAACGATGTCCCCCGGCACTACTTCGGTCTGGATGCGCTCATTGACAACCTTGATGTACATGCGGGTATCGGTCAGTTCACAGCTTTCAATGCGGGCTCCCTGCATTTCAGAGATAATCGGCAGGACCGTCTGTGCAACCTCGTAGTTGTCGATACGGCGGTAGCGGTCGGAGAGGATGGCGCGAGCGGTACCATCAAGGGTGCGAACCATGCGGCGGGTGTCCGGGGACTGCTGGAACCAGCCATTGACGTTTGCCATCAGCAGGCCGGGGTTCTCTGCCCGCATCCGCTCGTAGTAGGGAGCCGGGATCTTCAACTGCAATCCCAGCTGACGGTGGGCATTTTCGTTCAGCTGGAACGGGGTGTTGCCGATCACGAGGTCAAAGTTCTCGTTGACGGCGGTCATCTGCATAGCGCCCGCCGTGGCAACGTAGTCCTTTTTGACCTTGGCCTGCCGGTCAAGTTCAATCGCCAGCTCCTGCAAACTTCTTCCGTACTTCATTGAAATCTCCTTTTCTTTCAGAAAAATAACCGGGACAAGCCCGAAATCACATAAACTTGCGGATCAGGTCACCTACCGCAGTATCACGGAGAACACGGCCGAGCCATGCTCCAAAAACATCGAACACGCCCTTGCTATCCAACCAGATCAGCAGCGCCGCCCCAAAAGCGGTCAGCCAGAACTGGAACAACGGGACACGAGCCGCCGCCTGATCGGGGGTGAGGTGGTACATGAACATCAGCAATTCCTGCATCTTTACTCCTCCCCGCCGCAATAGATCTTCTCGGCCTGTTCAACGCTGGTGTCATCGAATGCCCAGTGCAGTTCATGCAGCACCTTTTCGATGGTCTTTTCGTCAAGCCCGGCTCTCTGCATAGCCAGCAGGCAGTATCCGGTACAGGCCGCGTTGCTCCATGCACCATTCAGCGCAAGTGCTTCAAACAAAGAAATCTGTTCCTCATGGGTCATGAGCGGGTCTCCTTTCTCAGGTGTTCAGCTTTCCATGCGTCCAGCCGTTCACGCCCGCCGGGCTGGCTGACGATGGAAAAGTAAAATTCCAAACATCCCTTTGCCAGTTGGTACTGGGCTTCCGGCGTGATGCTGGAAACATCAACTTTTATGTCGGACATCTTGGATTTCTTTCTCTTGTATAGTCCACTTGATTTCCGACGGGAAATCAGTTAAACTAAAAAACGATGATGCAGCCTTTCTCAGACGTTCCTCCGGGAACGTGGACAGATAACCTTGGTCGGTATGGCGCATCGCTTCCGGCATCGCCCTGTTCCAGCAGGACGGTGCCTTTTTGGTTGCCCCCTCTCCCCTGTCATGCTATACTTGTGCAAAATCAGAAAGGAGAAGCGTATGAATAGAAAATCGGACTGTGAAGCAATAATTTTAAGTCCCGATGAGAAGCGCTTGCTTCGTAAGATCAGCCATCACCCTCATACAAAATGTGACCGGTCTGAGGTAGCTGGGCTTTCTTCGATGGGCTTAATCAAAGCAGATCGCGACGAATCAGTTGATATTACTTACCAGCCATGCACATGCTGGACACCTACTGTGTCACGGACTTCTACCGCATTTATGAAGAATATCTACGGCAGTCAAGAAAATCAGAACTCTTTAAGAGCCTGTGGCTCCCAATCATCGTGAGCCTTGTCACCACCCTAACAGTAAACGCACTGCAATGGTTGTGGCCGCTGCTATCACGATGGTTTTCCAATTCTCTTGTATGAAGTCCACCATCTGAGCCATTGGCCCATCCGCTCCCTTTCCGCTGCGGCGGTTCGGGAGTTTTTTATTTGCGGTCAATTTAGTTCACCTCCACGATGTAACTTATCAAGTTACTCATTCGCCGAAAAAAACAGCCTTGGGATCGTCAATGCTCAAAAGCTCAACGATCTTTGCGGCTTCGTCCGTGCCGAACACACGCTTCTTCAGCTTGCGGGTCAACGTCTGCTCAGAGATTCCGAGCGATTTTGCCAGCTCTTTCTGCGTATATCCGGCCTTTACCATGTAGGATTTCAACAGGTTCACATTTACCGTAGTCGCCACCTCCTTTCGCTCCGCAAGTAACTTGCTGGGTCACGAGCATAATACCATCTTTGCAGTAACTTGTCAAGTCATTTTTGATAATTCAATTAAAAATATTGTAAACCGAAAGTTTATCTGTTATAATATAGTTCAAATAGGAGGTAACCGCCATGACCGTAGGTGATCGCATCCGTCAGGTTCGCATAGAGAAAGACATCACCCAACAGGAGCTTGCAGACTGTGCGGGTGTTTCCAAACAGGCCGTTTACAAATATGAAAACAATATCGTTACGAACATCCCGATGGACAAGCTCAGTCTTATCGCTTCCAAACTCGGCGTAACTCCTTGTTTTCTGATGGGATGGGAAGACAACAATTCTGTCCCGGAAGTCCCGGACACAATAAAAGCCGCCCTCCAGCAGGAGGACGGCAAAGTGGCTGAGATTATGGAGCTGTTTGTGAATCTTCCGGCCGACAAGCAGCAGGAGGCCTTGAGCTACCTGCGCTACCTGTCAGCGAGCGCAGATAAGTGAGCAGCGCTTCCCGGTCGGCATCCGACAGGGCTTTTACCTGCTCAACGATTTTGGAATAATCTTCCGATTTCATGCGCTGGCATCCCCTTTCCTGTAAGATTGCTCCCGGAAGCAGCTCAAATATAACAGCTTCTTCCCTGCTTTGTCAGCGTTTCGGTAAATTTTTCCGATTTACGGTAAACCATCCCTAAATTTTCAGCAAAATAAAAACGCCCACGGTGTTACCAGCACCGCAGGCGTTTCAGATCAGCTTACTCAGAGATGGTACAGGATAAAACCTGTCCAGAGCAATAACAGACCTCGCAGATGTTATTGTACCACCTCCGGGCAGGCTTGTCAAAGTGTACCCGGAGGTATTTTTATGGGCAAAAAACAAAAGACAAACGGCGGCGATGCGGTCATCTACGCCCGCTATTCTTCCCACAATCAAAGGGACGTTTCCATCGAACAGCAGGTTGAAGCCTGCCGAAAGCACGCCGCAGAACTGGGGCTGACCGTCACCGCCACCTATGAAGACCGCGCGATCAGCGGCAAAACGGACAAGCGTCCCTCTTTCCAGCGTATGATGCGGGATGCCGAGCAGCACAAGTTCGCCTATGTGCTGGCATGGAAAAGCAACAGAATAGGCCGCAACATGATGCAGGCGCTGGTAAATGAGAGCCGCTTGGTGGATTGCGGTGTCAAGGTCTTTTATGCCGAAGAAGATTTTGACGACAATGCCGCCGGGCGCTTCGCTTTGAGATCGATGATGAATGTCAACCAGTTCTACATCGAAAACATGGCCGAGGATGTGAAGCGCGGCCTGTACGATAATGCCAAAAAGGGACTTGTCAATGGCAGTCTCCCGCTTGGCTATAAGCGCGGTGCCGACGGCAAGCCCGAAATTGATGAGCCGAAAGCCGCCATTGTCAGAGAGATTTATACGCGAGTCGCCGCTGGGGAGCTTTTTGCCAGCATAGCCGATGACCTCAATGCCCGTGGAATCAAGACCGCCAGAGGGCGCGAATGGAACAAAGGCAGCTTCCATGTCCTCTGCCACAACGATAGATACCGCGGCATTTACATGTACGGCGACATCCGCATCCCCGGTGGAATGCCGCGCATCATCAGTGATGAGCTTTTCTACGATGCACAGGAGGCCTACGGCATGAAAAAGGATAATCGCTATGGACGCGCCCGCCACGGGGCAGAAAACTATCTTCTGACCGGCAAACTGTACTGTGGGCATTGCGGGGGCTATATGGTCGGGATCTCTGGCACCAGCAAGACCGGCGAAATGCATTATTACTACGCCTGTCAAAAGCACCGGCTGGAACACACCTGTGAAAAGAAAGCCATCCGCCGGGATGTGATTGAAAATGCTGTGGCGCGGGCCATTATGATGTACTGCTTGGACGATGAAACCATAGACTTCATCGTAGACAGCACCATTGCTTACTTCAAGCAAAAAGACCATGAGCTTCACATTGAAGCCATGGAAAACGAACTTGCGGCTGTTCAGCAGGCCATATCCAACTTGATGAAAGCAATCGAAGCTGGTATTATCACCCCGACCACCAGAACTCGGCTTCTTGACCTTGAGGAGCAGCAAGCAAAGCTCTCAGCCAAAATCAACACGGCCAAAGCAGAGCGGGTCGAAATTGACCGGGATGACCTCATCGCTGGGCTTCAGCTTTTCCGTACCGGGGATATAAAAAATAAAAAGTTCCTGGCAAAGCTGTTCAACACGTTCCTGATCGCGGTGTATCTTTACGATGACAACCGGCTCAAAATCGTATTCAGCTTTACCGGGAACCATAACAGCGTGGAAATCCCGCTGGAGCTGGACAATGATTGTCCAGACAGCGAGATTGTCTCAGACGAAACCGAAGTTCGTATGAGCACTTAGAGTGCCGAAAAAATTTAGGGTCGCCGCCCTCATCGGGGGAAGCCGAAAAGGACGATGATTGTTCAGACGGGAGATTTGTTCGTACAGCCCCACTTCTGCCGCATAAAAAGACCCCCCAAGCTTACGCTTGAGGGGCTTTTTATTTTGCTTATTTTACACCTTGCCGCCGTGCAGCTCTGCATACATCTTGGAACGGCACTCGGCCACAGCCGGGGTCATGTTCACATAGTGCTTATGCGGGCACTCCAGACGCAGTTCGCTCTCCCAGGTCTCCTCGGTGAGCTGCTTTGCAATGTAGGCCTTCTTCTCTGCGATCGAAGGCAGCTCAATGGCCAGCTGACCATTCAGCACATGCGGCACCAGCAGCTTTTTGACCTTGGTTGGGGTAATGGTGACGGTGCGCTCGATGGCATCGGAGTCCAGATTGACCATCGTGACGGGCTTGCCCGCCTCGATGACTTCATCATCCATGGCGATCAGTCACACTGGGCCTGACCATTTTCATCGTAGAGGCGCCACGCATCTTCTTGCCCGGAATGATGGCCTTGCTGGCGGAATCCGAGCACTTCATCTTGGGAGTGTAGCTGCCGTCCGGCTGCTTGACCGCCACCAGCTTGTACACCCCGCCGAACACGGGGTCGGAAGCAGAGGTGATCAGGTTTTCGCCCACGCCGTAGGAGTCAAAATGAGCGTGCTCATACAGCTCCATGTTGGCGATCTTCTTTTCGTCCAGACCATTGGAAGCCACCAGCTTGATGTAAGGCTTACCGGCCGCATCCAGTGCCTTGCGCAGGCGCTTGGAGCCGCGGGCCAGGTCGCCGGAGTCGATACGGGCGCTCTTGACGCGGCGGTTCGGGTCGTTGGGGTATTTCTCGATGAGGTAATCGTCCAGTTTAATGAGGTTGGGCAGACCGCTCTCCATGATATTATAGGTGTCCAGCAGCAGACTGACCGAATCCGGGTAGGTATCGGCAAAGGCCTTGAAGGCATCAAACTCCGTGGGGAAGAACTCGATGAAGCTGTGCGCTACGGTGCCCACAGCCTTGACCTCCGCGCCGAACTTCATCTCGGCCAAACAGTTGGCAGTGCCCACGCAGCCGCCCAGAACAGCAGCATATGCACCATCGTTGCCAGCGCTTTCGCCCTGCGCACGGCGGGTGCCGAATTCCATCACGCTGCGGGGCGTGTGGGTGTTCAGGCCGGTGACGCGGGTAGCTTGGTGGCGATCAGACTGTGGAAATTCATGGTCTGCAGCAGATAGGTCTCGATCAGAATTGCGCCCACGAGGTCGCACTCGATGCGCACCATCTGCACATGCGGGTATGCCACCGTGCCCTCGGGCAGAGCGTACATGTCGCCCTTCCACTGATAGGTGCGCAGATACTCGCAGAATTCCTCACTCATGCCCTTGGTGCGCAGCCACCAGATATCCTGTGCATTGAAGTGGTAGTTCAGCAGGAAGCGGGTCGCTTGCGCTGGCCGGCACTGATGGAGTAACCCTGATTATCCGGGTTCTTGCGGAAGAACATATCAAACACCAGCGTGGTGTCCTTGAATCCGTGCAGGAACAGACAGTTTGCCATTGTAAATTCATAAAAATCCACGACCATTGCGGGGTTGTCGTAGTCCTCATCTGGAATATAAGGCACAACCTTGATTTCGTCCATGAATAGTATCCTCTCTTCTTTACACCCGGCAAAGGCTCCTTGCTGTCCCCTGCCGTTCTGACCTGTGGGAAGGTTTGCGCGCCTGCCTGTCTTGACAGTGCGTTTCTATCATGATATCACCAAACGCAGAGCGGTGCAAGCATTTTTGGAAAATCCCGGTCAATTTCCGGTAAGAAAAAGCCGCCCATACACAAACAGCACGGGCGGCTTTCAGAACAAACGTGTTAACCGTTGATGATATTGGGGGTAGCATTCTTCAGCACAACGTCGTGGCTGCCGCCCTCAACGATGGAGGTAGAGGAAACCACGGTCAGCTTTGCTTTCTGCTGCAGCTCCGGGATGGACAGAGCGCCGCAGTTGCACATGGTGCTCTTGACCTTGTACAGAGTGGTCTGCACACCGTCAGCCAGAGGGCCGGCATAGGCACGTAGCTGTCCACGCCTTCCTCAAAACTCAGCTTGCTGGAACCGCCCAGATCGTAGCGCTGCCAGTTGCGGGCACGGTTGGAGCCTTCGCCCCAGTACTCCTTCATATACTGGCCGTTGATGCGCACCTTATTCGTGGGGCTTTCGTCAAAGCGGGCAAAGTAGCGGCCCAGCATCACAAAATCCGCACCCATGGCCAGTGCCAGCGTGATGTGGTAATCGTGGACGATGCCGCCGTCGGAGCAGATGGGCACGTAGATGCCGGTCTCCTTATAGTACTCATCGCGGGCCTTTGCCACCTCGATGACAGCGGTAGCCTGACCACGGCCAATGCCCTTGGTCTCGCGGGTGATGCAGATAGAACCGCCGCCAATGCCGATCTTCACGAAGTCTGCACCAGCCTCGGCCAGGAAGCGGAAGCCCTCGGCATCCACAACGTTGCCTGCGCCCACCTTGACGGTATCGCCGTAGTGCTCACGGATCCAGCCGATGGTGCGGCTCTGCACTCGGAGTAACCCTCGGAAGAGTCGATGCACAGCACATCCACACCGGCATCCACCAGTGCGGGCACGCGCTCAGCGTAATCGCGGGTGTTGATGCCGGCGCCCACCACATAGCTCTTGTTCTTATCCAGCAGTTCATTGGCGTTCTTCTTGTGGGAGTCGTAGTCCTTACGGAACACCATATACTTCAGGTTGCCCTCGGCATCCACCAGAGGCAGGGTGTTGATCTTGTTATCCCAGATGATGTTGTTGCAGTCGTGCAGGGAGGTGTTCTCCGGTGCAGTGACCAGCTTTTCAAGCGGGGTCATGAAGGTGGTGACAGGGGCATCATCCGGAGTGTGGTTGATGCGGTAGTCACGAGATGCAACAATACCCAGCAGCTTGCCGCTCGGAGTGCCATCGGCAGTGATGGCAATGGTGGAGTGGCCGGTGCGTGCCTTCAGCTCCAGCACATCGTGCAGGGTGGCAGTGGGGGCCAGGTTGGAATCGGACACGACATAACCGGCCTTGAAGCTCTTGACGCGGCGCACCATGGCGGCCTCGTTCTCAATGCTCTGAGAGCCGTAGATGAAGGACACGCCGCCCTGACGGGCCAGTGCAATGGCCAGCTTATCGCCAGAGACCGCCTGCATGATGGCGCTGATCATGGGAATATTCATCTGCAGGGGGCACTCCTCCTCGCCCTTGCGGTACTTGACCAGCGGGGTCTTGAGGCTGACAGCCGTGGGGATATTCTCTGCAGAGGAATAGCCGGGGATCAGCAGATATTCACCGAAAGTGCGGGAAGGTTCTTTATAGAAATAAGCCATGTTCAAACTCCTTTTCTCTTAACGCATCAACATCAATCGGATTCATGTTTGCAACCTATAAATTGATTGTATATACTGTACCACAAAGCCAGCCGGAATACAAACCCCCGCCGCGCCAAACTTTGTAAATGTCCTTTGCAGAAAAACAGGCAAATTGCCCACCAAAATGGCGTAAGGTCATACTTTCCCGCATGAGAAGCCGGTTTTTGCGTGATTTGTGGATGCAAAAAAGCTCGTCCAGAACGGACGAGCTTTTTTGCACACGAAGCGGGATACCGCCTGTGCGGCACATGGATCACGACTGTGAAGGAGAACAGCCGGAGGAGGAGAACCTGTGCCCGATATCCCCAAAAAACAAGAAGAAAAAGATTTCACACTCAGCAGGGCTTGTGCCCTTGCTGTAACCATATTGTAACTCTTTTGAAACCATTTTGCAATAGGGTTTTGTAATTTTTCTGTAATTTCTTTTGTTAACTTTTTGTAGACAAATATAAAACCCCTGCCAGAAAATTTCCGGCAAGGGCCTTGCAGATCATTCTTTATTTTCTTAATAGCACTTTTTGCAAGCAGTGAAGCCTTCCGCTTTTGCTTTCGATAATGTAACCTTTTCCGGGTCTTTCATATTGCTGCAGGTAGACTTGCTGTGATATTTTTTGCCGCCGTGCGTTGGGACCCAGACCATCTGCTCCGTCTTTTTGCCGGCAGAAATGGTCTGAACGGCTGCAGTGGACGGCTTGCAGGCCGCAATCTGTACACTGGCGGCAGATGCCGCCGGGCACAGCAGACTGAAGCACAGTACCAGAACGGCCGCAAGGACTCGGAGATGTTTTTTCATTTGTTTTATCCTCCTTTGGACAATCAGAAGATCCTTCTAATAAAAGAGTACTCCCTGTTCCTCAGAGGATGCAATTCTCAAAATGCGCCGGTTTTTTCTGCACGGGTGACGCTTTTTTTGCATTGCTCGCTTATTTTCAGCTAAAAGCGGCGCAGCGGTTCTCTTGAGAAATCAACGATTTACACGTTTGTCTTTCCCACCTCCAGATAGCACTCAAAGCTGGTCTGGCCGTTGTGCTTTCCGACCACATACCAGCCATCCGCCGAAGGGGCATAAAACACCTCTGCCGTTTCTCCCATCGGGATCTCGCGGTGGTAGTTGATAGAAGCAAAGGTCACGGGGCCTTTGCGCATCACTTCCAGCGGCAGCGCATCACAGACAAGGTCCAGATAGAATGCGTTGTTCAAATGGCCGTTCAGATCGCACTGGGAATAATGCGCCGTCCACTCCCCTGCGCTGGTCAGCCCATCCTTGCACTTGTGCAGCTGCAAAGGCAGCTCGCCCTCCACCGTATCGTTCCAGAAATTCTCCACCGTCCAGCCCGGCTCCCGCAGGATACGGCCCTCGGCAAGGCTTGCCACGATCCAGCGGCAGTCCACCATAGCCACCTCTTTGCCCTCGGCATCGGTCAGGGTGGTGATGCGTTTGACGGAACCGTGTTTGCTGACCTGCGCCCGGGAGGTAAGGGTCAGCGTTTCGGCACGCTGGGGCACACGGTCAAATTTCAGGGCCTGCTTGCCCACCAGAAAGGTCACACCGCGATCTTTGAAGAACTGGTCATCCATACCAAAGGCGCGGGCATGGTCTGTCGAAATCTGCTCCACATAGCGCAGCAGGGCGCTGGGCTTGAGCAGGCTGCGGAAGTCGGCATCTGCGTTCATGACTGTCATGGTCTCGGTGTAAAAGAACTGTTCCATGGTTTTTCCTTTCTATAAAAAGAGACCACTGCACGTTGTTCTGTGCAGCAGCCTCCTTTGCGTTTAATACTGATTGCGGTTGCGCCTGCGGACCTTGCGCCAGATGTTGAAGCAGGCCAGCGCCACCATGGCTGCCAGCAGCGCAAGGAACAGCAGACTGCTGCCACCCTCGTCGTAGCTCTTCATTTCGCTCCACTTCACGTCCAGCTCGCTGTTCACATCGTCGCTCAGGGCAGTGAACACCTTTTCCTTGGCGGCTTTCTCTTCGGACGGATAAGCGATCTCGCTCTCCTTCAGATCCTCGTCCAGCACCTCCCACACATCCTGCATGGGGGTGGTGTAGCCGATGTACTCGGCGTTTGCCTTGCCGATGTCCGTCTCACACATGAAGTTAATGAACATTTCCGCAGCTTCCTGATGTTCGCTGGCAGCAGGAATGGCCATGCAGTCCACGGAAAGCACGCTGCCTTCCTCCGGGAACACCCATGCAAGGTCGGGATTATCGTCGATCATGGTGATGGCATCGCCGGAGTAGTACACACCGACGGCTGCCTCGCCGCCGATCATCTTATCAAAGATCTCATCCATGACGTAGGCCTGCACCAGCGGTTTCTGAGCCTTCAGCTCTTCCACCACCTCATCCACCTCTTCGGTGGACTGCGGGTTGATATCGTGGCCGCTCTTAAAAGCAGCAATGGCGTAGGCATCGCGGCTGTTGTTGAACATCAGGATATTGCCTGCGTACTGCTCGTCCCACAGGTCGGCCCAACTGGTGGGCGCTTTGTCCACCATGGTGGTGTTATAAATGATGCCGGTGGTGCAGAGCATATAGGGCACGGTGTAGGCATTCTGCGGATCGTAATCCGGATTCACGTATTCCTGATTGATCTTTTTGAAGTTCGGGATATTGTCGTAGTTCAGAGGCTTGAGCATCCCCTCGGCGATCATTTTTGCCACCATGTAATCCGACGGAATGACCACATCGTAGTTGCTGCGCCGGACTTGAGCTTTGCGTACATGGACTCGTTGGAGTCGAAGGTGGTGTAGTTCACCTTGATGCCGGTGAGCTTTTCAAAGGCCGCCACCACGTCCACGCTGTCGTCCGAGCCGTTGGAGATGTACTCGCCCCAGTTATAGACATTGATGGCCACGTTCTGGCCCTTGAAGCGGTCCAGTCGTAATCGTCCGACACCGAGACATCCTCGGTGACTTCAATGGTGCCGGCGGCAAAGGCGGGCATTGCACAGCAGACCGTCATTGCCAGCGCCAGCAGCAGCACAGCAAAACGTTTCATCACACGCCCTCCCCTCTCAGCGCCTTCTGGTCGCGGCGGTAGCTACGGCTCTCCATTGCGTTGGAGATCAGAATGATGCACAGAATGACCATGAACATGATGGTGGACAGCGCATAGATCTCCGGGCTGACCTTTTTACGGGTCATGGAGTAGATGGCGATGGGCAGCGTTTCCACGGTGCCGCAGTTGAAGTAGGAGATCATGAAATCGTCGATGGAGTAGGTCAGGCAGATCAGGAATGCCGACAGGATGGCCGGGCTGATCTCCGGCAGGATGACCTTGAAGAAGGCCTGCTTGGGGTCGCAGCCAAGGTCGAGCGCTGCCTCATACAGCCTGATATCCAATTGCTTGAGCTTGGGCGTGACGTTGAAGATGACATACGGCACATTGAACGCGATATGCGCAATGAGCAGCGTCGGGAAGCCCATGATGGTATCCGGCAGCCAGGAGACACCCCCGGCAAAGCGCTGGTAGGCCACGAACAGCAGCATGAGCGAGATGCCGGTGATGATCTCCGGGTTGACCACCGGGATATAGGTGATGTTGGTGACGACAAGGCGGCTCCCGCGGCCCATGGACGCAATGCCCAGACTTGCCGCTGTACCCAGCACAGTGGCAATGACCGCAGAGATCAGAGCCACTTCCAGCGAGACCAGCAGCGCATGCAGGATGGAGGAGTTGTGCAGCAGGCTGGAGTACCACTTGAGGGTAAAGCCGGTGAAGAGCGAATAGCCCTTGGACTGGTTGAAGCTGAATACGATCATGTATGCAATGGCAGGTACATGAAGCAGAAAAACAGCACGATATAGACGCGCTGCATCAGGCGCAGATGTTTCGTTTTCATCAGGACACGCCCTCCATTTCATCTTCATCAAAGCTGGAGGTGAAGCTCATGCACAGCAGCACAATGATCATCAGCACAAGGCTCATGGCAGAACCCACGTTCAGGTTGTAGCTGTTGCCAAGGAACTGCATCTCGATCAGATCGCCAATAAGCAGGTTAGAGCCGCCGCCCAGCATACGGCTGATAACAAAGGTGGACACCGCCGGGACGAACACCATGGTGATGCCGGTGCTGATGCCGGGCACGCTCATGGGGATGAGCACCCGGAGAAGGGTCTTGGTGGTGGAAGCGCCCAGATCCTGCGCAGCTTCCACCAGGCTCTGGTCGATCTTGGTCATACTGGTGTACAGCGGCAGGATCATATAGGCACATAGTTATACACCATGCCCAGCACCACCGCGCCGGAGGTGTTGAGCATATTGAAGGGGCCAAGGCCGAACACGCCCAGAACAGCGTTCACCGGGCCGTTGATGCTGAGCAGGCCCATCCATGCATAGGTGCGCAGCAGAAAGTTCATCCACATGGGCAGCATGACCAGCATGAGCATGATGTGCTGCTTGCTCACCCGCAGGCGGGAAAGAAAATAGCCCACCGGGAACGCAATGACCAGACAAATGACCGTGGCAATGAGGGCCAGCAGCAGGCTGCGGGCAAACACCGAGCCGTAGCCGCTGATGGAGGTGAGGTTATCCAGCGTGAAAGCTCCGTTTGCATCCGTAAATGCATAGTACACCACGATGATCAAAGGCACCACTGTGAACAGCGTCATCCATACAAAGTACGGATAGGCCAGCTTTTATCGTAAATCTTCATCATTGCGGCTCACCCCTCTGAACGCGCCATAATGTGGATCTCGTTGGGGCCGATGCGCATACCAATGGTCTCACCGGGGGTGCAGGCGCGGGTGGAATGGATCAGCATTCGCGGCCCTCGCACTCCACATGCATCTCAAAGTGGACACCCTTGAAGATGACATCGTTCACAACGCCGACAAGCTGGCCTTCCACAGGAGAGACCACCTCGATATCCTCGGGGCGCACCACTACCTGCACGCTCTGCTCGCGGGCAAAGCCGCGGTCCACACAGGGGAAGTCCACGCCGGAGAAGGACACCAGAAAATCCCGGTGCATCACGCCGTCCACGATGTTGGAATCGCCAATGAAGTCTGCAACAAAGGCATTCTTCGGCTCATTGTAAATATCCTCCGGCGTGCCGATCTGCTGCACCTTGCCGCCGTTCATGACCACGACGGTATCGGACATGGTAAGGGCTTCCTCCTGATCGTGGGTAACATAAATAAAGGTAATGTTCATTTCGCGCTGCAGGCGCTTCAGCTCCAGCTGCATCTCCTTGCGCAGCTTGAGGTCCAGTGCGCCAAGGGTTCATCCAGCAGAAGGATCTCCGGCTCGTTCACCAGACTGCGGGCGATGGCCACGCGCTGCTGCTGGCCGCCGGACATCTGGCTGATGCTGCGGCGCTCGAAGCCTTTCAGGCCAACAACTTCCAGCATGTTGCGCACCTTGCGGCGGATGGTCTCTTCGTCCATCTTTTTGAGCCGCAGACCAAAGGCCACGTTCTCAAACACGTTTAGGTGCGGGAACAGTGCGTATTTCTGAAAAACGGTGTTCACCGGGCGCTTATAGGGCGGCACGCCGGTAATGTCCTCACCTTTCAGCAGCACTTTGCCGGAATTGGGTTCCAGAAAACTGCAATCAGACGCAGGGTGGTGGTTTTGCCGCAGCCGGAAGGGCCCAGCAGCGTTACGAACTCTTTGTCATGGATGTCGAGGTTCAGCCCATTCAGAATGCGCTGACCGTCAAATTCCACTACGATATCCCGCAGTGAAACGATCACCGAGTTGTCCATTTTTTACTTTATCCTCCTTGTAACTCAGATACGAAAAAAGACAGGGCCATGCCCCATCCTCGTACCAGGCGACCCAGCCCCGCACAACATCCATGACGACCGGAGAACCTGCAAAAGCAGGCTCTTATATTGCGCAGTTATTCTGCCCTGTCTCGTCTATCTTAATCAATCTTTGCTGAAATGTCAATCACTCTGCCAATGTTTGCCGAAGCTTTACACGCCGCAACAAAAAAACATGCGCCGCAGCGGGCTTTCCGCATACGGCGCACAAAGGTTTTTATTCAGCTTTTAAGGCAGCGGTCGTTATCAGAAGGGCCTGCACAGTGTCAAGGTCAACCGCATAGACGGAACTGTCCCCCTCCACCATCATCCAGCAGCCGTCTGCATTTTCGGCGTAGTGGAGGGTCACGGTCCATCGGCAGAGGCGGCCCGCACCGTTGCAAGCGGTGCATCAAAGCCATAGGCCGAAGGGTCGGCATCCGTGATTTGTGCGGTCACATAGCCTGCCAGAGCAGAGAGGATGCTCTGCACCTTGCTGTCGTCCAGATCGGCAGAGGGTTCATCGGCCAGCCGCCACACGGTCTGATAGGTGGTGGAATCGGCCGCACTTTCCGAGGAATCGCTCTCCGCTTCCGCAGGCTCAGAGACTGCATTCAGTGCAAGGGTGCCGCTGCCCGTCGTAATGGAAACACTTTCCAGCGCGGAGGCTGTCAGTCCCGCCGGTTGAACGCGCCAAAAAGGTCCGCTTTGGTCAGTTCAAAGCAGGCTGCCTTGTTGCCAGAAACGGTGTACACGGCATCGTCCCCTGCCTTCTGCACATACAGATCTCCTGTGACCGGGTTCTCGGTGCCAAAGGCAAAGGTGTTCGTCTCGCCTGCCGCCGTCACCGTGACTGTAACAGCCGGATCAGCAAGGCCGTAGTCCTCGCCGGGCTGAGCCGTGAGCTGACGTTTGGCGTTCAGGGATGCCAGCGCTGTGACCATGGTATTGCAGGCAGATGCATCCAGATGATAGTCCGGGTCATCCGCCAGCGTCCAGCTTCCGGAATCGTAATTTAGGGTAAGCGTTTCGCCGCCATAGGCATACCGGATGCTGGTCACATCGCCCGCCGCAAAAGAAGAAAGCAGGATGCTGCCCTCTGCGGCGGCGCTGGAAGCAGCTTCTTCTGCGGCATTGCTGCGGCTGACAAACCACAGCAGCCCGCCCAGCACAAGCACCAGCACCAGAAGCACCGCAAGGGTGCGCTGTTTTGTTTTCATGGCAGTGCCCCTTACCTGCGGCGGCGCAGCAGCACCTCCACAGCACCTGCAATGAGCACTGCTGCGGGCAGCACGAATACGAACACCATGCCCAGCGTCATGGATGCGGAAGCCGGGACCGTGATGGGTGCAGCTTCCAGTGCTTTGGTGTCGATGAGCAGGCTCTGCCCTACCAGCGAAGCGGCACAGCCCTGCAGGAAGGTCAGGTTGCCCGGGATGGACTGGTACACCTGCTCGTTGTCCATGTTGGGGCAGCCGATCCAGATCACCTCGGCACCGGTGGAGTCATTGCGCGCCCATACGGCCAGCGAGAACGGGCCGTCGGTATCGCCGGCTTCCTTTGCGGAAGAAGAGCTGGCATCAAAGTCCTGCTTGCTGTAGGCATCCTCGGTGGTATACAGCAGCGGTTCCGCCGTCACATCGTCTATCTCGGTGATGGTGATGCCCTGTGCCACCGAGAGCATCACATGGGTGCTCTGATTCACGCCGTCCAGCGCGGTGCTTTCGTCGGCGGCCGCGTAGTCCGGGAACAGCGAGTACGGGTAGCCGTGCAGCGCGTGGCCCGCATCGCCCTCCACCACAAGGCCCGGCTCACGTGCAAGGCCGAACTGTGCCATCACTGCATCCAGATTGGGCGTTTCGGTATAGCCGCTGGTGGTCAGCAGCACCTTGCCGCCGTTTTCCAGATAGGTCTGCAGCTGCGCGATCTCATCCACAAGGCCGTCAGCTGTAAAATCCGAAGCGGGGTTGCTGATGATGAGCAGATCACAGTCCTCCGGGATGGTGCCGGTGAGCAGATCCAGCGGCTGGGCATCGATATTCTGCGCCTTGAGCGCCTCGGTCAGTGAGGAGGTAAGCGCCTGCTCGCCGTGGTTGGTGGTGTAGTAGGCATGACTTTCTGCTGCGGCAGTCAGCTTGTAGATGGCAGAGCTGATCTGCTTTTCGCCGCCAAAGGTCACGTTGGCAGCGCCGGTGGTGTAGTAATCGGAGTAATCGTACTCGTAAAGTTCGGCGGCGTTCAGCACTTCGCTGTTCTCACCGCTGACCACGATCAGACTGCCGGTGGATGCATTCTCTGCGCCGTACTGCGCTGCAAAGGTCGGGTAAAGCGCCGGGTCCTTCTGCTCCCAGTGGAAGTGACCGCTCTCGTCGGCGTAGTGATCCAGCAGCTTGGTGATAATGGCATCCTCGCTGCCGGTCTCACAGAGATAATAAACGGTCACGTCCTGATCCAGGCTCTGCATCAGCTGCCTGGAGCTGTCGCCCAGCGTGTACATTTTGGCGGCAGAGAGGTCGAACTCGGTGTATTTTTTCGGGATGGCCCCCACCAGCAGGTTGATCAGCACGGCCAACACGATGGCTGCTGCCAGAATGGCCGTGGAGTACAGCCCATTGCGGAACACCTTGCCGTTTGCGGAGGAAGAAACTTTGAAATTTTTCATGTTGTTCCCCTCCCCTCAGTTCCAGCGGCGCTTTTCCAGCCCCTGCGCCGTGAAGAACAAAAACAGCATGGTCACGGTCAGGTAGTACACCAGCGTCGGAATGGAAAAGCTGTTGTTGACAAACTCTTCAAACGGCGCGAACAGGCACAGCCCGCTGAGCACCGCGCTGAACGCTTCGGTCAGCCAGCTGCTCTGCAGCAGGAACAGTGCCGTCAGCACCACACAGCAGCCCGCAAAGGTCAGGCAGCCCAGCGTAAAGCTGCGGGTACGCAGGCCAGCCACCACACTGAGCACTGCCGCAATGGCGGTGAACAGGGCCAGCGCCACTGCGCTGCCTGCGGTGAACATGCTGCGCAGGCTGGGCATCATGTAGGCCAGCAGCAGTGCGGCAACACCTGCCACCGCAGCAATGATCTGATTCTCGGTCAGGCTGGAAAGAAACACGCCAATGGCAATGGCGGCGCAGCCCATGAGATAATAGCACAGCAGAGCGGCCAAGTTTGCCAGCGTGGCCGTGCCGGTGGCACCCAGTGCGGCCAGTACAAGGATCATGACCGCATCGGCAAGGCACGGCAGTGCAAAGATGACGCACAGGGCAAAGAATTTGCCCAGCACGATCTCCCACACAGACACCGGGCTGGTAAGCAGCAGCTGATCGGTGCGGGTACGGCGTTCCTCTGCAAAGGAGTGCATGGTGAGCACCGGGATATACAAAAGCAGCACAAACGTGGTGCGGTAAAGCGTGTAATAGCCAAAATCCGTCAGGCCGTAGCCCAGATTCAGGCAACAAAATAGATGGCCGTTGCCGCCAGCATAAAGGCGGTGAGCACGTAGCCGATCATGCCATGAAAGCTGCTGCGGACTTCGCGTTTGAATATGGCGGTCATTCCGTTTTCTCCTCCCCTTCATCCGATGGTGTTTCAGACTCGTTTTCGGTCAGTGCAAGGAACACTTCCTCCAGCGTCCTGTTTTCCGCTGCCAGCGCCAGCACCGTGCATCCGGCCTGCGAAAGGGCGCGGGACACTCGCGCGGCGGTCAGAAGCATCGGCACTTTCTGCGGTAAAGGTCACCTGTCCGTCGGCCTCGGATTCGATCTCCACCTTGCGGATGCCCGGAATGGAGCCGACTGCTTTCAGCACGGTCTGCCCCCCGCCCAGAACGGTAGCGCGCAGACGGCTGCCGGGGTTCAGCTTTTCGGCCAGCTGTTCCGGCGCACCCACCGCCACCAGATGCCCCTTGGAAAGGATCAGTACCTGACTGCACACTGCCTGCACCTCGCTGAGGATGTGGCTGGACAGGATGACCGTGTGGCTTTTCCCCAGCTCCCGGATCAGTCTGCGGATCTCGATGACCTGTGCAGGGTCAAGGCCCACGGTAGGCTCGTCCAGAATGATGAGCTGCGGCGCGCCCAGCAGTGCCTGCGCAATGCCCACGCGCTGGCGGTAGCCCTTGGACAGACTGCGGATGAGCCGGGGCAGCACCTCTTCCAGCCGGTGCGGCGGGCAGCTTTGCGCACCTGTTCTTTGCGGTCGGCCTTCTTTTGGATGCCTTTCAGCTCTGCAGCAAAATCCAGATATTCCTGCACCGTCATTTCCGGGTAGAGCGGCGGCTGCTCGGGCAGATAGCCCACACAGGCCTTGGCCTGCTGGGCCTGCTCCGGCAGGCTGAAGCCCGCCACCTTCACTTCACCGGAGGTGGGGGCAAGGTAGCCGGTGAGGATATTCATGATCGTGGACTTGCCCGCGCCGTTGGGGCCGAGCAGGCCGAAGATCTGGCCGTCGCCCACCGTAAAGGACAAATCTTCAATGGCAGGGTGCGTGCCATACTTTTTGCTCAGATGCGATACTTCGATCACAGCAAACGCTCCTTTTTCATCTAGTTCAATGCTGGTATATTTTAGACTGAAAATGTGTAAAAATTAAGACAATCCTGTGGCGGGATGCAAAAAGAATTCTTAAGAATGATTAAGGCCGCCCTTTCATATGCCAAAAAGGCAGCAAAAAAAGCACCGTCTCCCAAAGGAAACGGTGCTCAGAAAACCATAATTACTTACGGCCGAAACGCTTGTTGAAGCGCTCAACACGTCCGCCGGTGTCAACCAGCTTCTGCTTGCCAGTGTAGAAAGGATGGCACTTGGAGCAAACTTCGACGTGGATCTCAGGCTTGGTGGAACGAGTCTTGATGACGTTGCCGCATGCGCAGGTGATGGTGCAGTCAACGTAGTTCGGATGGATACCCTGTTTCATTCTTTTCACCTCATTTCTGGTTCTGACTTATTGGGGCCATATTATAAATGTATGTGCCCATCACAACCTTCAATATCGGCTACCCCGTCGAGCGGCCTTGGAAACGATTGCCTTACTATTATAGCACGATTCCGACAGAATGCAAGAGGAAAAATAAAGTTTTTAGCATACAAAAAGTCCCCTGCACTTTCATGCAGAGGACTTTAACGGTTTTACCTTACGCCGTCAGGCCATCAGTGGATGAACACAGGACCAGCGGGTTGGTGATGGGGCTGACGTAGCCGCCCAGCAGCTTGGGGATCGCCAGGCTGATGTCGGGGATGAAGGTCAGCAGCAGCAGTGCAACGAACATGCACAGGTAGAACGGCAGGGTCGCCTTGACGACCTTTTCCATCGGGCGCTTTGCAACGGCAGAGCCGATGAACAGCACAGCGCCGACAGGAGGAGTCAGCAGGCCAATGCCGCAGTTCAGAACCACGATGATACCGAACTGGATGGGATCGATGCCGATGGAGGTTGCGATGGGCAGCAGGATGGGAGTAGCGATCAGGATGATGGGAGCCATATCCATGATGCAGCCCAGAACCAAGATGATCAGGTCGATCAGCAGAGCGATGATGTAGGGTTATCGGTGACGCTGGTGATGGCATTTGCAGCCAGATCCGGCACATGCAGCATGGTCAGGCAGTTGCCGAAGACTGCAGAGGTAGCGATCAGGATCAGCACGATGGACAGAGTGTTCACGCACTCATCCAGTGCATGCCAGACACCCTTCCAGTCCAGACCCTTGTAGACGAACACCGACACGAACAGAGAGTAGACAACTGCAATAGCTGCAGACTCGGTAGCGGTGAACACACCGCCAACAACGCCGAACACAACGATAATAACAGCGGCCAGTGCCCAGATGGAAGTGCCCAGCTGCTTAACGAAGGCCTTGATGCTGAACGGAGAGCCCTTGGGGTAATTCTCCTTGACCGAGATGATGTAGGAACCGATCATCAGGACGATGGCCAGCAGAGCACCGGGCAGATAACCTGCCAGGAACAGGCTGCCGACCGAGATGCCGCCGGCAGTGGTGGCATAAATGACCATGTTGTGGCTCGGAGGAACCAGCAGACCCTCGCAGGAGGAGGTGATGGTAACAGCAGTGGAGAAGTCGGCATCGTAGCCCTGATCGACCATCATGGGGATCATGATGGAGCCGATGGAAGCGGTATCTGCAGATGCAGAACCGGAAATACCGCCGAAGAAGTAGGAAGCAACGATGTTGACCATTGCCATGCCGCCGCGCATCCAGCCCACGCAGGCATCAGCCAGAGCGATCAGCTTTTCAGAAATGCCGCCGGAGCCCATGAGCACACCCATGGTGATGAAGAACGGCACGGCCATCAGGCTGAAGGAAGAGATGCCCTTGACCATCAGACGGCAGACATCGGTCAGTGCCTGACCCTGCACCATCATGCACAGCACGCTGGAAAGACCAACGGCGTATGCAATGGGGAAACGCAGGAAGATCATTACAAAGAAGCTGACAAGAAGGACAATGATTGCCAGTGTCTGAACTGTCATATTACACTTCCTCCTTTACAAAAATGCTCTTGATGTGGTTGTACAGTGCCTCGATCTCGAAGATGATCATGGCAACACCGGCCAGCGGCACCGGGAAGTACATCCAGAAGCGGCTCAGCCAGGGCATGGACACGTAGAAGCCGCGGCCGCCCAGAGTGGTGGCATAGTTCCAGCCGACCACCATCATGATGACACCCAGAATGCACACGGCAAGATCGGCCAGAATATCCAGCACCTTGACGGCGATTTTGGGCAGATACACGTCAAACGCAGTCATGCGGATATGGGCACCGCGGCGGATGGCCAGAGCAGCACTCAGCACGGCCATGTAGCTCATGCAGGTCAGCACAACTTCTTCCGACCATGCCGGGTCCGGGATGAACGAGACGTAACGACCGATGACCGACATGGTAGTGATGAGGATATCTGCGATCAGCAGCAGCTTGCAGATAAACAGAACCACTTTGTAGGTGATGTCGTACGCCGGCTTGATCTTATCCAAAGTGGTAAAGATTTTCGGCATATGAATTCCTCCATATAAAAAACCCGGCAGGTCTGCGGGCGTATCCCGTAGTCCCCCGCCGGGCTATGTACTATCTCAGAACAGGAAAGGCTTTTTCAATTATGCCTTCATGTCCAGCAGCTGCTGATACAGCTCAGCCTGATCGGAGGTGTTCTCGCTGATGACCTTCTGGCAAGCTTCCTGCAAGGTGCCTTATCGGAACATCCACGACATTGCAGCCGGAGCTCTTCAGCTCATCCAGAACCTTGTTCTCAGCGGTCTCGGACAGGTCTGCATTGAAGGCCTGCGTATCAGCACCGGCCTCCATGATGGCAGCCTGCTGGTTCTCGGTCAGCTTGCCCCATGCGTTATCGGTGATAACAGCCTGAATAGCGCCCAGAGTGTGGCCGTCCAGGATCAGGTTGTTGGCAACCTCGGGGAATGCATTGGACTTGTAGTTTGCGATGGGCTGCTCAGCACCATCCACAACGCCGGTCTGCAGTGCGCTGTACAGCTCACCGAAGGAAACGACGGTGGGGTTAGCACCCAGACCCTCGACCATGCCGTTCATAACGGGGTCGTTGGACACGCGCAGCTTCAGGCCCTTGAAATCATCGATGCCGGAAACCGGGTTGACCGTGAAGAAGTGACGGAAGCCCTCTTCGCCGTAGAAGACACCACGAACGGGCAGGCCCAGCTCCTGGGGCTCGTTCAGGAACTCAGGTGCCAGATGCTGTTGGCGAAGTTCCAGAAGTGTGCGCGGTTCTCGAAGGTGAAGGGGATGGACAGCAGCTTGGACTTGTTGCAGCCATAGCTGGTCAGTGCGAAAGCGGAGATACGGCTCATATCAATGGAGGTAGAACCGCCCAGAATTGCGTCCAGAACATCGTTCTCAGAACCCAGAACGCCGGAAGCCTGCACATCGATGACGACGGAGCCGCCGGTCAGCTCCTCGACCTTCTCCTTGAAGTGGGTAGCGGTCTGACCAACGATGGTATCCAGCGGGTTGACCTCGGCGTAGACAGAGTCACCTTGGGATCGTTTGCAGCAGCAGTAGCATCACCAGCAGCAGAAGCTGCGGTGGAAGAAGCTGCTGTAGAGGTGGAAGCAGCAGAATTGCTGGAACCACCACATGCGGTCAGAGCCAGAGCAGCGGCGGAAACACCGGCTGCTGCCAGAAAGCTGCGACGAGTGATCTTTTTCATAATAAATCGTCCTCCTTAAATCTCCCGAACAGCACGGTCTGCACAGGACCCGCATGCCGTTCATTTACTGTACACACTTTAGCAAATTTTTTTAAACGAAACAAGGGCTTTCAAAAAATGTCCTGTTTTTTGAAAAAATGTCAGAATTTCTTTTGTGAAAAATGCCAAGTGCTTTGCTTTTTGTTTGTGCACCTTCGCCTAACAGATGGATACATTTCTGTATTCCAGATAGAAGCAAAGCGCTGGATGCCCTTCCTTTGGGGTTCAGAGCACACAGCGCTTTGCCGGTTCTTTATTCTGTTTTCCTGATTTCTTTGCCCATCTTTTCCGGGCTTTGCTGTGGGGCTTATGCCTGCTGGATGCGGGCGATCAATTCGCCCTGCTGGGCAAACCGATCATACATCGGCTGCACAGCAGCACGGAACCTTGCCTTTTCTTCTTCGTCCAGCTCTGTCACCTCAATGCCTGCTGCACGCAGATCACTTTCCGATTCCGCCTCCTGCTGCGCCCAGAGCCTGCGCTCCACCTTGGCGCTCTCCCGGGCACACAGGCGATGATCTCCGGGTAGCGCTCGTCCAGTGCGGCCAGCTTTTCCATCACAGCAGGGCTTGCAAGCTGCACCTCCGGCACGCGGGTATGCTCATCCTTTAAAAAGTAAGGTGCCACCTCGTAGTGACCCATGGCTTCGTAGCTGGGCCAGTTGTTCTCTGCGCCATCGATCTCACCGTTGTGCAGGGCGGCATACACCTTGCTGTACACTACCTTTACCGGCGTTGCGCCGAGGTCGGTGATCATTTCGCTCATCATGTCCGATTCCTGCACGCGGATGGTCAGGCCCTGCAGATCCGCAAGGCCTGTCACCTTCTGCCGGGTGTAGATGCTGCGCACACCGGCATCGAACCATGACAGTCCCGTCAGCTCCAGCGACTCCAGCGTGGAGAGGAACTCGTCGCCGATGGTCCCGTCCAGCACGCGCCACATCTGTCAGCGTCGGTGTAAAGGTACGGCAGCTGCAATACGCTCAGCGCCGGCTCATACTCTGCCAGCTCGCTGAGGGACACGCGGAGAAGTCAATGCCGCCAAACTGCATCTGCTGGATCACGCTCTGTTCCGCGCCAAGTTCTCCCCCGCTGTACACCAGCACTTTCACGCGGCCATCGGTGCGCTGAGCCACAAGATCCGCAAAGGCCAGCGCCGCCTGCGTAGTAGGATAATCCTCCGGCTGGTTCTCCGCATAGCGCAGGATCAGTTCCGCCCCCGGCTCGTCCTGCACCGGCTGATGGCCGCAGCCCGCCACCGG
>ENA-OQAZ01000363-OQAZ01000363.1-human-gut-metagenome-genome-assembly--contig:-NODE-363-length-25897-cov-2.346993_pt1 | contig 25897 bp, 23 predicted proteins | sample MGYA00242737_ERZ504531 | MGnify/ENA primary metagenome ERZ504531 (study PRJEB26092, sample SAMD00036244) | human gut metagenome | host: Homo sapiens | study: EMG produced TPA metagenomics assembly of... | reverse complement strand
CCGTTATGTTGTACGAAAAACCGTAGGCATAACGGTTTTTTTGGTATACAATAGAGCGTAGAGTCTGCGAGAAGATAATATGGAGGGGTGTATAATATGGAACAGGAAAAAATCAATCGATTGCAATGGATCCTTGATGATGCAGTGGCAAGGGGAGAGATCCCGGGCGCGATTCTGATGGTCAGAAGAGAAGGGAAGGAAACCGTGTATCTGGAAAGCGGTTATGCGGATATCGAGCAAAAAGCCGGATGTCGAGAGACAGTATTTACCGTCTCTATTCTATGTCCAAACCGATCACAGCAACTGCAGTGATGATTCTGGTGGAGCGGGGACTGATCGATCTGGCAGATCCGGTATGTAGATATCTTCCTGGATTTTGTGGACAAATGGTGGCAGCATCAGACGGACATGTGGAAAAGCCATGGCGAGATGTCACGATCCAGGATCTGGTGAATATGACCTCCGGTCTGGTCTATGACGGCAATCATCTGACCGGAAAACAGACAGAAGCCTTATTTGCCGAGGTGATTCAGGGACTTGATGAGGGAGAAGGAGGAGCTTATGGTACGGTGGAGATTGCCAACCGTCTCGGCCAGATCCCGCTTGCCTTTCAGCCGGCGCGTTCCTGGTGCTACGGAACTTCCGCCGATGTGGCAGGTGCCCTTGTGGAAGTGGTTTCCGGTATGCGGTTCGGAGATTTTCTGGAAAAAGAGATCTTCACTCCACTGGAAATGGTGGATACAGGCTTCTGGGTACCGGAAGAGAAGCAGAGCCGGCTGGTGAAAACGTATGAGTGTAACGAAGGAAAGCCGTCGGTACTCTATACCGGTAATCATCTGGGCATCCGGAATGCGATGGATCGCCGCCCGGCATTCGAATCCGGTGGTGCAGGCCTGGTGTCTACGATTGATGATTATTCGCATTTTGCACAGATGTTGTTAAATGGCGGAAGTTATAAGGGAAAACAGATCCTCAGTCCGGCGATGGTACGCTTTATGACCGGTCATGTGCTGAGCGCAGAGCAGCAGGAAGTCTTTGAACGGGAAGGTATGGCATGGCTGGAAGGATTTTCTTATGGTAATTTTATGCGTGTGCTGGTGAACCCGGGCAGATCTACAACGCTGGGAAGCAAGGGAGAGTACGGCTGGGACGGATGGCTCGGCTGCTATTTTGCCAATGCACCGCAAGATCAGATGACGATCCTTATGATGACACAGAAAAAAGATTCAGGAACTTTCCGGATGACACGGTTGCTGAGAAATACGATTTATAATATGTAAAAAACATAATTCTGTGGAAGAATGAACAGTTACAAAACTATAAACAAATGGAGAAGATGTGATGAAAAAAAGAGAATCATTTAACACCCGGTGGGGATTTATCCTGGCGTGCATCGGTTCGGCGGTAGGTATGGGAAATATCTGGATGTTTCCTACCAGAGTATCGTTATATGGAGGCGGAGCATTTCTGATTCCGTACTTTATCTTTGTGGCGCTGATCGGATTTACCGGGGTGATCGGAGAGATGACATTCGGACGTGCAACGAGATCCGGTCCGATTGATGCGTTTGGAATTGCCTGTGAGAGAAAAGGAAAAAGAAAACCGGGAGAAGCACTGGGGCTGATCCCGGTGGTCGGCTCGCTGGCGATGGCGATCGGCTATACGGTCGTTATGGGATGGATCTTAAAATATACGGTCGGCGCATTCACCGGGGCAACACTGGCACCGGTTGATGTGGACGAATTCAGTGCTGTGTTCGGTTCGATGGCATCTGCGTTTGGCAATACAGGCTGGCAGGTTGTGATCCTGCTGGCAGCTATGGGGATCCTGATGTTCGGTGTCGGAGGCGGGATCGAGAAGGTCAATAAAGTGCTGATGCCGGTATTTTTCCTGCTGTTTGTGGGACTTGGCATCTATGTGGCATTTCAGCCGGGGGCCGTGGACGGATATCACTATATCTTCCGTGTGGACGGCAAGGCGCTTGGCGATCCGAAAACGTGGATTTTTGCCCTGGGACAGGCATTTTTCTCCCTTTCGGTGGCGGGAAACGGAACACTGATCTATGGCTCCTATCTGTCGGATGAAGAAAATATTCCGGCTGCTGCGGGAAGAGTGGCATTCTTTGACACACTGGCTGCACTGCTTGCATCCCTGGTCATCATCCCGCGATGGCAACCACCGGAGCCAAGCTCGATCAGGGCGGTCCCGGATTGTTATTTATTTTCCTGCCAAATCTGATCAAAAATATGCCGGGAGGAAAGATCATTGTGATCATTTTCTTTGTTGCTGTGTTATTCGCGGGGCTGACCTCCCTGATCAACCTGTACGAAGCACCGATCGCAACGGTGCAGGAGAAATTCCATCTGGAGAGAAAACCGGCGTGTGCGGTGATCGCAGTGATCGGCGTGATTGTTTCCATCCTGATCCAGGGTATCGTATCCGGCTGGATGGATGTACTTTCTATCTATATCTGCCCGCTGGGAGCCGGACTGGCTGGTATCATGCTGTTTTGGGTATGTGGAAAAGAGTATGTGGAAAAACAGGTAAACAGAGGACGAAGCTGTCACCTTACCTCCTCGTTTTACCCGATCTGTAAATATGTTTATGTGCCGGTGTGTATCCTGGTGCTGATTCTTGGAATCGCGCTGGGCGGTATCGGCTGAGAAAATGGGGAACGCCCGGTTTCTGCAAAGAAAAAGCAGAAATTGGGCGTTTTTTGTATGATTCTGGCAGCTGTCGTGAAATGGGTTGCCGGGCGCAGAGTGGACAACTATAATTTGCAGGCGGCGTATCCGATCAGTTATGCGGTGGGGTATGAGGTGAGCTATAAGAATCATTATTATCTAATCCCGGATCTTATGAAAATCGCCGACAGTAAAATGTACCAGGACAAAGCGTATAAAAAGAAAAATCAGAAACAGCGGGGAATGTCCGCAGAGATTCCGGAGGGTGGGATTGCCAGAGTGTCTCTGCGGATCGGAATTTACTACGATATTCATCAGGAGGAGAATCCGGATCGGATCATTTCACATGCCAACACGGCACGGCGGATCGCAAAAGAAGATCCATTGGGAATCTGTGTGTATTCCGGAAAAATTGAAGAGGGAGAACTTCGGAAAGCGGATGTGTTGCATTCATTCCGGGGCGCATTGGAGAAAGAAGAATTCAAGATTTATTTTCAGCCGAAGGTGAGCGGAACCGATGAGAGTATCCGAAGTGCGGAAGTGCTGGTTCGGTGGCAGCGGGAAGACGGTCAGATCTGGACACCGGACAGATTCTTGCCGGTACTGGAAGAGACCGGAAAGATTGAAACGCTGGATTTTTATGTCTACGAAATGGCATTTCAATGGCTGGAAGCGCAGAAGGAGAAAGGGGAACCGCAGATATATCTGTCTCTGAATGTGTCCCCGGCACATTTCCGGGATGTGGCAGGATTTACCAGACAACTGCTGGAACTGATCGGAAATATCAGATCGATTCCCGATATCTGATATTTTCCGATCACGGAGAGTGCCTACATTCACAATATCGATGCGGTCAACCGGATGAGCGCGACGCTTCACGGAGAACAGATCCGGATCTCAATGGATGATTTTGGGTCGGGATATTCTTCTCTGAATACTCTGAAAGATATCACATTCGACGAAGTGAAAATCGATAAACGTTTCCTCGGCGACAGCTTACTGAGAACGGCAGGATCGTGTTGCAGGAGATCTTCCACCTGCTGAAGAGGACCAGAAAAACGATCGTCTGCGAGGGCGTGGAAACCAGAAGGGTGGCGGATTTTCTGATTCGGGAAGGATGCGATGAACTGCAGGGGTACTATTATTATAGACTGATGGATCAGGAAAGTTTTGAAACCGTGATGAAAGAGCAGGACAGAAAAGATAGAAATATTGTGAGTTGAGAGGTATAATACATGCAGGAAAAGAGAAAGGGATATATCTATATGAAAAAAATACTTCTGATAGCAACTGGTGGAACGATCGCCTCAAAATACACGGTGCAGGGACTTTCACCGCAGATTTCGGCGGAGGATCTGTTAAGTTATGTTCCGGCGGCAAGAGAATTCTGTACGATTGATACCGAAGCGCCATTTTCATTAGACAGTACAAATGTGTGCGCAAAACATTGGGTGGCGCTGGCGGAACTGATCGAGAAAAAGTATGAATATTATGATGGCTTTGTGATCTGTCACGGAACAGATACGATGGCGTATACAGCGGCGGCATTATCCTATCTGATTCAAAATAACCGAAAACCGGTTGTCGTGACCGGTGCACAGAAACCGATCGATCTTGCCATCACGGATGCACGCTCTAATCTTCTGGACAGCCTGCGTTTTGCTTCTCATCCGCGGGCACATGGAACCGTCATTGTTTTCGGCGGTAAGGTTATCGCGGGAACCCGTGCCAAAAAAGAATTTTCAAAAAGCTACAATGCATTTTCGAGCATTAATTACCCGGATATCGCAGTGATCCATGATGATCGGATCGTGTTTTATATTGATGATAAAGAGCAGTCCACAAAACGGTTACGGTTCTATCATGCGATGGACGACCGGATCTTTCTTCTGAAACTGATCCCGAGTATCGACCCGCTGGTACTGGAAAATTTGGCGGATTCTTATGACGGGCTGATTCTGGAATCGTTTGGCGTGGGAGGACTGCCAGATTATGGCAATCATGATTTTGCTGCAATGATCGAAAAATGGACATCCGCAGGGAAACTGGTCACGATGTCCACGCAGGTAACCCATGAGGGAAGCGATATGGGGATCTATAAGGTCGGGAAAGTGATCAAAGAGAACTTTGAGATCTTGAATCGTATGATATGACATTGGAAGCTACGGTGACAAAGATGATGTGGATCCTGGCGCAGACGAGAGATTTTGAGGAATGCAAGAAATTGTTTTATACGACAGTCAACAAAGATATTTTATTTTAAAGAAAAGCTGCAGGAACCTGTGCATCCGTTACTGTTCACTCCGTGCCCAGCAACACGCTGCGCGATGCACAGAATTTATGCTGATCGCATAAATTCGCGCGATATGTCTCGGGTTTTCTGTGACCTTCGCTCACAAATAACGCCTCGCGGGATATTACCAGTGGACAGTAACGTTCATCCTGCAGCTTTTTGTTTTATTATGCTTGTTCTGCAAGCGGAAACATGATATCATATAACTATCTGAAAAATGCAGATTCAAAAAATAAAAATTACTGATAAAAGCGATGAATGCACATCGCATTTTTGTTATACGCAGTAAGGTATTTTACAATTCATCCGTCTCATCTGAAAAAATGTAATCATTTAATTCTTCAAAATCCAAAAATTCAGCCAATGTCATATTAAAAGCGTTAGAGATCTTATGAACCGTGGATGCCCGTGGATCTTTGGTGATGCCACGGACGATATTATCCAGCGTGGATTGTTTTACGCCGCTCATTGTTGCCAGTTATTTACTGATATGTGGCGTTGATTACACAAAAAATGTATTCGTTGTCTGAATAATTCTGAATATTCCATATGTTCCCCCCTGTATTTTTAAATTAACACGAACAACAACTTGAACTTTTAAAGCGTGTGTTCACATTTTATAGCACGTATTTTGTGGCTGTAAAGGTATTGGAAAAATTACTCGGATTCCTTTAATGGCTTAATAGTATCAAGACGGAGAGAATAATTTACCCATATACGGGTTATGAAAGGAGAGAAATCTGATCAGAAAGAAAACAGGTGAGAAGATCACAATTGATAAAGCAGAATTCCGTATCGGTAAAGAGAGAAACAAAGTAGATTATTGTATTACCGGAAATAGCAATATCAGTCGTACACATGCAACCATCGTATACCGCAACGGAGCATTTGCAATCGTTGATAACAATGCAACAAACGGAACAAACGTTAACGGTGTTGCAGTACCGGCCGGAAAAGAAAGAGCTCTGACAGGAAATGAAACCATTCGTCTGGCAGATGAAGAATTTCTGTTTCGTGCATAAAACTGAATAATAAATGAGAGGTATGAGGATGATTTATAAAATAGCAGCTCACAGCGATGTGGGTATTGTGAAGAAAACAAATCAGGACTCAGTACTCGTGAAAATCGCACAGACAAACCATGATAAGGTTTGTCTGTGTGTCGTGTGTGACGGAATGGGCGGTCTGGCTGATGGTGAGTTGGCCAGTGCGACAGTGATCCGGGAGTTCGATCAGTGGTTTATCAACAAGCTTCCCGGACTGCTGGAAACACCGGAATTTCCAATGGATGAACTTCGTGTACAGTGGGACGACCTGGTAATGCGGCAGAACAAGAAACTGGCAAAGTATGCATCCGGAATAGGAACACGCATGGGTACAACAGTCGTAGCTTTTCTGGTTGTGGATGACAAATATTACATTATGAACATCGGCGACTCGAGAGCTTATATGGTTTCCGATGCCATCTATCAGCTGACGAAGGATCAGACCTATGTGCAGGTACGAGATGGATCTGGGACATCTGACCTGGGAACAGGCACAGACCCATCCCCAGAGAAATGTACTGCTCCAGTGTGTAGGAGCATCGGATGAGATCCACCCGGATTATTTTGTGGGAGATGCCAATCCGGACACCACCTTTATTCTCTGCTCCGATGGATTCCGCCATGTGATCTCGCCGGATGAGATCTATGAGAAGTTTCGTCCGGAACTTCTGGAGAACGAAGATATCATGCTTCAGAATATCGTCTCACTGGTGGACCTGAACAAATCCAGAAAAGAAGTGGATAACATATCGGCAGCTGTTATCCGGACATGTCGGGAGGGATAAGCATGCTACAGATAGGTTCTTATGTAGACGGAAAATACAAAGTATTAAATAAGATCGGCCAGGGTGGTATGAGTGTCGTTTACCTGGCATTGAATGAAAAAGCAAATAAAACATGGGTCATCAAAGAGGTCCGAAAAGATGGACAGCAGGATTTTACCACTGTCAAGCAGGGATTGATCGCTGAGACCAACATCCTGAAAGAACTGAATCACAAGTACCTGCCAAGTATCATCGATGTAATCGATGACGGGGATTCCTTCCTGATCGTTATGGATTATATCCAGGGAAAATCACTGGATAAGATCCTGAAAGGAAGTATGGAAAAAGAAGGCTTCCCATCGCACTGGACGATGTGATCGCCTGGGGAAAACAGCTGTGTGAAGTGTTCTACTACCTTCATACCAGACCGAATCCCATTATTTATCGAGATATGAAACCGGGCAACGTCATGCTGAAGCCGGACGGAGAGATCTCCCTGATCGACTTTGGTACCGCCCGTACCTTTAAACAGGGGAACAGAGAGGATACCACATGTCTGGGAACACCCGGATATGCGTCACCGGAACAGTACGGAGGAAACGGACAGTCCACACCCCGAAGTGATATTTACTGTCTGGGAGCTACCCTCCATCATCTGATCACCGGAAGAAATCCTTCCCCTACACCATTTAACTTCCCGAAGATCACACAGTGCCGGCCAAGTCTGGTAGATGAGATTCCGAGAGAGGATATGAACAAGCTGCTGGGTCTGGAGATGATCATTGATCGTTGTACACAGTACGAACCGGAGAATCGATATGAATCTTGTCTGGAGATGCTGTATGACCTGGAACATATTGAGGAACTCAGTCTTCCGTATCGAAAGAAATTAAGAAATAAGCTGCTTGGCTTTGGTGTCAGCGCAGCAGTAGCTGTCTTATGCGGCGGTATTTCCCTTGGATGTATGATGATGGGAAATAAAACAGAGCAAAGCGGCTATGATTACTATGTAGACCAGGCGGAGAAGAGTGACGGAACAGCCAAAGTCAATTATGCGAAGAAAGCAGTTGCCATCGACCGGGCAAGGAAGAAGCCTATCTGGTTTATCTGGATGCCCTGCGAAACGATGAAGACGGTTTCTCCGGTCAGGACAGTCAGGATTTTAAGGCCCTGCTGCAGCAGATGGCAGGAAGACAGACCTACGAAGAAGTACTGGAAGATAATCTGGACGGTTACACCGAGCTGGCTTATGAGCTGGGAATGGCTTACTACTTCCCGGGCGGCGCCGGAAAACCGGCAGGAGATAAAGAACTTGCAAAAAAATGGTTCGGTATCGTAGCTCAGGCTGTATTATCCGATGAGCAGCTGAAAGCATTCAGTCTGGATTCCACAGAAAAATTATCTGCAGATAAGATTCAGGAATACGACATCGATACCAATCTGGTGGAAACCTTCTTAAGTATCTGTAGTTACTACGGAAAAGTAGGCCAGGAAGATACCGTAACCGGTGAGATCAAATATTCCTATTCGGATTTCTGGGTGGAATTAAACGGTCTGGTAGGCGGACTTCCGGAAACCATCAGTACAGAAAGCCGGGAACGTCTGACACAGCTTCGACTGTTGAACGATGTGTCCTATCAGTGTATGAGAATGCAAAACAGTTCGTATCAGATGCCGGTGTGGACAAGGCGACCTTCCAGGGTGCCCTGGCAGCCATCGAGACAAGAGTCTCCGGTGCTGATACCGGTTCCAACCAGACGGCACAGCGGATCCGTGATAATACGATGACAACCGTGGATAACACAAAGAAACTGGTAGAATCTCTGTATGCACAGAATTCTGATGCCGTGAAGAGCGGAGGTGATCAGTAATGGGGCAGACACAAAATATTGAACAGCAGATCCGGCTTCTGAGCAATCTGCAGCTGGGATTTGGGATTGCTGCATTGCTGTTCCTTGCACTGGCGATATTCCTTTTCTTCTATCTGCACATCCCACAGGTGTTTAACGAATACCGGGGAAAGAGTGCTCAGAAATCCATGGAAGAGATGGCAGCCAACAGCAGCGACTCCGGACGTATCGTTTCTATGGATAAAAAGTCCAAAAACAAGAAAAAAGGAACCGGACAGCTGGTACAGAGACGTCACTATACAGACAATCTTACCGATGATCTCAGCGGCCGGATGAGCCAGGAATTTGGCGAACCAACCGGTCAGATGAATCTGAATATGGCAAATAGTTCCGAAGCCAATGGCATGATGCAGGAACCTGCAGCCAACGGATCGGAAGCCACAGATGTGTTGGATGCAGTCATGATGAGTGGATCTGAGGCCACAGATGTGCTGGAACCGTCCATGATGACAGGATCCGAGGCTACGGATGTATTAGACCCGTCCATGATGGCAGGTTCAGAAGCAACTGGTGCATTAGATCCGTCTATGAGAGAGGATGCACAGGCTACTGATATTCTGACAGAAGCCATGCTTCAGGAAGGCGGTATGGCAGCCACGGATATCTTGGATCCGTCCATGATCGCCAACCCGGTACAGGAAAGACAGCATGTATCTACACCGGAACAGGAAGGAACCATGGTTCTGGATCCAAACATGCTGCAGCATTCCAACAGTACCTTTGAGATAGAAAGAAGTATCATCCTGATACATACGGAGAAGGTGATCTGATGAAAAAGAGAAAAGCAGCAAGGATATTGAATGATCTGTCGATGGTTTTCTTCCTTATATCATCTACAGTGTCGCATTTCTTCCGATAGCTGACAGAGAAAAACACCCGGCAATAGCAGTACTTGCCGGGGGGATCTTCTGGGCAGGATTGTTATGGGGGATTTTCCTCTACATCTTCAGTTGTCAGAAGATAAGAAATCTGAAAAGCTATCAAACTTACCGCTCAGTGGAGCGTATCGGTGCACTTGCACCCGGATCCACCAAAGAGGGATTGATGACAGATATCGCATTCATCCCGGGATTGCTGGTGATCATACTCGGAACCTACGTGTTCCCCATACCGGATCCCGTCATGTTAGTTTGTATGTGGATAACCATGGTATCCTTCTACGGACACTTCGTCCTGAACGGAAGGGTATACAAGTTTTTACATAAAAGAAAAGTTATAAGATACCGAAAGGTAAAAGAGGAATCAGCCGAGAAAAATACTCAGCTGAAGAAAGGAGTCTGAGAACATGAAACAAAAAACAAAGAGAATCCTGGCGTTCGCCATGGCCGTTGTTTTCGCATTGTCAACCTGCGTAACCTCCAGTCCATACATCGTTATGGCCACGGAAGCAGGAGAAACGATCGCACCTCTTGCAGAAGAAGAAAGCGGCAGTGGAGTAGCAACTCCAGGTGCAGAAACAGGAACACCCGGAGGAAGCGGGGAAGGAAGCACGGAGGTAATACCATCCGGCGAACCGGAAGGACCGACTACACCATCTGCACCAGAAGTACCAAAACCAACACCTAAGACATATTTAAAAGTTGTTTGTGATGCTGGTCTTATCGAAAATGTACGAGTAGGACAGATTTCATTAAAATTCGCAGGGCAGGAAGCTGTCATGCAGGTTAATTTAAATGAAAACAATATCATTGAGAATGGATTAACAGTCGAAAGCTGTACATCTGATAATTACAATGTTACATATAGCGAAAAAACTGAGATAAAAGATGCAGATACCTATCGAGAGATTCGCATTACCGAGTTAACACCGAAAACTGAAATCACTGGTGCTGATTCCATAACAACTCTCACAACAGTACCATATGGACTGACCGGTGTCTGGGCAAATGTATCAACCAATTGGACAATTACAGCAGGCACAACTGCATCTGTAGACGGAAACGGTCAGGTGTATGTGGAGAATGGAGCCCAGAACATAACATTACAGGCATCCATAGCTGGAAAGCCAGTAGCATCAAAATCAATTCCAGTTACAAAGGTAAAACCGGAATTTGCAATTAACTGTTCTTCAAATGCACCATGGGATAAGAGTGTAGAGATTTCCGGTAAACTGACTGTGAATGGAAAAGGACTTGCTAAGGAAACCATTCACTGCTGGGTTGGAGATACAAAGGTAGATGTTCAGACAGATGAAAATGGTGATTATAAAGGAACTATAGAATTAAAGAAATTCTTTAATAAATTAATGACAGTAAAAGCTGAGTTTGATGAAACGGCAAGATGTCAGCGAACTGATGTTACATTTAGTAAAGGGTATCAGCCCATAAGAGTAGACGGAAAGATTTTCCTGACAGAAGATCACGATGAGAAAAATCCGTTACAGATCACTTACGGAACGCAGTCGGTTGTAGAAAAGATTACAAAGCTTACAACAAATAAAGATAAAGACTTGGAAAATGAAGATCAGGAGATTACATTACTTTCCGCAGAATCAAGTAACGATGCAGTTGCTGCAGTAAGTGTGAATAAGGATACCCGTGAGATTACGATCACACCGGTAAATGCATCTGACGAAAGTGTAAGAATAAAAATAACTGCAGAGACAGCAAATTACAAATTCAAAAAAGAATTATTTGTAAAAGTAAATCCATATAAATTGAAATTGGAAGAGTCTGTTTCTGTAGCAGGTACAGATAAGACAGAGTATAACAATACAAAAACATATGATGCAACGGATCTCGTTGACGTACAGGCTACTCTGACAGGTGATGATACTCTGACGGATGCTGCCAAGACAATCGTAGAAGAAAAGTTCAAAAATATTGTTTTCAAAGGTTATCAAAGTGGAATTGTTAACGTAGACGGCAATGAAAAAGAGCAGAAATTTACTTTTGCGCCGAAAGATTTTTCTTTGACACAATACGCAAATAGTAAAGATATAACCGATAATTTTGTTATCGAGGATCAGAAAACGGAAGCCAAAGTAACCATCCTGAAAAGAACCCTGAACCTTACCGTAGCAGATTCCACGCGTCCATACAGAAGCCTGGGATATACAATAGCTTTGGATCAGCTGGTATCTGTAAATCCTCCGAGCGGAGACACCGGATTTGCCGGAAAGGATGCAATTAAGAATCTGAAAGGATTCACCTATCCTACAGTAGTGGATACCACTGCTACAGGTCTTACACCGGATAATGTAAAGAAGAATGATATTGCAACCTGTTCTGAACACACCAATGCATTGGAACTGGATAAGGAATCAGGAGATCCGACAAGCAATTACAAATTTGATTTTAATTCTTATAAACATGGTAATCTGAAAGTAACAGAAGAAAATATTACAGATGCTACAGATTATGTGACAATCAACAACAACGCAAGCACACATGCTTATGAAAATGAAGATCATGTCCGTTATTACGGAAAAGATGCAGTAATCAAATTCGCATTAGAAGGCGGATACAACAAGATTTATCTGAAAAATGGTACAGATCTTACAACGGAAGGGTTAAAAGAAGCAGAAGCGTATGAAGCAGGAACTGCTACAGAAGAAAAGGTTTATCTTGCCAAGGTAAACAATGACGGAGAGGTATTAAACAGTACAAATACATTTGAAATTACCTTCATATACGATCCGGATGCACCACAGTGCAGCGAAATCAAATTCGGCGAAGAGAACAAGGTAGTAACCAATCTGGCAACGACTATCACTTTTGGTATTTACAAAAATAAAAATATCGAAGCAACAGTTAAGTTTCAGACAAGTTATCAGGAATTAAAGGCTGGTCTTATTTTGTGGCTAACACAGACAAGGACAGTTTCTTTAAAGAATTACTTACAGAGGATGACTACGCTGAAAAACTGACAAATGCACATTTTACAGCAGGAACTGACACATATACAGTACCCGTTGGAAAATTAAAAGACGGTCAGACTTTGGAATCCAACAACTATATTGTATTTGTAAAAGTAATGGATAATGTAGGAAATAGCAAGATCTACGGATCCAATGGTGTTGTTCTGGAAAACTTCCACGACATTACCGTTACATACAAAGAAGATCCTGCAGAAACAACAACCCAGCAGGGAACAGTTAATAGCAGAACCTATTACTCAGGCGATGCAAAACTGAATCTGACAGCAAAAGAAAACGCAAGTGAAAGCAAATTCTACTCCGGACTGGAAAAAATGCAGTATATCATTTCCAGATACTGGGGAGATGGCAAAAAAAGACACAGAGGAAGAAGCCACAGAAACAAATGAATATGGCTTCCCGAAAGATGTAAGTCTGGAAGAACTTCAAAAATATTGTACCATCGAAAAACTTCTGGAACTGAAGAACAACCCGGAAAAATCCCAGGTGATCACAGTTTCCGCAACAGCCAATGACAATGCAGGCAATGCAATGGAAACCCGTGCAGACTACACACTGGTTCTGGACTCTATCGCGCCGACAGTAGAATCTTCTTATGCACAGGCAAATAACAATGGCGCATTCTTAAATGCCCAATATGCAAACAGTGATGTAACCTATTCTGTCAACGTAACCGAGCGTTTCTTAAATGTTCTGAAAGTAACACTGAACGGAGTCACTTATACTCTGGAAGAGCTGAATTCTCAGAAAGATGCTCTGGGTATCAAAGAAATCTCAATGGATCCGGTGAATGATTTTGCAGATACCACAGACAGTACCGTATACAAATTCACGATCGTATTCCACAAAGACGGTGAATACACGGTACAGACTAAAGTAGCCGATGCAGCCGGAAATACAGGAGAAGACAAGGAATTCTCCTTTGTGATCGACACAGTAAGACCTGATATGCAGGTTACTTACACTGCATATCGTCCGAACGGAACAAGTTTCGTTCTGGATCCGTCCCAGGGACGTGCATATGCCAATGAAGAAGTATCTTATGTAGCTGTAACAGCAGTGATCACGGAGAGAAACTTTGATGCAAAAGATGCAAAAGTTGCTTACACAGCAGTAAACAGCAAAGGAAAAGCAGTGAAAGTTGCAGATTATGACGCAGCGATCCGCGAAGAATGGACCAACAAAGGAAATGTCAGCACAGAAGACAACCGTTTTGTATATGAACTGTCTCTGCCGACTATCAGTGTAGATGCCAACTATGATTTCGCTTATGACTACACCGATCTGGCTGGTAACCCGATCAATGAAACCATCAAACAGGCAGTTACCCTTGACCGTGTAAAACCGGAAGGTACTGTAACAGTAGAAGATCTGGTGAACGGATCTGCTTCTGAGACATGGAACAAGTTCCTGAGTGCAATTACATTTGGACACTTTGGTAAGAACAGTGTAAGAGCTTCTATGACAAGTGATGATGAGACTGCAGGTGTGGCAGCTACTCAGTATCTGACCTCTGCAAAAGCACTGACAAGAAGTGAACTGGAAGCAAGAACCGGATGGACCGGTTACAGCAGCAAGATCAGCCTGGCAGCAAGCCAGAACCTGGTTGTATATGAAAAGATCACAGATAAAGCAGGAAATATCCAGTACATCAGTACTGACGGAATCATCGTTGATAATGTGGCACCGGTAGTGAAGATCACTCCTACCAATCCTGGATGGGGCAAAGGTGTATACAGCGCTGCCGATAATCCTGGATTTGACATCAGTGTTACCGATCCTGTTGTAAACGATGCATATGCAGGACTGAAGACAATTTCCTACACAATCACAAACGGAACCACCGGTTATGTAGAATCCGGAACACTGGCAAACCTGGAGAGAACATCTCACCTGCAGGGCTGGACCGGACATGTAACCATCAACCCGGATAACTTCTACTCCAACGATGTTCGTGTGAAAGTTACCGCAGATGACTGGTCCACCAACGATGCAGCATCTGAAGAAATCAGTATCAAAGTGGATAACAAAGCCCCAATCGTAACATTCTCTTTCGATCAGAGCGATGTACACAACGGAAAATACTACAACAATGACAAAACTCTGACAATAACAGTAGACGAGCGTAACTTTGATGAAAGCTACCAGCCACAGGTTACATCTACAGCAGGCGGCGGATACAGCATCAGCGGATGGTCTCACAACGGAGAGATCCATACAGCTACTGTAACCTTCAGCGGTGACAGTGATTACACTGTAACTTATGACTGCTTCGACCTGGCAGGCAACAAGTCCAATACTGAGAAACTGGATGAGTTCACTGTTGATAAGACAAAACCTGTGATCCAGGTTTCTTATGACAACAACAGCGCATTGAACAACAACTATTACAAAGAAGCAAGAACAGCAACCATCACCATCACCGAGCATAATTTCAATCCTGGTGAAGTGACAGTTACAACAACAGCACAGCTGGATGGTGCAGCAGCTTCCGCACCGGGCGTAAGCGGATGGTCAGGATCCGGGGATACACATGTGGCAACCGCTTCTTACTCTGCAGATGCAGATTATACATTTACCATCAGTGCAACAGACCTGGCAAGCAATGTATCCGATCCATATGCAACAGAAAGCTTTACCGTTGATCAGACAAAACCGACTGTAGAGATCACCAACATCGAAGATCGTTCCGCAAATAACGGAGAAGTAGCTCCTGTTATCACACTGAACGATATCAACTTCGACAGTGGCAAGACAGTTGTGCACCTGACCGGAGCCAACAAGGGAGAGGTAGATACCACAGGCATGTACACTTCCACGGCAAGCAACAAAGGTCAGACACTTACTTTCTACAACTTCAAAGAAAATATGGATGATATCTATACTCTGACTGCTGAGACAACTGACAAAGCAGGAAATCAGTATAGCACATCCAAGAGCTTCTCTGTAAACCGTGACGGTTCTACTTATCTGTATGACGATTATACAGAAGAACTGATCAAGAATGGTTACACCAACGATCCGAAGAATCTGGTAGTATCCGAGATCAACGTAGATACCTGACCTTCCGGGAACTGACGGTATCCGAGAACGGAACACAGAAGACTCTGGAACAGAACAAAGACTTTGAAGTAAGTGAGTCCGGAAGCGATGTAAGCTGGAAAGAATACAAGTACACCATCAACGCATCCAACTTCGAAAATGAAGGAGACTACAACGTTTCCATCTACTCCGAAGACCGTGCAACCAACGTAACAACCAACACAGCCAAGTCCAAAGATATCCTCTTTGCAGTGGATAAGACTTCACCGGTTATCTCCCTGGCTAACATCGAAGACGGCGGAAGATACAAAGTAGAAAGCCAGAAATTCACAGCAAACGTAGATGATAACATGGCTCTGGATAAAGTTGAGTATTACGTAGACGATGAGCTGAAACAGACCTTCGATGCGGACGAAGTATCTGCAAACGGCGGTTCTCTGGAACTGAGCGTGGATTCTTCCAACACATTCCAGAACGTATCTGTGAAAGCTTATGACAAAGCAAACAACGAAGCAACAACCGCAAGCGTAGACGTCTTGGTATCTGCAAATACATGGGTACAGTTCTACAACAACAAACCGGCATTCTACGGTACGATTGGAGGCGGTGTGGCAGCAGTAGTAGCTGCAGTAGCCGCAGGCGTACACTTCAGTGGCGCAGCCGCAGGAACAGCAGCCGCAGCAGGAAAACAAGCTGCAGGCGCAGGTATCTTCCTTGCAGGTAAGAAAAGAAAAAGATGAAGAGTAAATAAGATAAAATGAAACAGATCCGGAAAGAGTATCCGGAGAAGAACGATGCATACAAAGAACTGTTCAGTATCTTCCCGGTCACAGACCAAAATGCATTTGCACATAAAAAATATTGTTTTTATAATTGACATTTCCATCGAAAAGAGTTATCTTTGAAAAAGATAATAAAACTATTTTATTAAGTTTTAAAAACTTATATATGGAGGGCATTTCACATGGAAGGTAAGATGAAAGTAGCAGTGATGAACGGTATCGGCAAGATGGGATTTACGGAGCGTGACATTCCGACGCCGAAGGATGATGAAGTTCTGGTAAAGCTGGATTATGTAGGAATCTGTGGATCGGATCTGCATTATTACGAGAGCGGAGCCATCGGCGATTATGTGGTAGAACCGCCGTTTGTTCTCGGTCATGAGCCGGGTGGTGTTGTCGTGGAAGTGGGAAAAGATGTCAAACATCTGAAAGTCGGCGACAAAGTAGCTCTGGAGCCGGGAAAGACCTGCGGACACTGCGAATTCTGTAAACAGGGCAAATACAATCTCTGTCCGGATGTCGTATTTTTCGCAACTCCACCGGTAGATGGTGTATTTCAGGAGTATGTTGCGCATGAGGCAGATCTCTGTTTCAAACTCCCGGAGAATGTAAGCACACTGGAGGGTGCGCTGATCGAACCTCTGGCTGTCGGTTTCCATGCAGCGATCCAGGGAGATGCCCATCTGGGACAGAAAGCAGTGGTGATGGGCGCAGGATGTATCGGTCTGGTTTCATGATGCACTGAAAGCCCGTGGAGTATCTGAGGTTTATGTGGTAGATATCATGGAAAAACGTCTGGAAAAAGCCCTGGAACTGGGCGCAACCGGAGTGATCAACGGCGCAAAAGAGGATGTGATCGCCAAAGCACAGGAACTGACCGGCGGGGCCGGTATGGACCTGATCATCGAGACCGCCGGTACAGAGATCACCACCAGACAGGCGATCCATATGGCGAAGAAGGGTTCCACGATCGTTCTGGTCGGCTACAGCAAGAGCGGTGAGATGACCCTGCCGATGAGTCTGGTTCTCGACAAAGAACTGACTTTCAAAACGGTCTTCCGTTACCGCCATATCTATCCGATTGCAATCGATGCGGTAGCTTCCGGAAAAGTAAACGTAAAAGGAATCGTTACGAATATTTACGATCTTGACGATGTGCAGCGGGCGATGGATGAGAGTGTGCATAATAAGGCAGACATTGTAAAAGGTGTGATTAAGATTCATCCGTAAGAGTTGAAAGAATCGTAAAAAGCAGAAAGCATATAGGTGTCAGGCATTTCTACGCAAGAACTTTGTAAGAGTGCCTGGCACTTTTAAAATAAAAAGTCGGAATTGACCTATAAATCAGCCGAAATCCTATCTGGAAAATCTCTTGTTTTTTGAGTAAAATAAAAGTAGTGGGTGGCGATTGCGCCGCAGGAAAATAGTTACTGGTCACAGAGTGAACAGTAACGAAAATAACAGGCATGGCGGTTCGCCGGAGAGTGCGGCGGGACGGCCGGAAAAGAGGTTTGTGATGAAAAAATGGACAAGAGTCATGTATCAGCCAAATCTTCCCCTGGAAGCAGGCAGATATGTAACAGCAAGCAAAGAACATATTGCATTATCCCTGGAGGCAGCGACAGAGGGTATGGTGCTTTTGAAAAATGAGAACAATATCCTGCCGTTAAAGAACGGTTCCCGGATCACACTGTTCGGACGCGGAAGTTTTGACTATGTCAAAGGCGGCGGCGGAAGCGGCGATGTAACCGTATCTTATGTACATAATCTGTATGATGGTTTCAAAACCCTGGAAGATAAAGTACAGGTATACGAACCGGTAGCAAATTTTTATAAGAAAAATGTAGAAGAACAGTATGCAATCGGAAGAGCACCAGGTATGACCGAAGAACCGGAACTTCCACAGGAACTTCTGGATGGCGCAAGAGCATTCGGGGATACTGCGCTTGTTGTACTGAGTCGTTTTTCCGGAGAAGGATGGGATCGTTCCAGTGTGGAATACAATGGCGAGTTCAATCCGTGGCCGGACGAGACCAGCATGCCGAAACTGTCTGCGCAATTGTATCCGGATGGGGATTTTTACCTGACAGCGGGTGAGAAAAAACTGCTGGCGCAGATAGAAGAAGTATATGATAAGATTGTAGTTGTCCTGAACATCGGTGGTGTGATCGATCTGTCCTGGATCAAGAGAGATGATAAGATCGGTGCTGCTTTATACGGTGGCCAGGGCGGTATGGAAGGCGGAACCGCAATGGCACAGGTACTGTGCGGTCTGGTCAATCCATCCGGTAAACTGGCAGATACCTTTGCCGCAAGACTGGAAGATTATCCGTCCACGGAAAACTTCCATGAGTCTGTAGAATATGTGGATTACACCGAAGATATTTACGTTGGTTACCGTTATTTTGAGACGATTCCGGGCGCAGCTGAAAAAGTGGTTTATCCGTTCGGTTACGGTCTGTCCTACACAACCTTCGAGGTGGAGACACAGAAAGCATGGGAAGAGGCAGACTCTATCAACGTACAGGTGAAAGTAACCAATACCGGAGATATGGCCGGTAAGGAGGTCGTACAGCTGTATTACAGTGCACCACAGGGACTGTTAAAGAAACCGGCGAAAGAATTGGGTGCATTTAAGAAAACCCGCCTTCTGCAGCCCGGTGAGAGTCATACGATGGTACTGACCGTCACAAAAGAAGCAATGGCATCCTACGATGATCTTGGAAAAGTAGCAAAATCTGCTTATGTTCTGGAAAAAGGCGCATATGCTTTTTATATTGGAACCTCCGTAAGAAATAACGAAAAAACAGCTTATGAATATCTGGTAGCAGAAGATACCGTGGTAAAACAGCTGGAAGCAAAGCTGACACCGTCAGGTCTGTCTAAGAGAATGCTTTCCGACGGAACCTACGAGGAACTGCCTCAGACTGAAGGAAATGATCCCAATGCCTGTGCATTTGAAAAAATGGTTCCGGGAACTGATGAGGCATCCTGCCGGAGGTACGCTTCCGCGAGCAGCGTCTTGTACTCTACGTAGTAAAAAAAGGCGTAAAACCGTTTATCGAAGTAGCAGAAGGAAAGATCACTCTGGACGAGTTCATGAGCCAGCTTTCCGACGATGATCTGATCGAACTGCTTGGAGGTCAGCCAAATACCGGTGTGGCAAATACTTTTGGTTTCGGTAACCTGCCGGATTACGGTGTACCGAACATTATGACAGCCGACGGACCTGCAGGTCTTCGTATCGCACCGGAATGTGGCGTGTGTACAACTGCATGGCCATGCGCAACTCTTCTTGCCTACACCTGGAACCCGGATCTGGTAGAACAGGTAGGTGCAGCCGGAGCAGAAGAAGTGAAAGAAAATAATATCGCCGTATGGCTGACACCCGCTGTCAACATTCACAGAAATCCTTTGTGCGGAAGAAACTTCGAGTATTATTCCGAAGATCCGCTGCTTGCAGGTAAGATGGCAGCAGGTATGGTACGTGGTATCCAGTCTCAGCATATCGGCGCTTCCGTAAAGCATTTTGCCGCCAACAACAAAGAGACAAACAGAAAGCACAGCGATTCCCGTGTATCCGAACGTGCCCTTCGTGAGATTTATCTGAAACAGTTTGAAATTATCGTAAAAGAATCCGATCCGTGGACGATCATGAGCTCCTACAACGTGATCAACGGTCACAGAGCTTCGGAAAATAAAGAACTTCTGGAAGACATTCTTCGCGGAGAATGGGGATTCCAGGGTATGGTTACCACAGACTGGTGGACCCGTGGCGAGCATTACAAAGAGATCAAAGCCGGCAATGATGTCAAGATGGCAACCGGGTATCCGGAACGTGTGAAGAAGGCTATGGAACTTGGTGAACTTACCCGTGCGGATCTGGAACACTGTGCAAGACGTGTACTGGAACTGATCCTGAAAATTGATTAAATATAACTAACAGTTACGATTAAACAAAAAAATATGCATAAAAAAGTGAGAAAAAAAGGCAAAACAGAAAAAGAATTTACTTTCTGTTTGCTTTTTTTTGCAAAAATATAAAAGGCCGTACTGGATTACTGGAAAAAAACAGGGTATAGTAATAAGAAAACAGAGCGTGTAAGAGGGGTAACAAACGATGAAAAGAAAGATAGAAAATCCTTTCCTTTATGTAGAAGTCAGTGACCGCGGAGCAGAACTGATGCGGATTATGAGAAAGGATACCGGTGCGGAGATTCTCTGGAATGGGGATCCGGCTTTCTGGAGCTACCGGTCTCCGATTCTTTTTCCGAATGTGGGAAGTACCTGGCAGAAAAAAATGAAGATCAACGGAAAGGAATATCAGACCCGTCAGCATGGATTTGCCAGAGAAAAAGAATTCACCTGTGTGGAAGAAGGTACGGAAAAACTTCGCTACCGGTTAATGTCTGACGAAGAGACAAGAAAGTACTATCCATTTGATTTTGTATTATGGATTACCTATGAACTGAGAGAAAAAGAGGTTCTCGTCAGCTGGGAAGTGGAAAACCGATCCGGGGAAGTCATGAGTTTTACGATTGGCGGACATCCGGGCTTCCGTTTTGAAAAAGAAGGAGAACAGAAAGAAGACTACGAACTATATTTCCGGAAAATACAGAGTTTACCGCTACCGCAGTCGATCTGGTCAACGGTACCGGAAAACCGGATCAAAAATACCGGGTGAAACTGACAGATCATACGCTGGTGTTAAGTGACCAGCTGTTTGATGTGGACACGCTGGTAGTTGACGATGCACAGATCCGGGAAGTATGGCTCAGAAGAAAAGCCACCGGGCAGCTTTATGCGGGAGTCCGTTGTATCGATGAATTTTGCAGTTTTGGAATCTGGTCCCTTCCGAAAGGACCGTATGTCTGTCTGGAACCCTGGGCGGGAAGATGTGATGATGAAGGGTTTTGTGAAGATATTTCCCAAAAGCCGGGAATCAACAGGCGGAGCCGGGAGAATGCTGGAAAAAACAGTATGCGATTCTGATCGGATAGAACAGAGTATCTTAAGAGGTGTATTTACAACAGGGAAAAAGAGTGTCAGATGTAAGAATCCGGCACTTTTCTGTTATCTGCAGAAGAAAAATAGCAGAGGATAAATTTTATAATTATAGAAATTACAAGGAGGTTTTTGTATGGGAAGAGCAATTTATGTGAGCAGTGTAAACGGAGATGATGCAAACAGCGGGTATGCACCGGAGAAAGCATTCCGCAGTCTGAGAAAGGTAAACCAGATGGAGATTCAGCCGGGCGATCAGATCCTTCTGGAGCGGGGATCAGTATTTATCGGAGAGTACCTGCACCTGTATGCAGGTGGAACAAAGGAGGCTCTGGTTGTTGTAGATGCGTACGGGGAGGGTGGTCTTCCACGGATCGAGACGGACGGAAATGGGATCTGGTATCAGAACTATGGCGGACATCTGGACAATGTAGTACATACCTGGAAAGGCTATCTGTCCTCAGCGGTTCTTTTATACGATGCAGAATACATTTCCATCCGGAATCTGGAAATTACAAACAACCCATGCGTCAAAAATGAACGCCTGAACCAGGCAGACCGTATGAACCGCACCGGCGTATCCGTGATTGCAAAGAATCACGGGACACTCCATGAGATCGAACTCGATCATCTGTATATCCATGATGTAGAGGGAAATATCTACGACAAACATCTGAACAATGGCGGCATCTACATGTCAGTCTCCCGTCCGGATGACGAAGAAAAGACCGGAATTGCCCGTTATGACGGTATCCATATCCACCACTGTAAAGTTGAGAACTGCCGCAGATGGGGAATTGCCGCAGGCTACACGTACCAGCATGACAAATTTACCACACTGGAACTGCCCGATGAAGTGATGAAAACCTACGGATCCACCAATGTTGTGATCGAACACAACTTTGTCAAAGATATCGGCGGAGACGGCATCACACCGATGTACTGTTTTGAACCGCTGATTCAGTACAATGTGTCCGAAAATATCGCTGTGGACATCCACCCGGATCTGTACAACGAAGAAGGAAACCGTGGCGGTATGACCGCAGCCGCCATCTGGCCATGGAAATGCAAAACAGCGTTGTTCCAGTACAACGAAGTCTACAACACTGTCTATAATCAGGATGGTCAGGCGTGGGATGCCGACTCCGGTGACGGAACGATCTACCAGTACAACTACAGCTGCAACAATGGCGGTGGCTGTGTGATGTTTTGTGAGGGCGAGAGCGTCAACAACATCTTCCGCTACAACATCAGTCAGAATGACGGAACGGGCATCTTGACCCCGGTACGAAACGTGGACGCGAAAATCTATGGCAATATCTTCTATATAAAAGAAGGCGTGGACTTTATCCGTCATCGGATCTGGGGCGATACAATGATCGAAGGCGGCGGAATCGAAGTCACCGACAACATTATCATCTACGCCGGAAACGCCCCCAAAGAAGAGTCCTGGACCTACAACAGCCCCAAGGCATATTATCAGAGTAATACATATGTAAACTATCAGAATACCCCGGAAGGTGATCCGGCTCCAATCTGCCTCTCCGCCGCCACCGATATCCTGACAGCTCCAGGCATCGCCCCGGAGACCACCAACGGCAGCAGCCGCATGTACAAAGGCAGTCAGGACTTTGCCGCTACCGCCAGAAAAAAGACGGCACAGACCTTCTGAAACTGTAAACTTCAGGAACAAAAGAACAGGAACAAAAGAACAAGAAGAAAAGACACAAAATTTTCACAAAAAATTAGCACTCCCACTTGACGAGTGCTAATACAGGTGTTATAGTACAGATAGAACAAAGGAAGAGAAATAAAGAAGTTCAACTACCGGATGTTCTACACGAATAATCAATTAAGCAATCACTCCGCCACCGGGCGGAACAAATAGAAGGGAGAAATGACTTATGTTAATGCCTAGTATTTTTGGTGAGAATTTTATGGATGATTTCTTTGGAGTTCCGGAGAGAACTTATACACAGAGTGCACAGAACGCCCTGATGAAAACCGATGTAGTAGAAAACAAAGACGGATTTGACGTATCCATTGACCTGCCGGGATTCAAGAAAGAAGACGTGAAGGGAGAAGTCAAAGACGGCTACCTGATCATTACCGCATCGACCAAACAGAACAAAGAAGAGAAAAACAAAGACGGCAAGTACATCCGACAAAGAGAGATACAGTGGAACCTGTCAGAGAAGCTTTTATGTAGGAGAAGATATCACTCAGGAAGACATCAAAGCAAAATTTGAAGACGGTGTCCTGAAACTGGAGATTCCGAAAAAAGAAGCAAAACCGGAAGTAAAAGAAGCAAAATACATCTCTATTGCATAAAAGAGCAAGGAGATGAAAATTGAGACAAAACACGTATTACGAGTTTTATCCATTCATGCGGCAGGCGCGAACCGGGCGCCTGCCGGATAAATAAACTGTGCGCTCATTACTGTGAAATCGAGTGAACAGAAAAAGGAAAATAACAGGTTTAAAACCCGTTCACTATAGAGATTACCACAGAGGGACAGGACAAACTTTATATCCGGAGTCTCTCTTTTTTATATATACAGCAGCAAGCCAAATGTACAGGATGTAACAAGTTCCCAAAGGAGGTGGAACAAGTGGAAAATAAAAGAGATTACTATGAAGTGCTTGGCGTAAGCAAAGAGGCAGACAGTTCGGCAATTAAAAAAGCCTACCGGAAACTGGCGAAAAAATATCATCCGGACACCAACGCCGGTAATGCAGAGGCAGAAAAACGATTCAAAGAAATCTCGGAAGCCTATGCAGTACTGGGAGATGAGGAAAAGAAAAAATTATACGATGAATTCGGACATATCGCCTTCGAGCCGGGATTCAATGCGGATGCCGCGAGAGCACAGAAACAATATGGATATGAAAACTTCGGCGGTGATAATAGCAGAATGGTTATCGGGAGTACCATTTTAACGGATCAGGTGGAGATGACATCTTCGGAGATCTGTTTGGAAATATGTTTCGCCGGGGAGCAAAAGGCGGGAATTTCCGCAGCGAAGGATTTCATAACGACAGCGGCTTCTATCAGCAGTTCCATCAGAGAGAAAATAATGGGTTCTATGGTAACCATGGATTTCACGAAACTTATTCCGGAAAAGGGGAGAATCTGGAAGCAGAGATTTCGCTTACCTTTGATGAGGCTGTATTTGGCTGCGACAAGATGATCACATTGCAGGAAGCAGGAGGCAACCGCACTTTGAAGTGCATATTCCTGCGGGAATCGATACCGGACAGAGCGTTCGGCTGCGTGGAAAAGGTCATCCGGGAATCGGAGGCGGTGAACCTGGCGATCTGCTCCTGAAAGCAAAGGTCGGAAGAAAACCGGGATACGAACGGAAAGGCGCCGATGTCTACACCACGGTCAGTATCCCATACACAACCGCCGCTCTCGCGGAGAAGCCAGAGTATCTACATTATACGGGGATGTTAGTTGTAAGATAAAAGAAGGGACTCAGTCGGGCAGCAAGATCCGGCTGCGTGGAAAAGGAATTGTATCCATGAAAAATCCGAACGTCCACGGCGACCAGTACGTCACCGTTCAGATCCAGGTACCCCGTCACCTGAATCAGCAGGCACGCCGGAAACTGATGGAATACAAACAGGCTTGCGGATAAAAAAAGCAGACAGGAATAACTTTAAACAGTTGTTACTGTCTGCTTTTTGTGTACAATGCATACAAAAACGGATCTAATGAAGCAATATTGAATTGCGTGAACAATACGTCAAAAACCATAAGATCTGGTTTACAAAACTTTGCTTCTGAGCTATCCTATAGAAAGAAAAGTAAGATTCCGAGAGTACATTAAGATGATCAGGAGGAAACAAAATGGTAGGTCCGGAAGGAACAAAACGAATATCCAAAATAGATACGTACCTGAATGTAGCCGAAGCATTTGCCTATCGAAGCACCTGCATCAAACGAAAATACGGTGCGGTGATCGTAAAAGATGATGTGGTAATCTCCACCGGCTATAATGGATCCCCGCGCGGCTACGACAATTGCTGCGATATCGGCGAGTGTCCGAGAATCAAACTGGGTATGCATCAGGGAGAGGGGTACGGTCTTTGCCGCGCCATCCACGCCGAACAAAACGCACTGTTAAACTGCTCCCGCGAGCAGACCATCGGTGCCGACCTCTACCTTGCCGGCATCAACCCCGGTGATAATTCTGTTCACCGCGCAAAACCCTGCCCCATCTGCTCCCGCCTTATCATCCAGGCTGGAATCAAAAACGTCTACCTCCGCGTAGGTGCCAAAGCCGGTGAGTACGAAGTGGTTCCGGCCAAAGATCTGGTGTGGCATCTGTAGAATAATAGTATTTTAAATTGAAAACATAATCTGTTTTCATATACTTCAGCTTAACATAATGTCAGGGCGTAAAGGACAGTAGCAGCCGACAAAGTCCAATGTCCCGGAAGCCCGCGATCCCTCCTCGGTGCGCGCGAACTTGTCAGTGCGAGTTGAGAC
>ENA-OQAZ01000362-OQAZ01000362.1-human-gut-metagenome-genome-assembly--contig:-NODE-362-length-25909-cov-5.098945_pt1 | contig 25909 bp, 26 predicted proteins | sample MGYA00242737_ERZ504531 | MGnify/ENA primary metagenome ERZ504531 (study PRJEB26092, sample SAMD00036244) | human gut metagenome | host: Homo sapiens | study: EMG produced TPA metagenomics assembly of... | reverse complement strand
TTTTTCTTTTCTTTATTTGGCATTTCTCCGTAGTTAAGCTTTCTAGATAGATATCTTTCAGCTCGGATACAAGCGGATATCTCGGGTTGGCACCGGTACACTGGTCATTGAAGGCCTGCTCGGACATCTCATCCAGAGTTTCCAGGAAATACTTCTCATCTACGCCGTAATCACGAATCGTCGGCAGGATCTCGATAGTTCTCATAAGCTCATCCAGTTTAGCAAGAAGTTTTTCGAATACTTCTGCATCGTTCTTGCCTGTAAGACCTACAGAACGTCCGATCTCAGCGTAGCGTGCAAGTGTCTTCGGATACTGATACTGTGGGAAGGTACCCATCTTAGTCGGAACCTCAGCACTGTTGTAACGCATAACATCCAGAAGAACAACTGCGTTTGCGATACCGTGTGGCAGGTGATGGAAAGCACCGAGCTTGTGAGCAAGAGAGTGGTTAACGCCGAGGAATGCATTGGCGAATGCAAGACCTGCCATGCAGGAAGCGTTAGCCATATGATCTCTGGCCTCTACGTCATTGCCATCTTTATATGCTCGCGGCAGATACTCAAATACAAGCTTGATCGCTTTCAGTGCAAGACCATCGGTGTAATCGGAAGCCATCATGGAAACATAAGCTTCAATAGCATGTGTCATAACGTCGATACCGGAAGCACGGGTAAGTCCCTTCGGTGCGCTCATCATGTTATTGGTATCTACGATTGCCATATCCGGGAGAAGCTCGTAATCAGCCAGTGGCCATTTAACGCCGGTATCCTGATCTGTGATGATGGCGAAAGGAGTAACCTCGGAGCCTGTACCGGAAGAGGTCGGGATCGCTACGAAGTAAGCTTTTTTACCCATCTTCGGGAAGGTATAAACTCTCTTACGGATATCCATGAAGTCCATGGACATATCGGAGAAGTCAGCGTCCGGATTCTCATAAAGCATCCACATAACCTTGCCGGCGTCCATTGCGGAACCGCCGCCAAGAGCGATGATGCAGTCCGGCTCAAAGGCTGTCATAGCCTTGGCACCGGCTCTGGCGGAAGCGAGAGACGGGTCAGGAGCTACATCAGAGAAACATGTATGAACGATGCCCATCTGATCCAGTTTATCTTCGATCGGTTTGGTGTAGCCATTCTTGTAGAGGAAGGAGTCTGTTACGATGAAGCAGCGTTTCTTGCCCATAACAGTACCGAGCTCATCAAGAGCAACCGGCATACAGCCCTTCTTAAAGTAAACCTTTTCCGGTGTTCTCATCCAGAGCATATTCTCTCTCCTTTCAGCAACAGTCTTGGTATTGAGAAGGTGTTTGACACCAACGTTCTCGGATACGGAGTTACCGCCCCAGGAACCGCAGCCAAGAGTAAGGGATGGAGCAAGCTTGAAGTTGTAAAGGTCACCGATACCACCCTGGGAAGAAGGAGTATTGATAAGGATACGGCAGGTTTTCATAGCTGCCTCGAATTTATCCATCTTCTCAGTTTCATTTACGTTGATGTAGAGGGAAGAGGTGTGACCATAGCCGCCGTCTGCAACAAGCTGTTCAGCCTTTGCAACAGCGTCGTCAAAATTCTTGGCCTTGTACATGGCAAGTACAGGGGAAAGCTTCTCGTGTGCGAATTCCTCGCTGATATCAACGGATTCAACCTCACCGATCAGGATCTTGGTCTCAGCCGGTACAGTAACGCCTGCCATTTCAGCAATGGTAGCAGCCTTCTGTCCTACGATCTTGGCATTCAGTGCGCCGTTGATAAGGATGGTCTTTCTGACTTTCTCGATCTCGTCTTTCTTAAGGAAGTAGCATCCTCTGTAAAGGAACTCTTCCTTCACTTCTTTATAAATGCTCTCCAGAACAGTTACGGACTGCTCGGAAGCACAGATCATACCATTGTCAAAGGTCTTGGAGTGGATGATGGAGTTAACTGCAAGACGGATATCTGCGCTGTCATCAATAATGGCAGGTGTATTTCCGGGTCCTACACCAACAGCCGGTTTACCGGAGGAGTAAGCTGCCTTGACCATTCCGGGACCACCGGTGGCGAGGATGATATCAGCGTTCTGCATTACCATGTTGGTAAGATCAAGGCTTGGGATATCGATCCATCCGATGATTCCTTCCGGCGCACCTGCGGCAACAGCTGCTTCCAGAACAACTTTTGCAGCTTCAATAGTGGATTTCTTGGCACGCGGATGCGGGCTGATGATGATCGCATTACGGGTTTTCAGGGAAATAAGAGATTTATAGATTGCTGTGGAGGTCGGGTTGGTTGTAGGGATAACTGCGGCAATCAGTCCTACAGGTTCCAGGATCTTCTTGAGTCCGTAAGCCTTGTCTTCTTCTACAACACCACATGTTTTAGTGTTCTTATATGCATTGTAAACATACTCTGCTGCGTAATGGTTCTTGATAACCTTGTCTTCCATGATGCCCATTCCTGTTTCCTCAACAGCCATCTTGGCAAGTGGGATACGCATCTTGTCAGCGGCGGTAGCAGCTGCCTTAAAAATCTTGTCAACCTGCTCCTGTGTGTAGGTAGCAAAGATCTTCTGTGCTTCTTTCATTGCAGCCATTTTCGCGGTCAGGGCTTCTGGAGTGTCGATGATGGTAGGGATAGTTTCTTTCTTTGCCATGTGGAATCCTCCTGTTTTCATATGATAATGGTCTGTGGTTCTGCGGCTTATCCTTTTTTCGCCGGCAGATGCTGCAGAGTTTTTGTAAGTCCCCGCGCTGCGTTTCGTTGTTGATTCAATCTGATTGAATTTTCTGGCTTGATACTGATATGGTATCAAAATTCTGAAAAAAACGCAAATTCTGAATTTTTTCGCTATGTGCAAAATGACGAACAGAAAATCGTGGGAAAATACTGTAAATTTTACTTTGCAGAACGCTGAATTACTGGAAAAACATTAAAAAAAATTTTTGAAATTCAGCATTATGCATAAAAAAACATGTTAAAAAATTGTCAGCACTGACAAAAAACATGCATACATATGAAGGGCGGGCAAAAGATAAAACGCAGCATGCAGTTAAAATATTAACGTTAAACTTTTGTCAAACAATCATGTACACATTATAATTCAAGTAATTTCAGACGTCAATAGCGGATTCGATAAATAATTAACAAAAATAAAGGGGCATTTTGACAAATAATTAACAAAAATATCATACCATGGTAAAGTATAGAATCATAAGAAATAAAAAAACTTGAAATTGCTAAAAATTTCAGAATAATTAAACAAAAACTATTCGGATTTTCCGGCAGAAAAAAACTGCCATACGGGAAATGCTTCCCATATGGCAGTTGTATAAATGTGGTTGATGCGAAATATTACCGGTGAACCGTAACTATAGCAGTCAAAACCTATCAGCTCTTACGGAATGCGGCACGTTTTCTGTCTCTGGAGTCCAGAATACGTTTACGGATACGAAGGCTTGTCGGTGTTACCTCAAGAAGCTCATCCTGGTCGATGAACTCAATGGCCTGCTCAAGACTTAAGATCTTTGGCGGAACAAGCTTCAGTGCATCGTCAGCGGAAGAAGAACGAGTGTTGGTAAGGTGCTTGGTCTTGCAGACATTCAGCTCGATATCCTCGGCCTTTCCGTTCTGTCCGATGACCATACCGCTGTAAACCTTCTCGCCAGGTCCGACAAAGAGAGTACCACGTTCCTGAGCAGAGAAAAGACCGTAGGTAACAGTTTCGCCTGCCTCGAATGCGATGAGTGAACCCTGTTTACGGTACGGGAAGTCTCCCTTGTATGGTGCATATCCGTCAAACATGGTATTCAGGATACCGGTACCTTGGTGGAGGTAAGGAATTCATTACGGAATCCGATCAGTCCACGGGAAGGGATGGAGAATTCGAGACGTACACTTCCGTCGCTTGCTGTGCTCATACCCTGAAGTTCACCCTTACGCTCGCTGAGCTTCTGGATGATAGTACCGGAAAATTCCTCCGGAACGTCAACATATGCGATCTCGATCGGCTCAAGCTTACGTCCGCGATCATCTGTGTGATAAAGTACCTCCGGTTTGCTGACTGCAAACTCGTATCCTTCACGGCGCATATTCTCGATAAGAACGGAGAGATGAAGCTCACCACGTCCGGAAACCTTGAAGCACTCGGTTGTGTCTGTGTCTTCCACACGAAGGCTGACATCGGTGTTCAGCTCACGGTAGAGACGGTCACGAAGGTGACGGGAAGTAATGTATTTACCTTCCTGTCCTGCAAGAGGGCTGTCATTTACGAGGAAGTTCATGGAGATTGTCGGATCGGAGATCTTCTGGAACGGAATTGCTTCCGGATTATCTCCTGCACAGAGAGTATCACCGATGTGGATGTCCGCAATACCGGAGATTGCAACGATAGCACCGATGGTGGCACTCTTAACCTCAACCTTGTTCAGACCGTCAAACTCATACAGCTTGCTGATTTTCACACGCTCGTGCTTGTCCGGGTCATGATGGTTCAGAAGCATCAGCTCCTGGTTTACGGAAATAGTTCCGCGCTCAACCTTACCGACACCGATACGGCCTACATATTCATTGTAGTCGATGGTGCTGATAAGAACCTGTGTATCTCCGTCCGGATCTCCCTCAGGAGCAGGGATCGCATCAAGGATAGTCTCAAAAAGAGGAGCCATATTCTCAGGCTTATCATCAAGGTTACGAACTGCGTAGCCGGCCTTTGCGGAGGCATACAGGAACGGGCAGTCCAGCTGCTCGTCAGATGCGTCCAGGTCCATGAGAAGTTCCAGAACTTCGTCGACAACCTCCTCCGGACGTGCTTCCGGACGGTCGATCTTATTGATGCAGACAATAACATGCAGGTTCAGTTCGAGAGCTTTACGAAGTACAAATTTAGTCTGAGGCATGGCACCCTCGAAGGCGTCCACAAGAAGAATAACGCCGTCTACCATCTTCAGCACACGCTCTACCTCGCCGCCGAAGTCCGCATGACCTGGAGTATCGATGATATTGATTTTTACATCCTTATAATGAACTGCGGTGTTTTTGGAGAGAATCGTAATGCCGCGCTCACGCTCAATATCGTTGGAGTCCATGACACGTTCCTGGACTTCCTGGTTTTCACGGAAAACACCGCTCTGTTTCAAAAGCTCGTCAACAAGTGTTGTTTTACCGTGATCGACATGGGCGATAATGGCCACGTTACGAACATCTTCACGCTTGGTCTTCATATAATCCAAATCCTTTCTTTCCATATATAAGTAATCTTTTTTGTTAAAAATGATGTCCAAATTTATAGTCTATCACATTTTGGTGAGATTACAAGACATAAAAAAATATTTTTGGTTTTTCATTTTTCAGGCATATTATACCGCAAATGCACATAGATTGATATAGACGAAATACACGAAGAGGAAGGAGAGCTACTTATTATGGCAGATAAAATTATTGAAAACAATCAGGTATCCGTTATGGGACGGATCGCTACGGGGTTTACTTTCAGCCATCAGGTCTTTGGAGAAGGATTTTACATGATGGATATCCTGGTAAAACGTCTCAGCGATTCGGAGGACAGGATCCCGGTGATGGTGTCTGAGCGGCTGATCGATATCACACAGGATTATGTGGGAGAATATATCGAGATCCACGGACAGTTCCGATCCTATAACCGTCATGAAGAAAAGAGAAACCGGCTTGTGCTTTCGGTTTTTGCCCGGGAAGTGAAGTTTGTTGGGGAGGAAGAAGAAACTGTGCCGGTTAATCAGATCTTTCTGGACGGATATATCTGTAAACCGCCTGTATACAGAAAAACACCGTTGGGAAGAGAGATCGCAGATCTTCTGATGGCAGTCAATCGACCTTACGGAAAATCCGATTACATACCATGTATATGCTGGGGAAGAAATGCCAGATATGCTTCTGCTTTTGAAGTAGGCGGGCATGTACTGATCTGGGGCAGGATCCAGAGCAGGGAGTACATGAAACGGATTAGTGAAAACGAGACAGAAAAAAGGATTGCCTATGAAGTTTCGGTAAGTAAATTGGAATATGTTGAGTAACATTGGATATATTTTGGAATAGTGGTGAGAACATTAAGGTAACACTTGCATTTCCAGCCAATCTGCGGTAATATAAAAAAAATCATAAAAATGGGGAATTACCGGTTTTACTAACAGTAAGAGGAAAAATCATGGAAAGAGAAATAACAGAGGTTTATTGTGGGAACGGGAAAGGAAAGACAACTCTGGCTGTAGGCCAGGGGCTGCGCTTTGCCACACAGGGAAGAAGTGTGATCATCATACAGTTCCTCAAAGGCAGGGAACGCAGAGAACTGGATTTCCTTGAGGAACTGGATAATTTTGATTTCAAGATTTTCCGTTTCGAAAAAATGGACACCTGCTATAATGACCTGAGCGAGCAGGAAAAGGCAGAAGAGAGAACCAATATTCTCAATGGCCTTAATTTTGCACGGAAGGTAATTGCTACCAGAGAGTGTGATTTCCTGCTGTTGGATGAGATCCTCGGGCTTATGGATAAAGGAATCGCTCCAGTTGAGACGATCATCGATATGCTTAAGCAGAAGGATGAAAGTATGCATATAATTATGACCGGACGCTGGCTTCCGGATGCTTTGAAGCCCTATGTGGATAGTATTACTACGATAACAACAGAGCTGACTGACCAGGAACGGGAATAAGCAATATTTCACAGAAGAAAGAAGGAGGAAGACAAATGGCAATTTTTAAAGGAACAGGCGTTGCAATCGTAACACCTATGCATGAAGATGGTAAGGTGAATTTTGAGAAACTTGAGGAGATCCTTGAGGATCAGATCGCGAACAGCACAGACGCCATCGTTATCTGTGGAACAACAGGAGAATCTTCTACTCTGACACACGGAGAGCATCTTCAGACAATTAAGTTCACAATTGATAAAGTTAACAAACGTGTGCCTGTTATCGCAGGAACAGGTTCCAATTGTACAGAGACAGCGATCATGATGTCCAAGGAAGCAGCTTCCTATGGCGCAGACGCTCTTCTTATTGTAACACCTTACTATAACAAGGCTACACAGAAGGGTCTTATCGCTCACTACACAGCAATTGCCAATGCAGTTCCGGAAACTCCGCTCATCATGTACAACGTACCGACCGTACAGGCTGCAACATCCAGCCGGCTACAGCAGCTTACCTTGCAAAGAATGTAAAGAACATTGTCGGAATCAAGGAAGCAACAGGAGATCTTTCCCAGATCGCCAAAATGATGTCTCTGGCAGACGGACAGCTTGAGCTTTACTCCGGAAATGATGATCAGGTACTTCCGATTCTTTCTCTTGGCGGACTTGGAGTTATCTCCGTACTTTCCAACGTTGCACCGAAGTTTACACATGACATGGTCATGAAATATTTCGACGGCGACACCAAGGGAGCAACAGAGGATCAGCTGAAAGCTCTTCCACTGATCAATGCACTGTTCAGTGAAGTAAACCCGATTCCTGTTAAGACAGCTATGAACCTTATGGGAATGAACGTAGGACCTCTTCGTATGCCACTCTGTGAGATGGAAGAGGACACAAAGACAGCTCTTGCAAAAGAGATCGAGAAATTTGGCCTTAAGCTGCTAAATGATCTGACTGTAAGCGAAAGGTAAAGGAGAATATACTATGGTAAAAATCATCATGCACGGCTGCAACGGACATATGGGCCAGGTCATCAGCGACATTGTGGAGAAAGATCCGGATGCTGAGATCGTAGCAGGTATTGATATTGCGGATCAGGGAAAAAACAGCTATCCGGTATTCACCGATATTGACGCATGTCAGGTAGAGGCAGATGCGATCATTGATTTTTCTTCCGCAAAGGCAACAGACAAGCTTCTTGAGTACAGCGCGGCACGCCAGATCCCGGTTGTTCTGTGCAGTACCGGCTTAAGCCAGGAGCAGCTTGCAAAAGTTGAAGAAACATCCCGAAAGGTAGCAGTGCTGAAATCCGCAAACATGTCTCTTGGTATCAACACACTTCTGAAGCTGGTTCAGGACGCAGCCAGGGTTCTTGCAGCTGCAGGCTTTGATATGGAGATCGTAGAGAAACATCACCGCCTGAAATTAGACGCACCGAGTGGTACTGCACTTGCGCTGGCAGACAGCATTAATGAGGCTATGGATAACCAGTATCATTATGTATATGACCGCAGCCAGAAACGTGAAAAACGCGATGATAAGGAGATTGGTATCTCCGCAGTTCGCGGCGGAACTATCGTAGGTGAGCATGAGATAATTTTTGCAGGTCAGGACGAAGTGATCGAGTTCAAGCATACTGCATATTCCAAGGCTATTTTTGGAAAAGGTGCTGTAGAAGCAGCCAAATTCCTTGCCGGCAAACCGGCAGGACGTTATGATATGAGTGACGTGATTGGCTGATCCTGACAGATTGAGCCGCAACAGAATAAAATACAGGTAATACAGACGAGGTTCGTGTAAAATCGGACCTCGTTTTTTTTGATGAAATTGTGGGCGATTTCATTCATGAGCATGCAGTGGAACGAAAAACGAATGTCCGCTCTACACTATTTTTGAAATTTTTCCCAGAATAGGATAGCGGAAAAAGTGCCATATTAGGAATACAGAATTTTTCAGAAAAAGGAGAAGATCATATGAAAAAATGGAAGGCGATTCTTTTTGGTACTTTGCTTACCCTGTCTCTGTGTACATTTACAGCCTGCGGCACAGAGGTAAAAAATGCGGATGAAACAGTGGATGAAAAAGATACAAACGAAAATACTGCCGCAGAAGATGAAAATATGGGAGAAAAAGCAGACAATGACGGTGTGAAGGACAATGGAGAGCATACTAAAGATTCCGGCACGGATAACAATGAGATGTCCGATGGAAATATTACCGTGACGCCTGCAGGAAATGAAAATAACGGGACAGCAGCATCCGGAGCTGCGGATGCTGACAGAAACGAAAATGACGGAACGGTATCTGGTGAGCTGGGTGACAGTGTAAAGGACCTTGGAGACGGCGTAGGTAATGCAGTGGATGATATCGGAAACGCAGTGGGAAATGCGGTAGAAGGAAGATAACAGATATTTTACCACAGCATTGCATAAAACTGTTTCAGATGCTATTATCAGTGCATGAAGAAAACGGAGGACAGGATTATGAAATTCAGACCATGCATTGATATACATAACGGAAAGGTAAAACAGATCGTAGGAGGAAGCCTGAAGGATCAGGGGGACCAGGCGGCAGAAAATTTTGTGTCAGAGCAGGATGCGGCATTCTATGCAGAGCTTTATAAGAAGGCAGGGTTAAAGGGCGGTCATGTGATCCTTCTGAACGGAAAGGATTCTCCGAACTACGAAGCAACGAAAGCCCAGGCACTTCTGGCGCTGGGAAAATATCCCGGAGGGCTTCAGATCGGAGGTGGCATCTGCCCGGAGAATGCGGCAGAATATCTGGAGGCTGGTGCCAGCCACGTGATCGTAACTTCCTATGTGTTTAAAAACGGAGTGATATCCTGGGAAAATCTGGAGGAAATCCGTGATGCAGCAGGGAAAGAACATCTTGTACTTGATCTGAGCTGCCGCAAAAAAGATGGCAAATATTATATTGTCACAGATCGATGGCAGAAGTTTACAGAAGAGATCGTGACATCGGAGCTGATGGAAAGACTCGGAAGCTTCTGCGACGAATTTCTGGTCCATGCAGTGGATGTGGAAGGAAAGGCCCGAGGTGTGGAAACAGAGCTTGCAAAGCTTCTGGGACAGTATGCAGCTCATCCGGTGACCTATGCAGGCGGTGTGGGTTCTATGGCAGATATTGAAGAACTTCGAAAAGCAGGACAGGGCAGATTGGATGTAACTGTTGGCAGTGCTTTGGATATTTTTGGCGGAAGCATATCCTTTGAAGCTCTGGCAAAAATGAAATAGTATACACAAATAGTGAAGCAGAAGCTTTTGTCCCATCAATCTTCTGGCACTGGTGTACAGATATAAATTTGTAATGAATTAATTAGCTGAAATACTCTAATAGTTGCGCATTCACGACAAAAAAAACATTTTGAAGGAATATATCGAATAAATTTGGAAAAAATTTATGAAATTTTTGAAAAGTGATGTTAAAATTCAATTTAATATGTTATAATAGCAACATAAAACAGCAAAGGGGATGGAAGTCATGAAATTTATTATTAGTGGAAAGAATATAGCAGTAACAGAAGGACTTAAAACAGCTGTTGAGGACAAGCTTGGTAAACTTGAAAGGTATTTCACTCCTGAAACTGAGATTTCAGTAACCTTAAGCGTTGAGAAGGATCGCCAGAAGATCGAGGTAACGATCCCTGTGAAAGGTAGTATTATCCGTTCCGAGCAGGTAAGCAATGATATGTATGTATCCATCGATCTGGTCGAAGAGGTAATTGAGCGTCAGCTTCGTAAATACAAGAACAAGATCGTTGACAAACAGCAGGAATCCACAAACTTCCAGAAGGCATACCTTGATAAGGATTATGAAGAGGATGAGGAAGTTAAGATCATCCGTACCAAAAAATTCGGGATCAAACCAATGTATCCGGAAGATGCATGCGTACAGATGGAACTTCTCGGACATAATTTCTTCGTATTCTTTAATGCTGAGACAGAGCAGGTTAACGTAGTTATAAACGTAAAGGAAATACTTACGGACTGATCGAACCAGAGTCTGATAGGGGATTCTATTATTACAACTGAATATTGAATGGAAGGCTCCGGGAATCTGTGTGAGAAATCGGCAGGTTTCCGGAGTCTTTTATGTCACAACAAAATCAGACTTCTTTTCTGTTGCAAGCAATAGGGGAGAACTATATAATGAAGACATATGCGAAAGGAGGAAGGAGAAATGAAAAAGAAGCTGCCAAATGGCAGTCTACGGATAAGATACAGTCTGTACAGTACAAGTTTCAGTCAGCCTCACTTTCTGAAAAATAATATTGTGTAGAGTGCGAATATCTCCTTGACATAATAAATATGTAACACATGGAGAAAAGGAGGAAGGTAAATGAAGAAAAAAGTTCTGGCACTTTTTTTAAGTGCCGCGCTTTGTGTGACGGTGCTTCCGGCAACCGGTATGGCTGCAGAGTTTGGCAGTGGTGATGCAGAAATCATAGAAAATGCTGCTGACAGCCAGGAGATGTTTTCCGCAGAGGAAACTACAGAGCCTATGGGAGAGACCGGGCAGCCTGCAGAAGACAGTGAGGATATTTCTGAGGGAACTGTGGATAACTCTTCCGGTGTAATCATGGAAGATGTGGAAAATACGGAAAATGCGGAGACCAGCGAGGATGCTTTCGGCGAAGCTGAGGAAGGAGTTTCAGAAGAAATCTCCAGTGAGGATGATCCGGAAGTATTATTGACAGAACTGATACCTGAGGAAGCCGGAGACAGTATGGAAGAAGAAACCGTAGAAGCTACGTCAACGTCAGATCCGGAGCTGACAGTGGCACCGGCAGCGGATCCGGAGCCGACAGTGACACCGGCAGTGACACCGACAGCGAATCCTGAGCCGACAGAGATCCAGAAACCGACAGTGACACCAACACCGGTGCCCAAAATAAACGTAAAATGGACCGGAGAAAAATGGGTAAGCCGCAGTTCTGTAAACGTGACACTGCAAGTTGATGCAAACGGAGCCTGTTACTACAAAGCTGCAGCGAGAAAAAAGGACGGAACATCTGATGTTCCGAGGATTGATACGGGAAACTCTCGTGTGTTGGTTACTGCAAACAGAAGCTTTGTGATATATCTTAAGAATCTGGATACAGAGAAAGAATTTGATCTGTATCTTAAGATACTGGGTTCAGATGGAAGAACCAGCAGACTGAAAAAGTTAATACTGAATTCCAGAGGAATTCGTCCAGCTTACGATGTGACACCGACACCTAAACCTACACTTACATCTGCACCTCCGGATTACGGTGTAACGCCGACACCGACATATACACCTTCTATACCGGATGTCAGAGGAAGTGTCGTCAGAGGTCTGGATTCTCCGCTAAAATTTACTCCGAATAAATATTATAATTTTACCGTGACCGGCGCGGGAACTACAAATTCAAATCCCGGGCCTGGAGACGTGAAGTGGGTGCCGGTTTACTGGAGTACTTCACCAAATCCAACCGATAACAGGAAGAATACTACATGGCGGATCGGATCTGCCAAAGGAATAAATAAAGCCGCAACTTATAACATGTATATCTTTTTTCAGAAGTATGTTTATCAGAAATCTGCATGGGAAAAGACTGACGAAGTACAGTCAGCCGTATACCAGTTCCGGTCCGCGGCCCTGACAACTGTAAAGCTTACCACTCCCGGGCTATCCGGTATTTCCAACAGCCCTGCCGGCATCATCTTCAAATGGAAAAAAGCTGCAAATGCTTCCGGCTATAAAATCTATCGAAGGACCGGAAACAGCAGCAAGTGGGTCAATATCGCTACCGTAAGCGGAAGCAATACACTGGTCTACACAGACGGATCAGTAAAAGCAGGAACCATGTATACCTATACAGTCCGCGCATACAAAGGCTCTGCTTTAAGTGCTTATAACAAAAACGGCAGCCGGATCGTCCGCCTGACAGCTCCGGTGCAGTACAAACCGTCCAGCAAGGCTTCCGGGAAGCTGACTGTCCGCTGGAAAAAAGCAGCTGGCGCTTCCAGCTATCAGATCCAGTATGCGGCATCAAGGTCCATGAGAGGATCCAGGACAGTGTCCACCAGTGCACTGACTCGAACACTTTCCGGTTTGAAAAAGGGAAGCACCTGCTATGTTCGTATCCGTTCCTGTAAAAAAGTAAACGGAAAGGCATATTATGGTACCTGGAGCAGTGTAAAAAATGCAAAAGTAAGGAAATAAGATATGTAATATCCCGCGGGATCCTCGAAAACAGGATCCTATGCGGGATATTTTCTGTTGTTCCTGACATGATTTGTTAAATAATTGTTCATTGTTTTTATAACAGGAAAGTGGTAGAATATATACCATATGTGATCCAGTATAACGGATATCAACAGAGAACTGGAATGATCCCAAATTGGACAGATCAGAGACAGCAGTCTTATTCGAATAAAATGATTGGAGCAGAAACATGAATGTTTTTTCAAAAGTATTTGGAACCCGCAGCAGCGTGAGGTAAAACGTATCATGCCGCTGGTTGAAAAAACCGAGAGCTATCAGTCTCAGATGCAGCAGCTTACTGATGAGCAGTTACGAGACAAGACAAGAGAATATAAGAAACGTCTTGCAGAAGGTGCAACACTGGATGATCTTCTTCCGGAAGCATTTGCCACCGTACGTGAGGCAGCCAAACGTGTACTTGGAATGGAGCATTACCGGGTACAGATCATCGGTGGTATCATCCTTCACCAGGCCGTATCGGCGAGATGAAAACAGGTGAAGGTAAAACTCTTGTTTCTACACTTCCTGCATACCTGAATGCCTTGAGGGAAAAGGTGTCCACATCGTAACCGTCAACGACTACCTGGCAAAACGAGATGCCGAGTGGATGGGTAAGGTTCACGAGTTCCTTGGCCTGACCGTAGGCGTGGTACTTAACGACATGAAGCCGGAAGAGCGCCGTGCAGCATACGGATGTGATATCACATACGTAACAAACAACGAACTTGGATTTGATTATCTTCGTGACAACATGGTCATCTATAAAGAACAGCTTGTTCAGAGAGATCTTCACTACTGTATCATCGATGAGATCGACTCTGTTCTGATCGATGAGGCACGTACACCTCTGATCATTTCCGGACAGAGCGGCAAGTCCACCAAGCTTTATGAAGTGTGCGATATCCTTGCACAGCAGCTGGAGCGTGGTGAGGCCAGCATGAAATGACCAAGATGGCAGCATCATGGGTGAGGAGGTTATCGAGACCGGTGACTTCGTCGTAAATGAGAAGGACAAGATCGTCAACCTTACCGAGCAGGGTATCAAGAAGGTTGAGAAATTCTTTAATATCGAGAACCTGGCAGATCCGGAAAACCTGGAAATCCAGCACAACATCATCCTTGCACTTCGTGCACATAATCTGATGCATAAGGATCAGGATTATGTTGTAAAAGATGACGAGATCCTTATCGTTGATGAGTTTACCGGACGTATCATGCCGGGCCGTCGTTACTCCGATGGTCTTCATCAGGCAATCGAGGCGAAAGAGCATGTGAAGGTTAAAAGAGAGAGTAAGACTCTTGCAACCATTACCTTCCAGAACTTTTTCAACAAATATGACAAAAAAGGCGGTATGACAGGTACAGCTCTTACCGAGGAAAAAGAGTTCCGTGATATCTACGGCATGGATGTTGTAGAGATCCCGACCAACCGTGTGGTACAGCGTAAGGACCTTGACGATGCCGTTTACATGACAAAGAAAGAGAAATTCAACGCCGTTGTAGAGGCAGTTAAGGAAGCTCACGCAAAACATCAGCCGGTATTGGTTGGTACGATCACCATCGAGACTTCCGAGCTTCTCAGCAGAATGCTGAAGAGAGAGGGAATCCCCCACAACGTATTGAATGCCAAGTTCCATGAGCTTGAGGCTGAGATCGTAGCTCAGGCAGGACAGGCAGATGCCGTTACCATCGCGACCAACATGGCAGGTCGTGGTACCGATATCAAGCTTGATGATGTGGCAAGAGAGGCCGGTGGTTTGAAGATCATCGGTACCGAGCGTCATGAGTCAAGACGTATCGATAACCAGCTCCGTGGACGTTCCGGACGACAGGGAGATCCGGGTGAATCCCGTTTCTACATTTCCCTTGAGGATGATCTGATGCGTCTGTTCGGTTCCGAGAGATTGATGAAAGTGTTCACATCTCTTGGTGTTGAGGAGAATGAGCAGATCGAGCACAAGATGCTTTCCAATGCCATCGAGAAAGCCCAGGAGAAGATCGAGTTTAACAACTTTGGTATCCGTAAAAATCTTCTCGACTATGACCAGGTTAACAATGAGCAGAGAGAGATCATCTACGAGGAGCGCCGCCAGGTACTTGACGGTGAGAATATGCGTGATGCCATCTACAAGATGATCACAGATATCGTAGACAGCATGACAGACATGTGCTTCTCTGATGACATGGATTCTTCTGAGTGGGATCTTAATGAGTTCAATACTGCAATCACTCCGATCATCCCGATCCACCCGCTGACCGCTGAGAAGGTAAAAGGCCATAAGAAAGACGAGATCAAGCACATTGTGAAGGAAGAGGCTGTGAAGCTTTATGAAGCAAAAGAGGCTGAGTTCCCGGAACCGGAGCAGCTTCGTGAGCTTGAGCGAGTTGTCCTTCTGAAATGCATCGACAGCAAATGGATGGACATATCGATGATATGGAAATGCTCCGTCAGGGTATCGGTCTGATGGCATATGGCCAGAGAGATCCGGTTGTTGAGTACAAGATGAACGCATTCGAGATGTTTAACAGCATGATCAGTTCCATTCAGGAAGACACTGTACGTATGCTGTATCATGTTCATGTAGAGCAGAAGATTGAGCGTGAGCAGGTTGCTAAGGTAACCGGCACAAACAAAGATGACAGTGCAGGCCCGAAGAAACCGGTTCAGCGAAAAGAAGATAAAGTATACCCGAATGATCCGTGCCCATGCGGAAGCGGCAAGAAATATAAACAGTGCTGCGGACGTAAGGCTGCCAAGATCTGAGAAGGAAGATAAAAATAGTCTCACCCAGATGATGCGGTGGGGCTATTTTTTCTGGAATTTCTGTTACACAGGAACAGAGTACAGCGAATATTAATCATCCTGCGTCAATATGGCAGATACTTAATTTTCGCTGTAAGAGAAGGGACATGATAATATGGCAATTATAAAAACTGCAATTCTTCAGACACATGTATATACTGATAAATTTCGCAACATTACCCAGGCGGCAGAACTTCTTGCCGGCCCGGAGCTTCAGGGAATCGATCTGGCAGTCCTGCCCGAAATGTTCTGCTGCCCATACGAAAACAAATACTTTCCGGAATATGCCGAACCAGAGGGGGGAGATACCTGGGGAAAATGCTCCCGGATAGCAAAAGATCGCGGAATTTATCTCGTAGCCGGAAGCATGCCGGAACGAGACGATGCCGGCAATATTTATAACACTTCCTATGTATTTGACAGAAATGGCCATCAGATCGGTAAGCACCGGAAGATGCATCTTTTTGACATCGATGTAAAAGGCGGCCAGTATTTTAAAGAATCCGATACTCTGACACCAGGAGACCAGGTGACGGTTTTTGACACAGAATTTGGAAAGATGGGCCTTTGCATCTGCTACGACTTTCGTTTCCCGGAACTTGCCAGGCTGATGGTGGACAAAGGAGCTCAGGTGATCATCGTGCCGGCAGCTTTTAACATGACTACAGGGCCCCTTCACTGGGAGCTGATGTTCCGCCAGAGAGCCGTGGACAACCAGGTGTACACCATCGGAGCGGCACCCGCCAGAGACCTGAACGCCGGATATCATTCCTGGGGCCATTCCATTGCCGTAGATCCCTGGGGAAAAGTCCTCATGGAGATGGATGAGAAGCCGGGAGTGAAGGTTGTGGAACTGGAACTGGACGAGGTAAAAAAAGTCCGGGAGCAGCTGCCGCTTCTGAAGCACAGGAGAGGGGATATTTACGCCCTGACCACGTTTTCGTTGTAATTTTTATGCCCATATGGTATTGTATAAGACAGGCAGGAAATCCTGCATCAATATATAGAAAGAAGGTGAAGCTGTGGTTGAGTTAGATCAGTTCAAGAGTATTCTTGCAACATACACAGAGCCATTAGTGGAAGTGAGGGATTCACTTTGACCTCGCTAACAAAGAGCAGAAGGTCGAAGAATTAGAGCGCGAGATGGAAGCGCCTGATTTCTGGGATAATGCGGAAGCATCCCAGATGAAGATGAAACAGTTAAAGAGTCTCAAGGACGATATTGAGACATACCATAATCTGGAAACACAGATGGAAGATATGGAAACCATGATCGAGATGGGGTACGAGGAGAATGATCCTGAGATTGTCCCTGAGATCCAGGAAATGCTGGACGAGTTCCAGGCAAGTTTTGACAGCATCCGTGTGAAGACACTTCTTTCCGGAGAGTACGACGGAGAGAATGCCATCATCAAGCTGAACGCAGGAGCCGGCGGTACAGAAGCCTGCGACTGGTGCGGAATGCTTTACCGTATGTACAGCAGATGGGCGGAGAAGAAAGGCTTTGCGCTGGAAGTACTGGATTACCTTGACGGTGATGAGGCCGGTGTGAAATCTGTAACCTTCCAGGTGAACGGAGAGAACGCCTACGGTTATCTGAAATCCGAGAAGGGTGTTCATCGTCTTGTACGTATTTCCCCGTTTAATGCAGCAGGAAAGAGACAGACCTCTTTTGTATCCTGCGATGTTATGCCGGATATCAAGAAGGATCTGGACGTTGAGATCAATGATGACGATATCCGTATCGATACCTACCGAAGCAGTGGTGCCGGCGGACAGCATATCAACAAGACCTCCTCTGCGATCCGTATCACCCATTTTCCGACAGGAATCGTGGTACAGTGCCAGAATGAACGTTCTCAGCACATGAACAAGGATAAGGCTATGCAGATGCTGAAGGCCAAGCTGTATATGCTGAAACAGCAGGAAGCTGAGGAGAAGCTTTCCGGCATTCGAGGCGAAGTGACAGATATCGGCTGGGGAAACCAGATCCGTTCCTATGTCCTGCAGCCATACACCATGGTAAAAGACCATAGAACCAATGAAGAAACCGGTAATGTTGACGCAGTTCTGGACGGCGGTATTGACATTTTTATCAATGCATACCTGAAATGGATTGCGCTGGCGAAAAAGAAAGAATAACATTACTGTCACGGAACCCCATAAAGACAGAGAAAAGGACTCCGCAGGCAAAAAAAGCGCTTGTGGAGTTTCTTTTATTATGATAATATATCTCTTGTACAAAAACAGTTGTCTTTATGAAACGGACAGGGGGCTGCTGGCCACAGTGTGAACAGCAGTCAGAGAGGTTACTATGCAGAAACAGGTTGAAAAGAAAAAATACTATGTAGTAAGAGAACGGGCAGTGCCGGAAGTACTTCTCAAGGTGGTTGAGGCCAAGAGACTGCTGGAATCCAAACGGGTGGCTACTGTTCAGGAAGCTGCTGAAAGGACCGGGATCAGCCGCAGTTCTTTTTACAAATATAAGGACGATATTTTTCCTTTCCACGAGGAGACCAAGGGAAAGACCATCACCTTTATCATTCAGATGGACGATGAGCCGGGGCTTTTATCAATGGTGCTGCAGACGATTGCCCGTTTTCACGGTAATATCCTGACCATACATCAGAGTATTCCAATTAACGGAGTCGCAACACTGACGCTGAGCGTTGACATCCTTCCGGGAGAAGGCGACGCAGAGGCTATGGTGGAGGATATTGAGCAGAGAGACGGTATACACTATCTGAAAATTTTAGGCAGGGAGTAAGCATATGATAAACATAGCAGTATTAGGCTACGGTACAGTAGGAAGCGGAGTTGTTGAAGTCATCAACACCAATCATGAGAGCATTAACAAGAGAGCCGGAGATGAGATCAACATCAAATACGTTCTTGACTTAAGAGATTTCCCGGGAGATCCGGTTGAGAAAGTTCTGGTTCATGATTATGAAGTGATCGTAAACGATCCGGAGGTAGATATTGTTGTTGAGGTTATGGGCGGAATCGAGCCGGCTTATACTTTTGTAAAAAGAGCGCTTCAGGCAGGAAAGAGCGTAAGCACATCCAATAAGGCCCTGGTAGCCAAGCATGGTTCCGAGCTTATGGAGATCGCAAAAGAAAAAAATATCAACTTCCTTTTTGAGGCAAGCTGCGGCGGCGGTATCCCGATCATCCGTGCACTGAATTCTTCATTGACAGCAGATGAGATCGATGAGATCACAGGAATCCTTAACGGAACCACAAACTACATGCTTTACAAGATGAGCACAGAGAACTGTGATTTTGATACGGTTCTGAAGGAAGCCCAGGCAAAGGCTATGCAGAGGCAGATCCGACTGCAGATGTAGGAGGTGCTGACGCATGCCGTAAGATCGCCATCCTTTCTTCACTTGCATACGGAAAATTCCTGAATTACGAGGATATTTATACAGAGGGAATCACAAAGATCACACCGGCAGATATGGAATATGCAAAAGAGCTTGGCATGACCATCAAGCTTCTTGCCACAAGCCGCAGGATCGGAGATTCTTTCTATGCAATGGTAGCGCCGTTCCTGGTAGGTCAGAGCAGCCCGCTTTACAGTGTAAATGATGTGTTTAATGCAGTATTTGTGCACGGAAACGTTCTTGGAGATGCCATGTTCTACGGAAGCGGAGCAGGTAAGCTTCCGACTGCAAGTGCAGTAGTTGCAGATGTTGTGGATGAAGCAAAGCATCTCCACAGAAATATTATGACAAACTGGAGCAGCTATGCCCTGAAGCTTATGGATATGGATGAAGTTGAGGGACGTTTCTTCGTACGTGTGTCTGATACTACTATGGATGAAGTGGAAAAAGCTTTTGGTGATGTACAGACCATTGAGCCGGATGACCTTCCGGACGAATTCGGATTTATCACACCGGTGATGAAGCAGGCTGAATATTATGAGAAGATCAGCAAGCTTACCGGAAAAGTACTGGCAATGATCCGTGTAAAGGATTGATGCCGAAGGGAAGAAAAGAACATGTTGATCGTAAAAAAATTTGGCGGTACTTCTGTGGCAAACAAAGAGCGTATCTTTAACGTTGCCAGAAGATGTATCGAAGATTACAAAAAAGGAAACGACGTGGTGGTCGTGCTTTCTGCAATGGGTAAGTATACCGATGAGCTGATCACCATGGCAAAAGATATCAATGACAAACCTCCGAAACGTGAGATGGATATGCTTTTTACCATCGGAGAGCAGATGTCAGTGGCACTGATGTCCATGGCTATGGACAGTCTGGGAGTACCGGCTGTTTCCCTGAACGCCTTTCAGGTGGCTATGCACACAACAAGTGCACACGGTAGCGCACGCCTGAAAAAGATCGATGCGGCACGTATCCGCAGAGAGCTGGATAACCGCAGGATCGTTGTGGTCACAGGCTTCCAGGGCATTGATAAATATAATGACTATACCACACTTGGACGTGGCGGTTCTGATACCACAGCCGTAGCTATTGCAGCAGCACTTCATGCAGATGCTTGTGAGATCTATACCGATGTGGACGGTGTTTATACCGCAGACCCGCGTAAGGTTTCGAATGCCCGCAAGCTCAAGGAGATCACTTACGATGAGATGCTTGATCTGGCAACTTTGGGTGCGGGAGTGCTTCATAACCGTTCTGTGGAGATGGCAAAGAAATACGGCGTGCCGCTGGTGGTACGTTCCAGTCTCAACAACAGCGAAGGAACCGTGGTAAAGGAGGAGGTAACAGTGGAGAGAATGCTGATCAGCGGTGTTGCTCTGGATACAGATGCAGTACGTATTGCTGTGATCGGACTTAAAGATTCACCAGGAGTGGCATTTAAGCTTTTTGATACCCTGGCTAAGAAAAATATCAATGTGGATATGATCCTTCAGTCTATCGGCCGTGCCGGAACCAAGGATATTTCCTTTACCGTTGATAAAAATGATCTGGACGATGCAATGGATGTTCTGGAAGCTAACCAGGCACGCATCGCCTATTCTGAGCTTCATGCGGAGAAAAACATTGCCAAGCTTTCTATTGTAGGAGCAGGCATGATGAGCAATCCGGGTGTTGCTGCAAAAATGTTCGAGAGCCTTTACAATGAGGGTGTGAACATCAATATGATCGCAACATCTGAGATCCGTGTGACGGTTCTCATTAACGAGAAAGATGGCGTACGTGCCATGAATGCGGTACATGATGCGTTTAATCTTGCAGACTAAACAAACAAATGTGAAATATAAGAACATGATATATTTGAAGTAAAATGACAAGGCGGAGGCTTGGATGAGTCTTCGCCTTCTATAACGAAGGGATACAGAATTATGAGAAAAAATCTGAAGGGCTGTAAGAAGCTGGCAGGGGAAACTCTGACCGGTAATTTTACTGTCCCTGTGATCGGGAGCATTGCAGTTGCGGCGATGAGCGCAATTTCAAGCTATATTTCCACAGCACTTTTTCCGGGAGATTCCCTGTATGCGATCATTGGAGGAGAGGTATTCAGTTTTATCCTTTCTCTGGTGATCTGTGTTTTTTCCGCAGGACTTTACCGGATCTACCTGAATATTTCCAGAAGGGAAGCCTACTCTTTCGGAGATCTTCTGTACTTTTTCAGCCATCAGCCGGATCATGTGATCGTGACATCTTTTGTGCTGGCATTGATCAATCTGGTGACATCACTTCCATTGGTGTGGTTTTCTTTTACAAGCAATATGGGAAATACAACGAAGGAGCAGATGAACTGGACAGTAACTTACATGCTGCTCACACTTCTCGGGTTCGCGCTGAACCTGCTGGCAGCTATGCCGTTCACCATGAGCTATTACATCCTGTCCGATAATTCGGACATAAAAGGAGTACAGGCGCTGAAAGCCAGTGCGAAGCTTATGAAAGGACATTACTGGGAATATATGAAAATGCTCTTAAGTTTTGTTCCGTGGATCATTTTTTCCATATTTACATTGTATCTGGCACTGATCTGGCTGGTGCCTTATATAGAAACCTGTATGGCAGTTTTCTATCGGAATATTTCCGGAGAGTTCGATGAGCCACCGGCGGAGCCGTATCCTCCGGTGACTCCGATCCCTCAGTTCCATGATGAAACAGAAGCCTGATCGCCTTTCCGGGCACGCAGTTGTTGCAGGCTGTGGGAGAAATTAAAACCTACATCCATTATAGATTCAAAGGAAGTCGTCCCACAACCTCCTTTGTCAACCCACCTATGAGAATCCCCGCCAGGACACCTGCCACCAGCAGTGCCGGTGCATAAATCATCAAACTCGTATTGCTCACCACGATCATGGCAACGATCAGCTGACCGATATTATGTGTGACACCACCGGCCACACTGATACCGATCAGACTGAAGCAGGAATGTTTTTTCAAAAGATCCATCACAGTCAGGCTAAGCGCAGCGCCAGCCAGACTATACAAAATACTGAACAGATTTCCAAACATAAATCCGATCACCAGGATTCTGACAACGGACACGAGAGCCGCTTCTTTAAAGGAATATCGGTTCAGTATAAAAAGCACCGCCAGGTTTGCAAGTCCGAGCTTGATACCCGGAATCCCTGTAAATACAGGGATCAGAGACTCCACATATCCAAAAATGATTGCTACTGCGGCAAATAATCCGAGATAAGCTGTTTTTCGTTTCATAAATAAATCCTTTCATTTGTTGCAGGAATATCACAGACAGAATACCATCTGTCAGAGAAAACTGTACGGAGAATATACATTACGCATATTCTCCGGAAATTTTATGTCACCGCATCAATTTTCGGGGAACTCTCCGAATCCTCTGCAGTATTTTCCCCTTCTATCACAACCTTATTAGGAAGGCAGATGATGGAACCGCCGTGCTCGTCCACAGCCTTCTGTTTCATACAGTAATGATCCGGGCAGGTTGCTTCGATCATGGTAACTTTTCCATCTTTGATCTCGCAGACATTGGTGTCTCCGATGTGTATGATCTGGTCCTGGGAAAGAGAATAGGTTCCGAGTTCTTTTCCGTCAACGGTAATACGGATCATATTATGGGACCGTTTCCCCGCAATCTGAAAACCAAGCCAGAGAACCCCTGCCAGAATCAGGATCCCGGCAATAAAAATCATTTCTTTTTTCTTCAAAACAAATCTCCATTTCTGTTACAGATTCAAAAAAATCATATCATAATCGAAATTAAAAGGCAAACATAAGTTAATGATATCTAACCATAATTCATACAGCTGTTCCAAACGGAAAGGGAGGAGTGGCGAAAAAATTCACATTATAAAAAGTTAAAAACTACTAACAAAAATGTAGACAAGAAAAAAATCAGATGATATAATACTTGACTGTAAGTTAGCAACATCTAATTTTATAAAAATGATTAATCTAAACTAATTTATGGATATGGATAAAAATTACATAATTTATCCAAAAGACAGTTATACGCAGATTGCAGGACTGGATCGAGAGCATCTGACGCAGCAATATATGTTCGTATAGCCTGAGTCTGATGCAGCAATTTACGGAATTGTTATAAATACAAGGGAGAAAAGAGATGAAAAACCAGAATTTTTACATGAGAGTGATCTCATTGCTGTTAGTGGTTCTTGCCGTGCTTTTTTATAACAGCAGCATGAAAGCCCAGGCAAATGAAAAAGAGATCGCGGCTCTGACAGATAAGGTAGATACACTTCAGGAGCAGCAGAATGAACTTCTCAGCGCGCTGGAGACAAGCTACGCAAACCGTGTGAAGAACCAGAGTACTGCAGCAGAAACCGAGGCATCCAGCAGCGACAGCACAGACAACGAATCTGTGGACAGCTCCGGTTCAGGCAGTACAGCGGACAGTGGCGAAGCAGACAGCAGCGGAGATAATGTCTATAAAGACGGAACCTATACAGGAGAAGCACAGGGTTACGGTGGAACGATTCAGGTTGAGGTGACGCTTTCCGGTGATGAGATCACATCCATTAATGTGACAAGCGCTCCCGGTGAGGACAGCGCGTATCTTTCTCAGGCAGAAAGCGTGATCGATTCTATTATCAGTGCCCAGAGTACAGATGTGGACACCGTATCAGGAGCAACTTTTAGTTCCACAGGAATTCTGAATGCGGTTGATGAAGCTCTTGGAAAGGCGGAAAATTCATGAAAAAGAGACAGAGGGAAGTAAGCTGATGCGTGCGGGGATACAGTTAGCGTTCTTTATTGCGGCACCTTCTCTGTTCTCTACAGCTTTTGCGGGAATCAAATCAATCTTTCTTGCCATTGGATCCGGACAGGCGGTGGAGTGGAATTCTTTTTTGACCGTGACGGCCGTTCTTCTGATCTTCACCTGCTTTTTCGGAAGACATTTCTGTGGATATGCGTGTGCGTTCGGATCTTTCGGCGATGCCGTGTACGAAGCTTTTCCTGGATCTGGACGAAATGTTTTCATAAAAAAAAGAAACCAGCCCTTTCTGAAAAGATGGTCCACAGACTTCAGAAAGTCAAATATATCGTACTGGCCCTGATCCTGCTTTCCTGCATCACAGGTGTATACGGAAAGCTCACAGGAACCAGCCCGTGGGATGTTTTTTCCATGATCACAGCTGGACGGCTTCCAAACAGTAAATACTTGGTGGGGATCATCCTGCTGATCCTGATCATGATCGGAATGTGCACCCAGGAGCGCTTTTTCTGCCAATTTCTCTGCCCGATGGGAGCGGTGTTTGCGCTGATGCCGATTTTTCCGGGAGCCTTATTCCGGAGAAATCGTGAGAAATGCCCGCCGAAATGCGGACTTTGTAAAAAGAGATGTCCGGCGCATCTGGATATTGACGGTGATACGGCGATGTCAGGGGAATGTCTTTGCTGCCATGCCTGTGCGGCGACATGCCCGCGGAAAAATATTCACATTGGAACAACTGAGGAAAAATAATCTATGAAATATCAGGCTCTTAAAAAGAAAGCTTTTTTTGCCACAGCAGTACTCACAGGGACAGTGATGCTGTTTCCGGTTGGATGTCCGGCTGCGGCAGAGAAAGATATACAGAACTATACAGATACCGATTTTGCCATGGATACTGTGGTATCGGAAACACTTTATACCACAGGAGACGATATAAACAGTAAACTGACTTCAATTCTGACAGATGTGGAGACGAATCTTCTGTCCTGGACAAATGAGAGTTCGCAGATTTATAAGGTGAACGCAGATTGCGGAAACGATACGGAGATTTCCGAAGAACTTTCCGGATATCTGGAACGCATCCTTGCCATTGCGAAAGATTCTAATGGAGCCTTTGATCCGACGATCGGAGAACTGATCCGGCTGTGGGATATCGGAGGGGAGAATCAGCGGATTCCCGGAAAAGATGAAATTCAGGAAGCGCTGAAGGATTCCGGATACAAAAAGGTTTCCCTGGATGGAAATATGGTTCATATGGACAAGGGCTGTTCTCTGGATCTCGGAGCTGCCGGAAAGGGAATCGGCTGTGATTCCATCCTGGAATATCTGAAAACGCAGAAGGATGTAACAGCAGCACTTATGAATCTGGGAGGAAGCAGCGTCATGACCTGCGGAAGCAAGCCGGACGGTTCTTTCTGGAATGTGGCGGTGACAGATCCCAGAGCGGAAAATGATGATGACTATCTTGGTGTGGTTGCCTTAAATGGTACAGAATTTCTTTCCACATCCGGAGATTATGAGAAATATTTTATTGAAAATGGTGTAAGGTATCATCACATTATGGACCCGTCCACCGGCTATCCGGCAAAAAGCGGAGTGACCGGGGTAACGGTAGTCTGTGACACAGGTCTGGAGGCAGATGCGCTTTCTACAGCATGTTTTGTGCTGGGGGTGGAAAAAGGGGCACAGCTGTTGAAAGCTTACGGTGCAGACGGACTTTTTGTGGATGAAGATCATCATGTATATCTCACTGAGGGGATGAAAGAGCGGTTCAGCCTGATTGCAGATTCCTACAGTGTGGAGGATATTGCAGAGTGAAGCTGATCTCCCGGCGATCCGGTTTATGACCGTTTGGCAGAGGGAATGCTCATATCCGCGTTACTTGCGATAGTAAACCTGGAAAGGGTTCTATAAATATATCATATTTTTAGGAGGAATAAGCAATGCAGAAGTGGAATCTACTGAAAAAAACAGCTCCATGCATCTTAAGTCTTGCGGTGGCAGCAACAACTTTTCCGACCGCTGTAATGGCATCTGATCTCGATGCAGCCGTGGTTTCCGAGG
>ENA-OQAZ01000361-OQAZ01000361.1-human-gut-metagenome-genome-assembly--contig:-NODE-361-length-26001-cov-2.977352_pt1 | contig 26001 bp, 34 predicted proteins | sample MGYA00242737_ERZ504531 | MGnify/ENA primary metagenome ERZ504531 (study PRJEB26092, sample SAMD00036244) | human gut metagenome | host: Homo sapiens | study: EMG produced TPA metagenomics assembly of... | reverse complement strand
GCAGATATTGCGGCAAAAGGTGTAGTGACAGTCAGGTAGTCGGAAATAGAAATTCACCTCCAGTGTTTTTCATCAAACAATTTTTGGAAAGCATTTTACTGGCTGTTGGTAGTCTCCAGAAGATGCTGCCGATGCTGTTCTTTCAGATGCACAATATAGCTTTCTGCTTTTGCAAAGCAGCAATAACTTTTGCTTCAATCTCTACATTTGTCAGAAAGTCAGGATAAAGAGCAAAGCAGTGCTCGAGGCGGAAAATAAAGCTATCAGAGGCACTTTTGATTTCGCAAAACATCCCTTCGGCATCGGCGACATAATCAACTGATTCCATTTTTTCACTAAGCTCACGAATGGTCTGGAGTTCAGTGCTGCGCTTTCCCGATGAAATAAAAGGTCGATTCTCCGAGAGCGGATCAGGCGTTTGGATCTTCGATATGGCAGCAGTAGAAAAATTGTTTTCGGTGACCTCGGAAAGTAATTCTAAATTCTCATAGGTGTCTGCACTATCGTCTGGTTTACCGTTCAGCTTTTCCTATCGCCATGTTGATACAACGGTGGGCAATGCTTCCGTGGGAGTTCCACGGATAATAGTAGCCTCTCGATGGGATAGCTTGAGTTTGCCGGATAAGGTTTCTTCCTGAATGCCGGGGCAGTATTTTTCCATCAGCTCAACAGTTTTCATGAACTGCTCGGCACGAATTACAAAAGAGGGACTCACATTATTTTCTTTGGCGATTCGTTCAGTCGTGTTTTCTACCGATGGCAAATTGTCAATTTGACAGTTTGCCACCGGTGTGTACTGATTGCCATGATTTCCCCCACGAGTGGATTTTTCAGAATGATATTGCTTTCCAATCAGGAACTTTTTCTGCTCGGGTGTCAGATTCCGACGACCCAGCTGATGCTTGCAGATCCATGCCAGAACATCTTCACGGGTTTCGCAGGTGCAGGAGATCGAGCGGGTGGTATAAGGGATTTCTGGGTGCTGCTGGAGAATCTTATAGCGATTGTGGCCATCAACAAGAATGTTGCCCCAGACAATCAGGGGAGACAGGACTTCGCCCTCTGAAAGGATGTTTTCTTCCAGTTGCTGAAATTCTTCATCGGTCAATGCAGGAATCTGAGATTGAAATTCAGAATCAATGATAAATTCAAACTTGTTTTTCTTCATAGGCAAAATCTCCTTTCAAAAATCTATTGGTATTTCTGCCGTTCTCCCTGCATGGGTTTCCTGCCCCCTTCCGGCGGTGTCTTCCGGCTCTCCCACTTGGGGGTCATCGCCGGGTATCCCATGCAGACGGTCATGCGGTTTTCAAGGTTCGATGAAGGCTTGTAGAAAGCCTATCACAATCAAATAAGTATTTTTAGGACGTATCAGGTCCGGTTTTGAGGGAGAAAACCGGACTTGGGAGGTCCGGTTCTTGTGAACGGCTCTGGATAGAGCATACCATAAAATTGCTCGATTTTTTAGGAAGTGATACTTCCGCTTTTTGCCTTCAAAACCGGAAGTAATAGTTCCGGTTTGATGCAATATTGAATGAATCAACGCCGATTTTCATAGAACAAATTTTTCTCCAAGAAAATTTGCTTATTCGGTATCAGCGGAAACGTGTAGCCAGCGCAATTTTGTGCTGAATATCGGGTTTGGGCGAAGTTCAACAAGCGTTTTTGAAGTTGGATTTGAAAAATCTGATTCAAAATTGCGAGGCGGTACCAACTCGCCCTGTTTGCTGCGGTTGCAAACTCGAAAATTTTTGTGCAGAAAAATAACCGCCCGCTTCAAGTTGAACTTGAAAACGGACGGTCCTGATTGCAAAATAATTTTCAAATTTGGAAGTCGCGTTGAGAGGCTTCATAGCGCTCGCAAGCAGGGCAGACGTATATACAACGTCTGCATCTGCAAGCAATGCAGACGTATATACATCTGCTTATTTTGCGTTGCAAAACGCTTGTTGGGGAGCACCCAAACCCTTGAACTGCATCGTGCCGATGCAGGCTGTGCGATTGCATCGCTGAATAGTAGCGTCGCTATACAGGATAGGGGCACCTTGTCAATAACGCCGCTGTCGTTATTCATCTACGCCAAAATCTTTTACCTTCAGCGTTTTACAGTTCTCCATCACGGTGCGCACAATGGGGGTGGACAGACCGTCCGGTGCATCGGCGGTAACATCCAGCGTTACCGAAACTTTGCAGCCATCTGCGCTGAGCAGGTGTGTAATGACTTCCTCCACCAGCCGCTGCACATCACGGTTGATGCGGGTGGTGTCCAACTCGGCAGTCATGTAGAACCGGGTGTTTTTGGGCGGAGCGGGAACAGCGGCAGGTTGCGCTGTCGGCGGCTGATGCAAGGTTACAGTGGGGTCAATGGGAGCATCCGGGGGAAGGTTGAAAAGGGTGGGCTGTTCGCCGCCCTGAGCAGTTTGCGTAGGCTGCACAACTACTGCGGGAGCACTTTTTTCAGCCAAAAGCTGCTTGCGGGCAGGGTCCAGCTTGACCAAAAGGTCGGAGGTGTTGATGCAGTCCACAAACTGGTTATACCGCAGTTCAACATAGCGGTCGCCCGTGTAACCGGCCGCAAGGGCAAAATATTCCTGCGAGTTCAGGCCGGTACGGATGGCATCTTCCAGCACGCTGAACTTGGCAAGGCGCGGCAGGTAGCAGTAAGTGCAGAGGTACTCCCACAGCTTCTTGATCTGGATATGGTCAGCATCCTTCCACAGCACTTCGTCCAGTTCCATTTGCAGCAGGGCAGGTGCCCACTTGGTGATGAGCGTTTCGCTCTGCTGCATCTTGCGGGAGGCACGGGACACGATGCTGTCCGTTCCGCCGGAAATGCGGGTAGCATCCCACAGAATGGTTTTCATATCCACGAAGCGGTCAATCTCCGGGGTGAGCAGCCAGCAGTAGGTTTCCCGGATGCGGGCTTCCACGGTATCGTTGCTGCGGTGGAGGTTGGCATCCACTTCCCGGTTCTGGGTGACATCAAGGTTCAGTGTTTCCTTGTCGTCCTGAATTGAGCGCCACGCACGGAAGTCCCGCACCGCCTGCTTCAGCGAGATCACTGCTTCCTGATCCGGTGCCACGAACGCCAACATATTGCGGTAGATGCGGGGTGCTGTGCCGCGGGTGTCAGGATATTTTCTGCGCAGTGAGTGCCAGGGCACTGGACGCATTGGCACGGTAGGTCTCATCCGGGCGGAGAATGACCAGCCGCACCGCCTGATCGTCCGACACATCCAGCGAGGAAGCCGGGCAGACGTGCAATCCCGCAAACGGCTCTTCCTTGCGCAGCTTTTTCAGGCGGGTTTCAATTTCTTCTTCCACGTCGCTCCTCGCCACCTGTGTTGCACGGTCCTGCGCGGTTTTGCGCAGGGTGGGACGGGTGTCGAACCAGTAGCGGTCGCCGCTGGTGTTGGTGTACAGATACGCCAGCGAGCCGCGCAGGGTGTTGAGGGCATCGTTGAAGTCTGCGATGTTTTCGCCCGGCTGGACCACGCCAGACGGATGCGGGAAGCTCGATGCCGCGCACGGACTGGGAACGCACTGTGGGCGCACTGCCCAGCATGATGGTGCGCGCCACCCGGCGGGAAGCCATGATGCGACCATACCGCTGGTTGCTCTGGTCTTTCTGGTAAGGCACCGAGTTTTTGCCGTCGATCTCTGTGTTGACGATGGAGTTCCAGCCTTCCGGCAGATAGCGGATCAGTTCATCGCGGACGTTGGGTGCGTCCAGCGAGATGGAGCCGGGCAGGATCATGGCGCTGGCATCGCTGCCCATCCACAGCTCATGAATGACCGCCGCCATCAGGCGCAGCACGCCGCGGGTACGCTGGAATCGTTCCAACGTGGACCAGTCATCGTACAGGCGGTCGAAGATTTCCGGGTGGATGGGATAGCAGGAAATCATCCGATCACGGTAGTCCACTTCTTTGGTGTCTGCCGGAAAATCACCGGGGTTGTTCTGGTACATCTGGCTGAATGCCGTGCACACGCGGTCGCGGGCTTCCGGATCCTTGCAGTCGAGGAACAGGCGGCGGCGCACCACCTCAAAGCCCTCGTTGGCGGCAACCGGCTTCCAGATAGATTCCATACGACCAAAGGTATGTTCAATGGTTTCCAGTGCGTTCTTTCCTGCTTCGCCGCCGATCTCGATATTCGATTCCGGGATAGAAGCCACCACCAGACTGTTCTTGCTGGCGCGTGCGGCTTCGGTGATCTCCTGAATGAAAGAGTTGAAGTTATCGAACGACCCGGCGGGCAGACCGGACACACCATACAATTTTCGGGCATACGCCACAAGCTCGTCCATCAGGATCAGGCAGGGGCCGCAGGCATCAAACAGGTTTTTCAACGCTTCACTGCCGGGAGAAACGCCCTTTTTATCTGCATCCTTGACAAAATCGTACAGTTCCGGACGGCCAGCCGATTCCGCCAGCTGCGCTGCCATTTCGCCCCAAAGAGTGTTGATGGTGATGCCGGGGAAATTGATGGGCCGTTTGGTTCGGGTGGGGTCCAGTGCCGTGCCCACCAGCACCGCCACGTTGCTTTGGGCAGAGCCGAAACGCCTGCCTGTGCCAAAACGGGCTTGATGCTGGGGACTGCGGTCTGCCGATACCCTGCCGCGCATGATGTGGTAAAGCGCCAGCATGCTGTGGGTCTTGCCGCCGCCAAACGCGGTTTTTAGCTGGATGACGGGTTCGCCATCCTTGCCGGAGACACGTTTGAGTGCCTGCACCAACAGGCCAGTCATACCCTCAGTGACGTAGGTGCGGGCAAAAAACTCCACCGGGTCACGGTATTCAAACGCGCCCTCACCACGTGCACCTGCGCAAGATCAGCAGCGAACTCTGCGTTTTTATAGCGTCCCTGCGCCACATCCGGGTGCGGTTCGATGACATCCCGCCAGCTGGGCAGACCGGAAAGTGTTTTGCTCATAATGCCGACGGTGTGCGCTGCTTTGGTCTTTGCCGGGGCGGTTACTTCGGTGACATTGGTGGAGCCTTCGGCACTGCCATAGCGGAGCTGGCGCAGCATTTTGCGGATCTCCTCGGCAGCTTCGTCGTCAAAGGCTTCGCACAGGCGCGCCATAGTGTCCAGCGCACGCCATGTATCGTCCTCCGAGAAATCCGCACCGCCGATGTGCGCCAGCTTGTTGCGCACGCCCATCAGCTCCTTGGCCCAGGTGCGGTAGTCGATGGACAGTTTGCGCTTGAACAGGTCGTTCCACTTGCGGTCGAACAGACGCAGGCAGTTGGCAATGTCCAGAGAATCCATCAGGGTAGCGTAATCGCCGTTGTCGTCCGGCAGGTCGCGGGTCTGGTCGGAGAGGGTCATCAGGACTTCCTGCCACCAGTTGTCCTGATATTCCCGGCGCAGCTCCTGGCAGACATACCCTGCCAGCTGCGGGTGCAGGATGCGGAACGCCTGCTGCACTTTGGTGTAATTGTCGCTCATTTTTTACACTCCTTTTGTGTTCCTTAGAAGAACGAGGTCTGCTCCGGTGTTGCCTGCTGGAGTTCTGCCGCACGGGACTGAATTTCCCGCCATGCCACCACGAGGGCATTGTAGGCGTAGCCCTCCTGCGCCCAACCCTTGCGCTCGGCGAGGGTGTACAGCCGGTAGGCAAGGTCTTTGGCACGCTCGGCGTTGGAGCCAGTATCGGGCAACGATCTGCGCACAGGCTTCCACGCCGCCGGTCTCCATGGCGTGGGTGAGCTGCTGGCAGAGCAGCCAGATCATTTCTTCGCGGGGGTCGGTCTTTTGCGGCAGTTCCTCGCGGGTGAGCAGGCGGACGATGCCCTTTTCGGCGCTCAGCACGCCTTTTGCCGCCAGTGCTGCCACCGAGGTGTTTTTGGCGCGTGCCAGCGTATCTGCATCGCCAAAGCGGATGTTGTTAAAGGCGTTCTGAGTGTACAGATCTACACAAAAACGGCTGTTGGCATCCAGCTCGCCGTCCTGCTCGTTAAAGTACACATCCAGCTCCTGATTGATGATCTGCAGCGCACTGCGCACGGTCATGGGGGTACCGTCTGCTTCCAGCACGCGGGCATAGCGGGAGTACACGCCCATGCCGGGGCCAATGGCAGACTGCGCCAAGTCCACAGGCGCAATGTTGCTTTCCTGCAATTTCTTCAAAGCCGGACGCAGTTCCCGCTTCAGTTCCGCAATCAGGCTGCGGCGGGTAGCCTGAGGGGCATCCGCCGGGCGCTTGCGGCACACCAGCACAATGGAGGACGCAAGCGCATTGGTGCCGGACGCAATGGAGCGGTTTGCCATTTCGGTGCGCATGGGCCATGTGCCAGTAATGGCAAAGCCTGCCTTGATGATAGCGCTGAGCATGGTTTCCCAGCCGGTGGAAGCGGTCTGTTTTTCAGCTTCTCTTTCGTCCGTGTCACTCTGTTTATAGGCATAGTAGATGGTCACCGGCACATCCTCGCGGGCATACTGATAGATTTGCTGGCAGGTGTGCAGCATACCATCCTCAAAGAAGTCCCTTGCTTTTTCGGTACTGCCCTCAAAGCGGTAGGCGTTGCCACCAGTTCTTCCGCCTTGGGCACCAGCATGGTACGGAACAGTTTGGGGTAAGTTTCTTTGAGGGACTGCCGCATCCAGACGTAGAAGAAATCGGACAAGTCTGCATAGCCGATGTTGTCATAATAGGGAGGATCGGAGGACACCATAATATTCCGCAAGCCGCAGTCACTTTGTGCATCAAACTGACTAACCTCACCGAAACTCTGAGCCGGAAATTCTACAATACACTTTGTTACCCAGTCCAGCATATTATCAAAGCAACCAGAAGAATTGCTGAATGGATTTGCTTCCGCATAGTCCCATACCATGGGAATTGCCTGACGACCAAACGTATTTCGCAGACCTTCGCGAGAAGAATCCCAACTACAAATTGAACTTCCACGGTCTGCCAGTTTGCTGATAACAAAGCTAAGATATACGCCCACCGCTTCACCATAAGCCCGTGCACCAAAGCCGCCTGCACTCAAGGCAATATGGTCGTTTGTAACGCCCGCGGCCACCGCGTCTGCTTCCGCTTTTGCCTGTGATTCTGCTACCAGTGCACTGAAAGTAGTCAGGGCAGTCAGCTGGCGGTTGGTAAATAGTTTATCATAAGTATCCAAACCATAATTAACACACCATATATTTCGCGGGTCATAAGGAAGCGACTGGTCAGGATATTCTGCATTCGGCTTTGGACAATCCGCTACAAGCCACTGCGTCTCATCTGGCGAAAGATACAGCCGACCATTTCTTCCCTCTGCAACCACTGCCATCAGTGCAGAACCCATTCGTCCTTGCATGGACTCCTGTTTGACATAGTTTTCCGGCGTCACTTCACCGCACATGATACATTTGAATTTTGCGCCGCGTGCAGTCTTAGGTGCTTCCGGAACTTTGCCTTTTCCTTTGTGCACCGTATAAGTGATTTTCTTGGTTGCATAGTCAAATTGAGGTTCAACAAATGCTTCATTGCCCTTCTTTTTGGACAACACAAATGTACTCGCCAGCGGCATCTCACAGCCACAGGCGGGGTTGGGGCATTTGACGGTGCGTGCCAGATCCACGCAATGACGGTGGCCTCGCCGCCGCCAAGTTCATGGGGTACTTTTACCTTGGGGTACAGGTGCCCGATGCGGCGGAACGCTTCCCGCTTCATCCACTCGCCGTAATACTGCACGTCGGCGGCAAGCCCCTGCGCTCCCTGCCAGCCCCCGGCGGCATCCAGCTTGGCGCGGCTGTCCGGGTTGACCGGCGGCTGTCCGGCAAACCGGGGCGGGATCTCGATCATGGCCTTGTTGATCATCACCGCCACCGGGTTCAGGTCGTGGGCGTGGGCTTCCAGCCCCAGCCGCTGGGCTTCCAGCGGGATGGCACCGCCGCCCGCAAAGGGATCCAGCAAGGCCGGCGGGTTGTTATTGGTAGAGCGCAGGATCTCCGCTTTGGCGGCGTCCAGCACCTCCGGGTCGTTGGAGTTTTCCCACTTGACCAGCTTTTCCAGAATGGTAAACAGCCTTTGACGCTCGGCGTTCTGGGTCTCCTCGGTGGGGTACAGTTCCGGGTGGGCAGAGGGGTCGTCCACAAGGCTGGACCATATCACAGCGCGTGCCGCCGCCAGCGGACGCCGTGCCCACCACAGGTGCAGGGTGGACGGGTGCCCATGACGGATGGATTTTCGCGCGCTGCTTCCGCATTGATCGCTTCCAGCGGAAGGGTAACTTCAATCAGCTTTTTAGACATTAATTATCTCCAATTCTTAGTTAAGTCATTTCAGGCAGACCCACGGTTGAGAGAAGTTCGTTTCGGTCTTGCATGGACAACCAAATTAAAAAACCTTTATCTACAATATGAAGGGTTAAATTCGATTCGTCATAGTCAAGAATGATTGGTTGTATCGACTTAGAAAGCTGTAAAGAAGAAACTGCTTTTAATGCCTGCGTAATGTTCCCCGGATTAAGATTTTTGCCTTGTGGATGTCCACTCGTGATCTTTGATCGAATACTTCTGTAAGTAAGACCTTTGGAAAGTTCCTCAATGCTTGATGTTAGAATGGGGTATAGCAACCATTTGTGCATAGCAAGTGCGGTTTCCTGAAAACCACTTGCATAATTTGTAATGAAGGCATTATATCTTCCAGATTGCTCCTGAATAATTTCAGCAACGAGACTTCTGGCATTTAGTCCATCACCAACAAGCCGCCGTTCACCCACAACGGTTTTGTGAATTCCAGACTCATTACAGGCACGGTGACAAGTTTCTTGGACGATATAAACATTTCCGGAACTTGCTTTAATGGCTTCACTTGTAAAAGACTCTTTGAAACGAATGTTTAAAAAGTCTTCTCCCTTTTGAATCACTTCTCGAAGCTCATCTTCATTCCATAAATCGGCATTAACGGGAACAATTCGTCCGGTTAAATCGCCGTTATAAATAACGAGTTTGTTTTCATCCAACCAAACACCAACGATTATAAAACACAGCTCGGAACTCTCATGGAAGGCTTTTAATTCAATCGCAAAATCTTTTTGTACTTCGCTTTTAAGATAATGAAAATCTTCGAGTACAATATATTGATGAAAGCGGGCTTCGTTCAAAGCACCAATAATATCATTTACATCTGACAAGTCCAGTTCCAACTGACGATGCGTGACATTTTTTTTTTGCTCCACCACCGGCCTCGCCACCAAGAGTTGCATCTAAAATCTTAACAGACGCACTAACCTTGGCTTTGCCTTCATAGGTTACATTGGTGGATTCAGTTAACTCATATCCGGCACGCTTTAAGATGTTGGCATTCAAATCCGATAATGACCATCGATTGCTGCACTGCACCAAAATATAGTCGTTCTCATTTAGGCAATGCTTTCGCAAACAGGTTTTACCTTGCTTTGAACTTCCAAAGATAGTGATATGTTTGTCTCTATTTAGGTTGCAACGAAGGCGTTCATCAACGTCATGACGTTCTACATAATTTAGCGGAATGTTTCTAGAAAGACCATAAACTTCATCCACAGTGTATTCCATATAAGTAAATCCTTTCATTATGCTTTGTAAATGACCTCAGCATTGCGTATCAGGTCGGCTATGTCAAAATTCACACTGGTGGCGGTAAAGTCCGGCGGGTTACGGAAAGGGCGTTTCAGGTAGACCGTGTGGGTGTGGGCACCGTCCACCTCCACAATGGCAAGCAGAAACTCCTCCGGCTTGTTCAGCCCCGTCAGGATCTCGTTTTTGGAAACAGTGACGGTCTTGGCACCCTTGGCGCGCCCCTTTACCTCGATAAACCGCAGGCAGCTTCGCCGCTGCGCAGCCGGGGCGGGATGGTGGATTCCACATCGTAGCCCACCTTTTGGGCGCTTACATCCCGGGGCAGGTAACCGAACGCCTGTTCCAGCTGCATCACTGCATTCATGGCGGCAAGCTCGATGGCACGCTTGTCACCTTGGCTGAACAGTGTGGGCTGTGTAGTGCCATCAGCTGCCGGAGCAGCCCACCGGGCAGCACCAGCGCACCGCCCACCACCACCGGCGGGGCGGGGGAGATGAGCTTTTCCGTTTCCAGTTCCGCAAGCCGCTTCTGCATCCGGGAAGCAAGCTCTTCTGCCCGGCGAGCCGCCATCTGGGAGTTGAGCCGGGCGTTGGGCTTGCCGGCGGCTTCCTTCTGCTTCAGGTCTGCCGCCCGGTAGTCCCAGTATTGGATTTCAGCGGTCAGGCGTTCTTTCACGGCTTTGGCGGTCTTATCCAGCAACTTCTGCTTCCGTGCTTTCACCTCGGCAAAATGCTGGGGCAATAGCTGCGCGATGGCATAGCCCCGGGCGCGGTTCTCCACATCGTGTTTCAGCCAGTCCTGTGCTTGAATGTAGGGCAGGGCGGCGGTGCGCTCTGCTCGGTGGGAGCACGGTAATCCAGATAGGGCGCGTAACCGGCGCTACCGGCGGTGCCATCCTCCTTCAGCTCCACAAAGTGGACGTGCTGGGAGATGACACGCTTGGTGCCGCCCGGCAGCAGAACGCCATCTTGAATGGCATCCTCGATGTAAAACAGCAGCCGGGGGTCGGTGCTGTCATCGCTGTCGTCCACAAAAATTGTGCCCTGCTTGAGTACCTCAGCGTTGCGCTCCCGCACCAGATCAATGACGGCTTCCAGCAGCGGATGTCCGGGGCAAAGCAATTCGGCTGGATCATGCCCTGCACATTGCAGCGCTCTTTTTCAAAGCATACCCGTTCGTATCGTTGCAACACTGGCTCCCCAAAGCCGATCTGCATATCCCGGCTGCGCACCGCCGCGGGCACAAAGGTGATCTCGTAGCGTCCGGTCTCGCGAGGGCGTATCTTGCCACCCACAGAGCAGAAGGCTTCCAGAAAGAATGCCTCGATAAAGTGGGGCTGCAGCTTGTGCGCCTCCATCCGCTCCATCTCTTCCCGGATGGCAGAAACCTTCTGTACATCCATGGTGTCGTCCGTCAGGCACGCTCATCCAACAGTTCTCGGAGCTTTTGCTGGTCCAGCGAGTTGTCCACAACCTGTTGCAACCGGGCACGGACGGCAGGGTCGTTGCCGTAGCGGACCGCCTCGATCAGCAGCTCCCGCAGGGGTTTGTTGTCAAAGGTCATCTTGCCCAAAATATCAAACACCTTGCCGCCCAGTGCACCCCGTTCTTCTTCCAGCTTTTGAAACAGCCGCTGGAACACCATGCCCTCACGGGTCTGCGCCGAGACCAGATTCCACAGGTGGCACACCTCGGTCTGCCCGATGCGGTGGATGCGGCCGAAACGCTGCTCCAAACGGTTTGGATTCCACGGCAGGTCATAGTTAATCATCAGTGCGCTCTTTGTAGGTTGATGCCTTCACCGGCAGCATCGGTGGCAATGAGGATGCGCACTTCCGGGTCCTGCTTGAACAGTTCCTCCACCTTGCGCCGCTCGTCCCGCACCATGCCGCCGTGGATGGTCACCACGGCATCGTCGTGCCCGAACAGGGTGCGGATCTTGTCGGTCAGATAGCGCAGGGTGTCCTTGTGCTCCGTAAAGATAATGAGTTTTTCCCGCTGCCCATCGGCGGCAAACATTTTGCTGTCATCCTGCAACAGTTTGGACAGTTCATCCCACTTGCGGTCCACGCCGCTGACCCGCACGGCATTGGCCATTTGCTCCAGCCGCTTTAGCGTGGAAATTTCTGCTTCCATTTCCCGGATGGTGCTGGCAGCAGATGCCCGATCGGTGACGTTTTCCTCGGTCTGTTCCAGCTCGTCCGCGCTGAAATCATCCTCATCAAAATCATCTGCGATGGTAAACTGTGTGCCAGTGTCCGGCTTGCCCAGTTTTTCCTCCGCCAGAATATGCTCCAACCGTTCCCGCCTGCGGTGCAGGGATTGGTAGATGGCTTCCGGCGAGGAGGCAAGCCGCCGCTGCAGGATGGTCAGCGCAAAGCCAACGGTTGCCTTGCGATCGTTGGTCAGGTTCTCTGCCCGGTTGAACTCCTCCTGCACATAGCTGGTGACCTCGGAATAAAGCTGCCCCTCGGCAGGGGAGAGGTCATAGTTGACGGTATAAGCACGCCGCTCCGGGAACAGTGGTGTGCCGTCGAATTTGAGCAACTCCTCTTTCACAAGCCGCCGCATCACGTCCGAAACGTCGATGCTCTGGTTGGAAGAACGGGCGGCACCTTCAAAACGGTCGGGGTCCACCAGCGATAAAAATAGCTGGAAGTCCTCATTTTTGCCGTTGTGCGGGGTGGCAGTCAGCAGCAGAAAGTTGCGGGTGATTTCCGACAGCAGCCGTCCCAGGTTAAACCGCTTGGTGTATTTGATCTCACCGCCCCAGACGGTGGCAGACATTTTGTGCGCCTCATCGCAAACGATTAGATCCCAGTCGGTGATGCGGAGCTTTTCCTGCAAAGCTTCGCTGCGTGATAGCTTATCCAGCCGTGCAATGCAGAAATTCATCTCAGTAAAGATGTTGCCGCTGACGGCGGATTCAATGCGGTCGTTTGTCAATACCTCAAACCGCAGATGAAATTTGCGAAAAAGCTCGTCCTGCCACTGTTCCGCCAGATTGCCCGGCGTCACGATCAGACAACGCTTCAAATCGCCGCGGGCGATCAGCTCCTTGATGAACAGACCGGTCATGATGGTTTTGCCGGCACCGGGGTCGTCCGCAAGGATGTACCGCAGCGGCAAGCGTGGCAGCATCTCCTGATAAACTGCCGTGATCTGGTGTGGCAGGGGCTGAATAGCCGAAGTGTGGACCGCCAGATAAGGGTCAAACAGGTGTGCCAGATGGATGCGGTACGCTTCGGATACAAGGCGCATCTTATCGGCATCTGCGCCGAAACTCCACGGCAGACTGTCACCCAGCACATCCACGGTCGCCTCATCTCCACGATAGAGGATCTGACTGCCAAGTTGCCCTCGGCTGTTCTTGAATGTAACTTCCAGTGCTGCATTGCCATACCACTGCACCGCAATAACGGTCACAGTTTCCCTTGCCGCAATGCCGTTCAGCTGGCAGCCGACCGTGATTTCCTCCAGATGTGCCATGGAAGCTCCTTTCCGAATTGCCCACTGAGAACCTGTACTTTTACGGATTCTCAGGGCTTTTTACATATAACAACAGTATACCGCGAAACCCCGGCAAACGCAACAATTTCCGGCAAGAGTTCAGCCAAATCCCATTCATCTTCCACAAAAGGCTTCATGTATTCTAACCAATTTGAAAAAGTACGCTTTTCCGAATTCTCAGGGGCTTTTATTAAGTGGTATTTTCGAATTTCAAAGCCTTGCTGTAAAAGGTTCCAACGGGGAGATCACAGGCTTGTGCGGCTTGCTTTAAGCTCAACCGTTTGGCACGCCATGCCTTGTGGACTTCATAAAAGTTATCCGGCAAGGGGCGAGGCGGCCTGCCGAATTTCACGCCCCGGGCTTTAGCGGCGGCAATACCTTCTGCCTGCCGCTGCCGGATGTTAGTGCGCTCGTTTTCGGCAACAAAGGAAAGCACCTGCAGCACGATGTCGCTTAGAAAAGTGCCCATCAGATCTTTACCACGGCGGGTGTCCAGCAATGGCATGTCCAGCACTACGATGTCGATACCTTTTGTTTGGGTGAGCAGTCGCCACTGCTCCAATATTTCTGCGTAGTTGCGTCCAAGACGGTCGATACTCTTGATATAGAGCAGATCGTCTTTTTTCAGTTTTCGCACCAGCCGCTTGTATTGCGGGCGGTTGAAGTCCTTGCCGGACTGCTTATCCATGAAGATGTTTTTCTCCGGAATCTTCAGTTCTCGCAGTGCAATCAACTGCCGGTCCTCGTTCTGGTCGCGGGTGCTGACACGAATATAACCATAGATATTAGCCAAATGTTACTCCTTTGGTTTGCGGCATTTCTGCCATGTGATTGGTGAATCATCAATCTAACACCTCCTTGTGGCAAAATAAAAGCCTGCACAATGGCAGGCAGGCTGTATGTATGAAAAAAGCCAAGAACTGTAAAAATACATTTCTTGGCCTCGAAATCGAATAGCGAATAATAGATTAGTCGTATCTTCTCAAAGGAATATTGGAATGGTAGATCTTTACATTGTCAAGGCTGTTCATGGTCAGAAGCTCTTGAATGCCCAATTCCATCATGGAGCTGTCTTCACAATTATAAGGGTTCATGACAATTTGACTGATAGAAGATTTTTTGAATTTATAATCAACATAGGGAACCAAAGCTTTTCCGCGACGGAAGAAAGATACATCGGCGATATTCGAATTGGATTTTGGAGAACGTAAAGTTTCTTCTGGAATTTTTAGAACAATACGGTATTCTTGTTCCCCGTCAAAGTGGCTGTTTTTGAAAAAGCAGCGTATATTGTTGATTGGTTCCTTAAAAGACTGAACCAGTAAAGCACGATACTTGTCTAGTAAATTTAACTGAAGAAGGTTGGAATAAACATTGAATAGATGATCTAAAAATTTGATGACACACTTTTCTTTGTCGAAATTATTATAAATTACCAATCCACGAGAAAGCCAGATATCACCTGATAATCTTTTTCCTGTGTTGGTTTTGTATGAGTTGCTACCCTCAAACATATTCCATGCAAAGTCAAAACCAATATTGACGCCTGCCGATGAAGTTGCATAATAGTTCCACATATTAAGAGAATCACAGTTTTTGGAAAGCGAGCAGGTATAAGTGCGGTAAGGCATATCTTTGTATGTTTGATCAACATTAGATATGGCAGAATATGATTGACGATAACTTTTCAAATCTTCTATTATAGATGGCTGTAAAAAGAACTGTTTGAATGAGCTCGAGTAATTGCCATTGGTAAGCACATGCTCTATCAATGGGATGATTTCGAGAAATTCAGTAGAGTCGTTCAGAAATCTCACATCAGTAAAACGAAGGCATTGGTTTTCAATTATGGATAAAAGCGTGTCAATAGTGCAGTAATGACACACGTTTGATGCACCACTGTTAAGCTCATCAGAAAAAGGGTCACCTTCATATGGCGTATCCAAGAAGTGGCAATGCGAGAGTGCTAAACAAGATGCAAATACCTCGGCTTCTGTCATCTTTGTCCTTTCTACTGATAAAGCAGCTTCTGACTTCAAAATCAGGAGCTGCTTTATCAGTTGTCAAAACCCTAAAATAAATTAAATCATCTTAAAATATTTCAGCGCATCCCTTATTGCCGCTTCCTTCTCCGGTGGACACTGAGGCTGCTTTGAGTTTTCGGACTTCGCCTTATGGTGGTTCTCTCGTACCTCCAGACCGCATTTCTGCTTAACCTGAGAGATATACAGGGAAGATACCTTCAGTCCAGTCTGTTCCAACACGCGGGCTTTGATTTCAGGATAGGTCGCACCCTTTTGCAATCCTGAAGTGTCCATGCCCTCCAAAGAGAACTCTACACGGACTTTTTTGGAGTCGATCTCACCCTTGGAAAGTGCAATGACACATTCGCAATGCCGTGTTCTTGGAAACAGATCCACCGGCTGCACCTTCTCTGCGTGATATCCATTTTGTTCCAGCCATGCAGCATCTCTTGCGGCGGTGGCGGGGTTGCAGCTGACGTAGACCACCCGGCGGGGTGACATGCGCACGACAGCGGAAAGGGTGGCTTCGTCGCAGCCCTTGCGGGGAGGGTCCAGCATTACGATGTCCGGGTGAAGGCCCTCAGCGGCAAGGCGGGTGGCGGCCTGACCGGCATCTGCGCAGAAAAATCGGCTCTTTGCGGCCACATCTGCACCCATGCGGGCAGCGTTAGCCTTGGCACTTTCAATGGCTTCCGGTACGATCTCCACACCGATCAGCTCACGGCAGTGCGCTGCCATGGAAAGACCAATGGTGCCCATGCCGCAGTAGAGGTCCAGCAGCAGGTCGTCCGGGGTAAGCTGAGCATACTGGGCGGCAATGCCGTAAAGCTGCTCGGCAGCAAGGGTATTGACCTGATAGAAGGAAAGCGGGCCAAGCTGCACCGGAACACCGCACAGGGTGTCTTCAATATACCCTGCCCATACAGGGTGTGGGTCTCGGTGCCAAGGATCACGTTGGTGTTTTTAGCATTTACGTTCAGCAGGATCGTGGTGATCTCTGCAAATTGAGCTTTCAGCCGGGTGCAAAGCTCTTCAGCGTAGGGCAGCTTGGCACGGGTGCAGACAAGGCAGACCATGATCTGGCCACTGTGAGCGCCGCGCCGCAGAAAGATATGACGCACAAGGCCCCTGCCGGTCTCCTCGCTGTACGGCTGGATGCCCTTTTCTGCAAAAAAAGCGCACAATGCGTTGCCGATCTCATTCAGCACACCGGGCTGCAGGCGGCAGTCCGGGCAGGGGACGATACGGTGGGTGCGCCCGGCGTAGAAGCCGATACAGGCTTACCACTTTTGTCCACGCCCACCGGGAACTGCACCTTATTGCGGTAGCGGTTCACTTCCGGCGAACCCACAATGGGCAGAACAGGCACATCCAATCCTCCGATGCGGGCAAAGGCATCTGCAACATTCTCCTGCTTAGCGCGCAGCTCGGCAGCATAGTCCAGATGCCGCAGGCTGCAGCCGCCGCAGGGGCCTGCCACGGCACAATCCACCGGGATACGGTCCGGCGAAGGAGTGAGCACCTCGTCCAGAATACCGAAGGCGTAGCGCTTGCAGTCCTTAACGATGCGCACCCGGGCTTCGTCGCCGGGGGCGGCACCGGGAATAAACACGGTCTCACCGTCGGGACTGTGTGCTACGCCGCTGCCATCGCTGGAAAGACGCTCTACGCGCAGGGTGAGAACTTGATTTTTCTGTAAGGGCATGAAGGGTCTCCTTTACTGGTGGTCGGGGCCGTCGGCGGGAGCATCAGCCTGCGCCGCAAAATACTTGCTGGGCGGCACGCCCTTGGCGCGCTTGAATACCCGCGAGAAATAGAACTGGTCAAAGAAGCCTACCGACACCGCGACCTCGGCAATGGAAAGGTTGCCTGCGCGCAGCAGCTTGCAGGCTTCGTTGATGCGGTATTCGGTAAGATAATCGATGGGGCTTTTGCCTACGTTCAGCATGAACACGCGGTACAGGTGACTGCGGGAGACACCTACGCTTTTTGCCACATCATCAATGGAAATATCGTGTGAATAATTGAACTGGATGTACTTGATGGCGTTGAGCACATACTGGCTGGAAGAGGAAGCCGTGTGCGGTTTGCCAGCGCTGGTCTCCTTCATCAGAGAAGCGATGAAGAGATAAAGGTAGCCCACCATGGCGGCTTCATCCTGCGGCTGCAGCCCGCGGGAGGAATAAATGTTGGCCAGAGCAGCACGCATCCCATCGGGGTCGTGGGTGTGATGCACCGGCGAGTCGTCGGTGAAGGGGAGCTGCGCGGCCAGTTTGTGGGCACACGCACCGTTGAAGCTACCCAGCTGTACTCCCAAGGCTGCTGCTCATCGGCAGTATACCGGATCAGCTGGCTTGGCCGAGCAAAAAACAGCTGACCCTGGCTCACTTCCCAAGTGCGTCCGCCCACCTCGAACACGCCCTTGCCGGAAAGTACCAGATGGATCAGGTAATGGTCGCGGATACCCGGCCCCCATGTTTGGCCCGGAGCACAGCGTTCGATGCCGCAATTGAAGATGGAAAGCTCAATATTATTGGTATAATTTTGTTTGAAGGATTGCTTATATACATCTGCCATAGCCGCGTTTCCTCCGCTCTGTCACGTTGCGGGCAGCTTTGTGCCCGATCTTTGGTATAGTATACCACACATCTGCCGCAAATTCAACAAAAGTACATCTTATTCTTTGAACTGGGTGCCAAAATTCGCGTTTTCAGCGTTGGAAATTGAAAAAAGCGGTTGGATGCATTACAATAGACGTAACAAACCCATCTATCCCAAAGCAGCATATTGAGGGAGGAATCGTTATGGCAAACAGTGCGCAGCTCCGAAATGAGATCGCGGCGGGCAAATGGGACGATAGCTCCGGGCACTGTATGGCGATGCGGCGCAGGAGATCTGTCGGCAGCGGGCACGCTACTGTGCTGCGCTGGAACAGTTTGAGCTGTACTTTGGGCCGGGCAGGCAGGTGCAGGTTTATTCGGCACCGGGCCGCGCAGAGCTGGGCGGCAACCACACCGACCACCAGCACGGTTATGGCCTTGCGGCGGCTGTCACGCTGGATCTTGTGGCCGTGGCTGCGCACAATACAGACGGCTACGTGCGGGTCAAATCCCGCGGGTTCAACAAGCTGGATGTGATCGACCTGACCGTGGAGGGGCCGCAGGAAGGGGAGAGCACCCACTCGGCCAGCCTGATCCGCGGCATTGCCGAGGGCTTCCGCGCGGCAGGCAAAGCGGTGGGCGGCTTTGATGCATACACGGCCAGTGATGTGCTGCGCGGCAGCGGCCTTTCCAGTTCTGCTGCCTTTGAAATGGGCATGGCTGCCATCTGGAACGGAGAATATGGCTGCGGTCTGGCCCCGGCGGAGCTGGCAAAGATCTGTCAGTATGCGGAGAATGCCTATTTTGGCAAGCCCAGCGGCCTGCTGGATCAGCTGACCAGCGCAGTGGGCGGCATTATCTTTGCGGATTTTGCAGACCCCCAGCAGCCGGTTCTGGAAAAGATCCACGCCGACGGCCTGCTGCCGCCGGGCATGAGCCTGTGCGTTACCGATACGCGCGGCAGCCACAGCGAATTGACCGGTGAGTTTGCAGCCATCCGGCAGGAGATGGAGCAGATCGCAGCGTTTCTTGGCAAAAAGGTGCTGGGACAGGTGACGGAGAGCGCATTCTGGGCAGCACTGCCTGCGCTGCGCAAAGCCTGCGGCGACCGCGCGGTGCTGCGCGCCATCCACTATTTTGAAGAGAACGCTCGCACCCTTGCCCAGAGGGACGCGCTGCAGGCCGGACAGTTTGATGCCTTTGCAGCGCTGGTGCTGGAAAGCGGACGTGCATCCTTTGCGCTATGCCAGAATGTCTACTGCAGCACCGATGTGCGGCATCAGGGCTTTCGGTGGCACTGGCGCTGAGCCAGAGTATCCTGCAGGGCAGCACGGGAGCTGGCGGATGCAGGGCGGCGGCTTTGCAGGCACCATTCAGGCGTATGTTCCCCAGAGCCTGCTGGAACGCTATCACAGCGAGATCGAGCGGGTATTCGGCAAGGGCAGCTGCTACATTCTGCGTCTGCGGGAGCAGGGGGCAGTGAAAGTGATCTGAAAACAAAAACGCATCTGCAAGATTTTGCAGATGCGTTTTTTGCTATGCTTTATACTGCTGGGAAAGTTCAGAAAACCGGTTTCGGGCCGGGAGCGGGCTGAGCCTGCTCTTTCTCTTCTTCCCGGCGCTGCTGATCCGAGATATACTGCACCATCTCCCGCTCCTCGTGGGAAAAATGGAACAGGTCTGCGATGGTATCGTAGGCGCTCACCACGAAGTTGAAGCCTGTCTTTACCACATTGAACAGCAGCATGGGCACAAAGGTGAAAGAAAGTGAGATCAATCCGCCGCTAAAGAAAAGATCGTCCAGACGCAGATTGCTGAAGAAAAGATCCAGCGCATCGCCCAGCGGCCCGCCGCCGGAAATACTGCGCAGCTCTTCTTCGGAAACAGAAATGTATGAATGCGGCATCTGAAGGTTTTTCATGGAGAAAGCTCCTTTCTGACAAGATCGTTCCGGGAATAGAATCAAACTCAGGCGGCAGCGGTTCCCTCGGCCTGAGCGGCATCAAAGCTCGGCATGGGGTTCACGATCTGATCGTAGATGCTTGTAACGGTACGAATGACGTTCATGACCTGCGAATAGACATAGACACCGGCCAGACCGGCAACGCCCACAGAAGCGATACGGCTCCAGGTGTTCATCTTATCCCAGGTGTGATAGAAGGTGCCGGACAGGCTCAGACCATTCGACAGACCGGACTGCACACGGCCTGCGATGTACCGGAAGGAATAGTTGGTCATCAGCACGAACAGGTTGATCGCTGCATTCTGGCAGAATGTAGCAAACTGATCGGTGTTGAAATAAATATCGTGATTAAAGGCTGAGCCAAGTAGATGGACTGACCGCCATCCAGATAGGTCATTTCCTCTTCGGAGATAACGGCATAGGAAGCCGGTAAAAGCATGGTATTCTGATTGGGATGATCCATGGTGGAAGAACTCCTTTCCGTAGTGGAATCTGCACAAAGGCAGACAATAATACTATCTGAATTGTAACATAACTGTGTCCAAATAACAAGAGCAGAGATGCGCAAAATCATGATACATTTGTGAACAAACTGTTGCGGAAAGACGACAAAATCACGGATATCAGCCCAAAAATGCGCAATATGTCCATAATCTGGTCCTGAAAAAATGTTCTGTAGAAAAAGCAAAAGCGCCTGCACATTCCGAGTGCAGACGCTTTTACGAGGAGAAAATGATCGGGGAATTACTGTGCCCGTTCGTAGAGCACGGTCAGCTGCGCAATGTGCCCGGCCAGTGCTTCCGGCAGGGGACAGGTGAGCCGCCACTGCCAGTTGGAGCCTTGGGTGCTGGGAGTGTTGATGCGGGCCTCACTGCCAGATGCAGCCAATCCGCCAGAGGGATCACAGCGGTATCCGATACACTGGCAAGGCAGGCACAGATCATGGCCTCGGTCAGCTCTTCCGGCTGGCAGCGCAGGTAGCGGCAGGCATAGGCCACATCCTCGGCACTGGCGTTGGTACGCCAGCCTTCGGTGGTCACATTGTCATGGGTGCCGGTGTACACCACGCTGTTGCGGTGGTAGGTGTGGGGCAGGTAATTGCCGGATTCCCGGCTGTCAAAGGCAAACTGCATGATCTTCATGCCCGGGTAGCCGCTGGCAGAAAGCATGGCCTTGACCTCCGGGGTCAGGTAGCAAGATCCTCGGCAATGATGCCGCCCTCGCCAAGGTTTTCGTGCATGGCGTTGATAAAATCGCGGTCAGGGCCTTTTTCCCAGTGGCCGCCCGCCGCCGTTTTGTTCCCGGCGGGAATGGAGTAATAGCTCTCGAAGCCGCGGAAGTGGTCGATGCGCACCACATCGTAAATGGAGGTGGCGTGCTTCATGCGCTGCTTCCACCACGCAAAGCCGGTGGCTTTGTGCGTGGGCCAGTCATACAGGGGGTTGCCCCACAGCTGGCCGTCTGCTGCAAAGGCGTCCGGCGGGCATCCGGCCACCTGGGTCAGATGCATTTCTCCGTCGGTCTGGAACAGCTCCGGGTGGGTCCACAGATCGCTGGAATCCGGCTGACATAGATGGGAATATCGCCCACCAGACGGACGCCCTTGCCGTTGGCGTAAGCCTTCAGGGCGTTCCACTGGGTGTAGAAGAAGAATTGCACCGCCTTGTAGTAATCCACCGCACCGGCGAGACGCTGTTTTGCGGCAGCAATGGCTTCCGGTTTGCGGCAGCGCAGGTCATCCGGCCAGTCGGCAAGGCCGGCCTGCCCCTGTTCGGCTTGACAGCCATAAACAGGGCGTAATCCTCCAGCCAGAAGCTCTGCGCCTCGCAGAAGGCTTCATAGGAGGGGGAGGGGGCTGCCAGCAGGCGGTCGGCTGCCTTTTTCAGGATCACAGGCCGCTCGTTGTACAGTGCGCCGTAGTCGATGGGGCCTACAGGCCGTGCGGCGGGCACTTCATCGGCGGTCAGCAAACCGTCCGCAGCCAGCAGGCGGTAATCGATAAAATAGGGATTTCCGGCAAAGGCGGAGAAGCTCTGGTAAGGCTGTCGCCGTAGCCGGTGGGGCCGATGGGCAGGATCTGCCAGTAGGTCTGCTTTGCATCGGCCAGAAAATCCACGAATGCAAAGGCCTCTTTTCCCAGCGTACCGATGCCAAAAGGCCCCGGCAGACTGAAAACGGGCATCAGAATGCCGCTTGCACGCATAGTGTGCGCACCTCCTTAGCCCTTGACAGCACCTGCCACAACGCCCTCAATGATGTACTTCTGGCAGGTCATGTACAGGATGATGATGGGGATAATGGCAATGATGATGCAGGCCATCATGGGAGCCAGCTCCACACGGCCGTAGCCGCCGCGGAAGTACTGGATGGCCATGGGAATGGTGCGGTATTTCTTGATGTCCAGCACCAGAGTGGGCAGCAGGTAGTCGTTCCACACCCACATGGTCTCGAGGATGGCGGTGGAGATCATGGTGGGCTTGAGGATGGGGAATACGACCTTGAAGAAGATCTGAATGGGGTTGCAGCCGTCGATCATGGCCGCTTCCTCAATTTCCATGGGCACGCTCTTCATGAAGCCGGTGAACATGAACACGGCCAGACCGGCACCGAAGCCCAGATAGATGATGCAGATGTTCCACGGAGTGTTCAGATTGAGCTGGTCAGCGGTCTTGGACAGGGTGAACATGACCATCTGGAAGGGCACGACCATGGAGAACACGATCAGCAGGTTCATGAACTTGCTTAGCTTATTGTTCACGCGGGTGAGGTACCAACCGGTCATGGAGCAGCACAGCAGGATCAGCACCACACTGGTAACGGTGATGACAAGGCTGTAGCCAAGGCTGGAAAGGAAGCCCATCTTGGTGACACCGTAAACGTAGTTGCTCAGGCCCGCAAAGGTCTCGGCGGTGGGCAGCTTGAACACGGTGGAGGTGGTAAAGGTGCCCTCGACCTTCAAGCTGTTCAGCAGGATCAGCACGATGGGGTAAATCCACAGCAGACTCAGCAGCGTCATGATGACGGTGAGGATGTTATCCCACATTTTTTTCTGTTTAGGCATTACTGCTGCACCTCCTTGGAACGGGTAAAGTGGAGCTGGATCAGAGAAATGACCACGACGATCAGGAAGAACACCACAGCCTTCGCCTGACCAATGCCCTTCCACTGGGCACCGGAACGGCCATAGAAGGTGTTGTAGATGTTCAGGGCCAGCATTTCACTGGCGTTGGCGGGTTCGCCTGCGGTCAGGGCAACGTTCTGGTCGAACAGTTTGAAGCTGTTGGTCAGGGTCAGGAAGGTGCAGATGGTCACGCTGGGCATGACCATGGGAATTTTGATCTTGAACAGGATCTCGCGGTCGTTGGCACCGTCGATCTTGGCGGCTTCGATCAGGTCGCCGGGCACGCTCTGCAGGCCGGCAACGTAAATGATCATCATGTAGCCGATCTGCTGCCAGCACATCAGGATGACCAGACCGACGAAACCGGCCTTGGCATCCAGCGCCAGCAGAGGTTTCTGCAGGTTGGCCAGCACACCGTTGAGCAGGATCTGCCAGATGTAGCCCAGCAGGATGCCGCCGATCAGGTTGGGCATGAAGTAGACGGTACGGAAGATGTTGGTGCCGCGGATGCCGCGGGTGAGCACCAGCGCAATGGCAAAGGCGCAGACGTTGATGAGCACGGTGGATACTACAGTGAACGCTGCGGTAAAGCCGAAGGCGTGCAGGAAGGTGGAATCCTGAAATACGTTGATGTAGTTCTGGATGCCCACAAAGGTGGTCTTGCTAACAGTAGTGAACCGCTGGAACGAAAGGTAAATGCCCCAGATGAAGGGCCAGATAAAGCCGATGATGAACGCGAGCAGCGTGGGCAGCACGAACACCGGCCAATATTTGCTGATGGCTTTTTGCATGATGTACCTCCTATATGCGGAGTGGTTAACAAAAAAGGGGAGGCGGGGCGAACTTCTTCGCCCGCCTCCCTGTTCAGTTCTTTTTTATAGACCGATCAGGAGCTTAGCCGTTTGCCAGCTTGTATTCCTTAGCCCAGCCATCGACGAAGGCGGTCACAACGCCGTCCCAGTCGCCGGTGCCTGCTGCGTAAGCAGTCAGAGCGCTGCCCACGCCGTTCTTCCACTCCTCGGAAGGCATGGTGGAGAAGCACCAGTCCACACTGGTCTTGCCGTCGGCCACATACTGGTTTGCAATGGTGATCAGGGGGTTGGTGGAGTCCTTAGCCTTCTTGAAGGGGATGACGAAGCCCATCTTGTCAGCCATCGCGCTGGTGCCGGCCTCAGAGGTGACGCACCAGTACAGGAAGTCCAGAGTAGCCTGAATATCGGCATCAGAAGAGTTGTTGTTCACGCACCAGAAGTTCTCGGAACCGGTGCACAGGCCCTGATTCTCCTCGCCATCCACGCCGATGTAGATGGGCAGCATACCCAGGTTGTCGCCGCCCAGATCCTTCACGTCATTGTAAGCCCAAGTGCCGTTCTGGTAGAACACAGCCTTCTTGCCCACAAACTCAGCCACAGCGTCGTTGCCGGTCTTGGAAGCCAGCAGGGTGGGGTCACAGGTGGAATCGGTGATGTACAGATCCCAGATCTGCTTGTAGTTGTCCAGATAGGTGCCCTTGATGGCGTCGGTAGAGCTGATGCCGTCTGCCTTGTACTCGTAGTAGATGGGCAGGTTTGCCAGATGGGTCTTGAAGCGCCAGTCAGAAGAACTGTCCATGCCGGCAGAAGTGAAAGCACCGTCCACGCCCAGCTCAGCCTTGCGTGCCTGAATATCGTCAGCGACCTTCTTCAGATCGGCAAAGCCCTTGATGTCGTCCTGGGTATAGCCAGCGGCGGTCAGCAGTTCCTTGTTGTAGATGATGCCGTAGGTCTCGAGGACGTAGGCGATGGCAGCCACAGCGTCGCATCCTTCAGTGCGAAAGAGTCGCTGGTCAGCTCACCGTACAGCTGGCTGCCGGACAGATCGTAGCAGTAATCCTTCCAGTTTGCCAGACCAACAGGGCCGTTCACCTGGAACAGGGTGGGAGCCTCGCTCTTCTCCATCTCGCTCATCAGGGTGGTCTCGTACTGGCCAGAAGCGGCGGTGACAACGGTCACAGGCACGCCGGTCTCCTTGGTGTACTCAGCGGCCAGATCCTGCCAATCCTGATCCTGCTCGGGCTTGAAGTTCAGGTAGTAGACCTTGCCGTCTGCCTTTGCAGCGGTGCTGGAAGCAGCGGTAGAGCTGGCAGCAGAGGAAGCGGTGCTGCTGGAGGAGCCGCCGCAGGCAGCCAGACCCAGAGCAGCGGCGGAAACGCCAGCGGCCTTCAGGAAGTTACGACGAGTGATCATTTTCTTCATAATAAGTTCTCCTTCTTATTAAAAATAAACTATTTCAAAATCTCCGTCCCCTGACGGAGGGAAAACAAATTAGGAAACTCCTTCAGTCACGACTTGCGTCGTGCCAGCTCCCTCAAAGAGGGAGCCTCTGGCGAAGAGGTGAAACCTACCGTACTGCCAAAGCCTCCCTCCGTGAGGGAGGGGGACCGCGTCAGCGGTGGAAGGAGTTTTTCAGATGGCTCTTACGCTTTCGCCCTGCTGCAACTCCGGCTGCAAGGTGATGGTCTGGGCCGGGGCACCGTGCTCGATCTGCCGCACCAGCAACTCAATGCTCTGCAGCGAGATCTGTTCACTGGGCTGCACAACGGTAGTCAGAACAGGCACACAGTAACGGGACATCGTGATGCCGTCAAAGCCGATCACCGAAACATCCTCCGGCACCCGCAGCCCGGCGCTCACCAGCGCGCGGATGGCACCTAAGGCAATCACATCGCTCATGGCGAACAGGGCGGTGAAGTCGGCCCGGCGGGCCAGCAGGCTGTTCACGGCATGATAGCAGACTCAAAATCGTAGTTGGACAGGCCGTACAGCTTGTCGCTGAACAGGATGCCTGCGTCCTGCATCGCCTGCTGTGCACCCTCGCGGCGCATCACGCTGGGATAACTGGTGACCGGACCGCCCAGCACTGCGATCTTACGATGCCCTTGCTGGATGAGGTAGTCCACAGCAGTGTAGGCTGCAGCGCGGTCATCCACGCCCACCATGGAAAGATTGGGAAAGTCCAGCTCGTCGGAGACCAGTGTGGTCAGCACCGAGGGGACTGTGATGTTGGCAAAGCCTTTTTGAAGTTGGCTACGCTGCCGCCCAGAAAGATCATACCTTTGGGCTTGATCTCCCGCAGGATCTTTTCGGCGCATCGACCTCGTTGGCGTTTTCATCCAAATAGGAAACGATGCCATTGTAGCCATACAGGGTGGCGCCGCTGGCAGCTGGACTAAGAAGTCCGAGAA
>ENA-OQAZ01000360-OQAZ01000360.1-human-gut-metagenome-genome-assembly--contig:-NODE-360-length-26012-cov-5.411474_pt1 | contig 26012 bp, 20 predicted proteins | sample MGYA00242737_ERZ504531 | MGnify/ENA primary metagenome ERZ504531 (study PRJEB26092, sample SAMD00036244) | human gut metagenome | host: Homo sapiens | study: EMG produced TPA metagenomics assembly of... | reverse complement strand
AATATGAAACAGTTACTCGTTTTATTATTCCTTGTAAGCAGCATGGCTTGCTTCGGACAAAACAAAGACGCATTGAAAGATATCTCTTCTGTGACATTTTATGGCATAGACTTTACCCGTGCCAAAGTGTACGGAGCAAAAGAAGGCCCCATGCAGTTCAAATATACTTTTGATGACATCAACAAGCTTTTCATCACTGAGCCGAAGAAGTATGATATTGGCAAAAGACTGGGTGTCAATGTAGAAGTAACCTCATTGGAGGCAGTAAACGATGCCAACAAGACCATCAATCCCGATGAGATCATGACGACCAACAGCGGATACACTCTGGATGAAAAACAGATAGAAGAAGTCATCAAGACACTTCCCATCCTCTCTCAAGAAGAAAAAACAGGATTGATTATGATTGCCATGCTTTTAAACAAGGCTGATGCAAGAGCGACCTATCAAATTGTATTCTTCAACACGAAAACCCGTGAGATTCTGTATAGTGCACCGACTAACGGCAAAGCACGCGGTTTCGGACTACGCAATTATTGGGCAGGTTCCGTACACAGCGCCATGAAGAAACTAGACTAACATATAATCCCGGTTCACTGTAGGGTGAAATGCTCCCACCCGATACCACAAAATCAATGTATCCGGATGAACTCAATTCACCCCTACAGCTATAAACCTTTATTAATCAAACCCCTCTACGGTACCAGAATACTACCAGCCATTTCCTGATAAGGATAAGTAAACCAAAAGCAAGAGCCTTCTCCTTCTTCTGACTCCACACCGATAGTTCCACCCATCTGTTCCACCAGACTCTTACAAATAGACAAGCCAAGTCCCGTACCATGAACAAAACTGTTCAGTTTCACAAAACGGTCAAATACTGTTTTTATCTTATTCTTCGGGATTCCCATTCCTGTATCACGAACATAAAACCGCAGATACATCTGTCTGCCTATAATATCCTAACGTTATGCTGCCCGAAAAAGTGACTTCAAAGCGTTATTAATGAAATTGGAAATGACTTGATTCAAACGATTCTTGTCTGCCCATACATGACATCCGGGCAAGCATTCTTCAAACACCAGCTCCACACCGGCCGGCACTTTCATGCGTAAAGAACGGATAATCTCACTGCAAAGCAGATTGACATCCGTATCACTCTTGACAAATTCAAAAGCTCCCGACTCCATCTTCGATAAATCAAGAATATCTGAAATAAGCTGAAGAAGCAACTCCGTATTCTCCTGTACAATAGCCATGTACTGCTTGCGGTCCTTCATATCTTCCGTTTCCGTTAAAAGGCTGGAAAACCCCACTATAGCATTCAGCGGAGTGCGGATCTCATGACTCATATTAGCCAGAAAAGCGGATTTCAAACGATCCAGCTCTTCCGCTTTATCTCTTGCCGCTATCAACTTCCGCTCCGTTTCTTTCAGTTCAGTTATGTCATAATTGACACAAACCATATCAATAATCCCGTCTTCCGGACGAAAATCGCGTACCATTACATTGACTCTTGTCCATGTATACGTGCCATCTTCACATAATATACGCACATCACGCCTCAGATGGCTGGCTTCCCGTATCAATACCTGATCAAAGAAGCGAAGCATCATCCTGCGATCATCCGGATGAAAATGAGAATGCACTTTGATAATCTCATTCAATGGAGTTCCTTCTTTCTCACCTACATTCCGATACCAGCTATTCACAGCATAGCCATCACATTTCAAGGCATTAAAATGGCATATCCTACTTTGGCATAGTTACCAATCAATGTGAAAAACTCCTCAAAGTCCTGTATTTTGCTATATGCATTTGTTGTTTCCGTATTATCAATATTGATCAACAATATATTTATCAGATTGCCCAAAGCATCATAAAGTGGAGCGAATTTCGAGATCAAACTGATAGTACCGGTGCGAGAAGTAGAATAATAGCCGTCCAAACGGTCGAAATCATAATTAAACGACATATCAATAGGTGCTCCTGCTTTCAACTTATCTTTCAACCCCTGCGGCAGCAAAGGATTATCAAATAAATTCAATCCTATCACATCCTCCTTATGCCGGAGACCGAAGATTTCCATCTCCTTGTCATTCAAATCTGTCATAAACCCATCCTTATCATACAACTCGATACCAGCAGGAAGATTCTTATAAATATTCTGCAAATAAGCTTTTTCCAGCCGGGCTTCAGATTCAGAGCGTCTCAATTCCATACAAATACTGATAATATTACCCAAAGAGACAAACCATTGATAATCCTCATTGCACCAATTCCGGTGTTCACGCACCATATCCACCCCTATATACCCCCACACTCCGTCTTTTGAGTTCAAAGGCACCACCATAGTAGATTTCACTCCATATTCCTCTAATCTACGCTTATCCGCCCCGGCTGAATCAGGAAGCAAATTTAATGTAAAAAGAATGATAGGATTACCAGCCAATATCTGTCCTGTCCACCAAGAGGCATAATCAATAGAAGATTCCGACAATAAAACCTTACGTTCTTTTATACCCTCCACTGCTATTTCATAGGTACAGACTTCCGTATGCAATTTCCTGTCCAATTCAAAAATATAAGTACGATCTGCTTGAAATTGGCGCAATACCTCCTTTAAAATCTTATTGATAACCAAGGTAATATCATCAGAATGCAAAAAATCAAGCAATGACTTGGAAATGCCGTTCAAACGAGATAATAAAGAGTTCAACCGGTCTACCGTCTGCTCCTGCATATTCATCCGTTGCCGGGAAATACATTGCAACATACCCATGACGCGGACATGACCTTCTTTGGTAATACGCTTCTCACCGACCTTGGTACTGACCCACATCATCCCATATTTGGAATGTATCGGAAAAACCTGCTCATAAATCTCCATCATCCGGAAAGAGCGAAATTCCTCCAAAATACGCTCCCGATAATTCTCACAAATCAGATTCGCGAAATCTTTAGCAGAAATCTTATTCCCTTCTATTCCTAACAAATCGGCTACAAACTCAGAACAATAGTAAACTCCTTCATCAAAGTCCACCTCCCACCATCTATGCGTGCCATTGATACAAGCTGCTGCAACCTTGCATCATTCTCTTGAATCTTCCCCATATACAAGCTACCTTTTAATTTATGCACCAAGATAATCATTATCTGTCAATACCAAATACTTAAACATGAAAAAATAAACACCGGCAATAAATAATCAATGCCCGAAATCTATTTTAACGCAGTTCACTTGCAAATAAACAGCGAACTGTGTATTTTCGTAAAAGAACTACATTACAAACCTTACAAATTCGTATAACCATGAAACGTAATATCCTATTATTAATAATTTTGACAGTCATATCCTTAGAAGCATCCGGACAAAAATATACGATTTATGTGGATGACTTCAATAGTGAGATCAAAATACCCAACAGGGCGATCAACCTGATTCGTCTCGCATTTATCGATGGTATCCGCAACACCAACCGCATCAATGTAGTGGACGCCGTTTCGGCTGGAAGTGATCTCAGTCTGAGCCCGCTGGAAGATGCACGCCGCTTCAGAGCAGAGTACCTGTTAAAAGGAAACCTGATACAAAGGGAAGCAACCGATGATGGAAGCTCTCACAGACGTTACCACAGCCGTGAGAACAGTTATAAAGAGAAATTCACCCTGCGCCTTGATTTAATACGGACCAGTGACGGAGTAACTATCAGCACACGCAATTATGAAGAGACAGGCTCAGCATCCGGTAAAGATGCCACCCAATATAGCGCTTTAGAGAATTCATTAATCAATGTGCCATACGAAATGGGACTTTTTGTAGAAAATCACTTCAAAGTATACGGTTCAATACTGAAAGTGGTATCTACCAAAAGAGACAAGGCAAAAACCATTTATATCAACCTGGGATATGATGATCCTATCAAAGAAGGATTACGCTTTGATGTAGTGGAAGATGGCATACTGGAAGGACATAATATAGAAACCAAAATCGGTGAAATACGGATTACCGAAATCATGGGACCGAAAATCTCTTTATGCAAAGTGAACAAAGGGGGTGAAACTATTCTTACTGCATTAAATGAAGGAAAGACCTTGAAACTTATTTCCAGACAGGCCAAACTGTTCGATGAATAACATACCATTCATAATGAATATACAACAACACAACCGCCGACCCGGCATCTGCCAAGGCCCGGCGGTATTACTATATCAAGACAAACCGCTACTTTTCTATAATGGAAGTTAGAGGATGACGGTTCCCCTTTATCTCTCTCAGAAATGCTTTTGCCGAACCAAAATTCAAATATAAATCCAAACGCACCGGCAAATGGTTTTTATCATCAGTTACATAAAAGGTTATTACCTCTTTTTTCTTTTTCCTTTTTTTATACTCTACCAAGGAAAAAGACCAAACAACGGTATTTCACACCATTCTCCGCCTTAAAATTCTTCCGGCCACGATAAATCAATGTTTGCTGCTCTACTTTAGTACCTGTAGCCATATCAAACAATATTTTATCGCCGACTTTATAGTCACTTACATCAAATGAACGTGCCCTCATCAATATGCTCAGCATATCAAAGATACACTCATCACTTTGGTCTTTCGATTTCACCGTATCCCGTTCCCTCCTCATACGACGCTGATCGGCAATACATTTCCCGTTTTTATAACTGAACCATACTTCGTCCACCGTATAGCGGTCGCCCTCTTCGGCTCCTTTACGAAAATAAACAGGTTCCAGACGACTGCTGGTAATACAAGTCAATGTATCACGCATCTTAAAAAAGAAATCAACTTGTCTGTTACTGACAGAAATCAAGTTACTACGAAAACAAGGTTTCCCCTGATAGGTAATAGCCTGCATGTCCATTTTTGCCTGTCCGGCAGCAACCCAAATGAATTTCCAGTTAAACTTTAAATCGTACACTAATTCTTCACCTGCCTGGATAGCTTCGTTTTGTGCCGCACATTGCGCCCTGGTTGCCATAATGGCAAACCAGCCGCACAATAATATGAGAATAGTTTTTTTCATCGGCCTAGTTTTCTAGCTCTTTCTTTATTTCTATCTTGCACCTTTTTGGTCTCTTCCGGTTTTTGTTTCTTTATTTCATCCAGCTTTTGCTTGTCTATAGGAATAGCATTCACATCCCAATTCTCTTCAAATTCAAAGTTAGCTTTCATTTCCCAAACTTTCGGGAAATAGAAAACCTCTTCAGGCTGAATCTTCTTATCATAATCTCCCGTATCCCAAACTCCGTTATTATTATGGTCGTTAAACAAACGTATATAATATTTCGTACTCGGATTCAAGAAATAGAAGTCCGCCGTTCCTTCCTCCGTTACCGGTTGTTGGCGCAATACATTTCCATTCGCATCCAACAACTCGGCAACAGCATGGGGAGCAGCTCCTTTTATATTCAACAAGATAGTTCCGTACTCGTCCATTTTCTTCACTTTCACCGTTTGCTGGACTTTGTCCGTATGCAGCCCATAAACACCAATAAACGCCAAAGAATCAATAGTCAACTGATATTCCTGCTCCGGTTGCCAATCTGCCAATATCTGATATTGACGTGGCATCAACGAGTCAGCCATAAAGAAGAAAGGAGCCGGTTGCCACACACTATCCACCTTTACTTCCATATGAATGGCCGCCGTGTCTATGCTTGCCACAGGTTCTTCAAAAGATAGATAGATATTCCTGTATATATCGAATGCTGACGGAGCATCGACGTTCATAGTCAGGAATTTAGTTGGTTCCACCCTGATGGTATCTCCTTTTTTCTCCCTTTTTTTACGTTCCTTCTCCTTTTCCTCATTCGCTTTTTTCTGCAATTTTTCCCGTTGCTCTCTTGTCAGTTTATTAGCCAGATAAATGGTATCGGTTTTGGGAACCAACCGGTTTAGTGTATCCGTATATAAATAATCCAACTGAACCTCCAGCGTATCCATCTGATAAACCAACGAATCCTTGATCCAATAACAAATTGAGTCGTTTCGTGGAGTCGTTTCTATAATAAACGCATCCTTCTCATCAAAGTTCAATCCTTTCAAAACAGGCAACGTATCGGCCGGCGCACTGAAAGATAATATAAAATGATTCTCTTTATCACGCTCGCTCTTGGACAGATACTGGCGGTTATTTATTCCCTTAAATGCTCTTAGAACAATATTATCCGGCAGAAAACGGGTATACCCCACTGTTTTAATCGTATCGATAGTCGCTGTATCCTTCCACAACGTATCCTGACGCACAGCAGCCTCCATGGAAGGAATAATAATAGAATCACAAAAAGCAATCATCTCGGTCTTGGAGTCATACAAATAATTCTGGTTACCATCCATCAAACCAAAGATATGATATTTACCAGGTGCGATACCGCGGATGGTAAAACGCCCTCGGCTATCAGTACGGGATACACGGTCAAACGGTTTCTTGACAAAAGCGCTATCGCTCAGATCTGCATGCAATCCCACCATCATACCTTTGACAGGTTCCAAATCAGCAGCAGCCAATACATTTCCGGAAACTTCCAGTGTATCAATGGCTTCTCCCGTAGAAAAAGAAAAAGCATAATTACCTAGCGGATTACCCTCATTGTTATCCACAATGGCATCCGAAAAATCAATGGTATAAGTGGTATTGGGTTTCAATGAGTCCATGAGGTTAACCAATACTCTTCTGCCGCTTGCCTTAATATCAGGTTGTTCCAATTGAGGAGGAGACACTACCACCTTCTCCGATGTTTTCTCTAATTTGATGAACTCATCAAATTCAATGGCAATCTTCTTATTCTTATTGTTTGTTGCATACGGCTTGGGAGAGCTTCTGATAAACTTGGGCGGCTCCTCATCATACGGACCTCCATCCGGTGTTCCCATGCTTGCGCAGGAATACACCACGATCATCAGCATCAACAAAGCAGGTAATTTATGTTTTTTCCAATTCATGTTCTTATTGGTTCAAGCTTAGCATTTCTTCTATATATCACGCGTATTGCTCAATCTCGGCACTTTGTGCTGTCCGCCTAATTTGCCTTTTTCTTTCAGCCAATCGTGGAACAGATTAGGTCTCGCCACGATTATTTCCAACGGCTGCAAGGTAATATTTTTATGGCGTTTAGCTTCGTAATCGGAGTTAATTTGTTGTAAAGAAGTGTCAAGAACCCGACTAAAATTCTCTAAAGAATCCGGCATAACGGCAAATTCTATCAGCCACTGATGACGGCACTTGGCATGTGCATCCATGAAAACAGGAGCAGCAGAATAATCAATAATCTGTGCACCGGTCGCCTCGCAGGCTTTTGCCAACCCTTGTTCCGCATTATCCACCATCAACTCCTCACCAAATGCATTAATAAAGTGCTTGGTACGCCCTGTTATAACAAATTTATAGGGGTGTTTGTTGGTGAACTTCACGGTATCACCAATCATATAACGCCACAATCCGCAGGAAGTACTGATGACCATCGCATAATTTTTATTCAACTCCACATCTGTTAACGGAACAATATGAGGATTTTCAGTACCGACATCTTCCATCGGAATAAATTCATAAAATACCCCATAGTCAATCATCAGTAACATGGAAGGATCACTGAAATCATTTTGTAATCCGAAAAAACCTTCACTGGCATTGTATGTTTCCATATAATGCATCTTGTCGCTACGAATAAGCTGTTTATATTGTTCGCGATAAGGAGTAAAAGCAACCCCTCCATGAAAAAAAACTTCCAAATCAGGCCATACTTCCGCCAAATTATCCGTTCCCTTCACTTCCAGAATATGTTTCAGTACAGCCATCATCCATGACGGCACTCCTGAAAGATTGGTCACATTCTGATTCATTGTGGCACGAGTAATCCTTTCTACTTTTTCCTCGAAATCACTCAGCAACGCAATCTTTTTATCGGGCACCCGAATCAGATTGACCAACGGATTCACATTTTCAATCAATATGGCAGAAAGGTCTCCTACAAGACTTCGTTTCACATTATAGTTTGGTGCATGGCTTCCTCCAAGAATCAGACCTTTTCCAGAGAAAAAACGACTCTCAGGATTTTGTTGGAGATACAGCGCCACTGCATCCATACCACCCGCATAATGAATATCATGAAGTCCCTCCCTGCTGACAGGAATAAACTTACTTTTGTCATTAGTTGTTCCTGAAGATTTGGCAAACCACTGCACTTCTCCACGCCACAGGACATCTTTCTCTCCATGACGCATCCGTTCCACGTATGGCTTGATTTCTTCGTAAGTCTGTATAGGTACACGTTGAAAGTCTTGATATCTCTTTATGTCTTTATAGCCATATTTCAATCCCCACTCCGTATGGGCCGCATCCTTCATCAGCCGGCAAAACACTTTATGTTGGAGCGCCTCAGCCTGAGTTGCATACAAGGCTGTCGCTTTTTGTCTGGGCTTGAATAGCGTACTAATTAATCTGGTAGAATTCATTTGTCTTAGTATACGATTCGTTATATCTTGCAAAAATAGCTTATTTCTATATTATAATGGCTGATAACATTATTTTTTTTATAGTTTTCTACATTACTTTTATTTTTTGTTATCTTTACGGTCGCTTACAACTTAACATCAAAGGCTATGAAGATAGGAATATTGACATCAGGAGGAGACTGTCCAGGAATAAACGCCACAATTAGAGGAGTTTGCAAAACAGCGATAAATCATTACGGTATGGAAGTTTATGGAATTCATAGCGGATTCCGGGGATTGCTGGACAATGACGTAGAACCATTGACAGAAAAATCATTATCGGGCTTGTTAAATCTGGGAGGGACAATACTAGGCACTTCCAGAGAAAAGCCATTCAAGAAACGCCTGTCGGCAGCCTCGGAGGACAAACCGGCTTTGATGTTAAAGAATATCCATGATCTAGGTCTGGACTGTATCGTATGTATCGGCGGAAACGGAACCCAAAAGACCGCAGCCAAACTGGCCCAAGCAGGTGTGAACGTTGTTTCTGTACCTAAAACAATAGATAACGATGTTTGGGGAACAGACGTTTCATTCGGATTCGATTCTGCCGTGACCATTGCTACCGATGCCATTGACCGGCTGCATTCTACAGCCAGTTCACACCAACGTGTCATGGTTATTGAAGTGATGGGACATAAAGCTGGCTGGATTGCACTTTATTCCGGAATGGCGGGAGGCGGTGACGTGATTCTTATTCCGGAACTGTCTTATGATATTCATAATATAGGCAATACCATCATTGAACGCTTGAAAAAAGGGAAGCCCTATTCCATTGTTGTTGTCGCAGAAGGCATCAAAACCATGGACGGCAAAAAAGCCGCCGAATATATAGCCCAAGAAATAGAATATGAAACCGGATTCGAGACCCGTGAAACTGTACTGGGATATATCCAGCGTGGCGGCTCTCCTACTCCCTACGACCGTAATCTGGCCACTCGTATGGGTGGACATGCCACAGAACTGATTGCTTCCGGACAATTCGGACGAATGGTCTCTCTGCAAGGTGCGGAAATTGGCTCCATCCCTCTGAATGAAGTGGCTGGTAAATTAAAACTTGTCAATGAGAACCATGACCTGATTGTACAAGGCAAACGGATGGGAATCTGCTTCGGATAAGAAGCAGATTCAATCCTTTTCCATATACTTGGATGGAGACACTCCGAATTGCTCGGTAAAATGCTTTCGGAGCGTACGTGTATCACTATATCCTACCATTTCGGCTATTTCCTGAATGGAATACCTGTTCTCCATAATAAGGGAGGCAGCCTTGCTCATCCGTACACTCCGAATCATATCAATAGCAGCCAGTTCGCTACGTTGCTTTATTTTTCTATAAAGGGTAGGCTGACTCATATTCAATTGCTCCGCCAACATTTTTACATTAAAGTTCTCATTCGCCAGATTAGCTTCTATGACATGAATAATTTGCTGTATAAAATCATCCGGAGCATTATTCCCATCCGTTTCCGGTTCACTTTCCTGCTGCTTCAACATCAACGTCTTTGTATATATCCTCTTTAGGCGTTCCCGCTGGAGTATCAGGTTCCGGACTTTTGCCTTCAATACCTCCGGATTGAAGGGTTTCATCATATAATCATCCACACCTATTTTTGAAGCCTGCAACACATCCGCATCCTCAGCCTTTGCCGTCAGCATCAAAATAGGGATATGTGCTGTCCGAGGCTGCTCACGCAATTCCCGGCAACAGGTAAACCCATCTTTTACAGGCATCATTATATCAGAAATAATCAAATCCGGAATTTTACTCATTGCCACATCAACCCCCTCTTCACCGTTTGCCGCCTCATATACGGCATAATCTTTACAGAATAAAGAACAGACATAATGCCGGATTTCCTCATTGTCCTCAATAACAAGAAGAGATGTTTTTTTATTCGAAGGCTTGTCTTCCTGCCCTTCCGCCTGCATTACCGGTAACGGAAGAGCATATTCCTCCATCTCCGGAGCACCAACAATCTCATACCGGTCCTCTGCAAAATGTGCATTTCCCTCAGGAATCAATAATGTGAAAGTGCTACCCTTTCCGAGAGTACTGTCCAAATTCACCGTGCCATGATGAAGATCCATCGTATTTTTAACAATACGCAAGCCTATACCTACCTTATTAGAAAACAAAGGTGTATTTTCTCCGGTAATAAATGATTCAAAAATCCTCCCCCGTAACTCTTCCGGTATTCCTTTACCTGTATCCGATATGATTATACTGCAAAATGAATATCCATCTATCTCAATACGGTTCATCTTAAAAATCACCTTTCCATTCGGAGATGTATACTTAAACGCATTAGATAATAAATTACGGATAGCCGAACTTATTTTTTCCACGTCTATCCATAGCAAAAGTGGCTCATTCAGCGATTCAACCGTAAAGTTAATCCTTCTGTTTCTGCCAGTTCATGAAAAGGATCGGTTATCTGCTTTGCCAATACCACTATATCGACTTTCGAAATCCGGAGTTTAATCATACCTGCTTCAATCTTCTGCACATAAAGCAAATGATCGACCAATGTCTGCAAAGAGGTTCCATTGCGATACATGGCAGCCAGTTTAGTATAGACGGTGTCTGAAGGGCGGACGGTTCCTAACAATTCCTGCAGGGGAGATAAGATTAAAGTTAAAGGTGTACGCAACTCGTGAGCTGCATTCGTAAAGAAATTCTCGCGTTCCATCCGAATCTGCTTCTCCTTGTCACGCTCTACAGTAGCAGCAAATATCTCATGTTCCAAGCGCAACTCGTGCTCCAACCTCTTTTGCCGTAATTTAATACGCTGCATAACCATATAAACTATTATTCCTCCCAGCACCATCATACAGAAGCGGAAAAAGAAAGTTTCACTCCAATGAGGCAAAATCTCTACTCTCAACGAGGTTATTTTACTGTCTCTTTCATCCGGATAAATATTTTTCACCTCAAAAACATATTCCCCGGCAGGAAGGTTAGCATACGAAACTTTTTCCCCTCCGTTGGCCACAAGCCAATCAGGCTGATAAGGACGAAGCCTGTAACTATACTTCTGCTGGCTTTCAGAATAAGAAAGGTTATTGAACGTCAGCGCAAAGTCACGATTCGCATGATTCAACCGGACAAAAGGCGTATAGAAAATACTTTGTGAAAGAATGGTCTGCCCATTGACCTCTCTTCCTATCTCTACAGGTTTATTATTTACCTCCAATCCGGTAATCACGACAGATTCGGAAGTGGTAAACGCTTTAATGTCATCGGGGTTAAAATAAGTAAGATTTTTATTATTTCCCCAAAACAGGACATCCTCCCAATGCAGGACAGAACGGTTACTGCCCGCAATGTAATAATTATAAAACAAATGCTGATGACGGCTATAACGGGAAATACCTGAATTAGAGCCCAACCAGATTTGCCCGTCCGCATCCTCAGTCATGCAACCAATAAAGTTACTGCACAATCCATCCCGGGTAGTATATACATGAGTTATCGCATCCTGTCCGGGAGAGAAAACTGCCAGACCGGTCATGTATCCGACATACAGATTGCCATCGGACGAAGCTAATAATGAACGCACGGAATTCTCAGCCATACCGTACTTCTTTTCATAGCCGGTCTGCAATTCATTTTCATTTATCACTTTACATATACCATAATTCGCAGTGCCCAGCCAAAGCGTATGATCATCGGTTTCAGCCATAGCACGAATATAAAGAGGAGACAAGTTCTGTAATCCGGATACTTTAAAATGTATCTTCTTACCCCTGTTCGTTTCACGGTCGAATAACCAAAGTCCTTTATGTGTACCAATCCAAAAACGACCTTTGCTATCAAGAAATAGGGCCCAGACAGATGATTTGTTAAGGCCACCATCTTCCGTGATCAATCGCAATATCTTGAATGAGCGTTCTTTTTTACAATAACAGGTCAATGAACCATCTAAATTTCCAAACCATAAATTTCCTTTCTCATCTTTCAGACTGCACAACACTGTCTGTCGTTTTTTCACATCTTGATCTCCCACTTGAAAGAAGTCTATTTTTTCCGAAGTATCAAACGCTGTCCGGCTCCGCATAATTCCTTTATGGTATGTTGCCAACCAAAGATAATGATCGTCATCCGCTACAATAGAACAAATCTCATTATGCCTGTCCTGATAAAAACAATTATAAAACTGCATACGCAAATCCGACCAGATAACTCCTCCACCATCCGTACCTATCCACAGAATACCATGTGAATCGTAATAAGCCGCAATCATCCTCGTTTCAAGATTGCGGTACATCAAAGAAGAAGTGTTACTATAAACTTCCGTCAATATCTCGTCCTGATTATTTTTATCTATTGTCATCACCGTATATCCATTCCACGTTACGGCCAGATATTTATTCTCATTTAATTTGATAACGCTGAAAACATCTGTATGAGAAAGTCTGTCGGATACCGGAGCCACATGATAAGTCAACTGCTTAATTTTCCCGGTTCGTTCATTATAATAAATAACCCCATGAGCAATTGTAGAAATCCATATCCGACCATCATCATACAAAACAGAATTTACAGACAGGCTACCGGTACGCCCCAAGTCAATCACCCGAAAGGAATTCAGGTTTGTCGCATCCAACAAGATAATTCTACCTTTTTCATCAATCAGGCAGATACTTTTTTTATCCGAAGAATAAGTGATGGCAACCAAAAGATTATCCTGATTATCCCAGCCTGTATATTTTTCTTGAACCCGAAGTCGAAGCTCACCCTCTTTTGATGCGCACCGCTTCATTAAATGCAGCTCACTCCCGGAAATCACCCAAACCAACGAATCGTTCTTCTGCAACATCCCCCAAGATGGAATCCTCTTTTCCGAGGAAGAAACCACAGACAAAAACCGCTCTTTTTTCAAATCAAATGCAGAAAAGACACCATTATCCACAAATGCCAGCACCCCGTCAAAAACCTCCTTTAAGTTTGAGATACTAGGATAACTATTACTTTGTTCAAAATTCGTAATCTGCCTGCCGTCATAACGACTCAGTCCGTTTCGGGTTCCAAACCAAACGAAACCTTCTTTATCCTTATAAACAGCAGATACGGTATTGTCGGCCAATCCGTTTTGCATATTGAGCAGATGCACGTCTTTTTCTAAAAAAGCATAACACACATCCGGCAGTAATATACATACTCCAATTATAACCAGTGATAAGATTTTAAGGTTCATATTTAATTCATTACCTATAGCAAAGGAATAAAATAAAAAAGAGATAGCAACAAAGATTCACGAAAAAATATAGAGATGCATTAAACATGCATGCTGAATGAAATGAACGTGTATTAAGCCACTTCACTGATTAACATACATTTGCAATGTATTAACCTAATGTCTAATTAAAAAATAGAGAAGCATGAAAAAAATCTCAATTCTATTTTTGATATTGCTTTGTAGCTGTACATTCCTGTACGCACAGCAATTCAGCATCACCGGTGTAATCACGGATAAAAAGCTCAAAGAGCCTATTATCGGTGCCAGTGTCATTGTCAAAGGGACAACCAATGGAACGGTGACAGACCTTGATGGAAATTTCACATTACAAGTTTCAAAAGAAAATGTGTTGGTTATCTCTTTCATCGGATACATCACACAAGAAATTAAAGTCAATGAAAACCAATCTTCGTATAACATCCAAATGTCTGAAGACACACAAACGTTGGATGAGGTTGTCGTAGTCGGTTTTGGTACACAAAGAAAAGCTAATCTGACAGACGCTGTAGCTACAGTAGATACTAAAGTACTAGATTCCCGCCCCGTCAGTAACTTAGGCCAATCATTACAAGGTACTGTTCCCGGTTTAAATTTATCTGTTGGAGGATTAGGAGGACAATTAGGACAAACAATGAACGTAAACATTCGTGGAACAGGTACGATTTCTACAGGTTCTAAAGCTGCTACGTTAGTTTTAATTGACGGTATAGAAGGCAATATGAACAATCTGAATCCGGATGATGTAGAGTCTATCTCCGTATTAAAAGATGCAGCCGCCAGTTCTATTTATGGTTCACGCGCAGCATTCGGCGTGATTTTGATTACTACTAAAAAAGGTAAAGCAGGAAAAGCCAGTATCTCTTATTCCGGAAATGCCCGTTATGCCGGTCCTAACCATTTGCCGGATTTAATGAATTCCTATCAATTCGCTAATTATTTTAACGAAGGTAGTATTAACGGAGGAGGAAAAGCTATTTTTGATGAAGATACCATGGAACGTATCCAGCAATACATGAATGGTGAAATTACAACCAGCACTATTGCCAATGCAAATGGTAACTGGCAATTCCATGAAAAAGCCAATGACAATGTAAACTGGTACAAAACCCACTACAAATGGGCATGGTCTCAAGAGCATAACCTGAATATCAACGGAGGCAGTGATAAAAGCCAATATTATGTATCAGCCAACTATCTGGATCAAGACGGCAACCTGCGTTACGGAAATGATTCCTATGAACGTATTTCAACCAATGCAAAATTTAATGCACAGCCTTTTAAATGGTTGGATATAGAAGTCAATACTAAATATGTTTATACCAAATTAGACAACCCTCTTTACAGCGACATGAATGGCTTATTCTATCATGATGTGGCACGCCTATGGCCTACAATGCCGTTTAAAGATCCTAACGGTCACTATATGCGCAACGGAAAATTGGGACAACTTACGAATGGAAGCCGTTCCATTACCAGTAATAATAACGTTTATCTGCAAGGACAACTTGTTTTCATCCTTTGAAAAACTGGAATATATATGCAAACGTAGGGTTACGCTTGATTGACCAAGTACAAAGACAGAATCTGAATAAAGTATACGAACACAATGTAGCCGGAGAAGCATTAGAGCTGGCATATGGTGGAGAATATGCAGTAGGACAAACCGGAGCCATGCAATATTGGACTAAAGCCAATCATTTAACAACCAGCTTATATAGTGATTATTCTTTTTCATTCGATGAACATCAATTCAAAGTAATGGCAGGAGTCAATACAGAAAAATACAACAACCGTTATCTTTCTGTGAAACGTATGGATCTCATTACCGAATCAGTACCCGAAATCGGCACTGCAACAGGCGAAGATAAAATAAATGAAGCCAGTGCTTACACTTGGGCTACAACGGGGTTCTTTGGACGTATTAACTATGATTACTCTAATAAATATTTTATTGCCGGTAACTTGCGCTATGACGGTTCTTCTCGTTTCCTCCGAAAAGACCGTTGGGGACTGTTCGGTTCGTTTTCTTTAGGCTGGAATATGGCGGCCGAAGATTTTTTCCCGGTAGATGAAAATATTATCAACCAATTAAAGCCTCGTGTATCCTGGGGTACACTAGGTAATCAAAATACGAATTCTTATTATCCCATGTATTTATTGCAAACAGTCAAGACCAATGGAGGAAGCTGGCTAATGGGAGACTCTAAACCAACAGTTGCCGGTATGCCCGGAACAATTAGCAGTTCATTGACTTGGGAAACAGTACAATCCTTAAATATTGGTTTTGATTTAGGAATGTTCAGAAATCGACTTAACGTAAATTTCGATTATTTTATCCGTAAGACATTGGATATGGTCGGTCCGGCTTCTGAAGTTGCTTCTATCTATGGCATCGGTATGCCGGCAAGCAATAACACAGACTTACGCACCAAAGGATGGGAAGTAGCCGCCAGTTGGCGTGACAGAATAGGACAAGTTAATTATAATATAGGCTTCAACATGGCAGATTCCCGCTCATTTGTCGACAAGTATCCCAACAAATCCAAATCACTCAGCACCTATTATAAAGATCAGGAATTAGGAGCCATTTGGGGATATGTAACTCATGGAATAGCTAAAAGCCAATCGGAAATGGACGAATGGACAAAAGATAACAAGCCTTCATGGGGCTCAGGCTGGGGAGAAGGTGATATTATGTTCGAAGACCTTAATGGAGATAAAGTAATCAACGAAGGAGCTAATACAGTAGACGATCCGGGAGACCGCAAAATTATTGGTAACTCCACCCCACGTTTCAGATTTGGCTTAGATTTAGGAGTTGAATGGAAAGGTATCGACTTTAGTATGTTCTGGCAAGGAGTCGCAAAACGCGATTTATGGCTGGATGGTCCCATGTTTTGGGGAATCTCAGGAGGAGAATGGCAATCAACCGGCTTAAAAGAGCATTTGGATTATTATCGCCCAGAAAATACAACTTCTGTATTTGGTCCCAATACCAATGCTTATTTTCCCAAAATGTATATGAGCAAAGATATGAATCAAAAAGTACAAACGCGTTACTTGCAAAACGGTGCCTATGCCCGTTTAAAAAATATCCAACTAGGGTATACTTTCCCGACACAAATCATCAACAAACTACATATGCAGAAATTACGTGTATATGTCAGTGCCGAGAATGTATTGACTATCACCAGTCTACCTAGCGGTTTTGACCCAGAGACAACTTATTCAAATTATTCTGATGGAAACTCCGGCAAAACTTATCCACTGCAAACAACTATATCTTTTGGACTAAATGCAACATTCTAAATAACAAAACATATGAAAAAGATTCTATTATATACATTCATAGCCGCTGCAAGTACTCTTACGACTTCATGCAATGACTATCTGGATTGTGAACCTATCACTTCCGTCAGCACTAATGTTTATCTTTATTCTGAAACAGACCTGGCTGCTTACGCTGCTAAATTTTACAATGACAGTGAAAACGAAAATAATGGAGAATATGGCAATATTCTCCCATCCCATGGTTCTGCTACTTATAATTTAGGTCTGTTCCAAAAAGATAATGGAACCGACAATCAGACTGCGACTCACCAAGCAAACTCTTCGTAAAAGGACAATACCATGTCGGCGATGACGACTTATGGCATAAATATTTCCGTAAGATACGTGCGACCAATTATTTTATCCAAACTGTAACCGAACGCTATGAAAACGGAGAAATATCCGGTAATGATGCCAATATCAGACACTATATTGGCGAAGTATATTTCTTCCGTGCCTATATTTATCTCACAGCATTGCAGAATTTGGGTGATTTCCCCATTCTGACTGAAATATTACCGGATGATTACGATGCCATACGTGAAGCTTCCAAACGGCGTCCACGGAATGAAGTTGCACGCTTTATCTTATCTGATTTAGATAAAGCCTATGAATATATGCTCCCCAACGCTCCCGTAAGTAACCGATTAAACAAAGACTGCGCTGCATTAGTAAAAAGCCGTACAGCCCTATTTGAAGCAACATGGGAAAAATATCATAAAGGAAGCGCATTTGTTCCCGGTGGTCCCGGATGGCCTGGTGCTTCAATGGATTATTTAAAAGATTTCAGCTTTGATATCGATGCTGAAATTAAATATTTCCTACAGCAAGCAATAGAAGCAGCTGATATCGTAGCTCAAGGACATAGCTTGCACAACAATTATGCCGCACTATTTAATTCTATTGATTTAAGCGGAATAGATGAAATTTTATTATGGCGTAAATATAGTGTCAACTCAGATGCCACTTCTTTCCACTTTGTCGTAAGCTATTTACAACGCAATGGCGGAGGTAACACAGGTTATACGCGCTCATGTAGATTCTTATCTGATGGCTGACGGCTACCTATTTATGCCAGTACCAGTTATCAAGGAGACGATACATACGAACATATCTTTACCGACAGAGACGGACGCATGGGACAGACGATTTTAAAAACCGGAGATCTGTTATCCGACGATCCCAATTTCGCTACTTGGATAAAGAAGAGTGATGGATATGGCTACTTTTACCGCCTGAAATTTTCGAGGCCCAAAAAGAAAATAGTAATCCGACCGGATATTGTCTGCGCAAAGGATTGAACACATCCGGAGATATGCAATCAACAAAAGAGTCCTATACAGGATGTCCCATCTTCCGTGCAGCAGAGGCCTACCTGAATTATATAGAAGCTTATTACGAATTAAACGGAAATCTAGGTGGCAACTGCGATAAATACTGGAAAGCTCTTCGTACACGTGCCGGTATGAGTACAGACTATCAAAAGACCATAAACAATACAGACATCAGTAAAGAAAAGCAAGATTGGGGAAGTTATTCTGCCGGTCAACAAATTAATACAACTCTGTACAATATCCGTCGTGAACGACGTATCGAATTGGTATCAGAAGGGTTCCGTATGGCAGACTTAAAACGTTGGCGTGCTTTGGATCAAGTAAAAGATGTGCATGTGCAAGGATTTAATTTTTGGGATAGCATGTATCAGCTGTACACAAATCCTCAAGCCGAAGATGCTGCAACCCCAATTGCCAAAATAACACTTTTAGAATATGGCGTAACAGACAAGACAGCCAATATTTCAGCAAAATCCGACCCATATGCAGAAGGAAAATATTTATTACCTTATCGTAAAAATGCTGCTAATATTGGTTTCAGTGGACTAAATTGGAATACAAGCAAATATCTGTATCCTATTAGTAACAAGCAATTCCGCCTGACTACCGCTGTTCCGGGTTCTAACGAATATGAAAGTTCTACCATTTATCAGAATCCCGGATGGAGCAGAAATGATGGAACTTTACCTGAAGGTGAATAAGTTTTCAAAACAATAACAAGCATTTATGGGAAGGAAAAGGAAATTTTCCGAAAAGTTTTCCTACCTTCCCATAACATATTCACATTATATGAATATCTTTGTTTTAATGATGAAGTTTTGCTGATGCTATTTATCAACGCTTAAAATAAGAGCTTTTTAAATTAAGTTTTTGACAATTACACAATAAAACACAATCAGTCAGGAATGATGAAACCTCTATTAACCCTTTGCAGATTATGAAGAAAAGACTTAATATATTCTTGCTGGCATTCCCTTTGTGTCCAGTATTCCAGATTCAAGCTCAAGAAAAACCTAACCTGGTCTTCATCATGGCAGATCAATGGAGAGGAGATGCTTTAGGTTGTCTCGGAAAAGAACCTGTCAAAACACCTTGCCTGGACCAACTGGCCCGTGAAGGAGTGAATTTCACCAATGCTGTCAGCAGCTATCCCGTATCTTCACCGGCACGAGGCATGTTGATGACAGGCATGTATCCGCATAAGAACAAAGTAACAGGCAATTGCAATTCTGCCAACGCTCCTTATGGAGTAGAACTTCCACAAGATGCACGCTGCTGGAGTGATATACTTAAAGCCAATGGATACCAAACAGGATATATCGGCAAATGGCATCTGGATGCTCCTTATGAACCGTACATAGATACTTACAACAACCATGGTGCAGTTGCTTGGAACGAATGGTGTCCAAAAGAACGCCGGCACGGTTTTGACTATTGGACCGCTTATGGCACTTACGACTACCATTTAAAACCCATGTACTGGGACACTGACGCTCCCCGGGACAGTTTTTATTATGTCAATCAATGGGGACCGGAGTATGAAGCCGACAAAGCGATTGAGTACCTCAACGGACATATAGATAAAACGCAGCCATTTGCCTTAGTCGTATCCATGAACCCTCCACACACCGGTTACGAGTTGGTGCCCGACCGATACAAGGAGATGTATAAAAACCTGAATGTAGAGGCATTATGTACCAACCGTCCCGACATTCCCGCCAAAGGCACTGAAATGGGCGACTATTTCCGAAACAATATCCGCAATTACTATGCCTGCATGACCGGAGTCGATGAAAATATAGGTCGGATAATCAACGAATTGAAACGCTTGGGTTTATTTAAAAATACTATTGTAGTATTCACTTCTGACCACGGCATCTGCATGGGGGCTCATGAACAAGCCGGAAAAGATATCTTTTATGAGGAATCCATGCGAATTCCCGTCCTTATCTCATGGCCGGAAAAAATAAAGCCGAAAACCGACCGAACAACCATGATAGCTTTTGCCGACTTGTATCCGACCCTGCTTTCCATCATGGGCTTTCAGCAACAAATACCGGAAGAAGTACAAACATTCGACCTCGCTTCCGTTCTCCTCTGCGGAAAAGAAAACAACCGCATTGTCCAACCCTATTATTACATACAGTCATCCAATCCGACAACAGGCTACCGGGGATTACGCACCGACACACATACGTTTACTATCCATGCAACCGATGGAAAGGTAGATAAGATTATTCTATTCGACAGGAGATCAGACCCTTATCAAATGAATAATATAGCTATGCAGCATCCCAAACTGGTAAACCGACTGAAAAGCCAATTAAAAACATGGCTGCAAAAAACAGAAGATCCATTTTTAAATTATTTATAACCCATGAAGATACTATATACATTCCTTCTCTTCCTTATGAACTGTGTACTGAGTGTTGCACAACCGGAAATCATTGTACCCAAACCGCATCAATTGAAATGGCATGAAGCGGAAATGGGAGCCGTATTTCATTATGACCTCCACGTATTCGACGGCATCCGCTACGGACAAGGCAATAACCGTATCAGCCCCATTGAAGATTATAATATATTTAATCCTACCCAACTGGATACTGACCAATGGATCAGGCAGCCAAAGCCGCAGGCTGCAAATTCGCCGTACTCACAGCCACGCATGAAACCGGCTTCGGATTGTGGCAAAGTGACGTAAACCCATACTGCCTGAAAGCTGTAAAATGGCGTGACGGCAAAGGAGACATTGTCCGCGACTTTGTCAACTCCTGCCGTAAGTATGGTATCCAGCCGGGCATCTATGTAGGCATCCGGTGGAATTCACTTCTGGGTATCCATAATTTCAAGGTAGCCGGTGACGGAGAATTTGCCGCCAACCGACAGGCGTGGTATAAACGCTTCTGCGAGAAAATGGTGGAAGAACTTTGCACCCGCTATGGAGATTTATATATGATTTGGTTTGATGGCGGAGCCGATGACCCACGAGGTGACGGTCCTGATGTGGAACCATCGTCAATAAATACCAGCCAGACTGCCTGTTCTACCACAACATAGACCGTGCTGATTTCCGCTGGGGAGGTTCAGAAACCGGCACAGTGGGATACCCCTGCTGGTCCACTTTCCCGGCCCCCTGTTCACATCATAAACGTATTGAAAGCCAAAAAGACCAAATAGCCTTATTAAAACAAGGTGACCCCGAAGGAAAATACTGGGTACCGGCTATGGCAGACAGCCCCCTGCGTGGTGCCAACGGCCGCCACGAATGGTTTTGGGAACCCGATGACGAGAATAATATCTATCCATTGACAACGTTGATGGATATGTACGAAAAATCAGTGGGTCGCAACGCTACGTTAATCATCGGGCTGACCCCAGATCCCGATGGGTTATTGCCGGCAGGTGACGAACAGCGTTTAAAAGAATGGGGAGAAGAAATAAACCGGCGCTTTGGTACACCATTGGCGGAAACCCAAGGCCGGAAGCAACGGCTTACGCTGAATCTGAATGAAAAACAACCGGTCAACTACTGCATCATCCAAGAAGACATTGCCAAAGGCGAAAGAATACGCCAATACAAGATAGAAGCGAAAGTCAACGGAAAATGGCAGACAGTATGCTCCGGCGAGTCTGTGGGACACAAACGCATTGCGCACTTCGAACCGGTAGAAACCACCGCCTTGCGCCTCACCGTAACCCAATCCGTTGCCGTACCCGAAATCAGACATTTCAGTGCCTATAACGTAACCCTCAAATAAAAAATCATGAGAGAATATAAAGCAATATTCATTTGTATCCTGATTTGCAATGTATTTGTTTGTCCGAAATCCTTCGGGCAAACAGATTACACATATGAAAAAGGAAAGTCATTCAAGAACACAAACGCTTTGTCAATGACAGATACGATTGATTTAACTTCCATTTCTTCTCCCATACCCTATAAGAAATCCATACCCGGACAAACCCAGACTATTGCCTGTCCGGTACGGTTACCCGGGTACGTCCGAGGTATTTTCTTCAGCCGAGACTCCCGTCCGGGAGATTTTGAATGGCCCAACAATACCAACCGGCTCCTACCTTGGGTGTTCAACGATTTAAAAGAATTAACCGACACCCGCTATCCGGGAATACCTTCCAATGCAGCCCCATCTACGTTGGGAGATGCATTACTGCTGGAACTGACAAACGGAGAATACTTGTTTGCCAAAGCTGTTGCCGGCCGTAACAGTTTAAGCTGGCTGCAAGTAAACGATAACGGCTCTGTCACCCTATATGTATCCACCTTAGGAAAAGACTATCTGAAACCGGAAGTCCCTCTTCTACTCATCCGACAAGGAAAAGATATTTATTCAACCATTCGGCAAGCCTATCAAGCGCTGATGAAAAATACGGAAACCGCCGACTTAAAAAGCCGTACAGCCAAGGAATATTTCGAAGCTTTCCGCTATCTCGGTTGGTGTACATGGGAACATTATCATGATGATATAAACGAATCCAAGGTAATAAACGATATGAAAACGATAGAGGCATCTGGCATTCCTATCCGGTATGTACTGATTGACGACGGTCATCTCGCCCACAAGAACAGGCAACTGACCGGTTTCATACCGGATAAACAACGTTTCCCGTCGGGATGGAAAAAAATCATGTCATACAAAAAAGAAAATAAAATCAAATGGATCGGACTGTGGTACAGCCTTTCGGGATACTGGATGGGATTATCCCCCGAAAACGGATTTCCACAAGTCATCCGACAAGCCCTATACCCACACGCCGGCAGCCTTCTGCAGGAACGGACAGCACCCGCATCCGTTCCTTCTATCGCTACTACGTCAGCACCTTAAAAGAACAAGGATTCGATTTTCTGAAAGTAGATAACCAAGCTTTTACGCTGCCACTCTACATGGGAGGGCATGAAAGTATCCGCCAGGCAACCGACTGTAACCGAAGCCTGGAAGCCGAGATCCACCGGCAAAATATGGGATTAATGAACTGTATGGCACAGAACATCATCAATACCGACCATACGTCATACAGCAACAGCACCCGTGTCAGCATAGACTATAAGAAATATGATGAGGATATGGCAAAATCACATCTATTCCAGTCTTATACCAATACCCTGCTACTAGGACAAACCGTATGGCCCGACCATGATATGTTTCATTCCTGCGATACCGTTTGCGGCACTTTGATGGCACGTTCCAAGGCCATTTCCGGAGGTCCGGTCTACCTGTCGGACGCCCCCGGGGACTTTATCAAGGAAAACATCTTTCCTTTAATTGACAAACAAGGCAAACTGTTCCGCCCCGAAGCTCCTGCCGTACCTATGCCTGAATCTATACTGACCAATCCATTATGGAGTGGAAAAGCATATCGAGTAGCAGCTCCCTCAGGCAACGGAGCAATGACATTAATCTGTTACAACCTGAATGTTTCCCCCCGACATCAGCAAGTCCAGGCCACTATAAAAAAAGAAGATTATTCTCTTCGGAACAGTTTTGAGAAAATGTCTGCCACCCCCGAAGAACGCGTGCTGCTTTATAATTGGGAATCACAAAAGGCAGAAGAACTATCAGACAGCAGTACATTCGAACTTATCGGATTTACAGACAAACTGTTTCATCTCTGCCCCATACGGAAAGGATGGGCAGTCATTGGCATACAGGAAAAGTATCTGTCCCCGGCCACCGTCCAAACTATCTCTTTAACAGAGAACCGCTTGGTGCTGAACGTACTATGTACAGGTACACTAAAAGTATGGATAGAAAATTCCGGCAAGCAAGAACTGAGAAGTATTTCCATAGATACCCCCCAAAAAATTGTAATCGAAAAATAACTTATAAAACTAGCCGATATGAATAAAAAACTACTTGTATCTTTCGCTCTCGCTTCCTTAACAGGAATCTCGACGCAAGCAAAAGAAAAAATGTCTTCAGAAACAACCCAACAACGTCCCAATATCATCTTATTTATGGTGGACGACATGGGTTGGCAAGATACATCCTTACCTTTCTGGACACAGAAAACACATTATAATGAAGCCTACGAAACTCCCAATATGGAACGTCTGGCCAAGAAAGGGATGATGTTCACACAAGCATACGCCTGCAATATCAGTTCCGCTACCCGTTGCAGTCTGATAACGGGTGCTAACAACACCCGACATCGTGTAACAAACTGGACACTTGAAAAAAACAAAGCTACCGACAGACCAAGCAATACAATAGAATTGCCAGACTGGAACTACAACGGAGTCAGCCAAGTAACAGGAACGCCCAATACCTTTGTCGGCACTTCTTTCGTTGAGTTACTCAGACAGAACGGTTATCATACCATCACTGCGGAAAAGCTCATTTCGGTTCTATTGACACACCGGGAGAGAACCCTACCATTGGGGGTTTGAAGTAAATATAGCCGGACATGCCGCCGGTGGTCTGGCTACTTATCTGAGCGAACAGAACTACGGGCACACCCGCGATGGAAAGCCCTATTCACTAATGGCCATCCCCGGCTTGGAAGATTATTGGGGAACAGGTATATTTGCAACAGAAGCCCTGACACAAGAAGCCATCAAAGCATTGGACAAAGCAAAAAAGTACAATCAACCTTTTTATCTATATATGGCACATTATGCCATCCACGTTCCTGTTGACAAAGATATGCGCTTCTTCCCCAAGTATATTAAAAAAGGACTTAGTGACAAAGAAGCCGCATATGCATCCTTAATTGAAGGAATGGATAAAAGTCTGGGGGATTTGATGAACTGGTTGGAAAAAAATGATGAAGCAGACAATACCGTTATTATTTTTATGAGTGACAACGGAGGCTAGCTGCCGAACCCGGATGGCGCGACGGACAAATTCACACTCAAAACGCTCCTCTCAATAGTGGCAAAGGCTCCTTATATGAAGGAGGAATACGCGAACCAATGATTGTAAGCTGGCCCGGAGTAGTCACCCCGAATACTCGTTGTGACAAATATCTTATAATTGAAGATTTTTATCCTACCATACTTGAAATGGCGGGTATCACAAACTATAAGACAGTCAACCCTATAGACGGTATCAGCTTTATGCCCCTGCTGAAAGGTACAGGAGACCCGTCCAAAGGACGCGCACTGGTATGGAATTTCCCTAATATCTGGGGTAATGACGGACCAGGCATCAATCTGGACTGCTCTATCCGCAAAGACGAATGGAAACTGGTCTATTATTATGAAACCGGTAAAAAAGAACTTTTCAACATACCAAATGATATCAGTGAAAAAAATGATGTAGCAAAGCAACATCCCGGCATCGTAAAACGGCTCTCCAAGGAATTAGGGAACTATTTGCGAGCAACAGGAGGACAACGTCCCACATTCAAAGCCACAGGAAAACCCTGCCCATGGCCTGATGAAATCTAATTCCCGTCAGTATATGAAATATGAAGGTGTGTCAAAATGCGCACCTTCTTTTTTTATGCACAAAGCCCCGACTTTCACAAGCAGGGGCTTTTGTTATTACCTAAAGATTTTGTATCTTTAAGCATAACATTTTATACTATGACAAAGATACATTTTCGTCCTTACAATCCCAACCAAACAGTGCTTTTTCC
>ENA-OQAZ01000359-OQAZ01000359.1-human-gut-metagenome-genome-assembly--contig:-NODE-359-length-26031-cov-4.947576_pt1 | contig 26031 bp, 38 predicted proteins | sample MGYA00242737_ERZ504531 | MGnify/ENA primary metagenome ERZ504531 (study PRJEB26092, sample SAMD00036244) | human gut metagenome | host: Homo sapiens | study: EMG produced TPA metagenomics assembly of... | reverse complement strand
TTATTTTGGAGTTTATTTCTTCATAAGCGGTGCGAAAAACACAAAATCAGAACGCACGTTCGAAACGTGAACCTCTAATAACAGCCTTTGCGTGTCATGAAACGCAGTCCGCAAAGGAGTTTGAATAATCCACATGATTTGACAAATTCAGTATTTATGCGGGTTTCAAACAAATTTGCTTAGTATCTGGCAACAAAATGGCAACATTTTGTGGTTATTCAGTGAACAAAAATTTTATTTCATAACGTATATAAAGAAACCTTACTGATTTTCAGAAGTAAAAAACTGAATATCGGTAAGGTTTTTCTTTTCTCTTATTTTATTTCTTCTTAGACAATTCTTGCACAAAGTAGTCGCTCAATTCCTGAGATGGCACTTTGACACGTTTCTGATAAGTATCTAATGCCGGGTACTTATATCTCCATTCATCATATTCTTCCTTGCTGATTTCACCGTTTTTTAGTTTGTCAGCCTGTTGCATCCATGCACGAAGCATTTCATCTGCAGATGAGCCAGGAGCGGATATGGAACGGTCAAGACAGAGGTAAGGCTTTCCTTCCACATTTGTAATTTTCAGACCGTACATATCTTCCAGAGCAAACAGTGTGTGCATCAGACCTACATAAGTATCAATATCCGGTACTGTGATGGCACGAGCATCGACATCGAAGATCTGAGCCATTTCCTTTACAAGATCAATTTTTGGAACTCTGGCTTCTGATTCATATTGAGCCATGCGGACATCTGAGGTTTTTCCCTTAAATCCCAGTTTCTCTCCCAGTTGCTTTTGTGTCATGCCGATACGGTTACGGAAATATTTGATACGCTGCCCGATTGCCATAGTTGTTTGCCTCCTTCATGAATAACGTTCATGTGTTGCCAGTTTTGTTGTGATATAGAATAAAACAATTCTGTTTAGGTTCAGTATAGCATGAGGTATTTGGGATAGCAAGAAGAACTTAAACAAAAATATTTAACATTCTAATCAAAACCACTTGACTTAAATAAATATGTTTAGTATCATGCAAGTACAATGACTTAAACAAATTGAGTTAGGAAAAGAAGGGAGGGTATGCTATGACGAACAAAACTTTTATGACAGTAGAAGAAGTTGCAGTGGAAATGGGAGTTTCCAAATCTTATGCCTACAAGATAGTAAAACAGTTGAACGAAGAATTGCAGAAACTGGGTTATCTTACCGTGGCAGGCAGAGTGAACACCAATTATTTCCGCAAAAAAGTGTGTTACAGCGAAGCGTAACAGAAAGGAGAAATCGTATGAGTATTTACAAAGATAATGTCACAGGAAAGTGGCGGGTGGTATACCGCTACACCGATTGGACAGGGGAAACGCACCAGTCGTCGAAAAGAGGATTTCCTACAAAACGAGAAGCGTTGATGTGGGAACGGGAGCTGTTACTGAAGAAAGAAGCAAAACTGGATATGACCTTCGAAAGCTTCTATGAGATTTATGTGGAGGATATGCAAAATCGAATCCGTGATAATACCTGGGGAACAAAAACAAATATCGCCAGAACAAAAATTCTTCCCTATTTCGGAAAGCGAAAGATAGGAGAAATTGAGCCGAGAGACATTATTGCATGGCAGAATGAACTGCTTGCGATCCGGCAGCCAAACGGAAAATCGTATTCATCCTCTTATCTGCAGAAAATTCACAGTCAGTTAAGTGCTATTTTCAACCATGCAGTTAATTTTTACCATCTTCCATCCAACCCGGCACAGAAAGCTGGAAATATGGGAAAAGAGGAACACCGGGAAATGCTGTTCTGGACAAAAGAGGAATATCTGAAATTTGCAGATGCCATGATGGACAAGCCTGTTTCCTATTATGCGTTTGAAATGCTTTACTGGTGTGGTCTTCGTATGGGAGAGCTATTAGCACTCACACCTGCAGATTTCAATTTTGAAACGCATACCTTACGAATCAACAAGTCCTATCAGAGACTGCACCGGGAAGATGTGATTACACCGCCAAAGACACTGAAAAGTAATCGAACCATTAAAATGCCGCAGTTCTTGTGTGATGAGATGCAGGATTATCTGAAAATGCTGTATGAGCCGAAAGAGGACGAACGGATTTTCATGATTTCCAAATCTTATCTGCACCATGAGATGGACCGAGGAGCGAAAGCTTCAGGGGTAAAGAGAATCCGGGTGCATGACTTGAGACACTCCCATGTATCATTGCTGATTAATATGGGATTTACAGTACTGGCAATCGCAGATCGAATGGGGCATGAAAGTATTGATATCACTTACCGATATGCCCATCTGTTCCCCAGTGAGCAGATACAAATGGCAGAACAACTGGATATTGAAAGGATGGAAAAATCAAATGGAGAAGAATCTGGACAGTAAAGGAAGATGGAGAAACAAGACAGTAGCTTTCCGGGTATCACCGGAAGAAGCAAAGCAGATTGATGTATGTGTGCGATTGTCGGGACTCAGCAAACAGGACTATATCACAAAGCGGCTGACTTGCCGGGAAGTTGTGGTACAGGGAAATCCAAAGGTTTATAAAGCATTACGAAACCAGATGGCAGAGATTTATGGAGAGTTGAAACGTCTGGAAAAGTACAGTGATGGAAATGAGGAATTGCTGAGTACCCTGCAGTTAGTCGCAGAAATTTTAAATGGACTGAAAGGGGAAAATGAATGACAACAAAAGAAAAAATGACTGTTCCGGTAACATCTGTTGGCGCAGATGTGGAGCAGCCATTCAATAATAAATTAAACAACCAAAGTATAGCAGATTTGCCCGATAAGGGCAATCTGCAAGCCACAAATAATGCGGAAAATACAGCAAAATCAGTAAATAAAAAGAATCCGAATGAACTGGAAACAGTTTCTATGATGGAATTGTATGATACGGCATATCCTCCAAAGCTGCCAATCGTAGATGGACTTCTGTATAACGGAACGTATCTGTTTGTAGGTTCACCGAAGATTGGAAAATCTTTCTTCATGGCACAGATTGGTATCACATCAGCAAAGGACTTCCATTGTGGGGATTTTCAGTGAGACAGGGAACAGTTCTGTATCTGGCATTGGAAGATGATTATGCAAGGCTACAGAAACGGTTATCGCAGATGTTTGGAATGGAAGGCAGTGAAAATTTTTATTTTGCTACAAAGTCCAAATCATTAAATGCCGGATTGGAACAACAGCTTGTGCAGTTTGTAACAGAGCATAAGGATGCAAGGCTCATTATTATTGATACGCTTCAGAAAGTCCGGGAAGTCGGTGGAGATAAATTCAGCTACGCCAGCGACTATGAGATTGTGACGAAGCTGAAAGCATTCAGTGATCATTATGGAATTTGCTTTCTGGTGGTGCATCACACAAGAAAAATGGAATCTTCAGACAGCTTTGATATGATTTCTGGTACGAATGGGCTGCTGGGAGCTGCGGATGGAGCATTCGTCATGCAGAAAGAAAAACGGACAGATAACAAGGCTGTGCTGGAGGTGGCAGGTCGTGACCAACAGGATCAGAAGCTGTACTTGAATTTTAATCGGGAAAGATGCGTCTGGGAATTAACCAAAACAGAAACAGAACTTTGGAAAGAACCAGAAGATCCATTGCTTGAAAAAATCAAAGAGCTGGTAACGGATGAAGAACCGGAGTGGGTTGGAACAGCAACGGACTGGTAGAGCTTCTGCGGGTAGAGATGCAGCCTAACGCATTATCAAGAAAATTGAATGTCAGTCTGGAACGACTGCTTCTCGAATATGGAATCCAGTATAAAACAGAGCGAGGACATGATGGGAGAAAAATCAGACTGACCTTTGTAGGAACAACAGCGTGACGATATGTGACGGTTGTGACGGTATTTTAGATAGCGTGTCGGTAGTGAAAATATCGTCACTATCGTCACGACCGTCACGGAAAGGAAAAATATGGAGAGAAAAACGCAGGTACAGATACCAAAAGATTTGCTGCTGGCACTGTTTCAATATCATCTTGCCGGAAATGAAGATTATTTACCGGAAATTGAAAAAGCATTGATGGGAAAGCTGGACAGCATGGTAAAACGAGAACTTTATACAACCTTTAAAACAGCAGCAACAGAGGAAGAACGAGAAAAGGCAAGGCAGGAATATCTGGATAAATGCGGAGTACCGGAGAGTTTTCGCTGGTAACAATTCTGCTTGATTACTTTATAACAGGAGCGTGACACGCACCTGTAGATAGCAGACAAGGAGAAACCCGGAATGCGAAGCCAAAAGTGTGTTGGAAACCCGGAAAATGACGGATGCTTTGCAGGTGGCAAAGGGGGCCCTGAAACGGGGCTCCCTTAAAAAAAATGATGAACAAAGGAGAACGATGCAATGAGAGAAGGAAGATTAGGATATAACTGTGAAAATGGCAGATATGGATTATTGTCAATGGACTTATGGATTGATACAGGATTTCACTGCGGGGGAATGCCTGGAAGTACTGGTGGATGACCAGTGGGTACAGACAAGAATGGAAATGAATCTGGCGAGAGAATGGTATCTGGTAGGAACGCCATACTGCGGAGATCTGGAATATATCCGGGCGAGAATACCAGATTAAATCTGACGGAAAACAGTAAAAAGCGAAACAGACAATTTGCAGTCAGAAAGAAAAAATAGCCCGGATACGGGCATAAAAACTGGGCGGATACGCCCAAGATGAAAAGCATAAGCCGGACAGTAGTTGGTACAGGCAGCATTTATCAAAGCTCTCGGCGTTTGAGAGCGAAATACACCCATCGCACAAACTGCGTTTTATGCTCAAGGGTATTTCGCTGCCGGGAGCTAAAATGCCGGATACGGCAATGAGTTCGTAAACGGATGCCTGAGCATCCACTCACAAAAAATATGGCAGAATTTACTTTGCTGAAGAAAAAGGAGGGAGTGCCTATCGCAAGAAATTCATTTATCCAATTGACGAAATTAAGTAATGTAAAAGGACGGATCACTTATATATCCAGCCATGCAAAACAGGAAAATCTTTATGCAGTCTATGAGACTACGGAACGGAAATTCTGGCGGGAACTTGCAAAATGTAATCAGGAAGAATTTGTAAAAAGCGGGACAGAAGGAAAATGTATTGAGCAAGAGAATTGATTATGCTTTGCCAGAGAGTTTTACAGAATATCAGCCAGACAGATTGTTGCAACTTTTTACAAATTATTTTAAACAGAATTATGGAACAGAGTGTATTGCTGCTTTGCACCACAATAAAAGAAAGACCAATTATCATATTCATCTGATATTTGCAGAACGGAAACTACTGGATGAACCAATCATTAAGATTGCCAGCAGAAATATGTTTTATGATGAAAATGGAAAACATGTCCGAACCAAGAAAGAGATATTAGGAGAAGATGGCGAGATCCGAGAAGGCTGCAGTATTGTGAAGAAAGGAGAAGTCTATGAGAAGAAGCTGTTTACTGCGAAAGATGAACGCTTCAAGTGCAATTCATTTCTGGATGAGGTAAAGCATTCTTATACAGATTTAATCAATATTTATGTGCGGGACGAGAAACAGAAACTACAGGTATTTGAGCGTGGCAGTGTTTATCTTGCAACAAAGAAAATCGGAAAAAATAATCCGAAGGCACAGGAAATAAAAGCGGATAATCAAAAACGCCGGGAATGGAACAGAGCTGTTGATATGGCATTGATTAGTGGAGTACCGGAACCGAAGATAATGGAAGTGAAGCGGAAAGAAATCACGGAGCCAATCAGGGAATCAATTGCCCGGCGTGGAAACAGACCACGATTATTTTCCAGAGTTGTAACAGTGGCTGTTGAGGCATTGGAGTTTTTGATAGCAAGTGTGCTGTTTAAGAAACCCAGGGAAGTGCCAAAACAGACAGAGCGAACGGAAATTGAACACCCAGAGCATGTTGCTGAAAATAGCATGGCAGCAGTCAAGACAACAAAAGAAGAAAAGGCAGAACCGGAACAACCTAAAATGACGAGGCTTGCATCAAAGTATCCGAAACTATTTAAAGTGAATAAAGAACTAGAAGAACAAAATAGTGCAATTCAGAAGAAACAAAAACAGCTTTCTGCAAAAAAGAAAGAACTGTCAGAGGTAAAGGGATGGTTTAAAGGAAGAAAGAAAAAGAATTGCAGAATGAAATTGATGAATTGAAAAGTCAGATCAGAGATATGAAAGATTATCTTCCAAAGATTGTACAGAAAATCGGTTATAGAAGTGTACAGGAATTTTTAAAAGATTTTAAGGATTCTCAATCTGAGTATAGCCAATATCGAACTGCAATAGAAAAATGGAAGAAAGAAACAGGAAAAGAGCCAGTAGCACATGGTATTAGGGCGAAGCTGGCTGAAAAGAAACAAGAAATACAGAATGAACAGAAAAATAAACAGCATACCCGTAGTCAGAACAAAAATCGGGTAGCAAGATAGGAGGACAATCATGGAGAAACACATTATGGGAGAAAATGGAATCAGTTATACTTTAGGAGAGGACGGTCTGTATTATCCAGACCTGTACCTCCCGGAAGAGACAGAGTATCCGATTGGGAAGTATGGAATGTTGAGAAAAACTTATTTGAAAGATCATCGGAAAGGATTATATCTGGAACTGGTGCTTGCCGGGAAGTTGAATGAGCATTTGCATCAGATTGACGAGGAGTGTAATCAGATGATGGACAGACTGGTGGAGCAGATGAAAGAAAAGCAGGGAGTGACGGAAGAACTGAAGATGCAGAATCAGATGGCATGGGTTGGGAAAATGAATAATATCCGGGCATGTGCAGAGGAGATGGTGGTAAAAGAGATTGTTTATGCGTAGAGTGCAAGGCGGTTACAATGTGTGACCGCCTTTTAAGAAAGTATAGAGAAGGGTATAGGCTTGCTGAAGTGAAGAATACATGGTAATATTATAAAGAATAATTCCGTAAAAAGTGTTATTCAATACAATTATAAGAAAAGTATTTGAACATCAGAAGAGGTAGAAAATGAAATACGAAGATATGAACTTTAAAAGTACCTGTAGAGTCAGAATCATATAAAGAAGATAGTGAATTTGTTATTGAACAGATAACACAAATTTTGGATAGGCAGAGACAAAAGGGAGATAATCGAATTGTTATTAACACAAATCTTAGAATGGGATTGCCATTAGAAAATATAAACAAAATTGCAGGCCCAATGATTGAAGCATGGGCGGGGGAAGTATTTGCCGGTATTCGTGATGATATGAATAATCCATTTCAGCTTATAAATGTTGAGGCACAAGAACGTTTAGGAATGGCAGATATCATATTGCAGTTCAAGAAATGTAATAGAGTTATTACTGGAAATGTTGATGTTAAGGCTACAGCAGATGATATTCCTAATAGCGGAAAGGGACCTAATATTACAAGTTTTAGTAGAATTAGAACTGCATATGTAAAAGATCCTGATTTTATGTTTGTAATTCTTTCAATTAAACATAAGGTATATGTTCAAAGAAACGAAAAAACAAAATTGATGGATGGTATCATGGAAATTGTTGATTATAACGCATATGATTTGAAATTTATTAGTGATGCAGATATTAACTATAATCCAGCATTAGGAACTGGACAAATACAGATAAAAGACATCCATTATATTACATATCAATACAGAACAACATGGGAAATGTGTCAACTGTTGGATAGTAAATATTTACATAGTTCAAAAAGAACTATAGAAGATTTTTATAATGAGGCAAAGAAAAATAAATGGATAAAAGAATAGAAGCAATCTGTGGAGATGCCATTGCAGAACTCCAGAAAATGGAAAATGAGTCTGTAAATCTTATAGTAACAGATCCTCCGTATAATTTAAATAAAGATTATGGAACCAGCCAAGATAAACTAAAGTTTGAAGATTATCTTGAGTTTAGTCGCCTTTGGCTAAAAGAGGCGAAGAGAGTTTTAAAGCCTGATGGTACAATATATATTTTCATGGGAATGAAATATATTTCTTATATATATACTATCTTAGAACAAGAATTGGGCATGGCATTTAATAGCTGGATTACATGGTATTATACACAAGGCATTGGTAAAACAAAGGGGTTTAGTCCGAGACATGATGATATTTTAATGTTTACAAAAAATGCAAAAAAGTTTGTATTTGATTTAGATGCAATACGAGTTCCACAAAAGTATTATCGCTCGGTAAATAATATGCGAGGTGCGAATCCTGGAAATGTTTGGGAATTTTCTCATATGCATTATTGTAACAAAAATCGAAAAAAACATCCTACACAGAAGCCAGAAGGATTATATGAACGAATGATATTGGCTTCAAGTAAAGAAAATGATGTAGTTGTGGATCCTTTTGTCGGTTCAGGGACATGTTTAAGAGTATGTCAACAGACGAATCGTAGGGGTGTTGGCATAGATATAAATCCAGAATATATAGAGATGACGGAAGAACGCCTACTTGAAGAGTTTAAAGGATTTGATAGTATTGATGAGAAAATGAAAAGATGTCCAAATGATTTAAATGATGCAAATGTTAGAATCGAGTACATTGAAAATCATATACAATGGTTTTTAAAAAATCATCCGGATGCTATTACAGAGTTTTTAGAGGAAGTAAAACAAAAATATTTAACAAAAATGATTGAAACTGGTCAAATATGGATTTTTGATCAATATGGAATTACAATATAATAATTTTTTTGAAAGGAAGGGGTAGAGTATGTCAGTAAGTGATTATTTTTCAACATTTTGTTCGAATCTGAGAATGAGTTCTGATACCGTATCAACAATTCAATATAGGTATCATCAGATAACTAAAAGAATAAATCTGGACTATTGGAGTAGTTCATCGGAAACAACACACAGTTTATATGTAGGTTCATATGGGCGTGGAACGGAAATATGGACGAGCGATATAGATATTATTGTCCAGTTGCCATATTCTACCTATGAAAAATTTAATGCATACAAAAGTAATGGACAGTCAGCACTGTTACAGGAAGTTAAGGGAGTTTTGCAAAAGACTTATAGTACATCATATATAAAGGGTGATGGACAGGTAATAGGGATTAACTTTTCAGATGGAATCAATTTTGAAATTGTTCCTGCTTTTATAAATACAGATGGAAGTTATACTTATCCTGACTCTAATAATGGAGGAAGTTGGAGAACAACGGATCCCAAAAAAGAGATCGATGCAATGAATAGTAGAAATAAAAATACAAACAAAAACTTGAAGCGTCTTTGTAGAATGGCGAGAGCATGGAAAGGGAAATGCAATGTACCGATGAGTGGAATACTTATAGATACGTTGGCTTATAAATTTATAAATGATTGGGAATATAAAGATAAATCGTATCTTTATTATGATTTTATGAGTAGAGATTTTTTCAAATATCTTGAAGAATTGGATGAAAATCAGACTTACTGGCTTGCACCAGGAAGTCAGCGCTATGTATGGAAAAACGGAGAGTTTCATACAAAAGCAAAAACAGCATATAATAATGCAGTTTCTGCAATATCATATGAAAACAGTAATTATTCATATTCAGCTAAACAGAAATGGAGAGAGATTTATGGAACGAAATTCCCGGAATAGTCAAGGATATAAATTGGAATCACAAATTCGGGAGGCTTATGGAAGAGTTACATATTCACAAACATGCCATGATAAGTTTATAAATCGGACGGTAAAATTAGAGGATAGAATAAAAGTAGCACAAATCGTATTGTCTGCAATCACCACAAGTGGCTTTGTGGTAGCAATATTTTCTGATGATAAGATTGCTAGTATTTTAGGAGCAATAGTTTCTTTAGCATTGTTAATACTAAACACATATATTAAAAATTTTGACCTTTCTGGAATAGCACAAGAACATAAAAAGGCTTCTGATTTATTATGGAAAATAAGAGAAGAGTATGTGTCGTTATTAACAGATTTTGAAATGCTGGATGCAAATGCAATTCGAAATAAACGAGATGAGCTGCAAGAAAGAACATCAGAGGTATACAGCAACTCGCCTAGAACGGATGCTAAGAGCTATACAGCAGCACAAAAAGCATTGAAAACAGAAGAGGAACAGACTTTTTCAGAAGAAGAGATAGATATAATGTTGCCTAATTCTATTCGACGATGTAATCGACAAATGGTAGAGTGATAAGAAGAAACATTTATGGAGGGATTTTAAAATAAAAGTTGTCAATGACGGATTTAGTAGTTATAATGAAGTGGCAACAAATTGGCAACAGAAAATCAGTGAGCCAAAATAATATATGCAACAGAAATAAAATAACGGCTAAAAAGATATAAAACTTAAACAAATATATTTAGTAATATCTTTGGACTTGCCGAGTTTGAATAACGGATTAAAATGCCGAAAGCCTGTATTTATGCGGGCTTCCGGCATTTGTTTTATCAAATGGCTCTAGTTTGGCTCTATTTGTGGGGAGAGTAATTGATGCAAATGTAATTATTCAGAAGAATGAAAAGGAAAAAATGATATGAAGAAATGCAAACTTCTTTTATTTGATTTAGACGGAACTTTATTACAGAGTGACAAAACAATATCAACCAGAACATTACCAGCTCTAAAAAAATGCAGGGGAAATGATATATTGATAGGTGTTTCCACCTCCAGAAGTGAGCAAAACTCTTTGGTATTTTTAAATGAATTGATGCCCGATATTTTAATATCGAGTGGAGGTACATTAGTAAAATACAAAACAGAATATATTTATAGGGCAGAATTTTCCGAAGAAGAAACGAACGTGATGATTGACATGGCAAGAAATATTTGTGGAAATGATTGCGAAATTACGATAGACACAATAGATGCACATTATTGGAATTATAAAATAGATCCTAAGAAGTTAGATAAGAGTTGGGGAGATAGTATTTATACAGATTTTTCAGATTTTAACGAATGTTCATTAAAAATGTGTGTTGAGATATTTAATCAAGATAAGGCAGATAAGCTGACTCGAAGTCTCTCTGATTGTGATTGTATTCGTTTCTCTGATGGATTTTGGTACAAGTTTACAAAAAAGAATGTGACGAAAGAAAACGCAATTATGAAGATTACGGAAGTATGTGGATTTAGTACAGATTCAATTATTGCATTTGGAGATGATTATGCAGATATCGGAATGCTTGAATTATGTGGAACAGGTGTTGCAATGGGGAATGCGATTGATGAGGTAAAAGAGAGAGCTGATATTGTAATTGGTTCAAATGATGAAGATGGTATTGCGGGTTTTATTGAAAATGAAATATTATAGATATGTACATGGAGAGGAAATATGGTGGAAGTAAAATTTTATGATACGGTTAATGATGAACTATTGAAATTTGCAGTGATTATCTCACAGAGTAACGGCAAGTGGGTATTTTGCAAGCATAAAGAAAGAGATACATATGAAGTGCCGGGAGGGCATAGAGAAGATGGTGAGGATATTCTTGAAACAGCCAAACGAGAACTATATGAAGAAACAGGAGCAATAACTTTTGATATTACTCCAATTTGTATATATTCTGTGACTGCACCAGATAATTTCGATGGAATGGAGATTTTTGGAAAATTATTCTTCTCAGATATACATACATTTGAAAAAGAGCTTCACAGTGAAATTGAAAAAATAGCAATTATGGATGAACTACCGATTAATTGGACTTACCCAGAAATTCAACCCAAACTGCTAGAAGAAGCAAGAAAAAGAGGATTTTGCCCCAAAAAGTACGAAATAAAATGGCTATTTTTTGATGTTGGGTCGACATTGGTTGATGAAAGCAAAGTTTATGAAGACAGGATGAAAAGGATAGCGGATTTATCAGGTTTAACTTACGAGCAAATTTATAAATATGCCATGTCGTTTTATAAAGAAAACAAAAAAGGAGATTTAGAGGTAGCAAGGCAATTGGGGGTGAAATTACCTAAATGGGAATCGCAATACGAGAGACTGTATACAGATACTAAAGATTGTTTGAAAAAGTTAAGTAGAATTTATAAAATTGGTGTAATTGCAAACCAATCATTAGGAACTTCTGAGAGATTAGAAAATCTTGGAGTACGAAAATATATTGATTTGATTATCGCATCAGCAGAAGAAGGCGTTTCAAAACCTGATAGGCGCATATTTGAAATTGCATTGGAAAGAAGCTGTTGTAAGCCAGAGAATGCAGTCATGATTGGTGACCGTATTGATAATGATATTGTACCCGCAAAACAGTTGGGTATGAAAACTATATGGGTAAAACAGGGATTAGGAAGTTTGTGGAATATAACAGATGAGAGTGAAAAAGCTGATATTGAAGTTAATAATCTATCTGATATTTTGAATTTTTTATAGGAGACCAGTTATGAAATATGCAGAGAAATTAAGAAAAGGTGATAAAGTTGCAATAGTGAGTTTATCGAGTGGAATGCTAGGTGAAGCATTTTGTAGTCATAATATTGAAATCGGTGTTAAGAGATTAAGGGAATATGGTTTAGAAACATCGTTTATGCCAAATTCGCTAAAAGGAATTGAATATTTGAAGGCTAATCCCAAAGCAAGGGCAAAAGATTTAAAAGATGCTTTTATGGATGATTCAATTGCTGGCATTATATGTGCAATAGGCGGCGATGATACTTACAGACTTTTGCCATATTTGCTAGAGGATGAGGAATTTATTGATGCAGTTCACAAGAGTCCAAAATTGTTCACGGGTTTTTCAGATACTACGATTAATCATTTGATGTTTTATAAGCTGGGACTATCTACATATTATGGACTTAATTTTATATGCGACTTAGCAGAAATCTCTGATGAAATGCTGCCATATAGCAAGAAGGCATTTGAAAGCTATATAGAAGGAAATGAATATCGTGAGATTACATCAAGTGAAATATGGTATCAGGAAAGAACTGATTTTTTAAAAGAGGCAGTTGGGACAGAGAGAATTTCTCATAGAGAAGAACATGGATTTGAATTATTACAGGGGAAAGAATGTTTTGAGGGAAGACTGTTAGGCGGTTGTTTAGAGAGTTTATATGATATTTTGACAACAACGAGATATGAAGATGAAAAAGCAGTATGCGAAAAATATGGATTATTTCCTGATATAGAGGAGTGGAAAGAGAAGATTCTTTTTATAGAAACCTGTGAAGAAAAGCCTGTACCAGAGCAGTTTGAAAAAGAAATTGCTATCCTTAAAGAGAAAGGTGTATTTGATGTTGTTAGTGGAGTTTTGGTTGGAAAACCACAGGATGAAGCATACTACGATGAATATAAAAATATTCTTGTGAAGGTAGTAAATAATCCAGATTTACCGATTGTTTATAATGTGAATTTTGGACATGCAACTCCAAGATGTACTTTGCAGTATGGTGCTGTGGCTAGAGTGGATATGAAAAGGAAAATAATAAAATGTGAGGTAATGTAAATATGCTAAGATTAAGACCATACAATAAAAATGATGCAGAAATAATTATGTCGTGGATAAAGGGAGAGAATGCTTTTTATAAATGGACAGCAGGAGTTTTAGGTGAATATCCAATTTCTGCGGAGCAGTTCAATACGGTAAGTAATCTTATGGCATTTACTGCTATTGATGATAATGAGATAGTGGGATTTTTTACCATGAGAAGACCGAATGAATTTTTTGAGGAATTACGGTTTGGCTTTGTAATTGTTGATTCGAAAAAACGTGGGCAGGGATATGGAAAAAATATGCTGAAATTAGGCTTAAAATATGCTAAAGAAATATTTGGTGCTAATAAAGTTTCATTAGGTGTTTTTGAGCATAATGAATCAGCTTATTATTGCTATAAGGCAATAGGTTTTGAGGATGTATCTCAAGATGAAATAGAAAAGTATACTGTAATGGGAGAAGAATGGAATTGCTTAGAATTGGAAATGAAACTATAAAATAAATTGTCGGCAGAACGAGATACATTTATGAAAGAAAAAGAGGAGTATTTGGAGAGTATTCAAAGTAAATTAAGAAAATTGTTGTTTGAAGAAATTGCATTAGAAGATGCTAGAAAGATGTATAATTAAAGCAGTGATATAAAACAACATTCACAGCAGATTTATGTGAAAAATTGAACCCAAAAAAGAGTTTGAATAATTTTTTTTTAATAAAATATAGAAGGATTTATTTTTCAATAGTAAATGAAGAAGGCTCCAGGATATTTTAAGAGATCTTCTGGGACCGTTTATTTATGTGTGGTATACTGGAATATATCTATATGAAAATTTGATTCAAAGCCTTATCCAAGTAAGATATGGAAAATCAGATGCTAAACATATATTGCAGAAGGAGAACAGTGTAATGATAGATATATATACGGAGAGGAAAGATTCAAAAGACTGGATTTTTTACAATGACTTGTACTTCAACTTGAATACAGGCAATGAAGATATGTCACAAAAAGAAATTGATTTGATTCAACAAGTGGATGAAGCGAAGCTGACACCAGACAAGCATATAGAAACAAAATATGGCTTAGGTACGATCCGAAATTTTATCATCAGGCTGCAAGACATTGCTTAATATTGTGAAGCACCCCGATAAGGTGGTAAATGTTGAGGAATGTGGACCGAATGTTCTTAAAATAATTTTTACTATGGATAATATTAAGATTTATATGTCAAGACCAACGCTTTTTGATATTCCGGATGATGCCAAAATCAGATTTAATGATTCTGATATAGTTACCGGTGGCAGAGGATATAATGCTTGGTGGAGTAAGGAGTATCAAAGGAGAGAAGCAGATGATTTATAAGAATATAACATTTAAAGCAGCTCCATTTTCATATGATTTGACATTTGATGACAGGATTACTCTTGTTGGTGGAGATAGCGGTACAGGTAAAACAGTACTTTATGAAATGCTGGAAGATATAAGATTGACAGACGAATACAAAGCAATCAAGCTATTTAACTACAAATCAGATGATTTTTTAGAAGCAATCAAACAGTGTAGAGATAGTTTTATTGTGATAGATAATGCAGATTGTATGATTAATGATGATGTCAGGAGATTCATTAATTTTGAGTTGTCTAATCAGTATATGCTTTTTTCTACGAAATTGTGACGGACTCAATGTATCTTATAAGAGCTTTAAGGTGCTGAAGTTTGATAATAACAGGATAACACTGGAAGAGGAGTTGTGATATGAGATATTTATGGACAGAGGATATCGGTGCAGGACTTCACTTCTAGAAATTAGTTAATCAGCTTTTTTTGACAATGAACTTGTAGTTGAGAGTAAATGGAGCAATCAGGGTTTACTGGATGCATTAATAGACTTGGAGACTGAAGATGGAGATGAATACTTCGTTGCGTTTGATTATGTGGTTGATAATCAGGACATGCTGTCAAATGTAAAGTGGGGCAAATATATAATAGGTGATTTGTTTGAAGGATAGAGACAGCAAAGCTTCCTTATAAAGCAGATGAATTGCCAAAGAAGAAGCTTTCTAAAGCGTGAGAGACGCTTAAAGAGTTTTCTGAAAAACGAATATTTCAAAGTTAGTCTCAACGAAGTCTCACGAGATTTGAGACTGAGTGAGACTCTATGATATAGCAAAATGCGATAAAAATTGGTATTTGCAGGTAAATTATAAAGTTGTAGTCTCAAGACAGTTTCATTTTTGAAATCGTTTGTCGAGACTAACATGAGACTGAGGAGGTTCAAAATCATGGACATAAGTAAAAAAGATTGGAAGCTATTTCGAGAAAAATTATCAGACTGGCAGGAAAATTATATGGAAGGTTTTGTTAAAGAGTATGCAAATTTTCTGAATGATGATAAAAAGCCTGCATCAGAGAAATTCTGGGAACTTGAAAAACGGATAAAAGAAGATAAACGTCATCCGGGAGTGTCATGGAACTGAAAAAATCAGAGGTAATATGGGATATTGTTCGTCTTATTAGACTGAAAGTAATTACATATAATGATTTATCAGACTTTAGTGATGAATTACAGAATGAAGTAAAAAGAATACTTGAGATTCACTATATGAAAGTGACTTTGATAAATTGATGAATGATATGGAAAAGAATGATGCTATCCATTAGTACCACAAAAAGTCTGATTCTAAAAAAGAGATGTGCCAGCTGTACTCTGATTTCAATCAATCCACCACTTCAAAATTTTCTTGCAACTCAGTTATTATAGTTATATAATTCTAGTTAGTTTAACCTAATCAATGAGCGGGCGATTATTTGTACAATAATATAAAATTTTGTAACTGTTATTGTTGATGAAAGGCGGGATGATATATGACAGTTCAAGAGTGGGAAAAGGATTTTTATGGAAATAATGTAACAATCACAACGAGAGATAATGAATGCGTCATTTATAGAATTCGGGACGATTCGGGAGATTCAGTTCTAACACGTTTTGAAGTTTATCCTGGGATTGCACTGATTTACAACGATGTACATACAGACTATATTTCAATTAAGGAGTTAGTCGGATATGAGAACATATTGGAAATCAATCATTGTCGTGAGGGGAGAATTGAATTTGAATCATCAGAAGGAGAGTGTTTATATGTGAAAAAGGGGGATATGGCAATTAATATGAAAGCTGGAGTAAAGTCATATTCCTATTTCCCACAGTCACATTATCATGGCGTGACAATAGAAATTGATTTTGATAAAATTGAAAAAAATCAAAACATGATTATGAAAGAAATGCAATTGAGCCCCAAAATTCTACAGGACAAATTCTGTAATCACAAGCAATGTATTGTTCTACATGAAAAGCAGGAATTTGAACATTTGTTTTCGGAAATTTATTGTGTTCCTGAACAGATAAAAAAGAGCTATTACAAAATTAAAGTGATGGAGATTCTGCTGTTTTTATTTGCGCTGGATACAACAAAGGAGAAGATTGAGAATCGTTATTTTAACAAAAATCTGGTTGCAAAAGTAAAGGAGATACACCAATACATGTTAAATCATATAGATGAGAAGTTAACTATTGCTTGTCTGGCAGATAAACATCAAATCTCTGCAACGAATCTTAAGAAATATTTCAAGGAGATTTATGGGCTGAGTATATATGCATACTTAAAAGAAAAGCGCATTCAAAAGGCTGCAGAATTACTTAGGGAAACGAACCATGAAATAGGCAAGATTGCAGGCATGGTTGGATATGATAACGCAAGTAAATTTTCCAACAGTTTTAAAAGCATTATGGGAATCAATCCAAGTGAATATAAAAAGTCTGTCTGAATGGAGCATTTCATACTTTTTGGAGTAGATGAAAATTGAAACAATGATTATAATATCAAATGAGTTTGGCAAGATGTTTGTCTTGCCTTTTATTACAATAACAAGTTAGACACTACTAATTTTAGGAAGGAGCAACAAATATGAACAAGACAACTAAAAGTTCAAGATTGCAAGGAAAGGATTTGATGAATATTGGAATATATTCGGCTATTTACTGTGTCATTGTAACTGGTGTAGCGATGCTTGGCTATATCCCAATTATGATGCCGATGTTATGCGTGTTAGTACCACTGATTGCTGGAGTTCCATTTATGTTATTTCTGACGAAGGTAAAGAAATTTGGAATGATATGGATTATGAGTATCATCATCGGAATCTTTATGATTTTAACCGGAATGGCACATTATGCGTTGATTGTGGGATTTTTTACGGGCTTAATTGCAGAACTGATTTATAAAAGCGGGAATTACGCAAGTCAGACAAAAGCTGTGCTTACCTGCGGCATATTTAGCGTGTGGGTGTGGGGAAATTTTATTCCGTTATTTTTTAACAGAGAGGCATATTGGGCGACAAGACAGAGTTTTGGAGAAGAGTATATTACGACTTTAAATAGTCTGATGCCAATGTGGTTATGCCCAGTTCTTTTGATTGCCAGTTTTGTTTTTGGAATCATAGGCGGAATATTTGGAAAAGCATTACTAAAGAAACATTTTAAAAAAGCGGGAATTGTATAATGAAGAATGAAATGATGAGTAGTGGAAAGGGAAAACGAAAAATAACTCTTGACCCAAGAACTAAACTTGCTTTACTTCTTATGGTAGCTACATTCGTGCTTGGCGGTGCAGGCGGAAATGAGCTGATATGGGCAAGAATTTTATTGGCAATAATACCAGCAATACTACTTCTTTTTAGCGGTAAGGTGAAAGCTTTTTTCGTCTTTGAGATGCTGTTTTTGGCAGGATGTCTTTTACAGTATTATCTGCTTGGAAAGCTGAGCGGTTTTTTTAATTTCCTTGTGTTAGCAACAGCGGGTATTCTTTCCCAGTTTATACCCGGGCTTATGATGGGATATTATACAGTTACAACAACAACTGTCAGTGAATTTGTGGCGGCGATGGAACGTATGCATATGCCAAAGCAAATTGTGATACCGTTATCAGTTATGTTTCGGTTCTTTCCGACGGTAGTAGAAGAGGCATCAAGCATATCAGATGCCATGAGAATGAGAGGAATATCCTTTGGTGGAAATCATCCGGGAAGGATGTTGGAATATCGATTGATCCCTCTTATGACCTGTTCTGTCAAAATTGGAGATGAACTTTCTGCGGCTGCCCTGACGAGAGGGCTTGGAGCAGATGTGAAAAGAACAAATATCTGTAAGATTGGATTTCGTTTTGTGGATTATATTATTTTGCTGGGCTGTATCATTACTTTGGCATATTTATTGATGATTAAGATTGGAGGCTTTTTATGATTGAGTTACAAAATATATGCTTCGAATATGGGTCAGAGGAACAAAATATAGCCGGAAGAGGGGCACTTCATAACATCAATTTACATATTCCAGATGGACAGATTGTTTTATTGTGTGGAGAATCAGGATGCGGAAAGACAACAATTACCAGATTACTGAATGGATTGATACCACATTTCTATGAAGGCAATCTTACTGGAACGATTTGTATTGATGGGAAAGAAATCAATGATCAGCCATTATATGAAACTGCATTACTGTCTGGAACTGTTTTCCAAAATCCAAGATCACAGTTTTTTAATGTGGATACGACAAGTGAATTAGCATTTGGCCTTGAGAACAGAGGCATGGAAGAAACACAAATTCTTAAAAAGGTAGATAAAACAGTTCAGGAACTGCAATTGGAGAAACTGATGAATCGAAGCATTTTTGACTTGTCAGGTGGTGAAAAACAGAAAATTGCTTGTGGATGCGTATCTGTCTGCTCACCGAATATTATCATTCTGGATGAACCATCTGCAAATCTTGATTTAAAATCCATGGAACAGTTGCACGTTATGATTGAAAAATGGAAAGTAGAACACAAAACAGTTGTGATAGCAGAGCACAGGCTTGCGTATATCTGGAATTTGATAGATCGCATGGTTTTTCTAAAAGAAGGTAAGATTGAATTTGATTTTAGCAAGGAGGAAATGCAAAAGCTGACTCCGAGAGATCTACACCAGATGGGACTTCGTTCAAACCAAGATGTAAAAATGGTTCATTATAATCGAAATGAGAATATAGACCGGATTGTATTCAAAAATTTTGTATTTGGGTATGAGAAAAATCATAATATTCTGAATTTGAAAATAATGGAAATAGACAAGAACTCAATAACAGCTATTGTAGGAAATAATGGAATTGGAAAGTCTACTTTTTTACGATGTATATGTGGACTTGAAAGAAAGTGTAAAGGAATCATGGAGATTGATGGAAAAGTATATAAGAGGAAAGAGCGCTTGAATGAAATATTTCTTGTTATGCAGGATGTAAACCATCAACTTTTTACAGAAAGTGTATTAGATGAAGTTTTGATTAGCATGAAGGAAGAGAATGAAGAAAAAGCACTGGATATTCTAAAATCACTGGACTTATTAGAGTACAGGGAGCGACATCCGGTGTCGCTATCCGGAGGAGAAAAGCAAAGAGTTGCGGTTGCTACTGCGATAGCATCAGAACGTTCTGTCTTACTGTTTGATGAACCGACAAGCGGACTGGATTACCGTCATATGCTTCAGGTTGCCCGCTTATTTGAGAAGCTACGCAATCATGGAAAAACAATTTTGGTTGTGACTCATGATTTGGAATTTATAGAAGCATTACATGCAAACACGATTTGTTTGGAAGAATTGCAGGCGTAAAGAAAGGAGGATTTTTTGTGCAAAATAAAGAAAGAAGTGCAGTCAGCTGGCTTATGGAATTTGCGGGTGAAAAACGAATATTTTATATAGTGAGTGTGGTTGCAGCAATTATCGGTGTCATATGTAGTGTGACTCCGTTTTTATTTGTAAGCGATATTGTTATACGATTGATTGAAAGGGAAACGCGGTGGAGTGGATATTTAATGGATGGTGTTGCAATCGCAGTTTTATGGATGCTTCGTTATCTGTTTCATGGCATTTCAACATGCTGTTCTCATAAGGCGACCTTTCAGGTACTGGCAAATATTCGCAAACGTTTGTGTGATAAATTAGCAAAAGTACCACTGGGAAAGGTTAAGGATACACCGTCGGGTGCACTAAAAAATATAATTGTGGAACGTGTAGATAGTATTGAAACAACACTGGCTCATGTCGTTCCGGAATTCACATCCAATCTGTTGGCACCTGTTGTTGTATTTATGTATCTATGCATTCTTGACTGGCGAATGGCGTTAGCGTCATTAATAACACTTGTATTTGGTATTGTTGCATATATGTTTATGATGGTAGGATACCAGGAAAGCTTTCAGAATACGATTAACAAGACTAAAATATTAAATGATACTGCTGTTGAATATATTAATGGTATCGAAGTAATCAAGGCATTTGGAAAAGCACAGTCTTCTTATGAGAAATTTGAGGTTGCAGCAAAAGAAGGTGCAGATTGCTATGTAGAATGGATGCGCCGTTGCAATGTGCCTTTTTGTATTGCTATGGTTGTAATGCCGTGTACAGCTCTTGCTACAGTTCCAATAGGCGGTTTTTTGTTTATGAAAGGGAGTCTGAGCCTTAGTACGCTGGTTATGTGTTTGATTCTTTCGATGGGCTTGTTACGCCACTGATTACAGTTATGAGTTATAGTGATGATATTGGCAAAATGGGTTCGATTCTTGGAGAAGTGACAGGGGTGTTATCATGGGAAGAGCAGTTGAGACCTATAAATGATAATAAACAGATAAAGGATTATTCAATTTGTTTAGAAAATGTAAGATTCTCTTATAGGGAAAAGGAAGTACTTCATGGCGTAAATCTTAAAATAGAAAGTGGAACAGTAAATGCATTGGTTGGACCAAGCGGGAGTGGAAAATCAACTATAGCAAAGCTTATTGCATCATTATGGGATGTAGATAGTGGCAGTATCAAAATCGGTGGGGTTGATATAAGTGAGTTATCCTTAAAAAACTATAATCGTAAGATAGCCTATGTTTCTCAGGATAATTACCTGTTTGATAATACGATTCGTGAAAATATTAGAATGGGAGATTTGAATGCAACTGATAAACAAGTAGAACAGGCTGCAAAAGACTGTGGCTGTCATGAGTTTATTATGGCACTTCCGGATGGCTATGATACAATAGTCGGCAGCGCAGGCGGGCATCTTTCCGGAGGTGAGAGACAAAGAATCTCTATCGCCAGAGCAATGCTAAAGAACGCTCCGATTATTATCCTGGACGAAGCAACAGCATATACAGATCCAGAAAATGAGGCACTCATACAACATTCTGTTGCCAAACTTATAAAGGGAAAGACGTTAATTGTTATAGCACACAGACTTTCTACGATTGTGGATGCAGACCAAATCTTTGTTATAGAAAACGGAACAGTGGCAGAAACAGGAACACATAATGAGTTGTTAGCTAACGGTGAAATCTATTCTAATATGTGGAGAGCACATATGAGTGTGAAAGATTCAGAACAGGAGGTGGAGCCTCGTGCTTAGGATATTAAAAAGGTTCTTTGATTTCTGTGGTGCAGAAAATAAAAAGAAATTTTATAAGGCATTGTTTTTGGGTGTGGTATTTGCATTATTGGAGGCAGTAAAAATTCCGGCGATTCTTTTGTTGATTGATGGAGCAATTAAACAAAATGTTACCGAAAGTCTGATTGTTCTATGCTTAGGAATGCTTGTAGCAAGCCTTGCTGCAGCGTCAGTAGTAAAATATCAGATTACTATGTTACAGTGTGAAGCAGGCTATTATACCGCATGCGGAAAACGCATTGAGATTGCAGAACATATGCGATATCTGCCGATGGGATATTTCAATCAGAATAGTCTTGGACAGATTACCAATATTACAACGAATACAATGGAACAGCTGGCTGATGTGGCTACCAGAGTGGTTATGATGACAACGGGCGGTGTCCTTACAAGCTCTGTAATTACAGTAATGATGTTAATCTTTGATATAAGAATTGGCTTTATTGCTATGGTCGGCATGGTTTTGTTTTTTACTGTAAATAGTTTCCTGCAGAGAAAAAGTAAAGCACTTGCACCGGTAAAAGCAGCATCGGATGAATTCGTTGTAGAGAAGGTATTGGAATATGTTCAGGGAATTTCAGAAGTTCGAAGCTATAATCTGACAGGTTGTGCATCTAAAGAGCTAAATGAAGCAATTGATAAGAACAGGGACATTAATACAACAATGGAACTTAAGACGGTTCCCTGGATGCAATTGCAGTCCATTATATTGAAGCTTATGGGTGTGGCTATAATTTTGACCTCATGTGGATTTTACCTTGCGGGCAGTATGACATTACAGAATTGTATTGGCATGATTATCTGTTCTTTTTTGGTATTTGAAAGTCTTGGTTCAGCAGGCAATTACTCGACACTTCTCAGGGTTGTGGATATAAGTGTTTCAAAAGTGGAAAATGTCATGAAAATAAAAGAAATGGACATTGATGGGAAAGATATTATTCCGAAAAACTTTGATATTGATGTTGAAAATGTAGACTTCTATTATGACGAGAATCACGCAGAAGACGCAAAGATTATTAATCATTTATCAGTACACATTCCGGAAAGAACAACCACGGCCATTGTTGGACCTTCCGGTGGCGGGAAGACAACGTTGTGTCATCTGATTTCAAGATTTTGGGACGTAAGCAATGGAAATATCAGTCTTGGTGGGGAAAATGTAAGGAACTACAGTGTGGATAGCTTGATGAAAAACTTTAGCTTCGTATTTCAGAATGTCTATCTGTTCGAGGACACCATTGCAAATAATATTCGTTTTGGGCAGCCTGAAGCGTCAATGGAACTCGTTATGGATGCTGCTAAGAAGGCATGCTGCATGATTTTATTATGGAGCTGCCAAATGGTTATGATACCGTAATCGGGGAGGGAGGAACCAGTCTTTCTGGTGGTGAAAAACAGCGTATATCTATTGCACGAGCTATTATGAAGGACGCACCTGTGATTATTTTGGATGAAGCAACAGCCAATGTAGACCCGGAAAATGAGAAGGAACTAATGTCTGCTATAGAAGCTCTTACAAAAGAAAAGACGATTCTTATGATTGCGCATAGACTTAAAACGGTAGAACATGCAGATCAGATTCTGGTATTAGATAAGGGGCAGATTGTTCAGCAGGGAAGACATAGTGAACTCTTGAAACAGACTGGGATTTATCGTAAATTTATTCTTGAGAGAGAAGAGGCAGTAGGCTGGAAAATATAGAGAAAAGTTCTTAATTCGTACAAATGTATTAAAGAAAATCAAAACAATAATGTAACCATTGAAATTACATCTGATTTTTGATATGATTACTACCAAAGAGAGGTGTTTACAATGCAGATTTCCAGCAGATTTACAATGGCAATTCATATGTTTGCCTGTATAGATACATTTTCAGACCAAAAGATGACAAGTGATTTTATGGCTGCAAGTATTGGAACCAATCCGGTTATTATCCGTAAAATATTGCAACAACTAAAAGCTGCCGGTCTTATTGAAGTTGCAAGAGGAACTGGCGGAGTGACAATTACCAGACCACTGGAACAGATCACATTTCTTGATGTGTATAAGGCAGTAGAATGTGCACCGGATGAACAATTGTTTCATTTTCATGAGAACCCAAATCAGAAATGTCCGGTAGGAAAGAATATTCATCATGTTCTTGATAAGAGACTCTTAGAGGTGCAAAGGGCAATGGAGGAGAAGCTTTCAGAAATGACGCTTGCGGATGTGAAAAAAGAGATTGCAGCATATACATAAAAAAGTTACAAAAGTTTTGATGTAACTATTGACATTACAACAAGTCAGTGCTATAGTACAACTACAAGATGTAACAAACAAAGTTACAACAAATTAAGGAGGTACTATAAAATGCAGAAAGTAGTAGAATTTTTACAGAAAAACCCGGTTCAGTATTTAGCAACAGTAGGAAGAGATGGAAAAGCAAAATGCCGTCCATTCATGTTCTGTTTTGAGCAGGACGGAAAGCTTTGGTTCTGTACCAACAACACAAAGGAAGTCTACAAAGATATGCAGGAAAATCCTGAGGTAGAGGTTTCCGTATCTTCTCCGGAATATGCTTGGATTCGTCTTCATGGAAAAGCAGTATTTGAGAACAACATGAGCGTAAAGGAAGGCTGCATGAATAACCCTATCGTTAAGGGGCAGTATCAGACCGCAGATAATCCTATTTTTGAGGTGTTCTATCTTGAAAACCCTCATGGTGTGATTGCTGATTTTTCTGGAAATCCACCTTATGAATTCTAGTACAACTGTTTTAAATTCAGGCATATCTCGCAAAAGGAGAGAATTTGAAATGACAAAAATGGACTATCTCAAACTTCTGGTGGACGAAATCCACTCAACCACAGTTGCAACAATAGGTTCAGACGGACACCCTCAGACAAGAATCATAGATATGATGTACTATGATGAAGAAGGTGTGTATTTTCTTACAGCAAAGGGCAAAGCATTTTATGACCAGTTAATGGAACAGCAGTATGTGGCAATATCTGCGACAAAAGAAAAAATAGCAGTGTCTCTTCGTGGAAGAATAAAGAACATCGGGAAAAAGAATCTTGATATTATGTTTGAGAGAAATCCTTATATGAAGAAAATTTACCCCGGAGATACAAAAGACGCAATCGAAGTGTTTCAGCTGTATGAGGCACAGGGCGAGTATTTTGATATCAGCAATCCGTCAAACATTGTGAGGAATACAATAACAATAGGAAAAGCAGAAGCTGTCCAGACTGGTTATTTTGTTGGGAAAGACTGTATCGGATGTAAGTTGTGTTATTCTGTATGTCCGCAAAAGTGTATTGATATATCTTCAGTTCCGGTTACAATCAATCAGAATCATTGCCTGCATTGCGGAAGATGTGCAGAGATTTGCCCGAAACAGTGTATTGAGAAAAGAGGTTAATTATGATCTTTAAGAAAATCAGAAAAGGACATGTTGACTGGCGAAATTTTTTATGTGGTACTCCTGCAAATGATTATATATTTCAAAAGGATACATATGAATATAGGATTGACAGGGCGGTAGAATATATAAGAAATGCCGATTGCATACTGATTGGAGCGGGAGCTGGTGCATCAACAGCTGCCGGAATAAGTATGGGTGGTAAAAGATTTACAGATAATTTTGCGGAATTTATAGAAAAATATGGCAGTCGCTACATGACAGATATGTATGCTGCAGGTTTTTATCCTTCCCAACGGAAGAGGCAAAGTGGGGTTATTGGTCTAAAGCAGCTTTGCTTAACCGGTTTGATCTGCCTGCATTACCACTTTATAAAGAACTTTATGATATTGTAAAAAGAAAAGAATATTTTGTACTGACTACTAATGTGGACCATCAGTTTACAAAGCGGGATTTGATGAAAACAGAATATTTGCAACGCAGGGAGATTATGGAAAAATACAGTGTCAGAAAGCCTGTCATCCAAAGACCTACGATGCACAAGAAGTGTTTAGAAAGATGGATGAAGCAAGGAAAGAATGCCTGATTCCATCAGAACTTGTGCCAAAATGCCTGTATGTGGAGGCAGAATGGAGATGAATCTCCGTTGTGATAACTATTTTGTGGAAGATGAAGCATGGCATGAGGCAGCTGACAGGTATGCGGATTTTCTGGAACAAAAT
>ENA-OQAZ01000358-OQAZ01000358.1-human-gut-metagenome-genome-assembly--contig:-NODE-358-length-26084-cov-3.583465_pt1 | contig 26084 bp, 29 predicted proteins | sample MGYA00242737_ERZ504531 | MGnify/ENA primary metagenome ERZ504531 (study PRJEB26092, sample SAMD00036244) | human gut metagenome | host: Homo sapiens | study: EMG produced TPA metagenomics assembly of... | reverse complement strand
CTTCAGTCCATTCCAAAGCTCCTCTTCATCTTCACTTGCTCTTCCATCGTAAGAACTTCCGGAAATCTTGCAAGTGCAGATACGCTGATGTCATTTTCCAGCCCGAATTCTTCTTCCATCTGCTTAAAATACTTCATATATCTGCCGCGATCAATGGATTATATTTCACAGAGCTCTGCGCCTGTGACAGATCTTCATATGTAATAAAGATATCAACTTTCCCGCGGTTCGCATAGGACTTCAGAAGTGTCCGGATGGATGTTTCAAAAAAATTAAGTTTCTTCGGCATTCTGATATTCACATCAAGATAACGATGGTTTACACTCTTTAACTCAACGGTAAACTTCTTGGAATCCTGCTGAATCTCACATCTGCCAAAGCCTGTCATACTTTTGATCATTGTCTTCATCCTCTGTTTACTATAATCTAATCTATTATACATCAAATGTTTGTAAATGGTCAACAAGTCTTTTATAAAGATTCGTTTTATGTTACAATAAAAAAACATGAAAATAAACCTTTTGTTCAGGAGGAAACAACTATGGCTTTTGATGGAATCGTTGTAGCGAGTCTCGCCAGCGAATTAAAACATAAATTATTAAACGGAAGAATTTCAAAGATTGCACAACCGGAAGCGGATGAGCTTCTTCTGACAGTCAAATCAACGGAAGGTCAGTATCGTCTGTCGATTTCGGCGGATGCTTCTCTTCCGCTGGTCTATCTGACCTCAAAGAATAAGCCAAGTCCGATGACTGCCCCAAACTTCTGTATGCTTCTTCGTAAACATATCAGCGGCGGCCGCATTGTTGATATCTGGCAGCCGGGACTTGAGCGTATTATTCATTTTACAATTGAACATCTCGATGAACTTGGTGACCTCTGCCGGAAAGATCTGATCGTCGAGATCATGGGAAAGCACAGCAATATCATTTTCTGTAACGATCAGGGTAAGATCATCGACAGTATCAAACATGTATCTGCACAGATGAGTTCTGTCCGCGAAGTACTGCCTGGAAGAGATTATTTCATTCCGGACACCATGCAGAAAGTAGATCCGCTCACGGTAACTTCTGAAGAATTCGCAGCGCATCTGACAGGTAAACCAATGCCACTTGCCAAAGCAATTTATACAAGTTTTACCGGAATCAGTCCTGTAACTGCGGAGGAGATCTGCTCCCTTGCAGGGATGGATTCTTCTGTCCCGGCCCAGGAGTATTCTGCTGATATTTTACTTCATCTATATACACAGTTTGAGATTTATTTATCCGCGATCAAAGAAGATACCTTTTCACCTGGTATTTATTTCGATGGAAAAGAGCCAAAAGAATTCTCTGCTCTTCCACTGAGTCATTTTGTCAACTATGCAAGGGTAGAATATGATTCTGTTTCCGAAGTGCTTGAGACTTATTATTCGACACGCAGTCTCATCACCCGCATCCGACAGAAATCGGTCGATCTGCGTCACGTAGTTCAGACTGCATTAGAACGAAACCGAAAAAAATATGACTTACAGCTGCGTCAGTTGAAAGACACAGAAAATCGTGATAAATTTAAAGTGTACGGCGAATTAATCAACACTTATGGATACAATCTGGAGGAAGGTGCAAAGACTCTTGAATGCCTGAACTATTACACCAATGAAATGGTATCCATTCCGATGGATCCATTAAAGACACCGCAGGAAAATTCCCAGCGTTATTTTGCAAAATATAACAAGCAAAAACGTACTTTTGAAGCACTTTCTGTTCTTTGCAAAGAGACACTGGACGAGATCACTTACCTGGAATCCATTCAGACAGCACTTGATATTGCACTGACAGAAGATGATCTTGCTGAAATCAAAGAAGAGCTCACAAACTCCGGCTATATCCGCAGAAAATATACAAAGAAAAAAGTCAAGATTAAAACAAACCACTCCATTACATTTCCAGTGACGGTTATCATATGTATGTCGGAAAGAATAATCTTCAGAATGAAGAACTGACGTTCCACTTTGCAGTCGGAAATGACTGGTGGTTCCATGCAAAGCAAGCTCCGGGATCCCATGTCATTGTCAAAACACATGGGGATGAACTTCCGGACCGTACATTCGAAGAAGCAGCCCGACTTGCAGCTTATTATTCCAGCATGCGTGGTTCCGATAAAGTTGAGATTGACTACGTGGAGAAAAAACAGGTCAAAAAACCAAATGGTGGGAAACCTGGATTTGTCGTCTATTATACAAATTACTCCATGGTGATTGACAGCGATATCAGCAACATAGAAGAACTTTGAGTAATATGAAACCTGTATAATATGAAATAAGTGGTAATAACATAAAAGAAGGAAGACTTCAGCGGCATGTGCCCGGTCTGAAGCTTCCTTCTTTTTATATAGCATCAACCATGGGATTTCTGGCAACGTTTCTTTTATTTCGCAGAATTCTTTATTTCATCCGGAACATGGATTTCATCCACCTTGTTATAGTCCGTAAACTGAAGCACGATCGAGTAAAGATTTACTTTCGTAGTCTCCCCGTAAGACTTATATAAGTCTCCCATTACATCACTCATGTCTACAACAATCTTCGCCGGAAGCAGTTCTTCTTTGTAAATGTCAAAAATAACAGGGACTTTCAAATTACGGATCGCATCCTCCTCCGGGAGATTCACTAGATGATATGCTTCTACCATCTCTTTGCCAAGAAGACCCATAAGCTCCGTTCCTGTTACATCGCCATACAACTGATAACATGCCTTGCCATTTACTGTTGTCTCCTGCTCGGACAGGTGGAAAGACTCAAGCGCTTTCCCCTCCTGCGCGAAAATATTTCCGTCAATACCAAGGTGATTCTCGTTGCTTCCTTCTACACTCTCTTTCTTCCAGGATCCATTCGTGCCACTATATGTCACTTGTTTTCCGTCTTCCTTCACCTGATAAAGTTCCAGATCTGCAGATACCTCAGAATCTTTGATTGTCACTCTGGCCGTTCCTTTCGCATGACCGGCCGGAGGCTCTGTCGTGTTCTCCAGATCCATCTCCATGTTTACTTCCATCAGATCTAAAATATCAGACATCTGAATTGCCAGCTCCACATGGTTTGCTGAAGAAGTTACTTTCTGCATATTTTCCGAAGACTGACGAAAAATCTTCTTTGCATTCATCTTCTCGGCACATCCGGAACAAAACAGCATAACTATAACGGATGCTATCAGTAACTGTATAGATAACAGCTTCTTGTAATATCCACTCTTGTTTCTCTCTTCTGTTATTTTATTTTTCAAGCTCTGTTTGACTCTAAAAGCTTTCCACACAATGCATTACTCCCGTCCTGCCAGATAATCAATAAACTGCTGTGCTGTTCTTCCAGACAAACCGCCATGAGACAGTTCCCATGCATTCGCCTCAAGAAGCAGCTGCTCTTCCGGCATATTGATTCCATTCTTTTTCGCAAGCACACGTACGATCTCCTGGAATGCCTTCTTATCCGGTGAACCGAAATAAATCGTAACGCCAAATCTTGCAACCAATGACAGCTTCTCCTGTACTGTATCATTTGTATGCATATCTTCATCTCTGTCCTGCTTATCGCGGAATGTCTCACGGATCAGATGACGGCGGTTTGATGTCGCATAGATCAACACATTCTTCGGTTTCTTCTCCAGACCACCTTCGATCACTGCCTTCAGATATTTGTATTCAATTTCAAATTCTTCAAAAGAAAGATCATCCATATAAATAATGAATTTATAATTTCTATTCTTAATCTGAGCGATTACATCATTCAGATCCTGGAACTGGTGTTTATACACCTCGATCATGCGAAGTCCCTGGTCATAATACTGATTTAAAATAGCCTTGATCGAGGAAGATTTTCCTGTTCCGGCATCTCCGAACATCAGACAGTTATTTGCTTTCTTTCCTTCTACAAATGCTTTCGTGTTGTCAACCAGCTTTTTCTTTGCATCTTCATAACCTACAAGATCATCTAGATGTACATGCGCAATGTTTGTGATCGGAATGATCTCCACATCAGAATTCTCCGGATGTTCCACACGAAATGCCTTGTGAAGTCCGAGTTTACCAACTCCAAATTCCTTATAAAACTGCGTCAGTGTACGCTTGAAATGCTCCACGTTCTGCGTCGCGGCAAGGGCACGGCTGAGATCACAGATTCTGTCCCTGACACGACGGTTGAACACTTTACCACCACTGTTACCACTCTTATAATCCATGATGATCTTCAGGCAGTCAGCGTCCAAACTCTTTTCCAGTTCCTCAAAATCATAGTCAAACATTTCCTTAAAAATAGCAAAATCATGAAGTGCGATCTCATTCAGACTACCTTCAATCTCTCCTACGATCTCACAGGAAGTGCTGTATGCATTCTCATCACTTGCAAGAAGAAATGTCAGATAAGTATGCCACAGATTCCCTTCAAAACCGTGGCTTACTGATAATTCCAAAAGTTCATTGATACAATCAAAAAGAAGTCCTCTTAAATCTTCTTTGTTATAAAATTCACTTTCATAATTATCGATCAGAAATGTGATATCTTTTAAAATCTCTCCATATTCCATGTTTTTATACAGCATCAGTTCGTTTGTACGCATTCTAAATAACCTCTTTTCTAGTAAATCCCTCCGGAGCTTTCGCTCCACCTGCTCTGTATTCTGTTTTTCTATCTATTCTAGTATCTAGTAATTTCCAAGAATTCTCAAATTCGTTGCTTCTTCTCTCAGTCCACGCAATGCATTCTTCACTGCTGCATCCTCCAGACTTCCATCAAAATCTACAAAGAAACGATATTCCCACTGTTTTCCTTTCACAGGTCTTGATTCAATCTTTGTCATATTTATATTATTGTATACAAAATGTGACAGAAGATCATAAAGAGACCCACTCTGAGCCCCACTCTGATGCGGAAGTTCGAATTCAATACTGATCTTTGACGCATGCTTCAGATAAACCTTCTGATTCGTCACCACGATAAAGCGTGTACAGTTATCCGGCTCGTCATTTATATTATCTGCAAGAACTTCCAACCCATGAATCTTCGCCGCATAGGCACTACATACAGCTGCCTGTGCCTTATCGCCATCTTTTACTACTTTCTGCGCAGCGATTGCCGTATTGACTACACTGATCTGCTGCCAGTCTGCATGGTCATTCAAAAACCCAGTCGTCTGCATAAGAGCTTCTGCTTTCGAATAAACACGTTTGATATCTGTAAGTGATGTTCCCGGAAGTCCTGACAAAGTATGCACTACCGGAAGGATCGTCTCAGCAACAATATAATTCTCAAATTCATCCAGAAGATCATACATCTCGTTCACCGGACCTGCAGATGAATTTTCAATCGGAAGAACCGCATAATCCGCAGCACCTTCTTCAATCGCAGTCATTGCATCACGGAATGTTCTTACATGAAAGCAATTCACATCTTCTCCAAAGAACTGATGCATTGCTGCTTCTCCGTAAGCACCTTCTGTTCCCTGGAACACAACTTTGGCAGTATCCTTCTCAAGAGAATCAATCTGAATAAAAGGAAGCCTTCCAAGTGCTCCTGCTTCTACGAGCTTCTGATACTGCAGTTTTCTGCTCATAGACATCAGCTGCGTATATAATTCACCAACTCCGTTCTTATCAAAATCATTTTCAACCTTTGATGCCACATCTGCAAGTTTCTCCTGCTCCCGCTGCCGGTCATACACTTTACGTCCGGCTTTCACCTTATAATCTCCAACCTCACGGCAGACATTCATTCTCTTCTGATAAAGTTCCACCATCTGGTTATCTATCTTGTCGAGCTCTACTCTCAGTTCTTCAAGTGTTGCCATCCTAACTTCTCCTTACTAAAAAACTCCATCCATACTGCATCTCTTTTTACTAATCTGTAACACAATTAACATAGTAAAAACACTGCATGAACAGTACCAAGTATAATACATTTTTTTTCTCAAAATCTATCCTTTGAAAAAAGTTTATTTTCCTGTTGAAAATCTTCTCGTTTTAGTATATCATAGTATGGAATACGAGAACAATCGGTTTTTATCTGATTCAAGCGTCTCGAATAAAACATTGGGAGGTATACAAATGAACGTTTCTGATTGTATCAAGATGCGCAGAAGCATAAGAAAATATAAACCTGATCATATTGATCATTCTATTATTGATTCTATTATTTCTATTGCTTCCTATTCTCCATCTTGGAAAAACACACAAATCACTCGTTATATTGCAATTGAAGACCCCTCTATTCTTAAAAAGATCGCTGATGATTATACCCCTGTTTACAATTCTAATATTATTCGTCAAATTCCTATGCTGGTTGCTGTTACTTTTATCAAAAACAGATCCGGTTTTGAACGTGACGGATCCTACAGCACAAAAAAGGGAGACAGATGGCAGATGTTTGACGTTGGTGTTGCCTGCCAGTCTTTCTGTCTTGCTGCAAAAGAACAGGGACTTGGTACTGTGATCATGGGCATCTTTGATGAAGAAAAAATTACAGAACTTTTAGAGATTCCGCCAGAGAGGGAACTGGCAGCTCTGATTGCAGTCGGCTGGCCGGATGATGATCCGCAAGCACCTAAGAGAAAAGCCGTTACTGATCTACTAGAATATAAATAATGTGATTCAATCACACAAGGAGGTTACTTATGAGACATTTAATGAGCCCACTGGACTTCTCAGTGGAAGAACTGGACGAACTGTTGAAACTTGCGCAGGATATTGAGGCACATCCTGACAAATACGCACATGCCTGCGACGGAAAGAAACTTGCGACTTTATTCTATGAGCCAAGTACTCGTACACGTTTAAGCCATGAAGCCGCAATGCTGAACCTTGGAGGAAGTATTATGGGATTCTCTTCCGCAAACTCCAGTTCTGCTGCAAAAGGAGAAAGTGTATCTGATACAATCCGTACAATCTCCTGCTACGCAGATATCTGTGCAATGAGACACCCAAAAGAAGGTGCTCCGATGGTTGCATGCCAGCATTCCACAATTCCGGTGATCAACGCAGGAGACGGTGGACACCAGCACCCGACACAGACACTGACAGACCTTCTCACAATCCTTAACGTAAAAGGAAGACTTGACAACATGACAATCGGTCTGTGCGGAGACTTAAAATTCGGTCGTACTGTTCACTCACTGATCACTGCACTCGTAAGATACACAGGCATCCGTTTTGTACTGATCTCTCCAGAAGAATTAAGACTTCCGGAATACATCCGTCATGATGTACTTGACAAGATGAACATTCCTTACGAAGAAGTTGTACGTCTGGAAGAAGCAATGCCAAAACTTGATATTCTGTACATGACACGTGTTCAGAAAGAACGTTTCTTCAATGAAGAAGACTACGTGCGTATGAAAGACTTCTACATTCTCGACAAACAGAAAATGAAACTCGCTCCGGAAGACATGTATGTTCTTCATCCGCTTCCGCGTGTAAATGAAATCTCTGTTGACGTTGATGATGACCACGTGCTGCTTATTTCCGTCAGGTTCAGTACGGAGTATATGTGCGTATGGCTCTGATCCTTACACTTTTGGATATTCACGTTGACTAATATAATCATATTTCATAGTACGAAAGGGGTAACAAAATGTTAGAAAATACATTAACTGTAGGACGCATCTCTGAAGGATTCGTTCTTGACCACATTGAAGCCGGCAAAAGCATGGAGATCTATAAATACCTTCACCTGGATAAATTAGACTGCTGCGTTGCCATCATCAAAAATGCAAAAAGTAATAAAATGGGCAAAAAAGATATCATGAAGATTGAATGCCCGATCGATTTCATGGATCTTGATATCCTCGGATTCATCGATCACAACATTACTGTAAATATTATTGAAAACGGAGAGATCATCTCCAAGAAACCTCTGACTCTTCCTAAAAAGATCAAAAATGTGATCCGCTGCAAGAACCCAAGATGTATCACATCAATCGAGCAGGGACTTGATCATGTATTTGTACTGACTGATGAAGAGAATCAAGTATACAGATGTCAGTACTGCGAGGAGAAATATAGCCGCAGATAATCCATCGTTTTTCTATCTATATTAGATGTGGGATTGACTCCCACATCTGATATAAGAGAGAACAGTTACCGTGTGTGGTATCTGTCCTGGCTCTTATAAATTTAACACTCTTCTGCAATTTTGTAAATCAGCTTCTCTGTATCTTCCCATCCCAGACATGGATCTGTAATAGATTTTCCGTAAGTCATATGATCGCAGATCTTCTGATTTCCTTCTTCGATATAACTTTCGATCATAACTCCCTTGACCATCTTCTTCACATCATCATTGTATCTTCTGCTGTGAAGAATTTCGCTGACAATACGAATTTGTTCTTTGAACTGCTTATTGGAGTTGGAATGGTTCGCATCAATGATCGCTGCCGGGTTTTTCAGGTCTTTCTTCGCATAAACATCTACCAAACGGACAAGATCCTCATAATGGTAGTTCGGAATACAGGTTCCATATTTGTCAACACCACCACGAAGAATTACATGTGCAAGATCATTTCCTTCTGTTGTAACATCCATTCCTCTGTAAATGAAGTTATGAGAGTTCTGAGCAGCAATTACGGAGTTCATCATAACTGAAAAGTCTCCACTGGTCGGGTTCTTCATACCAACCGGAATGTCCATTCCACTGGCTGTCAGACGGTGCTGTTGGTTCTCTACCGAACGGGCGCCGATTGCCTCATAAGAAAGGATATCGTCAAGATAGCTTCTGTTCTCCGGATAAAGCATCTCGTCTGCGGATGTCAGTCCTGTCTCTTTGATCGCGCGGATATGCATTCTGCGGATTGCAATGATACCCTCAAGAAGGTTTGGAGCCTGATCTGGATCCGGCTGATGGAGCATTCCCTTATATCCTTCTCCTGTTGTACGTGGTTTGTTTGTATAAATACGAGGAATGATCATCAGACGGCCTGATACCTTCTCGTTCACTTTTGCAAGACGATTCACATAGTCGCACACAGAATCTTCATTGTCTGCGGAACATGGTCCCACGATAACAACAAATTTATCGGATTTTCCTTCAAAAATCTCCCGAATCTCCGCATCACGTTTCTTCTTAATCTCTGCCAGTTCTTTCGGAAGCGGGTATTCCGCCTTCAGGTTTGCAGGTAATGGTAATTCTGCATTAATTTTCATTCCCATGTCTTAATTCCTCCGTTGTCTGTCTCTTGCAAAAGAATCTATCTCAAATGACTTCTTCCGCATTATTAATAACTAAAATACAAAAGGAGTTTCTAAACAGAAACTCCCTCCATTGATTGAGCAAAACGATAAGCCGGGTTATGTCGTTGAACAATCATCTATCTAGGCGCCGCGTTACCGCTGCGCTCAAGCGACCCACCTTAAGCGTGACGGGCAGCCACATTGCTTATATTCGGTCTTGCTTCGGATGGGGTTTACATGTGCCCTTCCTGTTACCAGCAAGGCGGTAGTCTCTTACACTGCCTTTCCACCCTTACCTGCATAAAATGCACAGGCGGTTTATTTCTGTTGCACTGGCCTGGGAGTCACCTCCACCGGACGTTATCCGGCATCCTGCCCTATGAAGCCCGGACTTTCCTCACCTGCGGCCTTTCGGCACTTGCAGCCGCGATTGTCTGTCTTACTCAACACAGTTTTCAATTATACTAAGAAATCTCTCTGTTGTCCACTGTTTTCAAGATTTTCTTCTTGATTTTTATTAATCAAGTTACTGTTCACTCATCATTTTCGAATTCTTACAGCCCTTCATCTACGATAAGATTTGTTCCATCTGCTGCAGTTGTCGCAAGCTCATCGCATCTTTCATTCTGCGGATGTCCATCATGCCCCTTTACCCAGTGAAATGTTACGCTATGTTTCTGCTTTGCTTCTAACAGACGTTTCCAAAGGTCTACATTCTTCACCGGTTCATTCTTCCCGCGTTTCCATCCCTTCTTGATCCAGCCGTCTACCCAGTGCTGGTTAAACGCATTTACAACATATTGTGAATCCGAATAGACTTCTACTTCACAGGAACGGTTTAAAGCCTCCAGACCTGCAATTACAGCCATTAGCTCCATTCTGTTATTCGTTGTCTTCTCATATCCCTGGGACAATTCTTTCTTATGAAGCTGCCCTTTCGTGTCGACATACTCAAGCACTGTTCCATATCCGCCCGGTCCGTCCGGTTTCCGCGCGCTGCACCATCTGTATATATTTTTACCAGCATTTTCAATCTCTCCTGTTATTCCATTCTTCTGTTTTTATCTTAATGAAAAAGTGTCTATCACCTGTACCACTTCCGGAAGTATATATTCCAGATCTTCCTTTGCCATCTTGGCACTCTCCGGCAGATTGATCATCAATGTCTTCTTTCTGATCCCAGCCTCTGAACGATCCAGAATCACTTTCTTTGTATGACGAAGATTATAAGCTGAGTGCTTCCGGAATACCTGGAAGCAGACGGTCTGCTGTCTCCCTCACAGCATCCGGCGCACAATGCTTCTCCAGGAAACCAACCGCTCCGGTTGTCAGAACCAGTTCAACCATTCCCGCATCTGCCAGCTTACAGAGCACTGTTTTCAACATTTCTTTATCCTCTGGAAATGCTTTTGCTGCCCGGACTTCAATTCCAACCTGCTCCAGCATTCTTTTGAGTGATGCTGCCGCTGCCACATCTGCTTTCGCTTTATATGCCCCTGTATCTAATGATAAAATAACCGCTCTCATCTTCTGTCTGCCCCTTTCTTAATCCTGCTATTATCTCCACTCGTACTTTCTCATTATACAGAACAATAAACTTTTGTGCAACCGCAAGAAATTTCGATAAAAGCAAAAAGATGTCCTGACAGATCTTTCTTTCGGAGGGCTAATCCTTATTTTCGATCTGTTAAAACATCTTTTCTTAACTAGAAATCAAATGAGTATATGTATGACTTTCTCTTACAGGTTTGCTTTGAAGAACTCTTCCATCTTAGCTGCTGCAGCTTCTTCGTTCTCACCTTCAACTGTTACTTCAACTTCCATACCTTTTTTGATACCCATTGCCATGATAGCCATCAGTCTTGTAGCATCAGCTGTTTTTCCGTTTCCAGCGATTGTAACCTTAACTCCCTCAAGAGCTTTTGCTTCTTTTGCAAGCATTCCTGCCGGTCTTGCGTGGATTCCTTCGTTGTCCTGTACTACATAAGTAAATTTTGCCATGATACATTCTCTCCTATCTTTAATTCATTTTATTTATCACCTATTTGTCCAGACAGGTCTGGAAATGCCTGCTCCAGTACAGCCTTCGCATCCATTGCTCCGAAATGCTCCGGATCAATCCTGTCTATGCGGATGCCTTTGGACTCATACTGTTCTTTCAGGCTTTCGAACCGATGTCCCAGCTGCGGACCAAGCAGCAGAACATCTGTCTGACCTGTGTAACCCTGAAATGCACGTTCTGACATCGCTGTGACTGCAATCTCAAGATTCTCATTCTGAATCAGCCGTTTCATCTTATTCACTAAGAGGCTCGTTGAAATACCTGCCATACAGATCAATGTTAGATGTCTCATCGTCATTTCCTTTCCTGTCCCTCGACTGACCTTAATTTAACATATATTTTTAAAAAGCTCCACTCAAAAAAATGACCACAATCAATGTGGTCACTTTTGAATCACTGAACATATAATCACATTCATCAAGGAGATTAAATACATTTTATTCTTCTGATCTGCGCAATAACTGGATCAACCTGTCATAATCCGGATGACGAATCAGATTCTGCACATCTGCCGGACGAAGGATCAGATCTGTCGTTGCCTCATAGAACTGCTGCAGATTCTCATCCTCTTCCCTTCCGATCGCCGTCAAAAATACGACCTGCACCTTCTGCCGGAACCAGAATATCGGTTCTCTCAGAACTGCCACTGCAACAAAAGCACGCTCCTGGAAGGCACGCTCCGGGTGTGGAAGTGCCACCAGATTACCATAATCTGTTGGTGTAAGTTCCTCTCTCTTCAAAACAGATGCAGTGAATGTCTCCGGAAGTCCCTTCTCCTGCTCAACCTTCCGGCACAGGTTCTTTAGAACCTCTTCTTTCGTCTTTCCTTCCACATCCGTAAAAAATAATTCCTTCTTAAAATATTTCTGCAGAAAATCCTTACTCTCTCTTACAAAAAGCTTTCTCACCCTGTCAATGTCATTGTCCTGCAGAAATGAACCAATCTCTAAGATTGGTACCGGTACATAGGAAGAAATGTATACCGTTGTAAACACATAATCCACTTTTTCAAACGGAAAGTTCTCCAGTTCATAAAGATTACATACATAAATCTTTTCAATATACTCTTTAAATTCTCTGCTATACTTATATCTGAGAATTTCTGAACTCGTCTTCCCAGATGCACATACGATCAGAATCGAAAACTTCTTCTGTTCATTCTCCTGCTGCTCCAAAGCCAGTTCAAGAACCTCTGCGAGTCCGGCAATCTCATCTTCTGAAATCGACTGCTGAAAATATTCCCCCAGTGTAATTGCCGCCTGGGACGCCATCGTATAAGAAAGCACATAATTCTTACGGATCTCTTCCAGCATCGGGTTTCGCAGGATCATATGATATTTCATACGAAGGACAAACGGAACCATATGTCGGTTCAGCTCCATACGCAGATGAAAATCATTCCTGAAATCAACATGGAATTCCCTGTAGATCATCTCCAGCATCTCAGTAATAAGACGGTCGATCTCGCTTTGCATCACGAAATTTTCCTGTTCTGTCTCACTGTCGATATAAACCTTCCCCACAAGCTGCAGTGTCAAATAGTTCTTCTCATCCCGAGAAAAATGAATCTGATAATGCGTGCCCACCAGCTCTGTCAGTTCTTCCACAAACTGCTTCTCTTTTCTTCCAAGCATATCCGCTGCCTGCGGTTCAACATATTTCTCCTGACGGATCCTTCGCATTGCCACATAAATATGTTCCACAAAGTCATTGTAAGCAATCTCAGAAAGTTCGATTTCATATTTCTTCAGGCACTGATAGACCATCTTCCCCAGTGTCTCGATCTCATCTGTCTGATGACGTCTTCCGATTCCTTCCAGACTGTCCTGCTTTACAAAGACATCTACCATGCACTGACGCAGATTAAATTCGCTGCCTTCCACACGGATACCATATCCCGGCTTCTTATGAACTGTAATACCATACTTCTGATAAGTTTCCTCAACCTGCCGGAGTGTATTCGTCAGCGTCCCTTTAGAAATGTAAAGGAAATCACACAACTCCTCTGACTTGATATATTCCGTTCTGTTCAGAAGATATGCAAGGAGAAAATGTACTCTCTCCTGATTGTTCGACGGAATCACCGGATCTTCATTCTCCCTCGGATTCAGCAGTCCTTCGATACCTTCCGGCTGTCTTGGATCCAAATAATATCCGTACCTGGACTTTGATAAAATCTGGATCCCATTCTTCTCAAGCTCCGGATTCAGTTCTTTGATCCTGACTCTTACCGTCTTCACGCCAATTCCAAGCTGACCGGCTAGTTCACTCGCAGTCACATGTTCTGTTTTACACAATAATTCAAGAATCTTTCTCTGTTGGTGATTCAGCAACACTGAATTCCTCGCTTTCTTTTGCATATTTTACTTACTGTTTATCTTATCATATTTTCCTGTAAAAAAAAAGCTCACGATCACTATATAATAATGCAGACCAGACCACCATTGCTGTCGTTTACGATCTTCTGCATAGAATCCTGCAGTTTTACCTGACTTTCTTCGTTGATCAGCGTGATCTTATTACGCATACCATCCATCACAAGATCTTCAATTGATTTGCCGAAAATATTTGTTCCCCAGACGCCTTGTGGACCTTCGCTCTCTTTTTTAATATATGCAACAAGGTCTTCTGCCTGTTTCTCACTTCCCACGATCGGTGCGATCTCCGTTTCTATATTCGCACGAATCATATGGATCGATGGTGCCTCGGAACGGATCTTCACTCCATATCTGCTTCCCTGCTTGATGATTACCGGCTCATCCAGATGAATCTCTTCTTTCTTCGGGCTGACTACTCCGTAGCCTTTCATCTTCACATCCGCAAATGCATCCTTGATCTGGCTGAATTCTTCTTTTATAGAAGAAAGCTCTTTCATCAGAGAAATCAATTCATACTCACTGCGGATCTGAGTTCCTGTTAACTCACTCAACACTTCATAATAATACTTCTGGCAGAAAGAAATCCGCAATATAACCTTCCCTGTGTCCATCTCTACCTGATCCAACAGGATCTGGTCTATGTATGGACTTTCTGTCTTCCAGTCTTTTCCGGAGACACTTCGCAGATCCGACATCTGTGCCATAATTTTCTTCACATTCTCAATCAGATCTTTCTTGATTCTGTGATCGCGTGACAACATTTCTACCCATTTCGGAATATAAAATTCTATTTCTGTGACAGGAAATTCATACAGTACCTGGCGCATCATTTCATAAATATCGTCTTCCTTGAGCTGTTCACAATTCACCGGATAAACAGGTGCTGCATATTTCTCCTCAAGAGCTGATTTCAGACGTTCTGTCTCTTTCGAATACGGTTTCTGGCAATTTAATAAAATAAGAAATGGCTTCCCAATCTGTCGAAGTTCTTTCACTGTCCGCTCTTCTGCTGCCACATAGTTTTCTCTTGGCAGATCTGTCACACTTCCATCTGTAGTCACAACAAATCCAATCGTCGCATGATCGTGTATCACCTTTTGTGTTCCGATCTCGGCTGCCTTTGTAAATGGTATCTCATAATCATACCATGCGTCTTCACCTGACGCTCCTGCCCATTCTCGGTATGGCCATTCGCCCCATCCACCATAAACCAACACAGTCTGCCCAGCCGGATCTTCACCTCTATATCATCTGAAGCTTTACATCCGCTGCTTCTTTTGGAACAAACTTCGGCTCTGTTGTCATGATCGTAGTTCCCGATGCTGCCTGAGGAAGTTCATCTTGTGTCCGCTGCTTTACATGCTCTTCCTTAAGATTCGGCAAAATCAAAAGCTCCGCAAAACGCCTGATGAACGTTGACTTGCCTGTCCGAACCGGCCCCACAACTCCGATGTAGATTTCTCCGTTTGTCCGTGCTTTCATATCTTTGTATACCTGAAATGAATCCATAAAAATACCCCCTTGTTCTGCTGATACCAATGTATGCAGCCAGACAAAGGGGTATGACTTTTAATTTTATATTCGTTTCGTTCTCTTATTCTTCCCAGAGAAGAGAAGAGTTCTCAATCTTAGACTCGCGAAGCATCAGATCATCTACTGCCTGTTTTGGATCCTTTCCTTCAAAAAGAACCTTGTTGATCTCATCTACGATCGGCATTGGCACTTCATATTTCTGTGCAAGCTTTGCAGCTGCTTTCGCAGAATAGACACCTTCAACAACCATGTTTACTTCCTTCATAGCCTCTTCCATAGACTTGCCCTGTCCCATTAAGTAACCGGCTTTACGATTACGGCTATGAACACTGGCACAAGTAACGATCAGATCACCGATTCCGGTAAGTCCACAAAAGCTCTCGAACTTGCCGCCCATCTTCACGCCAAGTCTTCCGATTTCAACAATACACGTGTGATCAGAGCAGCCTTTGTATTATCTCCATAGCCGAGACCATCTGCAATTCCTGCCGCAAGTGCGATGACATTCTTAAGAGAACCTCCAAGCTCGATTCCAAGCATGTCAGGACTTGTATACACACGGAATACTTTACTGTTAAATGCGGACTGCAAGTACTCTGCTGTCTTTTTTGTCTTTGCACCGATCACGCAGGATGTTGGAAGCTTTCTTCCTACTTCTTCTGCATGTGTCGGTCCACTGAGCACTGCTACGTCTGCCTGCGGAATCTCCTGGCTGATCTGCTGAGACAGCGTCATCAGTGTATCTTCCTCGATTCCCTTCGCTACATCAACGATCATCTGCCCATCAACAACATACGGCTTCATCTTTGCCGCTGTACTCCTTGTAAAGATAGAAGGAACTGCAAGAACTAAGAAATCTTTTCCTTTAATAGCCTCTTCCATCTCATTTGTGATCATAATCTCTTCTGAAATATGGACACCCGGAAGTTTTGATACATGCTCCCGCTTCTCGCTCAACATCTCCACTTCTTTCGGATCGATCGACCAGACAGTTACATCATGTCCATTATCATGAAGAAGGATTGCCAGAGCTGTTCCCCAGCTTCCTGCCCCAAGAACTCCTACTTTTGCCATATCATCTCTCCTTTTCTTCGCTTCTTTTATTTCTTTGAACCGAATTTATTCTCTGTTCCATTCAACAGACGTTTAATATTGGCGCGGTGTCTGTACCATGCAAGTGCTGTAAGTAAGAACGTGATCACATATAACTCATATACCGCACCCTTCGCCATATCAAACCATCCAAGCTGTCCGAAGATCACCATCTGGATAAAAAACACTGCATAAGCAAGCAATGAACCAAGGGAAACATATCTTGTCACAAGCACCGGCACAAGAAAGAATGCCAGTGTAACAAAAAACAGGATGGAACTGTACGGCAGATGCCAGAAACAGTTGCTTACACAAGTGCTGCCATAACAGCGATTCCCTTCCCACCTTTAAAATTCATATAAAATGGGAAGTTATGTCCCAAAGTAACTCCTGCTCCTGCATACATCATCAGAAGCGGAAGAATATTGCTTCCATGGTATATCGCACGGACAATGAGAACTGCTGCAAAACACTTCAATACATCTCCCGCGAAAGTCATAAGCCTGCTTTCAATCCCATAACACGCAGTGCATTCGTCGAACCGGAATTTCCGCTTCCTGCTTTTCTTATATCAATATGATGCATCTTTCCGACCAGATAACCACTCTGCAGAAGTCCGCAGGCATATCCGATCACCAGACAGATAATACGTTCCATTCTACTGATCCTTTTCCTTTCTCTCACGGATGAAGAACTTCAGTGAAGTTCCTCTGAAGCCAAATGCCTCTCGGATCTTATTCTCAAGATATCTTGTATAGGAGAAATGCATCAGCTCCTTGTCATTTACAAAGATAACAAATGTCGGTGGCTTAACAGCAACCTGTGTAATATAATAGAGTTTTAATCTCTTACCTTTATCTGACGGTGGCTGCTGCATAGCAACTGCCTCTGTCATGATCTCATTGAGAACTCCTGTCGCAATACGAAGTGTCTGGTTCTCAATGACCATATCGATCATATCATACAGTTTCGGAAGTCTCTGTCCTGTCAGTGCAGATACATACATGATCTCTGCATATGGCATATAAGAAAGTACCTGACGGATCTTTCCTTCGTATTCTTTCATTGTCTTATCATTCTTCTCAATGGCATCCCATTTATTAACGACAATGATAACTCCCTTTCCTCTTTCATGAGCGATTCCGGCAATCTTCGCATCCTGTTCTGTGACACCTTCTGTCGCATCGATCACCATAAGGACAACATCGGCACGCTCTACTGCACTTACAGTACGGATGATACTATAATGCTCCAGTTCTTCCTTGATCTTATTCTTTCTACGAAGACCTGCTGTGTCGATAAAAATGTATTCCTTTCCGTCATGCACGATCTCTGTATCAATCGCATCTCTTGTTGTACCTGCGATATTGGATACAATTACGCGGTTCTCACCAAGCAGACGGTTTACGATAGAGGATTTACCAACATTTGGTTTACCTACGATTGCGATACGCGGACGGTCATCATCCTCTTCTGATGGATCCCACTCCGGGAAATGTGCTATAACCGCATCAAGCATATCTCCAAGACCAAGTCTGGATGCTGCTGAGATTGGCACCGGATCTCCGATTCCGAGATTGTAGAACTCATAGACATCAGCCATATATTTATCAAAATTGTCAACCTTATTTACAACAAGGACAACCGGCTTACCGGAGCGGCGAAGCATATCCGCAACCTTAGAATCTGAATCCACAAGTCCCTGCTTTACATCTGTGATAAAGATAATAACATCTGCTGTGTCAATGGCGATCTGAGCTGCTCTCTCATCTGGGAGAGGATGATATCACTGCTGTCCGGCTCAATACCACCTGTGTCGATCAGTGTGAAGTCTCTGTCAAGCCAGTCAACATCTGCATAAATTCTGTCTCTTGTAACACCCGGTGTATCCTTAACGATGGAGATCATCTCTCCTGCCAGGACATTGAAGAGTGTTGATTTACCCACATTCGGGCGCCCTACAATGGCAACTACTGGTTTACTCATTCTATTCTTACCTTCCTGTTTTCTCTTATTTTCTCTTAAATAGTTTCTCTTAAACCGTAGTGATCCTACGGTCTTTCATCTGATTCTCATCTATATCTGTGGGATTCGGACCTGCGACACCTAAAATAGCATCTATCAGATCCTGTCCGCTTGATTTTACAATATCTATAGGAACTTGTAAAGTATCTGATACTTCTTTCAATGTAAAGTCATCAAGGAAAATGTCCTCGTCCATCTTCAGCATATTGCATGGGATCAGAAGCCTGCTTCCAAGCGGCTGATCTTTTAACTGCTTCATCAGATCCTGTCCTGTGATCAGACCAGAGACTGTGATACGCTCTCCGAAGAAATCATTCCGTATACAATATGTGTGAACCTTAAGTCCCTCATACTTCTCCTCCATCTTCTTCGCCATACGCTCAAGATACGGATATGCAAGCTTTGCTGTTGCAAGGGAAATCTCTTCCTGATGTTCTCCGCTTTCCAGCTTCGCATAACCTTCTTCAAACTCATTAAATAAAAGACGAAGCATTCCAACTCCATTCTCCAGCTGAAGATATCCGTCATAACGTTCCTCTTCCGGAACTTCTTCCTCTGCCAGCAGATACCACTCATCTCCTGCATGAATAAAATGGATCCCGTATTCTGCGTAGACTTTCTTCTGCCACTTCTCAATCGTGCGAATGACTTCCTTTGCCTCTTCCTTTGTAAATGGCTCTAATGGATACAATCCATCTCGATACTTGGAAAGTCCAACCGGCACAACTGACACACTGCGTAAAAGCGGCAGATACTGCGTCAGATCCCGAATACTACGTTCCAGCTCTTCTCCGTCATTCACTCCACGGCAAAGAACAATCTGTCCGTTCATCTCAATGCCGCCCTGGTACAGGATATCAACTTTCTTCAAAGCCTCCCCTGCAAAACGGTTATGCAGCATCTTACAACGAAGCTCCGGATTCGTCGTCTGGAACGAAATATTAATCGGTTCCAGTCTATAACGGACAATACGATTCATATCCTTCTCACTCATATTTGTCAGTGTGACATAGTTTCCCTGAAGGAATGACAGTCTGGAATCATCATCCTTAAAATACAGCGTATCACGCATCCCCGGCGGCATCTGATCAATAAAGCAGAAAATACATTTATTATGGCAGGAATGATACTCATCCATCAGTCCCTTACCGAAATCAATTCCCAGATCCTCATCAACATCTTTCTCAATTTCAAGTTCCCATTCTTCCCCGTTCGCTTTTCGGATCACAACAAGCAGCTCCTCAGATTCCACATAAAACTGATAGTCAAAAATATCCTCGATCACCTGACCGTCAATCTCCAGCAGAATATCTCCCGGTTCAATCCCCAGCTCTTCCGCAATACTTCCCGGCCGCACACTTTCTATGATGTGTTCGTGCTTTTTCTTCATCTATAAAAATAAACTCCTTTATTCAATTCCATAAAAATCCTTCTGTTAATTTCTTTGCAGCAAAAATCCCCATATTATAGAAGAAAGACTTTCATGATTCTTAATTTTACACCATATCTTATAATATCACAATTTCCCAGACGAATAAAGCATTGTTTTTTTGCAACATTTTTTCAACAATCTTGCATTTTTGTTCCATTTTCACTTGACGTATCAAATAATCGTGCTATAATTTAACACATGACATCTTACAGTTTAGCGCTTTAAAGCGTAACGGTTTAAAGTGTAGATTGTATGAATTGAAAAAGGGAGGAACACAATCATGAAATCTAAGAAAATTTTAGCAGTACTTATGGCTGCCGGAATGACACTTTCACTTGCAGCATGCGGAAGTTCATCCGACTCTACAGATAAGAGTGCAGACAACGGATCCGATTCAGGAAAGACTTATAAGATCGGTATCTTACAGCAGTTAGAGCATGCTGCTCTTGACGAAGCAACAAAAGGATTTGAAGATGCCTGTACAGAAAAGTTTGGAGAAGGCAATGTCAAATTCGACCTTCAGAACGGCCAGGGCGAGCAGGCTAACTGTGCTACAATCGCAAATAACTTCGTAGCGGATAATGTGGATCTGATTCTTGCAAATGCAACAACAGCACTCCAGTGTGCAAGCGCAGCAACAAGTGATATCCCGATTCTCGGAACATCTGTTACAGACTATGCTACAGCACTTGATATCTCTGACTGGACAGGAACAACAGGAATGAACATTTCCGGAACAAGCGATCTTGCACCGATTGATGAGCAGGAGGCAATGCTCAAAGAACTCATTCCTGATGCTAAAACAGTCGGACTTCTCTACTGCTCCGCTGAACCGAACTCAGCATATCAGGCAAAGCTTTTCGCTGAAGCATTAGAGAAAGATGGAATCGCATACAAAGAGTACACAGCTGCTGATTCTAATGAGATTCAGTCTGTTGTAACAAATGCAGTTTCCGAATGTGATGCACTTTACATTCCTACAGATAACACAATGGCTTCAAACACAGAAATCATCAATAACATCTGTCTGCCGGCTAAGGTTCCTGTAATCGCCGGTGAGCAGGGAATCTGTGAAGGATGCGGTATTGCAACACTTTCTATCAGCTACTACGATATTGGATACAAAGCCGGTGAGATGGCTTACGACATCCTTGTAAACGGTGCTGACATTACTACAATGAAGATTGAAAGTGCCCCGAATGTAACAAAGATGTACAATCCTACCATCTGTGAGGAACTTGGAATTACTATTCCAGACGGATATGAAGCAATCGAAGAATAAGATTCTTCCATTCAACCGGAACATATTAATCAGAAGATATTAAACAGAACATATTTTTCTCAAGAGCGGGCTTCATCCAGATGAATGGTCGCTCTTGATTCTAGTTACTGTGAACAGTAACCTTAATTATACTTATCTATTTATATGAAACAATAAAAAGAAAGATTAGAGGGATAAATCATGCAGCATATTTCGCAGCCCTTGATCCAATGACTCTGGTACGTGCTCTCCCGGGCAACGTGGCCCAGGGCATTATCTGGGGAATTATGGCACTCGGTGTTTACATTACATTTCGTATACTTGACTTTGCGGATCTGACCGTAGACGGTTCACTTGCAACCGGCGGTGCAGTCGCAGTTATGCTCATCCGCGCAGGTGTGAATCCTGCACTTGCACTTGTCTTTGCATTTCTTGCAGGTATGGCAGCAGGATTTGTAACAGGAGTCTTACATACATTTTTCGGAATTCCTGGAATTCTGGCAAGTATCCTGACACAGATCGGACTTTACTCCGTAAACCTTGGCATTATGGGAAAATCCAACCAGGCGGTCAATGTCATGCAGTACAAACTGGTTGCTTCTCTTCGTTATGTAACCGGAGAAGGCAACTGGATCTTCTTCCTGAAATTAATCCTTGCAGCACTGATCCTGATCGCACTCTGCTACTGGTTCTTCGGAACAGAACTCGGTGCATCCATCCGTGCGACAGGATGTAACGAACAGATGGCTCGTGCTCAGGGCATCAACACAGGATTCAACAAAGTTCTTGCACTTATGATCTCCAACGGTCTTGTAGGACTTTGCGGTGGAATCTACGCACAGTACCAGGGCGCAGCTGATGTCAATATGGGACGTGGCGCAATTGTTATCGGACTTGCCGCAGTCATCATCAGCGAAGTGATCTTCGGAAAATTCTGTGCACACAGAAAAGCAGCTTTTGCCTTCACACTCGGTGCAGTCTTCATCGGAGCAATCCTTTACTACCTTGTAATCGCATTAGTACTCTGGCTGAAGATGCCATCTGATTATATGAAACTGTTCTCAGCTGTAGTTGTTGCATGCTTCCTCGCAGTTCCTTATATGAAAGATACTTACTTCAAGAAAGGACGGGCAAAATAATGGGATACATGTTAGAAATCAAAGATATTTATAAGACATTTAACGCCGGTACAATCAATGAAAAACGTGCCTCAACGGAGTTAACCTCAACTTAAACCCCGGAGATTTCGTTACGATCATCGGTGGAAATGGTGCTGGAAAATCAACAACACTGAATGCGATTGCAGGTGTATGGGGAATCGATAAAGGAAATATCATCATCGACGGTACTGACATCACAAAACTTTCCGAACATAAACGTGCACTCTTCCTCGGTCGTGTGTTCCAGGATCCTATGACAGGAACCGCAGCAACAATGTCTATTGAAGAAAATATGGCCATCGCTGCACGCCGTGGTCAGAAAAGAGGTCTTGGCTGGGGCGTTACAAAGAAAGAACGTGAACACTATAGAGAAGCGTTAAAAGAACTTGATCTTGGACTTGAAGACCGTTTAAGCAGTAAGGTTGGTCTCCTCTCCGGCGGACAGCGTCAGGCGATCACACTTCTGATGGCTTCCCTTAAAAAGCCGAAACTTCTGCTCCTTGATGAGCATACAGCCGCTCTTGATCCAAAGACTGCTGCAAAAGTACTTGCACTCTCCGACAAGATCATCAGTGAAAATAACCTGACAGCCATGATGGTAACACATAACATGAAAGACGCCATTGCACACGGCAACCGCCTGATTATGATGCATGAAGGAAGAGTCATCTACGATGTATCCGGTGAAGAAAAGAAAAACCTTAAGGTATCTGACCTTCTTGCAAAATTCGAAGAAGTCAGTGGCGGAGAATTCGCAAATGACCGTATGATGTTAAGTTAATCATCTGCGTTATAATTATGCCATCTTCATAGTAAACTTTTTATAATCTTAAAAGGAAAGACGATAGGTTCACATGAGCTTATCGTCTTTTCTTAAATAATCTTTAGTTTGTCTGTTATAAAACTCAAGATACCTGTTTATTGCATGAGATAAGAGAAAGTTGTACAATAAAGATACTAGTAAAACGAAAGATGAAAGGAAAAAACTCATGAAAGAAATCTCCATCACATCCTTTGAAAACCTTAAAATAGGTCAAGCAGAAAACAGCGTGGCAGGCACCGGATGTACTGTCTTCCTACTTGGAAAGAACGGTGCTCCAACCGGGCTGGATGTCCGTGGCGGCGGACCGGCTTCCCGTGAAAGTGAATTGCTTCACCCACTCGCAGCTACACAAGCCATCCATGCCATTGTGCTGGCCGGAGGCAGCGCATTTGGACTGGATGCTGCTGGCGGTGTTATGCAATATCTTGAAGAGCATAATATCGGCTTTGATGTCGGTGTCACAAAAGTTCCACTCGTTTGTCAGGCTGATCTGTTTGATCTAACTGTAGCAGATGCACACATCCGTCCAGATGCCAAAATGGCCTATCAAGCCTGTATCAATGCTGAATGCGGAAACTATCAGGACGGAAACTATGGCGCAGGCACCGGTGCTACCGTAGGTAAACTGCTTGGAATGAGCCAATGCATGAAATCCGGCATCGGCAGCTACGCTGTTCAGGTTGGTCCACTGCAGGTTGGTGCTGTTGTCGCAGTTAACGCACTAGGTGATATCTATGACTCTGAAACAGGTCGCAAAGTGGCCGGACTCCTTGCAAACGATGGAAAAACTTTCCTGGATTCCGAGCTGCTCACATTACAAAATATTGATGTGAAAGAAAACAAATTTGTTGGTAATACGACCATCGGTGTTGTGTTCACAAACGCACAGTTTGACAAATCCCAGTTATGCAAAATTGCAGGTATGGCGCATGACGCTACGCACGTGCATCCGCCGGTACACACCTCAGCTGATGGGGACAGTATCTATGCCGTCTCATTGGGAGATGTAGCTGCAGATCAAGATGTTGTAGGAGCACTGGGAGCACGTGTCATGGCTAAAGCAATCTTGCGAGCTGTACAAGCAGCAGAACCTTCCTATGGATTTCCTGCTGTGTGCAGCCTGAAGTAAAAACTGACCCTGTGCTGGCTACAGGTGGTTCTGCTATTGCTGCTGAACAAAAAGATATCGAAGCACACTTTTATTTTCCGTGTGCCTCGATATCTTTTTTATCTGTCCCTGGCCGAACAGATAAATGGACAATGAGAATCAATCCTTCCGATATTATAATCCCTGATTGTTCGTTGTCTTGTCTCGTATTCTAACCTCTTCTTTTCATCTGCACTTACTTTATCCAATACGTCATATGCTTCTTCCAATTCAGAATTTTTCTTTGCCCATCTCTTCAAAATCCTTTCTGGTTTTTCTCATAAGATGCTCCTCGCTTCTATATAATTAATCATCGCTTGAAAAAAGAATTATAAAACAACTGCCTTCTCTAAAATTTCCTGTATATATCCATTTAATGTCATATCATGCGACATTGCACAGATAACTAATTGTTTATGCAACTTTGGAGAAATCCTTATATTGAAACTCCCTTTATATGCTTTTTCCGGTTTTCTTCCCTCGTCTTCACACCATTTTAAATATTCATCTACAGAGTTATGAAAATCAGCAATCAAATCTTTGGCATTATCACCTTCATAGGAAATTAAAGAACGAATTCCTAGTACTCTTCCAAAAAACATTCATCTTCTTCTGAATTCTATCCAGAAGAGCGATGTGTACAGAACTTACAAGAAAACAGGAGGCAATCCTGGAAAAAAATCCGGAACTGGCCTCGAGAGTGCAGCATTTTCCGGTCAGATAACTTCCGGCTTCAGAATGAAGAAAGAGGAAATTTGCTTCAGGATGCGGAACAGCTGGCACGAGAATCAGCAGAACTTCGAAGAAATCCGGAGATAAATGCTTATCTTGATGCGGAACTGGCACTTTGCAGGATGATGCAGCAGATTTGTAAGACATTGACAGACGGAATTGAGATCAAGGTGCCGGAAAATCTGAGCAGTGCAGTTTGATGAGATCTGATCAGTACACAGAAAGGAGCAGATATGGAGATACCAAAGACCGGGTAGGTGCGGCTGGAGTGATCGTTGCAGGAGGATTTTTTAAAATAGCTTTGTATGTTTGTGTGGCTGTCCTCGTGATCTGGATCGGTAAGGTTACCTACAGTTGGGTATAACATTTTTAACCAGCAGGCGATGAACCGGGAGAAGGACAGGAAGTAACTGTTGTGATCAAAGAAGATGCAACAAGTTATGATATCGCAAAGACATTAAAGAGTAAGGACTGATCGAGGATACGCTGGTGTTCTGGGTACAGGAAAAAACTTTCAAATTACAGTGGGAAAATGAAACCAGGCACATATCTACTCAGTACTGCCTATACACCAAACAGAATCATGGGAATTCTTGCAGGTGATGCAGAGCAGGAAGGAGCAACTTCGTGATCGTAGAAGAGAGAATGCGTACGTTTATTAATTCCCTTGATGCAGGGAACACTCCATTTCTTGATGAACTGGAGTGTTCTGCGTTGTCTGAGGGAGTTCCGATCATTCGTAAGGAGATGCAGAGCTTTATAAAGACACTGCTGGCACTTAAGAAGCCGCAGCGTATTCTGGAAGTGGGGACAGCCGTTGGCTTCTCCACACTTCTTATGTGTGAGTACAGTCAGCCTGAAATGCATATCACAACGATTGAAAATTATGAAAAGAGAATTCCAAAGGCAAGGGAGAATTTCCGAAGAGCCGGCCGTGAGTCGCAGATTACCTTTTTGGAAGGAGACGCAGGGCAAATTCTGAAAGACTTTCGGGATCATATGATCTGATTTTTATGGATGCGGCCAAGGGACAGTATATTCACTGGCTGCCGGATGTGGTGCGGCTGCTTGCCCCGGGCGGAGTCCTGATGTCAGATAACGTACTTCAGGAGGGCGAGCTGATTGAATCCCATTATCTTGTGGAACGAAGAAACCGTACGATCTACAAGCGTATGAGAGAGTATTTGTATGAACTGAAACACCATCCACAGCTTATGACAAGTATTATTCCGCTGGGAGACGGCGTG
>ENA-OQAZ01000357-OQAZ01000357.1-human-gut-metagenome-genome-assembly--contig:-NODE-357-length-26087-cov-4.773305_pt1 | contig 26087 bp, 25 predicted proteins | sample MGYA00242737_ERZ504531 | MGnify/ENA primary metagenome ERZ504531 (study PRJEB26092, sample SAMD00036244) | human gut metagenome | host: Homo sapiens | study: EMG produced TPA metagenomics assembly of... | reverse complement strand
GAGATCTAGAGCGTGTCTGAAAAATCATTCCCGCAATCTGCATGCCCCACTTACGGGATATTTCACCCGAATTCAGTTGCCGTAGCCCGCTACGGCGCCTCATCCGGGCAAAATATCCCACAAATTGTGACGCACATCTTGCAGAAAGCCTTTTTCAGACGCGCTCTAACGGAGCATATATTCTTCTGATATACATGTTTACAGTATTTTCTGATATGAGAACTGTCAGGTCAGAAGTAATTTTATAAAATTGTTGTATAAGTATTGAAATGAGGTACAATATGAAAAAAGTAGCAGTCTTAGGTTCTACAGGTTCGATCGGAACACAGACACTGGATGTGGTACGTGCAAATGATGACCTGGAAGTAGTTGGTCTTGCAGCAGGCAGCAATGTAGAAATGCTGGAGAAGCAGATACGTGAATTTCATCCCAGACTTGTTGCAGTCTGGAAAGAAGAGGCAGCCAGAGATCTGGCAGTACGTGTGCAGGATCTGGATGTAAAAATCGTAAGCCAGATGGGTGGTCTTATCGAACTTGCCAGAATGGAGGAATCAGACATTCTGGTGACCGCTATCGTAGGAATGATAGGAATCAGACCAACTATGGAAGCAATCCTTGCAGGTAAGGATATTGCTCTGGCAAATAAGGAAACACTGGTAACAGCCGGACATTTGATCATGCCGCTGGCAAAGCAGTTCGGTGTGCAGATCCTGCCTGTAGACAGCGAGCACAGTGCTATTTTCCAGGCACTTCATGGAGAGAAAAGAGAGCAGATACATAAACTGCTCATCACTGCATCCGGCGGTCCTTTCCGCGGAAAGAAAACAGCAGATCTGGAGAAGGTGACTCTGGAGATACGCTGAAGCATCCGAACTGGGTAATGGGACAGAAGATTACAGTGGATTCTGCAACTCTGGTAAATAAAGGTCTGGAAGTTATGGAAGCCAGATGGCTTTTTGATGTAGATCTGGATCATATTCAGGTTGTGGTTCAGCCGCAGAGTATTATCCACTCTATGGTGGAATTCGAGGACGGTGCAGTGATGGCACAGCTTGGAACACCGGATATGAGACTTCCGATACAGTATGCATTATGCTACCCGGACAGAAGATTTTTAAAAGGCGACAGACTGGATTTTCATATGTTGAAGCAGATCACCTTTGAGGAGCCGGACAGGAAAACTTTTAAAGGTCTTCCAATGGCGGTGGAAGCGGCAAGGGCAGGCGGCAGTATGCCAACCGTTTTTAATGCTGCAAATGAGCTGGCAGTCCGCAAATTCCTTCAGAAAAAAATCAGCTTTCTGGATATTTACGAGATTATCGGGCAGTCTATGAGCAGACATACAGCAGTAAAGGATCCGGACCTGGATCAGATTCTGGAGATTGAGAAAGAAACTTATCGTTGGATTGAAAGCAGGTGTAGATTGAAAATTATTATTGCAATTGTCATATTCAGTGCAATCATTCTCTTTCATGAGCTGGGACATTTTCTTTTTGCAAAGCTGAATAAGATCGTGGTCACAGAATTCTCTTTGGGAATGGGACCAAGACTTTACAGTTTTGAGAAAGGAGATACCAGATATTCACTGAAACTTCTTCCTATCGGTGGCTCCTGTGCCATGCTGGGGGAGGATACGGACATAGAGAATGAACCGGGAACTTTTAACAGTGCGTCTGTGTGGGGCAGGATTTCTGTAGTTGCCGCAGGACCGGTATTTAACTTTATCATGGCATTTGTATTGTCTGTGATCATTGTAGGTGCTGTAGGATATGAACCATCCAGAGTTCTTTCCGTAAAGGAAGGTTCTGCGGCTGAGGCGGCAGGACTGAAAGAGGGAGATATTATTACCGGTTATCAGGGATATCACATTGATCTGGGAAAAGATCTCTATGTATATTCCTATCTGAACCAGCTGAAAGAGGGAGATACCATTAACCTGACTGTTAAGCGTGATGGAAAGAAGATGGACATTTCCTATAAGTCGGATACAAATGTGAGATACCTTCTGGGCTGCAATTTCAACGGGGATGATACTTCTGCCATGACAGTGGAATCTGTAATGGATGGAATGCCGTTGCAGGAAGCAGGGATTCAGCAGGGAGATGTGATCACATCCATTAATGGAGTGAAGATTACAAATGCAGCAGATTACCAGAAATATATTCAGGAGAATCCGCTGACAGAAAAGTCTGTAAAGATTACCTATTCCAGGGACGGACAGGAATATGATATTACGGTTACACCAAAAGAATACCGTACGGCAGAATCAGGATTTACCTACAATATGTATTCTGAAAAAGCAAAAGGCTGAATATAGTCAAATATGGTGCCGTAGAAGTAAAATATATGGTACGTACAACGATTCTCAGCCTGAAAGAGCTGGTCAGCGGAAAGCTTGGAATGAAAGATCTGAGTGGTCCGGTCGGAATTGTGGATGCAATCGGAACTACGTATGAGGAAAGCAAAAGCGAAGGAACCATGATCCTGTGGATGAATATGCTTAATCTGGCAGTTCTGCTCTCTGCAAACCTTGGAGTTATGAACCTCCTTCCGTTTCCGGCACTGGACGGTGGACGGCTGGTATTCCTTGTCATAGAGGCAATCCGCAGAAAACCGATTAACAGACAGGTGGAGGGCGGCATCCATTTCGCAGGGCTGATGCTGTTGATGGCGCTGATGGTATTTGTTATGTATAATGATATTGTTAAGCTGATCTGAGATAAATGGCAGAAAGGATATTTTTCATAAATAATTACCTCAGGCAGAGCATGAAAAAAGTGAATAATGTAAAAATGTTTGCAGAAAAGACAGATTTTTTCAAAAGAGAAATCTGTCTTTTTTTAGAACTGTTATAGTTGACAGATGTCGGGTTATTATTGTTCACACACTACTATCCTGCGAGGTGTTTTGGCATATTCATGCCAAAATCCCGAGACATGCAAGCCAAAATTCTATTGCCGCAGGCAATCTGGAATGAATTTTGGCTACGTTACTGTGAACGGAGTGAACAGTAATGTCGGATTCTTTCATAATCAAGGTAAAGAATTTTTGACATTGCGAAAAATTATAGTTTGTTATATACTGATTTTTTGGCAGTGTTGAGAATGTGACATCTGTCTGAGTTTGTCTGGAGGAGAGAAAAAAGTTATGCCTATTGGAATAATTATCAATGCATTATCCATAGTTATCGGCGGAATCCTGGGTGCTTTTGTGGGGCACAAATTAAGTCCGAAATTCAAAGAGGATATTACTCTTGTATTCGGGGTATGCTCTATGGGAATGGGAATCAGCACCATCGGTCTGATGGAAAATATGCCGGCGGTTATTTTTTCTGTTGTGATCGGTACGGGAATCGGACTTGCGATTCATCTTGGAGAAAGGATCAATGCCGGTGCCGGTGTTATGCAGCGTGTGATCGGCAAATTTATCAAGAATTCAAATTCAGAGCTTTCTGAGGATGAGTTTATGAATACACTGGTGACGATCATCGTATTATTCTGTGCAAGCGGAACAGGAATCTATGGCTCTATCGTATCCGGAATGAGCGGGGATCATTCAGTGCTGATCTCCAAATCTATTCTGGATTTATTTACAGCAGCTATTTTTGCCTGCAGCCTGGGAATGGTAGTGTGTATGATCGCCATTCCGCAGGTGATTATTTTCCTGATCCTGTTCTTTGCAGCAACGGCGATTTTTCCGCTGACTACGCCGGGCATGATCAATGACTTTAAAGCCTGTGGCGGGTTTCTGATGCTTGCAACCGGTTTTCGTATGGTGAAGCTGAAGAACTTCCCAACTGCGGACATGATACCGGCGATGGTGCTGATCATGCCTATGTCATGCTTCTGGGTGAATTATATATTGCCGTTAGTATCATAAGTTAAGCTGGCAGATTTTCATTTCTGAGTTCAGAAACGGAGATCTGCTTCTTTTTAGGTCAATTACAATCAAAATTATAGATGACTGTAATGGCGCTTATAAAAAACTAACCAATAGTTAATAGAAAATTTCTTCCTGATATTGTATTGTAAATATATAAAAAACTGAGCAAAGTATCAGGTGTACCAAAAGTATTTCCTGATATTTGTCTGAAACTATAACAGCGTATCAGGGAGGAGGAGATTTTTATGAGTATGAAAGAACGATTTGTAAGAAAAAGCAGAAGCTATCTGGCATTTTTTCTTCTGGCGGCATTTGCAGCACTTTTATTTTTCCCAAGGGTAGCATCGGCTGCTGCCAAGCCAACTGCCAAACAGCTTAAAGTAACCTACAGAGGATTCGAATATGACAATGATACAGCAAAGTTATATCTGAAGCTGAGTCTGAAAAATACTTCGAGTTACACGATTACAAAAGTGAAGATGGGATATGAGATACCTATTATGGAGGATGGAACCATAACCCAGACCTTCAGTGTAACGATCAATCCCGGAAAGACAGTGAATAAGACGGTTTATATTGGAAAAATGACTCAGCAGCCATATAAAGCGCCGAAGGTAAAATGCTTATCGTTCTGGTATAAGTCAGCGACACCTAAGCTAAACCAGCTCAAAGTCAGCTACAAGGGATATGAGTACAATCCGAACACAGGAGAGCTGTATATAACTGCCCGTATGCAGAACACTTCCAGTTATACGATTACAAAGGTAACGATGTATTTTGAGATACCACTGGATGAAACTGCAACACCGACCAAAACCTACAATGTAAATATTCCGGCCGGAAAGACAAAAAATTACAGGTTCAAAATTGGAATGATGACAGATGCTCCGGATGGAAAGGTACTGGTGAAATGTAAGAAATTCTGGTATAAGAAATAACAAATGAAATTGTGATATCAGACAGGCAGCCATTGTGAGATACTCTAAACAGTACCGCAATGGCTGCTGTTTTGTTATGCTTAGGAAATTACGTCGGAATTGTTATAATTAGGTATATTTTAGCATAAATAATTCCTGTCTGAAATAAAAATTGCTGTTATTATTTCTGGCTTAGTCGGGCTCGAAGTGGCAGTAACTCCTGCTTTACGTTACAAATGTTTCATGTTATCATTATCTAAAATCAGGGAAGCTGTTTTTCGGGGAATTTTTTAACCGAATGCGGATTGCGAATATCCGTTTGACTTGCAAAATCTGGTAATGAAGGAGGATGAAAAATATGCGGAACAGAAAGAAACTGCCAATTGGAATAGATAGTTTTGAAAAAATAATCCGGCATAATTTTTACTATGTGGATAAAACAGAAATGATAACAGAACTTCTTCATAACTGGGGAGAAGTGAATCTGTTTACACGTCCTCGCCGTTTTGGAAAATCTCTGAATATGAATATGCTGCAGTCATTTCTGGAAATCGGATGTGATAAATCGCTGTTTAATGGACTGAAGGTATCCCGTGAAAAAGAACTGTGTGAAGAATATATGGGAAAGTTTCCGGTAATTTCGCTTACATTGAAGAATGTGGAGGGATTAAATTTTGAGTCAGCCCGGAAATCGCTGAAGAATACTCTGGGAATGGAGGCGTGGAGATTAGTGCTCTGGCAGAGAGCAGCCGCCTTACAGAGGAAGAAAAAAACTCTTATAAAGCATTGACTGTCGTTGATGATCATGGCGATTTCAAAATGTCTGATGCCACAATGGAGAAGGCGCTGCTTATATTAACTGTATTACTGGAGAAACATTATGGAAAAAAAGCGGTTCTTTTGATTGATGAGTATGATGTGCCATTAGATAAAGCGTTCCAGTATGGATATTATGACGAGATGGTATCTTTGATCAGAAACATGTTTGGAAATGTTTTGAAGACAAATTCGAGCCTGTTTTTTGCAGTACTTACGGGATGCCTGAGAATTGCGAAGGAAAGCATTTTTACAGGATTAAACAATTTTAATGTTTTTTCGATTACGAGTGTACAGTTTGATGAGTTCTTTGGATTTACAGATGATGAGGTCGCAGAAATGCTGAAATATTTTGGGCTTTCTGACTACCATGAAACAATCAGGGAATGGTATGATGGTTATCAGTTTGGAAAGAAAGCAGTGTATTGTCCCTGGGACGTGATCAGTTATTGCAGAAATTTATGTGCAGATCCTGATGCGATACCAGAAGATTTCTGGTCTAATACCAGCAGCAACAGCATTGTGAGTCGTTTTATAGATAAAGCGAATAAACAGACGAGAGATGAAATCGAAAACCTGATTTCGGGAGAAACGGTTATAAAAGAAATAAAACAGGAACTGACATATAATGAACTGGATAAATCCATTGAGAATCTTTGGAGTATACTTTTTACAACAGGGTATTTAACACAACGTGAAAGAATAGACAGCAGAAAGTTACGTCTGGCAATTCCTAACAGAGAAATTAAAGAATTGTTTGAACTTCAGATCAGGGAATGGTTTCAGGAAAAGTCATCTGAGGATGTAAAGAAGCTTGATAAATTATGCATGGCTTTTCCAGATGGAGATGCAGAAACGATAGAAGATTTGTTTAACGACTATTTATGGAATACAATCAGTATTCGGGATACGGCAGTTAAGGGAAGAAAAGAAAATTTTTATCATGGAGTTTTGCTGGGGCTGCTAAGTCATATGGAGAACTGGGCTGTCTGGTCGAATATAGAATCTGGTGAAGGTTATTGTGATATTTTACTGGAAGTTCCGGAGAATCGTGTCGGAGTGGTGATCGAGATGAAATATGCTCAGGAAGACAGAATGGAGGCAGCTTGTACAGAAGCTCTGAAACAGATTGAACAACGTCAGTATGCTGCAAGGTTAAAGAGTGACGGGATGAAGAATATTGTAAATTATGGCATTGCCTGTTATCGGAAACATTGTAAAGTTAAGATTGGGAAAGAAAATTCTTAATCTAAGAAGATATCTTAATAAGAAAACAGCTCTGCTGTTCTGAAATTACAGCTCCTCTCAGTGATTATTATTTGTGATACTGAGGGGAGCTTTTTATATCATAGAAGATTATTCTGCAATGTTTCTGTGATGTAACAGTCTTTTGGACAGGATTCTTTCTTACGTATTCCTTGTTGGAATAATCCATGTGAAAAGAAGAATTGCGAAGGAAATAGGAAACGAACGGGTATAATTTGTGCAAATTGTTGGAAAATTTTTTAAACATACTTTAATATGAACGGAAAAGTCAGGAAAGGAAGAAAAATGAGAAAGAGACTTATCATCGGTATGAGTGGGGCTTCTGGAGCGCCCCTTACAATAGAATTGCTGAAACAACTGTAGCAGTATAAAGAAATAATAGAGACACATCTGATCGTGACAAAAGGTGCGGAAATGACGCTGGAACAGGAGACAGATTATACATTGGAACAGCTATATGCTCTTGCGGACGAGGTACATGATTGAAACAATCTCAAACCCCCAGCAGAGCTGGTGGTACTGACTTCGGGAGATAATTATTATTGTGTAAATAATGAGAATGGAAAAGTATATTATTGGAGTTCAAGCGAAGATAGCTATTATTATATTGCTGAATCGATAGATGAATTTGCTTCTTTTTTTAGGTGATATCTGTTGTAAGGGTAATAAAACGGCTGCCAATCCGGTAAATATGTGAGATAACATATCAGTAGGTGAGGCAGCCATTTTACGTATATTTTTGCTACAACCCTAACGCAACTCAGCAATCCTGCTGACTGCCACATAGATCTCTTGGATTTTATACCAGGTTGGATAGTCTACGATCCTGTCTGGTCCAGACCGAAAATGCTCTGGAAAATCCTGACGGAATTTTGGGTCTCAGGTCCGTAAATTCCATCTGCGGTAACAACAGGGACAGCAGGATAAGCTTCTGCGATTGTGTTTAACTGTTCCTGAATCTGTCTTACCTTATTTCCGGATGCACCGATATCCAGATCATATCCCGGCCAGGAGGCGGGGATGCCAGAGATTGCTTCTGCCACATTGATATACATATCATTTCCGTAAAAAGTCCGTAGGATTTCAATGGCAGAGTATCCCTGATCGCCCAGTGCCTTGCTTCCCCATTGTGTCATCCAGCCTCTGTTTCGGCATTGTACCTGTTTGCCGTCACAGTACTGGGTAAGGATTGGCTGACGTACATTTGGTCTGGAAAGATAATTCTCGAATAATTCATCTACAATGCGGTCAATGCTGGCAAAGATATTCCTGCCATAGATCCATTTGTGATCATAGGCAGTGGAGGAAGTGATCGTAAAGTCATAACCTTTGTTCCGGTACCATTCCGTATAAACCTGTTCAGAGTAAAAGACATGATAGCCAGAATATTTGCCCGGATGGTGTCGTCGGGCCAGGTGGCATAGATTTCGCTGCTGGCTACATTTTTGATGTAATCTTTGTAGCGTACATAATAATTGCCTGCAGCGGAATCGTTGACAGGCCCATCGTGTACCACTATATATTCAGGGACAACGACCTTGCTTAATACGATTTCGCCGTTTTCGTTTATTGGTTTTATCTCGGCTTCTTCGATTTTGGGAGGATATTCATAGAACAACGTATGCGGAGGAATTACAATTCTCTGGAAAGTTTCGCCGGATTCCATGACATTCAGCGTTGTTGGCTGTCTGGATAAAGTATCTGCTAATACCTGGCTTCCTGCGATTTCTTTTGGTTCAAATCCTTCTGCTTCAATCTGAATGGTATATTCTGAGTAGGGCTGTTGTTCAACCGGTTCCATACTGTATTCCAGAGGTGGAGTCTTAAGTTCAATGACAGGAGTGCGTCCGGAGGAATCTGTTGTCACTTCTTCAATGGTACTGTCGGGTGCTCCTGTGTAGGAGATTCTGACGCGTGCGTTTTCTATGGGACGATTGTTCAGCCGGTCTGATACGGTAACCTGATATTGTCCTGTATCTATATTTTCCTGCTGCATCTGCATATGATAAAAAGCCATACAAGCTCCTGTAGATAATGCTTTCCTGATAAATTATGCAGGGGACCGGAAAATGGTTACCTGAGAAAAGAATTATTGTAGAAAAAAAGAATAAAAAAATAAGGCACCATGACTTCTCATAGTTCCTCATTCTTTAAATGCGGAAGATGGGACTTGAACCCACACGAGCGCAATGCTCACAAGATCCTTAGTCTTGCTCGTCTGCCAGTTCCGACACTTCCGCATATCGCATTTCTTTGGGATTCTTTTGCTCTCCCTCGCGACAAGTGATACTATATCAAATGTAAAAGCTAATGTCAACACCTTTTTGAAAAAAAATATAAAAAAATTTCAAATTTTTTTTGAAAAAAAGAGGAATTTGAAATTTTATGTAGAATATAATTAATAAGAGGTATTTTGTCAGCTTGTGGAGGTATCGCTTATGAATATCAGAGAAAGCATGGAACAGCGTGAACAAAAGATGCTCAGTCCTTATGCTGCTTTGAGTCTTTGTTCCAGAGGCAGAGAGCGGCAGGAGGAAGAATGCGATGTACGGACTGTCTATCAGAGAGACAGGGACAGGATCCTTCATAGTAAAGCTTTTCGCAGGATGAAGGATAAGACACAGGTTTTTGTGGCACCCCAGGGTGATCATTACAGGACCAGACTGACACATACTCTTGAGGTATCACAGATTGCCAGAACAATAGCGAAGGCACTGAGACTGAATGAAGATCTTGTAGAAGCGATCGCACTTGGACATGACCTGGGACATACGCCCTTTGGACATGCAGGTGAGAGGGCTCTTGATGCAGTGAATCCGGATGCTTTGCCCACTATAAACAGAGCGTCAGGGTTGCACAGGTACTGGAGAAGAACGGCGAAGGTTGAATCTCACATGGGAGGTCCGGGATGGTATCCTGAATCACAGAACCAGTGGGAATCCGTCTACTCTCGAAGGAAAGGTAGTAAGACTTTCGGACAAGATCGCCTATATTCATCATGATATGGATGATGCACAGCGGGCGGGGATTATTTCTGAGGATGATATTCCGGTCACGCTTCGGATGCTGCTCGGTTATACAACCAGAGAGCGGCTCAATACATTTGTTCATGATGTGATAGAGAACAGTCTTGAGCAGGATACCATAAAGATGTCAGCAGAGATCTACGAGGCAATGATGGATCTGCGGGCTCTCATGTTTCAGAATGTATATGAGAATCCGGCAGCCCATAAGGAAGAGGAAAAGGTAGTGAAGATGCTGACGGAGTTATATGAATATTATGTCGAACACCCGGAAGCAATGTCAAAAGAATACAGGGAGCTGATCGTGCGTGGAGAGAAGAAGGAACAGGCAGTATGTGACTATCTCTCAGGAATGACAGACCAGTATTCTATAAGGAAATTCCGGGAGATTTACATACCAAAAGCATGGGAAGTCTATTAATCGATCAAGAAGGAGGACGAAGCATGCGTTATTCAGACGATATCATTGAAGAAGTCAGGATGAAGAATGATATTGTAGATGTTGTATCCCAGTATGTGAAGCTGAACAAAAGAGGAAGTACCTATTTTGGACTTTGTCCGTTTCATAATGAGAAAACTCCCTCTTTTTCGGTAACACCGGCGAAGCAGATGTATTACTGCTTCGGATGCGGAGCAGGCGGGAATGTATTTAATTTTGTGATGGAATATGAGAATTATACCTTTGGGGAGGCACTGAAGCATCTGGCAGACAGGGCAGGGGTGCAGCTTCCGAAGATTGAATATTCCGGAGAAGCAAAGAAGAAAGCAGAACGTCGGGCTGCCCTTCTGGAGATCAATAAGCTTGCAGCAGGATATTTCTATTATCAGCTGCGTCGTGAGAGTGGCAGACAGGCACATGAATATCTGACAGGCAGAGGACTCAGTGAGGAGACGATCAGGAAGTTTGGCCTGGGATATTCGGATAAGTACAGTGACGATTTGTACAAATATCTGAAGTCAAAGAATTACAGTGACGAACTGCTGCGGGATTCCGGCCTGTTCAATGTGGATGAACGCAGGGGAATGTATGATAAGTTCTGGAACAGGGTTATTTTCCCGATCATGGATGTGAATAACCGCGTGATCGGATTTGGAGGCAGAGTGATGGGTGACGGAAAGCCGAAGTACCTGAACTCGCCGGAGACTACGATCTTTGATAAAAGCCGGAATTTGTACGGGCTGAATGTTGCAAGAACCACGAGAAAAAATTATCTGATCCTGTGTGAAGGATATATGGATGTGATATCCATGCATCAGGCAGGGTTTACCAATGCGGTGGCATCGCTGGGAACGGCACTTACTTCCGGACATGCAAGTCTGCTGAAGCGTTACACTCAGGAGGTATTGCTTCTGTATGACAGTGATGATGCAGGCGTGAGGGCTGCCCTTCGTGCCATTCCGATCCTGAGGGAAGCAGGTGTTTCTTCGAGGGTGGTAAATCTTAAGCCGCATAAAGATCCGGATGAATTTATCAAGGCACTTGGAGCAGAAGAGTTTGAGAAACGTCTGGAGCAGGCTATGGACAGCTTTATGTTCCGCGTACATATGGCAGAGCGGGAATTTCCAATGGAGGAACCCCAGGGACAGAACCGTTTCTTTGAGCGGTGTGCGCAGATGCTTCTGGAGCTTTCCGATGAACTGGAGAGAAATCTTTATATAGAAGCAATCGTAAAGGATTACAGAAGCAGTGGGATCAGTGTGGAGAATCTGAAAAAGAGAGTCGGAGCTCTTGCAATGAAGGGAACTCCGGCAGAGCAGAGGATTCAGCCTAAACCTGTGGGAGCAGGTCAGCAAAAGAAGAAGGAGAGTGCAGCAGAGAAAGCACAGAAGCTGATGCTTACCTGGCTGGTAACTTATCCGGGCATATTTGACACAGTGGAAAAATATATCCAGCTTCAGATTTCGTGGTTCCTCTGTACAGGCAGGTGGCAGAGATGCTTTACCAGCAGCACAGGGATGGCGATGTGAATCCTGCAAGGCTGATGAATGCTTTCATTGACAGTGAAGAGCAGAGAGAGGTTTCATCCCTTTTTAATGCAACGATCCATCTGGAGACTCCGGAGGAACAGAACCGGGCTTTCTCGGATGCTGTGATCAGGATTAAGGATGAGAGTCTGAAAGAGAGAAACAGAACCTGGGATCCCACAGATATACAGGGACTGCAGGAACTTGTAAAAGCAAAGAAAGAACTGGAAGAGCTTGGAAGAAAGCGGCAGCAGCTGCATATTTCTTTCGAATAAGGATAAAATATAAACACTATATGGAGGTATAGAGCACATATGGAAATGAATATGGGTAAATTCAGTGAAAAACTGGTAGAACTTCTGGAGCTTGCCAAGAAGAAAAAGAATGTACTGGAATACCAGGAAATCAATGACTTCTTTAAGGATCAGCCACTGGGAGTTGAACAGATGGAGAAAGTATTTGACTTTCTGGAAGCCAGTGGAGTGGATGTGCTTAGGATTACAGACAGTAATGCAGATGATATGATCCTGGATGATGACGATGCAGACATTGATAAGCTGGATGAAGAAGAGATTGAGCTTGACAAGATCGATCTTTCTGTTCCTGAAGGTGTAAGCATCGAGGATCCGGTACGTATGTATCTGAAGGAAATTGGTAAGGTTCCGCTTCTTTCAGCAGAAGAGGAAATCGAACTTGCAAAGAGAATGGAGAATGGGGATGAGGCTGCCAAGAAACGTCTGGCAGAAGCAAACCTTCGTCTTGTTGTCAGCATTGCAAAGAGATATGTGGGACGTGGAATGCTTTTCCTTGACCTGATCCAGGAAGGTAACTTAGGTCTGATCAAAGCGGTTGAGAAATTTGATTACCGCAAGGGTTATAAATTCAGTACCTATGCTACATGGTGGATCCGTCAGGCGATCACCAGAGCAATCGCAGACCAGGCACGTACCATCCGTATTCCGGTGCATATGGTTGAGACTATTAACAAACTGATCCGCGTTTCCCGTCAGTTACTGCAGGAGCTTGGACGTGAACCTACGCCGGAAGAAATTGCAAAAGAGATGGATATGTCTGTAGAGCGTGTACGTGAGATCCTTAAGATATCCCAGGAGCCTGTATCTCTGGAGACACCTATCGGTGAGGAAGAGGACAGCCACCTTGGAGACTTTATTCAGGATGACAATGTACCTGTACCTGCAGATGCAGCAGCATTTACTTTGCTGAAAGAGCAGCTGGTAGAGGTTCTGAGCACATTGACAGACAGAGAGCAGAAAGTATTGCGCCTGCGTTTTGGCCTGGACGATGGACGTGCCAGAACTCTGGAGGAAGTTGGTAAGGAATTTAATGTAACAAGAGAACGTATCCGTCAGATTGAGGCAAAGGCGCTCCGCAAGCTTCGTCATCCGAGCCGCAGCCGTAAACTGAAGGATTATCTGGACTAAGGAGCCTGTTATGCAGCTTTCATTACGTTTGTCTGCAATAGCAGGCCTGGTGACCAGGGGAAACAGACTTGTGGATGTGGGATGCGATCATGGATACCTGCCGGTTTCGCTTTATCTGGATGGAAAGATTCCGGGTGCGATTGCCATGGATGTAAGAAAAGGCCCGTTGTCCAGAGCGCAGGAACATATTTCTCAGTATGGACTGGACGCATACATAGAAACCCGGCTTTCAGACGGACTTGAGGCTTTGAAACCGGGAGAGGGCGACACTCTTGTGATCGCAGGAATGGGCGGCCCTCTCATGGAGAGGATTCTTACTGACGGGGCAGAGGTCAGGGAGAGCTTTCGGGAAATGATCCTGCAGCCTCAGTCAGATATCCCCCATTTTCGCAGATTTGTCAGAAAAATCGGCTGGCAGATCACAGAGGAGGAGATGGTTCTGGAGGATGGCAAGTTTTATCCTATGATGAAGGTAATTCATGGAGAAAAGATGCATATTTCAGAAGATACTCCTTATACTTTAGATGAGTGGTTTGGAGGAATGCTTCTGGAAAGAAAGCATCCTGTTCTGCGGGAGTATCTGGAAAGAGAGCTTCGCATCCGCAATGAGATTCTTGACAGATTAAAGAATGCGCCCAATGCAGAGAAGCGTGCGGGCGAGATAGAGGAGGAAAAGCAGGCAGTTATTGCTGCTTTAGAGGAATATGAAGGCATATGAACTGACCTCCTGGCTGGAGAAGAAGTACCGTCAGATGCAGCAGAGGACTGGGATAACGTAGGACTTCTCGCAGGAGATGATACAAATGAGATCAGCCACGTGTTTCTGGCTCTGGATCTGACAGAGGAAACACTGGCTGAGGCCATAGAGGATGGGGCAGATATGATCATTACCCATCATCCCATGATCTTTTCCGGAATTAAGAAGATCAATAATCACAGCTTTACAGGAAGAAAGATCCTTACGCTGATACAGAAAGGAATTGTTTATTATGCGATGCATACCAATTATGATGTGCTGGGTATGGCAGATCTGAGTGCAGACTATACGAAGATGCATGATACCACAGTCCTTTCCGTAACTGAAGAGAGAGAGGGAGAAGTACAGGGTTTTGGCAGAGTTGGGAAACTTCCCCGGGAAATGACGCTGAGAGAGTATGCACAGCTTGTCAAAGAGTCTCTGAAGTTAAATGATGTAAAGGTTTATGGGAATCTGGACAGCATGGTAAAATGTGCTGCTGTATGTACAGGATCAGGCAAGAGCATGATCAAGGATGTCATTAAGGCCGGTGCGGATGTGTATGTGACCGGTGATATCGACCACCATACAGGAATTGATACGGTTGCGCAGGGACTGGCGCTGATCGACGCCGGACACTATGGAACAGAATATATTTTTATGGATGCAATGAAAAAAGAACTGACACAGGCATTTCCGGAACTGAAAATCTCCTGTGCAGAGGTAAAGAGCCCGTACACGATTCTGTGATACGGGTTCTTACCATATAATAATGAAATTATAAATGAAAATTGGCTGATCTGCCTGTTGGCGGCGGAGCTGATAACTGTATTTACTTGTCGGTATAGCAGAAATGGAGGCAGGATTTATGGGACAGAAAATGTATAACGTTACGATACAGGGAATAACAAAACAATATCCTGAGAAGATTCCTTACAGTGAGATTGTAAAGGAATACGAAGGAAGTACGGATGCACCTGTAATGCTGGTGATCGTAAATGGCAGGCTGAGAGAACTGCATAAGCATCTCAAGGCAGACTGTGAGATTGAATTTGTGACATCCAAAGATCCGATCGGACACAAAACTTATTGCAGAAGTGCAAGTCTGATTCTTCTGAAAGCAATTTATGATGTGGCAGGGCAGGAAAATATAGACAGTGTAATGATCCATTATTCTGTAGGCAGCGGCTATTATTTTACAATGAAAGGACCTATGGCGCTGGATCAGGAATTTATTGATAAGGTAAAGGCGCAGATGCACAGGATCGTGGACGAGAATCTTCCCATTGTAAAGCGAAGCGTAAGCACTAGTGAGGCAGTTGCACTTTTTCATAAGCATCATATGTATGACAAAGAGAAGCTGTTTAATTACCGCAGAAGCTCTGCGTGAATCTTTACAGTATTGGAAGTTTTGAGGATTATTTCTACGGTTTTATGGCGAACCATACGGGATATATTAAGACGTTTGATCTGTTTTTGTATGAGGGTGGTTTCGTACTGCAGCTTCCGACTCAGAATGAACCGGACCGGATACCTGAATTTAAACCGAGGGAGAAGATTTTTCGTGTGCAGAAGGAATCTCAGGAATGGGAGATAAACTGGATATTGCGACAGTTGGTGATCTGAATGAAAAGGTTACCAGAGGCGGTATCCAGGATATTTTGCTGATCCAGGAAGCTATGCAGGAGGCAAAGATTTCGGAAATCGCATCTGAGATTGCCGCAGCCGGAAACAAGAAGTTTGTTATGATCGCAGGTCCGTCTTCTTCCGGAAAGACTACGTTTTCACACAGGCTGTCTATTCAGCTGGCTGCCCATGGAATGAAACCGCATCCGATCGCAGTGGATAATTATTTCATTGACAGGCACCTGACTCCTGTAGATGAGTTTGGGGAAAAGAATTTTGAGTGTCTGGAAGCGATTGATGTGGAGCAGTTTAATAAAGATATGCTTGAGCTTTTGGAAGGAAAAAGGGTAGAGATGCCGGTTTTCAATTTCAAAACAGGAACCAGAGAATATAAAGGTGATTTTCTGCAGCTGGATAAAGACGATATTCTGGTGATCGAGGGAATTCATGGATTGAATGACAGGCTCAGCTATGCGCTGCCAAAGGAGAGCAAATTTAAGATTTATCTCAGCGCTCTGACTCAGCTGAATATTGATGAACATAACAGGATTCCTACTACGGATGGCCGTCTGATTCGCAGAATTGTAAGAGATGCCCGCACCAGAGGGACTTCCGCAAAAGAGACAATTGCAAGATGGCCGTCTGTGCGCAGAGGTGAAGAACAGAATATCTTTCCGTTCCAGGAGGATGCAGATGTAATGTTTAATTCTGCGCTGATCTATGAACTGGCATGTCTGAAAGTATATGCGGAACCGCTTTTGTTTGGGATTGCCAAGGACGAACCAGAGTATACAGAGGCGAAGAGGCTGCTGAAGTTCTTTGAATATTTTGTTCCGGTGCCAAGCGAGGCAGTACCGAATAATTCGATTTTAAGAGAATTTATCGGTGGAAGCTGCTTTAATGTGTAAAATACTAGTACAGCGTTTCGTAAATAACTATACCAATCGCGTAGGATGCGGATTCGAGTGTGCTGGTATAAAAACGCAGGCGTAGCGGGCTACGCTGAGGCTTTTAGACCTGTGCAATCGGATTCGCAGACAAGTGAGTGGTATAGTTATTTCGAAAACGATGTACTAGAATTGAGGAGTGGGTTATGGATCGCTTAGCACTTATTTTTGATAAACCAGCAGAAGCCTGGAATGAAGCGCTGCCCCTTGGAAATGGAACCATGGGAGCAATGTCCTATGGAAGATTTCAAAATGAAAGAATAGAATTGAATCTGGATTCGCTTTGGTCTGGAAATGGAAGAAACAAGGAAAATCCCAACAAAAATGTCGACTGGGATCTTTTTAGAAAACACATTTTTGCAGGGGATTACCAGGGAGCAGAGAATTATTGCAAAGAAAATGTGTTAGGAGACTGGACAGAAAGCTATCTGCCTGCAGGAACGCTTTCCATTAATGTGAAAGAACCCATTCAAAATGGAAACAGCTTTTATAGAAGAGAACTGTGCCTGACGAATGCAACTGAAAAAATAGAATTCTGCCAGGATGATTTGATTTATCAAAGAGAATTTTTTGTGAGTATGTCAGAACCAGTGATGGCAATTCATTATCATACTTCTCCAAATTGCAATCTTGAAATGTCAATAACACTGGAAAGTGAAATAAAGCACAAATCTGCTTTTTTTGCAGAAAATGGAATTATATTAGAAGGGCAGGCACCCATTTATGTTGCACCACCTTATTATTCCTGCGAAGTTCCTGTCGTTTATGAAGAGGGGCAGGGAATCCGTTTTGCAATTGGATTATATGTACAAACGAACGGTGGAAATGTATATCAGCAAGCGGATAAGCTTTTTATAAATACTCCAAATGATGTGTATATTTACGTGTCCGGAGTAACTGATTTTAAACAAAAAGAACTCTTTTTTTCAAAAAGAAACTGTATGATGGAAAACATCCAGCACATTCAATATGAAAAGCAAAAAAAGGCGCATATGGATGTATACGCAAATTATTTTGATAGGATGCATCTTGACATTAATTATACACCCGATAATGAACTTGCATTAAAAATGTTTCATTATGCCCGCTATCTGATGATCTGTTCATCTGTACCCGGTTCACAATGTACAAATCTTCAGGGAATCTGGAATCACCATATGCGTGCTCCCTGGAGCAGTAATTATACTGTAAATATTAATACGGAAATGAATTACTGGATGGCAGAAAAAGCAAATTTAAGTGACTGTCATATGCCTTTGCTTGAACTTATAGAACGTACCTCAAAAAAAGGTGAAAAAACAGCTCAGGATGTTTATCATCTGGCTGGCTGGGTAAGCCACCATAATCTGGATATTTGGGGACACTCAAGCCCGGTTGGACAATTTGGACAGGACGAAAATCCCTGTACATATTCCATGTGGCCGATGAGTTCTGGATGGTTATGCTGTCATTTATGGGAACATTACTGCTATACATTGGATGAAGCTTTTTTAAAAAAGAAGGCATTTCCGATTATACAAGGGGCCGTAGAATTTTACCTGGGCTATCTGGTACCTTATAAGGGATATTATGTAACTGCTCCCTCTACTTCACCTGAAAATACATTCCTTGCACCAGATATGACGACACATGGTGTTACGTTTGCGTCAACAATGGATATCAGCATATTGAGAGAACTGTTTGGATTATATTTAAAAGCATGTGAAATTCTGGGAGTAGAAGATTTTACAAATGCAGTCAAAAATGTGCTTCAGAAACTTCCTCCCTATAAAATTGGGAAAGAAGGGCAGCTTCAGGAATGGTTTTATGATTACCCGGAAGCAGATATCAATCACAGACATATTTCTCACCTGTTTGGATTATATCCTGGGAACCAGATTCATAAAGAGAATGAACCTCTTATAGAAGCCTGCAGAACTTCTTTGGAAAGGCGTGGGGATAAGGGAACCGGCTGGTGTATGGCGTGGAAAGCTGCCTGTGGGCAAAACTTGGAGATGGAAATCATGCCCTGACTTTATTAAAAAATCAGCTTCGCTTAACAAGAGAAGAAGCATGCAGTCTGGTAGGTGGCGGGATATATCCGAATATGCTTTGTGCCCATCCTCCGTTTCAGATTGATGGTAATTTTGGATTTGCTGCTGCTGTGCTGGAAATGCTGGTTCAGTATGAAGAGCAGAAAATTGTTTTTCTTCCGGCATTACCAGATGAATGGAAAGATGGGATGGCAGAAGGCGTGAAAGCACCTGGTAATATCACACTTAATTTCAAGTGGAAAGAAAAACGGGTTACGGAAATAAATCTGAAATCTCCAATTGATGCGAAACTGGTAATCTTATATAATGGTATGGAAGAAGAAATCGTCCTGAATGCTGGAAGCAGTTATCAGAAGACGCTGATATAAAGAATATATTATGATATATGAAAGGCAGGATATCTTGTGATTATAAGACATCCTGCTGTTTTATATCAGATTACCTGCTTATAGATGAAATCGTTTCCCATATTCAGAAGGCGAAATTCCCATACACTTTTTGAATAATCGACTAAAATAAAGTTGATCGTCAATTCCTACCATAACGGAGATCTCCTTCAGGGAAAAGGTATTCTCCTTTATCAGTGTAGCAGCTTTTCTTATCCGCAGATTGTTTAAGTAGCTGGTAATACTTGTTCCTACTTCGGACTTGAAAACACGGCATAAATAGCTAGTGCTGAGATTGACATTTGCCGAAATGGAGGATAATGTGAGACGGTGCATGTAATTATTTTCTATGTATGTAAGGGTTTTGGCAACATCATTTTTATAATGCCCCTCACTATGAAGAAAGTCCTGATATGTGGTCCTGGCCTCTTCATAATTTTTCAGATTTTCTTTATATGGCATATCTGGTGCAAAGGATTGGTACATGGTAAAACGGTTATACAGCTTTTTTATCAGCTGTTCCACTTTTACTTGACTGCACATTAATTCTTTTTGGGAAAATACTACGAGCGCATTATGGGCACTAAGAACAAGAATGTATGGCTGTAGCACTCCCTGAACAGCATCCAGTATCATATCTCGCAGCAGATTAGCTGATATAGAAAATGCATCATTTGATAAAAATTTTTCAAACGTTACATAGCATACAGCACAGGAATGTTTCATAAATCCAAATTTTTCTGCTCCATATCTTTCAATGAACGAATCGAGAGACTCTTCTCCCTGAAAAAAGGAGAGAAGATGATCGGTTATGGGTTCAGTGATGTCTGTTTTCAGAATGGAATCTTTTCGGTCAGCTGTATTTTGCATTTTTTTTGTGGTTTTGTTCAGACAGGCAAGGAGTGTATCTGGTTGAATTTTGATTTTTAACAGATAGTCCGCAGCACCTAAAAGCAATGCACTTCTTACTGAATCGAAGTCTTCGTAGTTGCTTAGTACCAGTATTTCTCCGGGATATTCTTTTTCCTTCAGAAAACGAATTAGTTCCAGTCCGTCCATTTCAGGCATTTTCAGGTCAGTGATAATGATATCCGGATGATGTTTTTCAATCAGTGGAACAGCCTCAAGACCATTTGATGCTGTTCCACAAATGAAAAAACCATGCTCTTCCCAGGGAAGAATGGAGCGAAGCGCAATTTTTACGATTGGTTCATCGTCAATAATTAATATACTGTACATAAAAGTCCTTTCTGTGGGCAAAAGTGGTTGTGATTTTTAGTTGTTATAATCTTTTGACAGTTCTTGTACATATAGTAAGGGAAGAGTCAGCGTACATGTGGTTCCTTCTCCAGGGTGACTATTGACCTTAAGTCCATATTCCTTTCCAAAATTCAGCTGTATTCGGTCATTTACATTGGTAATTCCAATTTTTTTCCGGTTTGTATGAGGTTCCAGCGCTGCAGGTGTCACTTCAAATCCTTTTCCATTGTCACAGAGTTCTATGATAAGATGATTGTTTTCTTCCCAACAGGTGATTAGAATTTCCATAACGGAGCCGTCATCAGAAGAACCATGCATAACAGAATTTTCTGCAAGGGGCTGCAGGATTAGTTTAGGAACAAGGCAGGAGAGCAGTTCTTCCTCTTCTACGTCAAAAGAGTACTCAAAGCTTCCGGCATACCGGATTCTTAAAATCGCGAAGTAGTTTTCCAGGTTCTCAAGCTCTTCCTGAATGGTTATATACTCGTTTTTATTAGTCAGTGTATTTTGCAAAAGACTGCTGAGGGCCTGGATTCCATCACTTACAATCTGGTCTTTATGCATGGCGGCTACAAAGCGCAGACTGTTTAAAGTGTTGAAAAGAAAATGAGGATTTAACTGATATTGAAGCATCTGTAGCTCCAATTCTCTTTTTTTCTTTTCCTGGCTTTTCTGTTGTTTCATCAGGCTCTCAATGGTATCTGCCATATGATTCATGCTTCCGGAAAGATCGGAAAGTTCGTCTTTGTGGTCATCCTGGATCCGTACGGAAAGATTTCCCTTTGATAATTCCCTGCAAAAATCCAGCATGCTTCTGATGGGGGAGGTAATTCCAGGATACACCATAGCTACAATTCCAATGCAGAGTAGAACAAGGAAGAATGCCACAGCCAGGATTTTCCAAAACATAGTGTTAACTTCAGAATTAATATAATGATATGGCATGGTATATACAAACAGCTGGTTCAGGTTTTTATTGAAAATATAAGTAACCAGCTGTTCTTCGCCATTTTTGTAAATGCTGAAAAAATCTGTTCTGTTTGGAAGTCTTGCTTGAATATTTTTCAGCAGCTTTTTTTCGGTTTTTTGCCCCAGTTGAATACTACGATCCCAGGAAGAAAGGATTGTTCCATCCATATTCAGATACATAATATTGGAAGAGTCAGCCAGACCTACTGGTTCCAGTACTGTTTTGGAAAAAATTTTTCATCAATGGAAATCAGGGTATAACCAATTACACGACTCTGACTGTATTGTTCATAAATTCTTCTTCCAAGAATCAGGATGTCCCGGTTACGGTAAGTATGTGCGTATGCCCATACATCCTGATTTTCTTCTTCAAGACGACTCAGGATCCTGCTTACATCATCCGAATATAACCCATCATATCCCAAATCATAAAAAATATTCCCATCTGTATCATATACTGTAATGTTTTTTGCCTGTGCAGGATAGATGATTTTACTTCGAATCATATGTTGGATTTCATTGATGGCTTGATTCTTTTCCGTATCTGTCATACCCTTTTTCAGAAGACCGTCCTTGATTTCCTGACTGATGCAGATGGAGCCGCAGAGATACTGATACTTTTCAATCTCACTTACCATATTCAGATTGATCATGGATAAAGTCTGTGAGATGGAAGTGGAAAGTTTTTCCCGAAGCGCTTCTGAAAAAATATGAAACGAATAGAAGCTGATTCCTGTTAATGGTACAATAGAGATCAGGAAAAGCGCTATGATCAGCCTGGTTCTAATACTGAATTTTCGAAATCCCTGATATCGTTGTCTTTTTTCCATGCCGCTGTCCCTCATTTCTAAAAAATAATTCGTACATGGTCCGGTAAAGATGGAAAAAATCGTTCTGATTTTCATGACTGTATCGGATTGTGACAGATTTATTATACAGGAAAAAAACAAGATAATCCATTTAAAATACAAATAGAAAAAGATTGTACATATATGTCGCAAGAAAATCCATATTATATAAAAATAACAGAAAAATGTTCCATATAAAGAATTGTTTTGTGAATTTACCACAAGAAGATTTTCCATTATACTAATATCATCAGGCAAACATAATAAAAGCCAACAAGAAGGAGGAAACAACCTATGAAGAAAAGATTTGCAGCTTCTGCTATGATCCTTGCTATGAGCGCAGCAACAGTACTTTCCCCGCTTACTGCATTTGCAGAGGCAGAAGAACAGGAATTGAACATTGCCATTTTCCAGGGTGGATATGGGGATGCTTACTGGAATCAGATGGTGGAGCTTTTTGAAGAAAGCCATGAGGGCGTGAAAGTAAACATGACTATCAGCCTACAATTGGAGATATCATCCGTCCACAGATTGTAGCTGGAAATGCACCTGATTTTATCTGTCTTAACGATGGTGGTGAGGATGGTGTAATCCTTTCCCTGATCAAAGATCATGCACTTCTCAACCTGGATGATGTTTTTGACGGAGAAAATTATGCTGGAACCGGTGCCCTTCGCGATGATATTACAGATGGGATCCTTTCCAGTACAAAGTGTGCACCATACGGAGATGATGAGATCTATCTGGCACCATTCAACAGTGGTCCGCAGGGTCTGATTTACAACAAAACATTCTTTGATGAGAATAATCTGGAAGTGCCGAAGACCTGGGATGAGTTCTTTGCACTTGGTGATAAGGTAAAAGATATTGACGGACGTGCACTTTTCACATATCAGGGAATTTATCCGGGATACATGGAAGAAATGCTCTGGCCGGCAATTGCAAATGAGTGCGGCGAAGAAGCACTTACTAAGATTGCCAATTACGAAGAAGGTTCCTTTAATAATGAGGGTGTGTTAAAGGCTTTAAGTCATATTAAAGAGATTGCAGATAAAGGCTATCTGTTAGAGGCACTGTTGGTATGAACCATACAGAGTCTCAGACAGAGATGATGCTTGGAAAAGCTGCATTTATCACAAACGGAACCTGGATGGAAAATGAGATGCAGGATGCGCCAAGAGAAGATGGATTGAATTTGCAATGGCTCCGATCCCGACCGAGAACGCAGACGATGTGCACTATGTATTTGACAGCTGCGAGCAGTTTTCCATTCCGGCAGCTGCCAAGAATCCAGAACTTGCAAAAGAATTTCTTCGTTTCCTGTATAGTGATGAATCTGTATCTGCTTTTGCAGAAGCTTCCGGTGCCCTCTATGCTACCAAGAGTGCCCGTGAAGTAGCAAAAGATAAGCTGTCTACTGCAATCTACAACATGTACGGAATCTACGAAGAGGCAAATGCCTCCTCCCTGATTATGAGCTTCGCAGCAGTTCCGGCTGACTGCAAGGTTAACCCGAAAGATGAGATATTTAATCCGATTACATCTGTTATGAATGATGAAATGACAGTGGAAGAGTGGGCACAGAATGTGGAAGATGCTTTTGCACAGGTTCGTGCTGATATGGAAGCTGCCAACTAAACTTCATATACCAGCCGGATAAAAACGGTAAAGCATGGAAAGGCTGCTACACAGTGTATGCTATGCAGCAGCCTTTTGTAACCCTGAACAGATATATCGCCAATCGGTGATGTCATCCACATTTATTAAATACTTTAAATTTAAAGAGGTGAACAAGCGTGGTAAAGAAGCCCAGATTATTTATAGCCCTGTGTACGCTTCCTGCATTGATTTTAACCATTGTTTTTATGATTGTGCCTATGGTAAATGCCATTTATCTGTCTTTTACCAGTTCCACTGCACTTAGCGTAGGCTTTAACAGCAAATTTGTATTTTTGGATAATTACAAGTATATGTTCCAGGATAAGGATTTTCTTCAGGCACTGTTTAATACTCTTAAGCTGATGCTGGTAATCCCGGCTGTGACCATATTTCTAAGTCTTGTATTTGCATTTATCCTTACTCAGGGACAGCTCAAGGAAAAGTCATTTTACCGGACCGTATTCTTTTTCCCAAGTATTGTTTCCATGACTGTAGTTGGTATTGTGTGGTCTTTTGTGTTTAATCCCACAAGAGGAATTCTGAATCATATGCTGGATCTGTTCCATTTCTCCACTTGGAAACACGCATGGCTTGGAGAGGGAAAAACGGCTCTCTGGTGTATCGGTGCAGCCTGGTGTGGCAGGCTATTGGTTATTATATGGTTATGCATGTGGCTTCCATTGACGGGATTTCCCAGGAGGTTTATGAAGCTGCTTCCATTGACGGTGCAACAGGAGTGCAGAAGTTCTTTAGGATTACCATTCCTCTGCTTCGCAGATCCATTGGAACGACCTATATACTTTCCCTGTCTGGTACTATCAATTTAAGTTTTACTCTGTCCAACGTTATGACAGGCGGTGGACCAAACGGTGCTTCCAGTGTGCTTTTACAGTATATGTATACGCAGGGTATGCGAAACGCTAATTTTGGATATGCCATGGCAATCGCCATGTTTACCCTGATTCTTGCAATTGTGCTTGCAATGATTTCTAAAAAAAGTATCATCTGAAAAAGAATAGGAGGGAGACTGATGAAAACTGTAAGAACCTGGTGTATCAGAATCCTGATGATTCTGTTTACCGTTATCTTTTTGTACCCGCTTTTCTGGAACCTGATGTCTGCGTTTAAGACAAATGCAGAATATTTGACAGATCCCTATGCATTGCCCACAGCTTTGAATTTGGATAATTTTGTGGCAGCATGGCAGAAAGCAAATATCGCCGCTTATTTTGGAAATTCCATATTTGTGACTGTGTTTTCCACTGTATTGCTATTGCTTCTGGTTATTCCCATTTCTTATGTACTGGCAAGATACCGTTTTGCGGGCAGCAAACTGATCTCTGCCATTTATATGGCATGTATTTTTCTGCAGGCTACCTACATTATGATTCCTTTGTTTCTGGAATTACAGGCTGTGAATGGATTAAATAACCTGCCGGTACTATGCCTTGTTTATGCAGTTATGCAGTTTCCTTTTTGTATCTTTACTTTACAGGGCTTTATGTCTGCAGTACCCAGAGATTACGAGGAATCTGCAAGAATTGACGGTGCTACTAATATCCAACTGCTATCAAGAGTTATGGTGCCTCTTGCAAAACCCGGAATTGCGACCATTACGATGTTAAGTGCCATGGGCTTCTGGAATGAATATCCATTGGCACTTGTTCTTCTCACGGAAGATGCAAAGAAAACTCTTCCCATCGGAATGGCAAACTTGTTTGAAGTGCAGAAATATGCCACGGACTGGGGTGCACTGTTTGCAGGACTTGTAATTATTATGATTCCAACAATCATTATTTATCTGATTGGACAAAGATATCTGCTTCAGGGAATTGGTGCAGGCGGGTTAAAAGGGTAAAATGAAAGGGGAAATAAAATGCCAACTGATCAGGAATTAATAAAAATAGTTCCCTCCAGCCGCCAGCTTGCCTATCAGGCAACAGAGTTTTATGCGTTCTTTCATTTTGGAATGAATACATATACCAATCGTGAGTGGGGAGATGGAACAGAAACACCACAAATTTTTAATCCTACAGAGTTTATTGCAGACCAGTGGGTGTCTGCAGCACAAAATGCAGGTATGAAAGGGGTAATCCTTACCTGTAAACACCATGATGGTTTCTGCCTGTGGCCGACCAGATATACCAGCCATAGCGTTGTCTCCAGTCCATGGAAAATGGAAGGGGAGATGTGGTCTGGGAAGTGTCTGAAGCATGCCGTCGTTATGGGATGAAATTTGGAATTTATCTTTCACCATGGGATGCAACAAGCCTTGTTACGGAAGCGGAAAAGAATATGATGATTACTATCTG
>ENA-OQAZ01000356-OQAZ01000356.1-human-gut-metagenome-genome-assembly--contig:-NODE-356-length-26134-cov-1.612873_pt1 | contig 26134 bp, 41 predicted proteins | sample MGYA00242737_ERZ504531 | MGnify/ENA primary metagenome ERZ504531 (study PRJEB26092, sample SAMD00036244) | human gut metagenome | host: Homo sapiens | study: EMG produced TPA metagenomics assembly of... | reverse complement strand
CAGAAGCATAATTAACTTGCACAAGGACAGTGTTATTCTATGAAATTTATAATTAAACATGAAATTAAAGGACGTATGCGTGTCCATCTTCTTCAGAACCGTATGACATTTGGACAGGCGGATACGTTACTGTATTATCTGAGCAGCCAGAAACTGGTAACAGGCGTAAAAGTCCGGGAGAAAACACAGGATGCCACGATTAATTTTGTAGGTGACCGTGAAGAAGTGATCCGGGCACTGAAGGCATTCCACTATGAGACTGCCAAAGTGCGGAAGTATATCTGAAGAATTCCGGTCGTGAACTACAGAATGAATATTGGGAAAAACTGGTAAATAAAGTGGTCATGCGTATGGGAAGCAAGATGTTTCTTCCTGTATCGGTGCGTTCTGTGATCACAGCGATCAAATCAGTGAAATATCTGTGGCATGGCGTGCGGACACTTGCAAAAGGAAAACTGGAAGTTCCGGTTCTGGATGCAACAGCAATCAGCGTATCGATCTTCCGCGGTGACTTTGAGACCGCAGGTTCCACGATGTTCCTTCTGGGAATCGGTGAAATTCTCGAAGAGTGGACTCATAAAAAATCAGTGGATGATCTGGCAAGAAGCATGTCACTGCATGTATCCAAAGTATGGATGGTAAAAGACGGTCAGGAGATCCTGGTTCCGGCAGATCAGATCCAGGCAGGAGACGAGATTGTTGTCCATATGGGTAATGTCATTCCGTTCGATGGCGAGGTAACGGCCGGAGATGCAATGGTAAATCAGGCATCCCTGACAGGTGAGTCTGTTCCGGTACAGAAAAATGCACAGAAGTATGCGTATGCGGGAACTGTTGTGGAAGAAGGCGAACTGACCATCTGTGTCAAAGAAGTAAATGGCGGAAGTAAGTTTGAAAAGATCGTTACAATGATCGAAGAATCTGAAAAACTGAAATCCAACGTAGAAGGAAAAGCAGAACATCTGGCAGACCGTCTGGTTCCATATACACTGGCAGGTACCGGTCTGACCTATCTGATCACACGCAATGTTACCAAGACACTGGCGGTACTGATGGTAGATTTCTCCTGTGCACTGAAACTGGCGATGCCGATCAGCGTACTTTCTGCGATCCGTGAAGCAAGCCTTTATGATATTACCGTAAAAGGCGGCAAATTCCTGGAGGCAATTGCAGAGGCAGATACCATTGTATTTGATAAGACAGGTACACTGACAAAAGCAGAGCCGACGGTTGCAAAAATCGAAACATTCTGCGACCGTTCCGAAGAAGATCTGCTTCGTATTGCAGCCTGCCTGGAAGAGCATTTTCCTCATTCTATGGCAAAGGCTGTTGTTGATGCTGCCAAAAAACAGAATATTTCTCATGAAGAGATGCATTCAAAAGTAGAATACATCGTTGCACATGGAATTTCCACAACGATCAATGGACATAAAGTAATCATCGGTAGTGCTCATTTTGTCTTTGAAGATGAACACTGTGTGATCCCGGAAGGTATGGAAGAAAAATTCGCGGCACTGCCGGAAGAATATTCTCATCTGTATCTGGCAATTGAAGGGGAACTGGCTGCGGTTATCTGCATTCATGACCCGATCCGCCGGAAGCATCTGCAGTTATCAATTCTCTGAAACGTGCCGGTATCAGCAAGTAGTTATGATGACCGGTGACAGCGAACGTACCGCAAGAGCGGTAGCAGCACAGATTGGTGTAGATGAATATTATTCGGAAGTATTGCCGGAAGATAAAGCCGGATTTGTAGAGCGTGAAAAAGCAGCGGGACGAAAAGTCATCATGATCGGTGACGGTATCAATGATTCACCGGCGCTGTCTGCCGCAGATGTCGGAATCGCAATCAGTGACGGTGCGGAGATTGCCCGTGAGATCGCAGATGTGACAATTGGTGCAGATAATCTTTACGAAATTGTTACATTAAAAGCAATCAGTAACGGACTGATGAAACGGATTCATAAGAACTACCGTTCGATCATTTTGGTCAATGCCGGACTGATCGCACTTGGTGTAACCGGTATGATCCAGCCGACGACATCTGCACTGCTGCATAATACTTCTACTCTGGTTATCGGACTGAAGAGTATGCAGAATCTGATTGATTAAGTGCAAAAAAGCCTGTAAATAAAGGAAATTTTCTAAAAAAGAGAACCGAAGAGAAAAGATCGGTTCTCTTTTTGTATGTGGAAAAGAAAAAATATGCAGTGCGATACACCGGAAGATTTCAGGAAAAAATCAACAAAATCCACTGAAAATGTGAAAAGTCTGTGAACATTTTGCGAATTCTGAGACATACTTCTTGCATTTACATGGGGAACGTGTTAGTATGTAAAAAGTAACGAAATTGTTACAAAGTCATTAAAAAACAAGGCAACAAAGGCAATAAAAAGAGAGGTTTTACATGAAAAAAAAGAGTAAGTATGTGCGTTTTTGGGACTTGTAATGATGGTTTCTCAGTCTTTTATGGTTTTTGCTGATACAGAATCAGATATCAGACAGAAGAAAGCTCAGGCAGAGAGTCAGTTAAGTCAGACAAATGATACCATCGCTTCTTTGTCTGAACAGCAGCAGCAGATCCAGTCAGAAATCAATGCTATGGATGCAGATATGGTAGATCTGATGATTCAGATCGATGCTACCAAAACAGACATTGCAAGTACAGAAGATGGAATTGCACAAAAAGAAGCAGATATTACAGAAAAAGAGGGAGAGATTGAGACAACTGCAGGTCAGTTGCAGGATGCGGAGGCAGATCGCGACAAGCAGTATGCGGATATGAAAAAACGTATCCAGTACATATATGAGAATGGTGGAAATGAAGCATGGCTGAATATGTTAAGCGGTGCGGACAGTATCACGTCTCTTCTGAATAAAGTGGAATATGCACAGAGCATGCATGATTACGACAGAAAAACAACTGGAAGCTTTTAAAGAAAGTAGTACAGCAGGTGTCCGATCTGAAGACAGATCTGGAGAATCAGAAAGCGGATCTGGAGACACAAAAGAGTGACCTGGAGACACAGAAAGCATCCCTGGAAAGTCAGCAGGCAGATCTGCAGAGCCAGCAGGCAGACTTACAGGCACAGATGGATGAAAAGAAAGCAACCAGCAGTGATTACGAAGCCCAGATTGCAACAGCCCAGCAGCAGGCAAATGAGATCAGTAATCTGATCAGCCAGCAACAGGCGCAGCTGGATCAGATTGCAGAAGAAAAACGACGGGCTGAAGAAGAGGCGGCAAGACAGGCGGCGGCTGAGGAAGCAGCCCGTCAGCAGGCAGCGGCAGAAGAAGCAGCAAGACAGCAGGCAGCAGCCGAAGAAGCCAGTCTCAGCAGGCAGCAGCGGCCAGCTCGACAAGTACTTCTTCCGGCAACAGTTCGGCTTCACAGAGCAGTGGAAACAGCAGAAACAACAGTACAACAAACAACAGTAATGCAGCAACAGGCAGCAGCACTGCAAGTTCCGGCAGTTCAGGCAACAACAGCAGTACCGCAAGCTCCGGTAGCAGTTCAGACAAAAGCAGTTCAACAGGCAGTTCCGGTTCCGTAAACAGCAGTGGAGCATCCGGCAGTTCTATCGTAGCATATGCAGATCAGTTTGTCGGTAATCCATACGTATGGGGTGGTAATTCCCTGACCAATGGTATTGATTGCTCTCATTTTGTATATCAGGTGCTGAAAAACACCGGTGCTTACAGTGGTGGTTATACCACATCAGCAGGATGGAGAAGTTGGTACAGCAGTTTCAAGTTTATCTGAAGCAAAAGCAGGCGATGTGATCTGTTATTCCGGACATTGTGGCTATCTACGACGGAAATGGCGGAATCGTGGAAGCGAAAGGAACAAAATGGGGCAATCACCCATGACAGAAGTGCAAATTGCAAGACAATCCTTGCGATTCGCCGCTTCACCTGACAAAAACATAGTTTTTGAGTTGCTATTATAATAGGTAGAAACACAGCAAAATGTATCAGCAAAAAGAAGAAAAAGTGATCAGAATTACTAAGTTCGGGTTGCTTTTCTTTTTTTACGTATTTTACTTGCATTTTCAAAATAAAGTGATAGAATAGAAGATGAAAAATCAGCACTCGTAAAGACTGAGTGCTAACAAAAGAAGAACAAGGAGGAAACATAATGATTACATTGCCGATTTCTGACCTGTTGTTACTGCCAGGTGTGACATTTTTCTTTAAAAAAGATGTGTTTCCCAGTGGAGAGATAACAGCAGAATCTGTTGGAGAAGATATATTATTTGTAATGGAAAAAGAAGAAAAGGAGCAGATGACACCGGATGATTTTTATCCCATTGGTGTGATTGGCACCATCGACAGCGTAGATGAAGAAGGAAATGTACGTGTCAAAGTGAGAGAACGGGTACAGATTTCTGATACTGAGATGGGAAAAGATGGTGTGATTACTGCAGATGCTTCGATTCTTCCGGATGTAGACGATTTTCCGAAAGAAGAAGAGAAAGCATTGTTTGAAAAGATGAAACAGGATATCCTTCGTTTCGTCAAAGGATTCCCATGGGGAGTCTGGGCCCGTGGGGTGATTTTACATTGGAAAAATGTAGAAGAAATAGGATGTGCACTTTCTTCTTATTTTAATATCACATGGGAAGAGAAATATGGTATCATAGAAACAGATTCCAGAAGAGAACGATGCAAAAAAATTGAGGAAGCTGTTTATGAATTTATGGAGATATTCCAATGTAGGCGAAGAAGCTGAAGAATGCACAGTAAAGAGATTCATGAACAGGCATACCGGGAATCTGCGATTAAAAAACAGATCGAACTGCTGCAACAGCAGCTGGATGAGATGCATCCGGAGAATATATCGGATGTACGTAAATTTGAAACAAAGATTGCACAGTCCGGCATGAATGAAGAAGCCAGGAAAGAGGCTGAGAAAGTTTTGAACCGGATGAAACAGGAAGGAAAAGACAGTCATGAATATGGTATGCTGTATGACTACCTGGATTTTGTAACTTCACTTTCCTGGAAAACAAAAGAACAGTCGGAGATCAATCTGCAGGAAGCAGAGGAGATTCTGGATGAAGATCATTACGGTCTGAAGAAAGTGAAAGAACGTATCATTCAACAGCTTGCTGTGATGGCACTGAATAAAAAACAGTCCGGTTCTATTTTGCTGTTTGTGGGTGCTCCGGGTACCGGTAAAACCAGTATCGGTCAGAGTATCGCAAGGGCACTGCACCGGGAATATGTAAGAATCAGCCTTGGAGGCATCCGGATGAGGCAGAGATCCGTGGTCACAGAAGAACGTACGTAGGTGCAATGCCCGGTCGGATTATGGAAGGTATGAAACGAAGTAAGGCTCAGAATCCTGTTATGGTGCTGGACGAAGTGGATAAACTGGCAAAAGATTACGGCGGAGATCCGGCAAGTGCCCTTCTGGAAGTGCTGGATCCGGAACAGAACTACAGCTTTACAGATCACTATATGAATGTGCCCTATGATCTGTCAAATGTATTCTTTGTATGTACGGCAAACAGTACGGATACGATTCCGGAACCGCTGTTAAATCGTATGGAAGTGATTCAGTTTCCGGGATATACACCGTTGGAGAAGTTTCATATCGCAAGAAGACATCTGCTTCCGAAAGCGATGAAAGCGATGGGAATCAAGCACAGAACCTGAAGGTTACGGATGGTGCCCTGGAGAAAATAATTGCGGAATATACCGCAGAGTCAGGTGTGCGCGGATTAAAGAAGCAGGTGGATGTGATCTGCAGGAATGCTGCGGTCAAACTGGTCCGGGGAGAGCAAAAAAGTATTACTGTCAATGAAAAACGGTACAGGAATTCCTGGGATCGGGGATCATTCATGATACGATCCTGAAACATCCACAGCCGGGTGTGATGACCGGACTTGCATGGACAAGCGCCGGTGGAGAGATTCTGTTTATCGAGACTTCTTTTACCAAAGGTTCCGGAAAAATCACGATCACCGGACAGCTGGGAGATGTGATGAAAGAATCAGCACAGATTGCGATCACACTGGTGAAAAAACGTCATCCGGACAAAGCTGATTTATTTAAAGAAAATGATCTGCATATCCATGTCCCGTCCGGTGCAGTTCCAAAAGACGGTCCTTCCGCAGGTATCACACTGGTGACGGCACTGACTTCGCTGGTGACAGATACACCGGTGAATCCGGAATATGCCATGACCGGTGAGGTATCTTTGCGGGGTGGTGTGATGCCAATCGGTGGACTTCCTGAAAAACTGATGGCAGCTCAGCGGGCAGGTATCAAAAAAGTATTTATTCCCGCAGAAAATGAGAGAGATCTGGAAGAAGTAGCAGAAGAAGTGAAAGAAAAACTGGAGATCGTCCCGGTAGAAACAGTAGACCAGGTCATGAGACTGGTGTTTGCCTGAATAAACAGGGAAAACAGAACGTATCACAAAGGAAGATTGAGCAGGAAAACAAGGTGAACAAAGAGATGGATATGAGAGAAGTAATTGGAAAAAGTAAACAGGGTGAGATTTCTGTTGAAGAAGCAGAACACTATTTTCGGAAAGCTCCTTTTGATGAGATGGGATATGCAAAACTGGATATGCACCGACAGATCCGTTCCGGTTTTCCGGAAGTGATCTTTTGCAGTGGAAAGGCAGATGCACATCTGGTGCCGATCGTAAAACGGTTATATGAAGCGAATGGAGAGGTATTTGGGACCAGAGCATCCGAGCATCAGTACCAGATGCTGAAAGAAATTTATCCGCAGATCCAGTACGATCCGATCTCGCATATCCTGAAAATAGAGAATAAAGAAAAGAAAGAGGGTGTCGGCCTGATTGCTGTATGTACAGCGGGAACAGCTGATATCCCGGTAGCGGAAGAAGCCGCACAGACGGCAGAATATTTCGGAGCAAAAGTAGAACGGATCTATGATGTGGGTGTGGCCGGTATCCATCGTCTTTTTGCAAGGCTGGATGCGATCCAGGATGCAAACTGCGTGGTTGCAGTGGCGGGGATGGAAGGCGCACTGGCAAGCGTGCTGGGTGGTCTGGTGAATAAACCGGTGATCGCCGTACCTACTTCCGTGGGATATGGTGCCAGTATGAATGGAATATCCGCGCTGCTTACGATGATCAATTCCTGCGCCAACGGGATTGCTACGGTAAATATCGACAATGGATATGGTGCCGGTTATATTGCAACACAGATTAACCGGATGGGTGTGAAAGAAAAATAGAATAGACCACACAGCTATGATAAAAGAATAGGATAAAAGAAAAGATGAAAGGAATCGGGAGTCAGATTATTCTAACTCCCGATTCCTTTCATCTTTTTACGCGAACAACAAGCGGATCCGGGTTGATACTTGCTTAATAAGTACCACTTCGTATCTTTTCACGGTACTGTCTTGGTGTCATGCCGATCTGCTGTCGAAAATGATAGCAGAAAGCAGCGGAATCACGGAAGCCACAGGAATAAGCAATCTCTGTCACGTTATAATTTTGTGTCTGTAAAAGTTTTGCTGCAGCACGGATCCGGTATTGAAGGAGATACTGTTTCGGAGAAATCTGCGCTTCCCGCATAAAAATTTTGTAAAGATAAGTTCTGTCCACGCCGATATAATCTGCTATATCCTGAATCTTAAGATTATAGGAGTAATTATTGCTGATATATTCCAGTGCCTGCTGATAATACTGTTCATTGTGATCATTTCGACCGGAAGTGTCCAGACGAGTCATACAGGAGAGTAGCCGGAGAAAAGCAGATGCCAGTCCCAGTGGATTCTTTTCGGGAGCAAAAAACAGGGCATTCAGCCGGATCATGGGCTGAATACACAGAGCAGAGTCCGTGGTAAAGACAGGGGAAGATTGGAAAATTGTGGAGGAGAGAACCTCTTCCACGCAGCTTCCGTCGAATCCAACCCAGGCATATTCCCAGGGATCTTTTTTGTCTGCCTGATAATAATGGGTCTGCATCGGTTCGATTAAAAAGGCATCGCCGGCAGAAAGCTCATACTTTTTCTCCTGATAAAAGAATTCTCCTTTTCCATGCAAAACAACGTGAAGCAAATAATGGGGGCGGATAGCCGGCCCCCAAAAGTGTCCGGGAGCACATTGCTCCCTTCCGCAATAATAGATACGAAGTGCAGTAGTATTCTCTGTGTTTGAATGTTCCACAGTCATCACGGTCCTCATTTTTATTTATTACGGTGTCCTCTGTATTTTTCTTCACAGTATTTGCAACGGTATACTTCTTTTCCCGGATCGGTCAGGATAAATACCTGATCCAGTTCCTGTTCGATAGAAGTGATACAGCGAGGGTTTTTGCAACGGATCACATTGACTACCTGAGACGGAAGATGCAGTTCTTTCTTTGAGGTAATCTTGCCGTTCTGGATCACGTTCACAGTGATGTTGTGATCGATAAATCCGAGAATATCAAGATCCAGCATATCTACGCTGCATTCTACTTTGATGATATCTTTTTTTCCCATTTTGTTGCTGCGGGCGTTTTTGATGATGGCAACACAGCAGTCCAGCTTGTCAAGTTTCAGATCATGATAAATTGTCATGGATTTGCCGGCTTTGATGTGGTCCAGAACAAATCCCTCTTCGATACGTCCTACATTTAACATACTTTTACCTCCAGTAAAGTCAGGATCAGTGCCATACGGACATAGACGCCGTACTGTACCTGTTTAAAATATGCAGCTCTCGGGTCAGAATCTACTTCTGTGGAGATTTCATTGACACGTGGCAGTGGATGCAGAACCAGCATATCCGGTCCGGCAAGTTTCATTTTTTCCTTGTCCAGAATATAGAAGTCTTTCATACGAACATAATCATCTTCATTGAAGAAACGTTCTTTCTGTACACGCGTCATGTAAAGAACATCCAGTTTTGGCAGTGCGTCTTCGAGACGGGTTACTTCCTCAAACTCATGACCACTGGCTTTCAGCACATCTTCACGGATATAGTCCGGGATACAGAGTTCTTCCGGAGAGATCAGGACGAATTTTACATTTGGATAACGAACCAGAGCTTCAATCAGAGAGTGTACGGTACGTCCAAACTTCAGATCGCCGCAAAGACCGATCGTAATGTTATCCAGCCGTCCCTTAAGAGAACGAATCGTCAATAAATCAGTTAATGTCTGAGTAGGATGTTGATGTCCGCCGTCACCGGCATTGATCACGGGAATTTTAGAAGCCAAAGAAGCGACCAGCGGGGCACCCTCTTTTGGATGACGCATGGCACAGATGTCTGCAAAACAGGAAACAACGCGAATGGTGTCAGAAACGCTTTCACCTTTGGAAGCGGAACTGGAATCGGCGGAAGAAAAAACCAAGAGCTTTTCCGCCAAGATTCATCATGGCAGCTTCGAAACTGAGACGAGTACGGGTACTTGGTTCATAGAACAAAGTAGCAATCTTTTTACCATCACAGGCGTGTGCGTATTTTTCAGGGTTTTGTTCAATGTCATTTGCCAGATCCAGCAGATGCTCAAGCTCCTCAACGGAGAGATCCAGAGGACTCATCAGATGTCTCATCATATACCTCCTTGTATGTTATAAAACTATAAAGAGTACCATCGATTTTTACTCTGCCTAACATCATATAATAAATCTTTTGGATTGCAAAGAGAAAAATAAAGGATTTTGTCGGATTTTCAGGAATAACTGTTCCTTGTCAAATGGTGTCGTTTGTACTATAATAACAACAGTTTACTCGCAATAGGAGGTTCCATATTTTATGGATTATATAAAAGCAAGAACATATATAGATGAAAGTCATCGGTTCGGCGGTGAAATGGGACTGGAAGCAATTACCTGCCTGCTGGAAAAACTGGGGAATCCACAGGAAACTCTGCAGTTTATCCATATCGCCGGAACCAATGGGAAAGGCAGTGTTGGTGCGTATCTGGCAGCAGTCCTTCAGGAAGCAGGTTACCGGATCGGCAGATTTATCTCCCCACACTGTATGAATACCGGGAAAGGATCCAGATCAACGGAGTATATATCGAAGAAGAAGCTTTCGGTCGACTGATGGATCCCGTGGTGAAAGCTATCGGGGAACTGGAAGAAGAGCATAAGCCGCTGCCGTCTCCTTTTGAGATTGAGACTGCCATTTCTTTTCTATATTATAAGGAAAAGAAATGTGATTTTGTCCTGCTGGAGTGTGGCATGGGCGGAAAGACAGATGCAACGAATGTGATCAGAAATACAAAACTGGCGGTGATCACATCCATCAGTATGGATCATATGGAGTATCTGGGGAATACGCTGGGAGAAATCGCCGGTCAGAAAGCCGGTATTATCAAACTCGGCAGCCGTGTTGTCACCTGCAGACAGGAAAAAGAGGCGATGGATGTCATCGAACGGGAAGTAAGAAGCTGGGATGCCGCTGTATGTTGGGGATAAAACAGAGGCAGAGCTTGTAACAGCAGATCTAGACCACATGGTATTCCGTTATCAGAAAGAGACCTATACCATTCATCTGGCCGGTTCACATCAGCTGGAAAATGCAGTGCTTGCACTGGCGGGTATTCGGGCTCTGCAGGATACAGGGTATCAGATTTCCGGGGAGCAGATCCGAAGTGGTATGGAAAAAGCACGATGGAATGGTCGATTTACCATTCTGAAAAAAGACCCTTATCTTGTAGTAGATGGTGCACATAATCCGGATGCGGCCAGAAAACTGCAGGAATCTTTAAGAATGTATTTTCCGAACAGGGAGTTTGTTTTCCTGATGGGAGTTTTTCGGGACAAACAGTATGAAACCATTGCAGAAAGAATGGCACCGATGGCAAGGGAGATCATTGCGATGGAAACCCCGGATAATCCCCGGGCACTTCCCGCCAAAGAGCTGGGAGAGGTTCTTTGCAGATATAAGACACCGAAACAGGTATAATGTGGCAGATTCTCTGGAGAAAGCCCTGCAGCTTGGCATGAAGCTGGCCGGAAAAGAAGATGTGATCGTGGCATTCGGTTCGCTGTCTTTTATCGGTGATCTGACGAAATTAAGTGAAAATTTGGAATAGGAAAGAAAAAATGGATAATAAAGTATTGGATTTACTCGAGATCAGAGATCAGATTGATGGTATTGATAAAGAAATCGTAGAACTTTTTGAAAAACGGATGCAGCTGAGTGCAGAGGTGGCGGAATATAAGATTTCCAACAATAAAGCAGTACTGGATCCACAGCGGGAAAAAGAAAAACTGAATACACTGGAAAAGTATGCATCCAACTCCTTTAACCGTGTAGGTGTCTACGAGCTGTTCCGGCAGATGATGGCGATGAGCCGGAAACTGCAGTACCGGATACTGGCAGAAAAAGGCAAAGCAGAAAAGATTCCGTTCCGGAAAGTTTCTTCTTTGCCGATGCAGAAGGCCAAAGTAGTATTTCAGGGTGTCGAAGGAGCATACAGTTTTACTGCGATGCATAGTTTTTTCGGGGAATCCATTGAAAATTACAATGTGGAAACCTGGCGGGATGCTATGGAAGCGATCAAAAACGGAGATGCGGATTACGCGGTACTGCCAATCGAGAATTCTACTGCCGGTATCGTTTGCAGATATTTATGATCTTCTGGTGGAATACCATCACAGCATCGTGGGTGAACAGATCATTCAGGTGGATCATGCTCTGATGGGTCTGAAAAATGCCACACTGGAAGATATCAAGACCGTGTATTCTCATCCGCAGGCACTGTCTCAGTGCAGAAAGTTTCTGGAGCAGCATCCGGAATGGAAAGCGGAAGAGTATCTGAACACCGCAATGGCAGCAAAGAAAGTAAAAGAAGACGGAGATCTGACTCAGGCGGCAATTGCCAGCCATATGCGGCACAGTGTTTCGGACTTCAGATTTTAAAACCACATGTATTCTCCAGTCGGCAGAATTCCACACGGTTTATTATCGTATCCAAAGAAGAGATTTATCAGGAAGAAGCAGGAAAAATCAGTGTATGTTTTGAGATTCCACATGAGAGTGGAAGTCTGTATAACACACTGTCCCATTTTATCTATAATGATCTGAATATGACAAAGATCGAATCCCGTCCGATTCCGGAAAAAAAGTGGAATATCGTTTCTTTGTTGACTTTGAAGGAAATCTGAGTGACAGCGGTGTGAAGAATGCGCTGTATGGTATTTCCAGAGAGGTGAACAATCTGCGGATTCTTGGAAATTATTAATGATACATGAAACTGTCCGGATGCGAAGACAGGGAACAGCCGGAATAAGTAATTACATATTGAGAAGTAAGAAAGACAGGTAAAGACAATGACAGGAATAAGAGAATGCATTTTATATCGTGATTTTGAACAGGGAGAATTGCTGGAGAAGATGACCATGCTGATGGAAGATATCTCTCATCCGAAGGTACTCTACGGAAAGGACGGGGAGTATTTTGCATGTATTCATCAGCTGGTAGAGATGGCAGGAACCTACGGGTTTGCGGGAAACCTGTGGCATGATTATCTGACCTATCTGCTGGTCAATCATGAAAATGCGTTCAGTACGGCCTGTGAGATCGTAGGTCCGGTGGAAGGCACTATTAATGCATTCGCGATGCATGATTTTGAAATCTTTAAACAGTTGTATGATTTTGATCTGAAAGAACTGGAGAAGATTTATCCGTCGGTGGACAGCAGTCTGATCACCGATTATCAGAATATCAATGAAGGCAGCAAGGTCTTTAATAAACGGATCCGTGACCGGATCTGTACACTGGCGCAGAAACTGGCAAAAGCAGAGTCCACGGAAGAATTCATGGATGATATGGTACAGTTTTATAAAGAATTCGGTGTTGGTAAACTGGGACTTCACAAGGCATTCCGTATCGACGGAACGGTGACTCCTGCCCGGATCGTGCCGATTACCAATATTGCCCATGTGCATCTGGACGACCTGGTCGGCTATGAGATTGCCAAGAAAAAACTGATCGATAATACAGAGGCATTTGTACAGGGGCGCCGGCCAATAACTGTCTGCTGTTTGGTGATGCCGGTACAGGAAAATCTTCAAGCATCAAGGGTATCCTGAATCAGTATTATGATCAGGGACTTCGTATTATAGAGGCGTACAAACACCAGTTCAAGGATCTGAATGATATTATCGCACAGGTGAAAAACCGGAATTACAAGTTTATTATCTATATGGATGATCTGTCTTTCGAAGAATTTGAAATCGAATATAAGTATCTGAAGGCTGTGATCGAGGGCGGTCTGGAGAAAAAACCGGATAATATTCTGATCTATGCGACCTCTAATCGAAGACATCTGGTTCGGGAGAAATTCTCGGATAAAGAAGAGAGAAGAGATGATCTGCATTCTTCCGATACTGTTCAGGAGAAACTGTCTCTGGTTGCAAGATTTGGTGTGTCGATTTTCTTCTGCGCGCCGGATAAAAAGCAGTTCCAGAATATCGTGAAGACGCTTGCAGAAAGACATCAGGTGGAGATGCCGGAGGAGGAACTTCTGCTTGAGGCCAATAAGTGGGAATTGCAGCATGGTGGACTGTCGGGCAGGACGGCACAGCAGTTTATTGATTATCTTTGCGGCAAGAATGAAAATGAGTAAATAAAATACAGATATAGGTTTCGGCTAAGGGGACGCGGCTGACCTGTGATTCCTTGGGTGAACAACGTGGGCAGGGCAACTTTGAACTAGCCACTAACTGCGACTATATTCACTTGGGTCAGCTGACCCAAGCGAAAGTCTCCGTAAAGTGTCGGATTTCAAAGCTTGCCCTAACGCCCACAAAGTGTTGTTCACCCAAGGAATCACAGGTCAGCCGCTGTTTGTTGTAGTGCATATTAAAATAATCCAGTGTTCCGTTTTTGTTTGACGCAAGTGATGAACCAAAGTCCGTGCTTGAACGAGAACTTGGCGACTGCCGCGATAATGAGTAAAATTCGCGAAGCGTGTTTTATCACGTTGGTAGAAACTGATTCTTGGCAGTGGTACTTGCCGGTGGGGACGGAGTTTGGTGGTTCTGTCTGGGAAAGGTTTGTGAGATTTTAAGTTTTTGGTAAGGACTTTGGTGAGGGGATGGTGGTACACTGTAGGGGAATGGGTGAACGAATGCCCGATGGAGTACAGAAAAAAGGAGTCGGAAGTAACTGTCTGGCAGGAGAGAGCCTGTGAGATGAACTGTGGAAGAGTTACATTTTAAAGTTAGATTCTGAGAAATAACATAAGGGGACATGGAGGAAATATAAGATGGAAGAAACCAGAATTTTAGTTGTGGATGATGAGCAGGAAATTGCGGATCTGCTGGAACTGTATCTGATCAGTGACGGGTATCAGGTAATTAAGAGTGAGGATGCTCTTGAGGGACTTGCGATTATGGAACGTGAGAAGATTGATCTGGTGCTGCTGGATATTATGATGCCGAAGATGGATGGGCTTGAGATGTGCAGGAAGATACGGAGAAGCATAACGTGCCGATTATCATGGTCAGCGCAAAGACACAGGAGTTAGATAAGATCGTGGGGCTTACGACGGGGGCGGATGATTATGTGACAAAAACCCTTCAACTCTGAGCTGATGGCAAGAGTGAAGTCACAGCTTCGGCGTTACCGGGATCTGAATCCGGCGAATGAAAAGAAAGGGGCTGAGGACAGCACAATCCGTCTGAATCACGTGACTATTATCAAGGAAACACATCAGGTATTTGTGGATGGAGAGAGTATTAAGCTTACGCCAATCGAATTTGACATTCTGTATCTTCTGGCTTCTCATCCGGGTCGGGTGTTCAGTACGGATGAGATTTTTGAAAAAGTATGGAATGAGAAGGTATATGAGGCCAATAATACCGTTATGGTACATATCCGTCGGCTTCGTGGCAAGATGAAGGATGATACCAGAACCGATAAGATCATTACGACAGTCTGGGGGGTTGGATATAAAATTGAGCAGTAGATGGATTCAGACATTCGAAGGAAGAATCGCATGGTATACGATCATCAGCCTGGCAGCTACCGGAATCGTGGAAGTTGTGATGGCGTTTCTGATCTATAAAGTGGCAGGAAAGCTGCGTTATATGGGATATCGAAGTGCCATGCTGGGGCCGGACGGGCTGTATCCCGGTTATCGCCTGATGATTCTCGGGGTTTGCGGAGCACTTACTTTTTTGTTTACTTTTTACGCCCTGATCCACAAATATATGAGTTATGTGCGGATGCTGGAACGTGCCATGCGGGATATTGCAAACGGAAATCTAGATCAGGAGATTCCCGTAGAGAATAAGGACGAATTCGGAGAAATTGCCAGGTATATGAACCAGATGGAACGCCATGTAAAGGATCTGATGGAGAGGGAACGGGAATCGGAACGTACCAAAAATGATCTGGTGACAAGTGTGGCTCACGATCTGCGTACACCGCTGACATCGGTGATCGGTTATCTGGACTGGGTGAAGAGCAGACCTGATCTGGATGAACAGACCAGACAACAGTACCTTGATATTGCATACCGGAAAGCATTGCATCTGGAACAGCTGACGAACGAACTTTTTGGCTTTGTGAAGATGGAACATAAGGAGATGAGTCTGCATCTGGAACAACTGGATTTGCAGAAATTACTGGAACAGCTGTTGGATGAAGCGTGGCCAAGTTTTGAAAAAAACGGTCTGGAAGCCCAGTTCAGCTGCGTGGAACATGGGATTCCCATGGAGGGGGACGGCAATCTGCTGGCACGCCTTTTTGAAAATCTTCTGAATAATGCGGTCAAATACGGAAAAGACGGAAAAATCATCCGTGTGGCAGCAAAAGTGGTACATGAACATGTTCTGGTACAGGTGATCAACTATGGGTATGTGATCCCGAAAGAAGACCTGGAAAAGTTATTTCAGAAGTTTACCGGGTGGAACAGTCGCGTTCACAGAATACGGGAGGAACCGGTCTTGGACTGGCTATCGTTCATCAGATCGCAGTGCTTCATGGCGGAGACGTACAGGTGAAAAGTGATCTTGACGGAACGGTATTTTCTGTATGGCTTCCGTTGCAACAGAAAAAGGAGAGACAGACATGAGAAAACATATCCGGGGAATAGTACTGGTACTGCTGATCTTGCTGCTGCCCTGCCTGGTATGGGCAGAAGATGAGCCGGAGAACGACATTGAGATAACATTAAACTGGGGATTTAACGGCAAGGCGGGAAACAGTGATGCCTGCCTGCCGGTTACGGCAACACTGACAAATCATGGGGAAGCATTTGAAGGACAGCTGGAGATGGAAGTGCCGGTTGCCGGCAATCAGGAATCTGATCTGGGAGAGAGTCTGACGATGATCGGCAATGATATGGACTATACCAGAAGTAAAGTGTGCGTATGGAAGAAAAATATAGCACTCGCTGCAGGGGAAACACGGCAGGAAACGTTTTATCTGACCTTTCCATGGGCTAATGGTACAGTACAGGCGTATCTGAAAGATGGGTCCCGAACAGTACAGACAGCATCACTGAGTAAGAACTTTTCTGCAAACCAGGACATTGCACTGATCGGAGTTATAGGAGCACAGCCGGAAGACGTGCAACAGCTTGACGGGATACAGATTTCTGAGGAAACTACCGAAGGCATGGGTGATATTTTTGTGTCTGTTTATCAGATGGATCCATCGGAGATTCCGGACAGCTGGAAAGATCTGGGTCAACTGGATGCACTGCTGATCGGACCGGAGGCTGCGATTTCCGGAGAACAGTGGGTGACACTCCATCGCTGGCAGCAGGAAGGAGGTATCTTGCTTACTGTTGAAGACGGGCAGGATTTTTTTGAAGTATTTGAGAATTTTCTGAATGGAGAATCACGACCAACATTTTTTGACAGACTCAGTGAAAAATGGGGCTATGTTGTATATACCGGCTATGACACCAGTCAGATTCCGGTACGAAAACGCCCCAGTCTGATCAAATATTTTATACTGATTCTTTTTTATGCCTGTCTGGCAGGACCGGGACTGTACTGATCCTGAAAAAACAGGGAAAAAGAAAATATTTCTGGTCAGGAGTTACAATGCTTTCTGTTCTTTTCCTTGGTATTGTAGCTTTGCTGGGAACCGGCACCAGACTGACTGCCCCGGTTCTTACCATGAGACGGATGTATACCCAGCAGGATCATATCTGGGGAGAAACGCTGCAGCTGGGTGTGCAGGCGCCATATAACAATACATATCAGCTGTATCTGGATAAAAGTTATCATCTGACAATGCCTTCAGAAAGCGGATACAGTGCAGAAAATGTCAATACAAATATCACGGATAAAGTGGAAATCTATGAAAAAGAAGACTGTTACAAACTGACATTCAGCAGGCTGCCGGTGTTTGCAGGCAATGCATTCTTTTTGAACAGGGATCATGCAGTATCACCGGAAGAAGAAATACAGATCCATGCATCCGGGGACAATGAGCATATCGAAGGCAGATGGAAGAACCCTACAGGATACAGAATCGAGAATGCGATTCTTGTACTCACGAACCGTATCGTATTTCTGGGAGATCTGGAACCGGGAGAAGAAGGTACTTTTTCCGAAAAAATCCAATTCCTATGGAAATGGAGGCCTGGAAAAAATTCTGAGAAAATATCTGGATTTGAAAGATACAGAGTATCCGGATTATGCGGTGAACGCTGTGACGGAGCAGATATGGGATGCACAAAGGAAAGAAATCGAAGGTGTCTGCCTCCTCGGAACGATTTCCAACAGTGATACTTCTTTTGAGATGAATTCCGGTTATGAAGTAGACGGAATCACGCAATTTTATATGCCGGTGGATATCAGCTGGCAAAAGGAAGAGGGAACCATATTCTGTCCGAACGGAGAAGTGCTGGCTTCTGTGGAAAGTGGAAGTGCGACCGCAGGAACGAATCTGATGTACGGACAGGATGCAGTCCTTGACTATGATCTTTCCGGACTGGGAGAAATTACAGGAATAAAATTCTTTAAACCGGAATATGATGATCCGAAATATTTTGAATCATTTCGTGGGCAGGTTGCTTTTTATTGCTGGTCCAGTGGAGAATATGAGACGATTTCGAAATGGGAAAAAGTGTTTGACAGGACGGAACTGGAAAAATATCTGTCGGCAGATGGGACGTTGCGGGTTCGCTATCAGGTGGCGGACGACATGGATGTGACGGATAAAAACTGTACACTTCCCTGTCTGCAGATCACAGGAAAGGTGGTGAACCCGGATGCTTAAGATTGAAAGTCTGACCAGAAGGTATCCTCACGTAACGGCGTTGGACGGACTGAATATGGAAATCGGACATGGACAGCTGTATGGATTTGTAGGACCAAACGGTGCCGGAAAAACGACTACGATCCGAATCATATCCGGATTACTGCGGCCGACTTCAGGAAAAGTGTGGATCGATGGTATCCGGGCAGAAAAGGAGACACGCGTCTTAAAAAGCAAGATTGGCTATGTGCCGGATTTTTTCGGTGTCTATGATAATCTGACGGTGATGGAATATCTGGAATTTTATTCGGCTGCCTATGGAATCGATGAAAAAGAGGGACGCTTAAGGGCTTCGGAGGTACTGGAACGGGTACAGCTCTTTCATATTGAAGACCGTATGGTAGATGAATTATCCAGAGGGATGCAGCAGAGGCTCTGTCTTGCCCGTGCCATGATTCACCGGCCACAGCTTCTGGTGATGGATGAGCCGGCATCCGGACTGGATCCGGGTGCAAGGAGGATCTTTAAAGAAGTTTTGCGGAGTTTGTGTGAAGAGGGATATACGGTACTGATCAGTTCACATATTCTGTCTGATCTGGCAGATATGTGCAGCAATATCGGAGTTATCCATCAGGGGAAAATGGTACTGGAAGGCCCCATCGATGAAATCATGACATCTATCGACAGTTCTAATCCGATCCTGATCGAGGTATATCAGAATCTGGAGACTGCCGTTCACCTGCTGAACCGGCACCCACTGGTATCCAGAATAGCAATCGATAAAAATATGATTTCCATTCTTTTACCGGAAGCAGGGAAGAAGAGGCGCAGCTTCTGAGACAACTGGTGGAGCAAAAGGTGCTGGTAACTTCTTTTCGCAGAGAACACAATAATCTGGAATCTGTATTTTTCCATCTTACAGATCCGGTACAGGGAGGAACAACAGTATGAGGAAGAATCCGGTTCTGGAAAATGAAATGAAACGTTACACAAGAAATATGAAATGTGCCTGGATTATTCTTGGCGTGAATCTGGTTCTGGCATTGTTTGCCCTGATCGCACAGATGGGATTGAGCGGAAGAGAAAATTATATGACGATCCTGCAGTACCGTTTTCCGATTCAGTGTTATGTCCTGATGGGATATGGTCTGTTCCTTGCCATCTGTATACTGATCCCGGGACTGGCAGGAGGTTCCATTGCGGGGGAACGTGAGAGGAAGACTCTGGATCTGCTTCTCACTACTCATCTGAGTCCCTGGAAAATTATTCTGGGAAAACTGGAATCTTCTCTCTGCCTGATTTTCCTTATTTCCTTTTCGACACTTCCTGTAATAGGCTGGTGCTGATCTACGGAGGAATTACCCTGGTAAATCTGTTCCAGCTGATCCTGAATCTTGTCATCACCGGTATATTTATAGGAAGTATCGGTATCTTTTATTCGGCGATCATGCGCAAAACTACGGTTGCGGTGATTTTAAGTTATGTGACGGTGATACTTCTGGTGCTCGGAACGGTGGGTATCCTGTTTGGAATCGGCTATATTCAGCAGATGCGGGGAATGTACCGGGAAGACTTTGCAGGCATCCGGCTTGGCGGGCTGGTTTATCTTCTGTATTTCAATCCGGCAGTCACACTTTATGGACTGATCGGACAGCAGACAACCAACGCCTACGGACTGGTACGGCTGTGTGGCCATTTTGGAGATTACAGCCATTCCTTTGGGGTGGAACATATGGTAGAACTGTCGATTCTGGTACAACTGGGCTGTTCCGCTCTTCTCCTGATCGCTGCAGGACGGCATATTCACCCGATGCGGAAATGAAGAAACCATGTGAATATATGGTGATCGCATACATTTTGTTCATAAATTGTAACTGTTCAGTACCTTCACAGTTACGAGCAAAAATGCATTTAAAATCACCTTCGGTGAAAATTTTACAATTATAATTTGTAACCGCGTACGAAAAAGGTTATAATATCTGTAAAGAAATTAGTAATAACTATCTGCGAAAGTGCAAAAAGACAGGTCGTTATGAAAACTGTACGAAAAGGGGTGAGGGTATATGAAGTTCGATATGCATTGCCATACCAAAGAAGGTTCCATGGATGGAAAAGTCATGATCGAAGAATATATCAAAAAACTGAAAGAAAAGGGATTTGGCGGGATGCTGGTGTCCGATCACAACTCTTATGACGGTTACCGGGAATGGAGAGATTCCATCAAAGGAAAGAATCATACAGATTTCGTGGTGTTAAAAGGTGTGGAATATGATACGATCGACTGTGGACATATGCTGGTGATCATGCCGGAGGGAGTGAAGCTGAAACTTCTTGAACTGCGCGGTCTGCCGGCTCAGATTCTGATCATGGTGGTACACAAATACGGAGGAATTGTCGGACCGGCGCATCCATACGGAGAGAAATATCTCAGTCTGATCAAAACCCAGGCGAGAAAGAAGTTTCACGAAGAACGTCTGAAAAGTCTGATGGAACAGTTCGACTTTGTGGAAGTTTCAATGCCTGCGAATCAGAAGAAGTGAACGAAAAGGCCAGAAAACTGGCCAGAAGTATCATAAACCCGGATTTGGGGGAAGCGATGCCCACAGACTGGAATGTATCGGAATGGCGTACACCAAACTGCCGGATAATATCCGCTGTGAATCGGATCTGATCAAATATGTAAAAAGTGTTTCCTATATTACCTGTGGCGGAACCCGGTACGATAAAACAACCAAAGACAAGCTGGGTCCCTTTAATAAATTGCTGGTGGAATCGTTCTTTGTATATAATAAAAGCGGTGAACGTCTGCGCCGGAGAAAACGAATGAAAGAACTGGAAAACTCCATTGAGCGGTAAGATAAATATTAAAATTTTATTAAAAAAATATTGTCTTTCCGGTGTAAAAATGCTATAGTAGGCAACAGTGCGGTTCTGACCTGAAGATGGGAACCGCAAAACACAGGGAGGAAAAAACATGGAAACAACGTACAATTTTTTACTGGATCTGGCATTGATCCTGCTTACTACGAAGATCCTCGGACTGGTAACACGTCGTTACAATATGCCACAGGTGTAGGGGCATTGCTGGCAGGTCTCCTGATGGGACCGGCCTGTCTTAATATTCTCCATGAGACCACTTTTATTCATGATGCTGCGGAGATCGGAGTTGTGGTTCTGATGTTCTGTGCAGGTATGGAGACGGATATCGACGAGTTAAAGAAGAGCGGAAAAGCCTCGTTTGTGATCGCATTGCTGGGTGTTCTGGTACCTCTGGCAGGCGGGTTTGCCGTGGCTTATTTCTTTAACAAGCCCGGAATTATCGATTCTGATGCGGGAGCCAGTGCGTTTTTACAGAATATTTTTATCGGTGTTATCCTGACGGCAACGTCTGTAAGTATCAGTGTGGAAACGCTGAAAGAGATGGGAAAATTAAAAACTCATTCCGGTAATGCGATCCTGGGAGCCGCAATTATCGATGACATTCTGGGTATTATTGCACTGACAATTGTTACCAGTATGGCAGACTCTTCCGTGAGCCTCGGTATGGTACTGTTAAAAATCGTAGGTTTCTTTGCATTTGCGCTGATTGCAGGTGTGGCATTCTATTATGGTTACAAAAAATGGGAAGAACTGACAAACAGACCACTGCATCGCCATGCAATCATGGTATTTGTATTCTGTCTGTTGCTGTCATATTGCGCAGAAGTATTCTTCGGTGTGGCAGATATCACAGGTGCTTTCGTGGCAGGTCTGGTAGTATCCAAGACACAGAGAACACAGTGCTGGCATCCAAATTCGATACGATTTCTTATATGCTTCTTTCGCCGCTGTTTTTTGCAAGTATCGGTATCAAAGTTGTACTTCCGGCTATGAACGGAAAAGTTGTGGGATTTACGGTTGTTCTGGTAATCGTCGCAGTACTGACGAAAGTGCTGGGCTGCGGACTGGGTGCAAAAGTGTGTGGATATAAGAATTACCAGTGTGCCCGTATCGGTGTCGGTATGATCTCCCGAGGAGAGGTTGCACTGATCGTTGCTGATAAAGGATCGGCTCTCGGACTGATGGGATCTTCCTTCCTGGGACCTGTGGTTATTGTAGTTGTGATCACGACTATCATAACGCCAATTCTTCTGAAATTTGTATTTCGTTTCGGACCAAAGGGTGCAAGCGGAACGGGTGCTCTTGCAAGCAACTATGAGCAGATTGAAAAATACCGTGAGGGTGAGATGGAAAAATAAATCAGTCAGTATATCGTTTTTATGCAAAAATCATGCGAGAGCATGATTTTTGTGCTATCCGGAGCAAGACATTATTATTGACATATGAAAATCAGAAATCTATAATAGGAGAAAAATGAAAACCCGCATATGTACAGTTATGCACAGAGGAGGAAAACATGAAAAAAGTAGTGAAGTTTGGTGGCAGCTCTCTTGCCAGTGCGGAACAGTTTAAAAAAGTAGGTGATATCATCCGTTCAGATGAATCCAGACGTTATGTGGTTCCGTCAGCACCGGGAAAGCGTTTTGATGGAGATATCAAAGTAACCGACATGCTCTATGAATGTTATCGGGCAGCTGAAAAAGGTGAAAAGATTGCTGGAAAGATCAAAAAAATCCAGGCGAGATACCAGGAAATTATTGACGGACTGGGACTGGATCTGAAACTGGATGAACAGTTTGCAGAGATTGAGAAAAACTTCATTGCGCAGGCAGGAAGTGACTATGCAGCATCCAGAGGAGAATTCCTGAACGGTATCGTGATGGCAAATTATCTGGGTTACACATTTGTGGATCCTGCAGAATGTATTTTCTTTGAAGATAACGGAAATCTGGACGATGAGATGACTTATAAAAAGCTGGCAGAAAGACTGGAAGGAATCGATCATGCAGTAATCCCGGGATTTTATGGATCTCTCCATGATGGAAGTGTGAAGACATTTTCCCGTGGAGGTTCTGATGTAACGGATCTATCGTTGCAAAAGCGATCCATGCGGATCTGTATGAAAACTGGACCGATGTTTCCGGTATGCTGGTAACAGATCCGCGTATCGTAGACAATCCGGCCGTCATTGAGACAATTACATACAAAGAACTCCGGGAACTGGCTTATATGGGAGCCACTGTACTGCACGAAGATGCTATTTTCCCGCTTCGTCAGGAAGGTATCCCGATCAATATCCGCAACACCAACCGCCCACAGGATAAAGGTACGGTTATTGTGGAAAGCACCTGCTACAAACCGGCCTATACAATCACAGGTATTGCGGGAAGAAAAGGATTTGCTTCTATTAATATCGAGAAAGATATGATGAACTCTGAAATCGGATTTGGCAGAAAAGTTCTTCAGGTATTTGAGGATAACGGGCTGTCCTTTGAACATATGCCTTCCGGCATTGACACACTGACTGTGTATGTACATCAGAGTGAATTCGAAGAAAAGGAACAGAACATTATCTCAGGTCTTCACCGTGCGGTAGCGCCGGATGCCATCGATCTGGAAGCAGATCTGGCATTGATCGCGGTCGTTGGAAGAGGTATGCGAAGAAACAGAGGTACAGCAGGAAGAATCTTTTCAGCACTGGCACATAATCATGTCAATGTAAAGATGATCGATCAGGGATCCAGTGAACTGAATATTATCATCGGTGTGGAAAACCGTGATTTTGAGACTGCGATCCGTGCGATCTACGACATTTTTGTAACTGCTCAGCTGTAAGGAGGAGGGGAAGCCTTTCAGTTGACATATAATTATGAAAATGTTACAATACAACACAGGAATGAAAAGAAATTGTAACAATTTCAAAATAAAAGGAGTAGATAATATGAGATTAAAAAGGGGATTGCTTGCAGGCATAGCACTCTGTTGTATGCCGCTTATGACTGCCTGCTCAGCAAAAGATACAATCGGTATCCTGGTAGGAAATAACAGTGAAGACACAAAAAAAAGAGGAAGTTACTGTGGATCTGAATGCAGCAAATATTGATGACAGTGTGGAAAAACCACAGATCACTTCTGAGATGGGAGATCCGGTTACATACGATCTGCATGCGACTGCAGATGCGCTGACTGTGGAAGCCACAGTATCCGAAGGAACGTTAAGCTATCAGTGGTATCGGAACAATGTGGATTCCAATGGAGGTGGAACAGCTATTGACGGTGCAACAGAAGCAACCTATACACCGCCGACCACTGAGTCCGGAACAATTTACTATTATGTAGTAGTAACCAATACGGTAGGTGACGGAGTTCAGCTGACAGCCAGCGGAACCAAATGTGTTACTATCACTGAGCAGGAAGCAGCACCGGAAGAAACCGGGGATACACAGGAAGAGACTACAGAAGAGACTACAGAAGAAGTAGCTTCCGGAAGCTGGCAGCAGACCGATGGAAACTGGTGGTATCAGAATGCGGACGGAACTTATCCAACCAGCTGCTGGCAGGAAATTGACGGTCAGTGGTATGTATTTGACGAGAACGGATATATCCGTACCGGTTGGTATCAGGAAGGAGATAAGTGGTATTATTTCCAGGAAAACGGTGCAATGGCACATGATACGGATGTAGACGGTTATCATCTGGGATCTGACGGTGTGATGCAGTAGCAGAAAAGGAAATCTTATAACAGGAAAAACAGGGGACTTGTCAGGAAAGGCAAGTCCCTTTTATGTACATTTTCATTGCTTTTTTACACAATGTCTAGTATCATATAGATAGTTATACGTTACTTGTTCCATGAGAAAAAGGAACAGAGATATGACAGGTTTATGGGAAAAGAGGATGAAATATGAGCGAATATATTAAAGTGGCCGTGGACGCTATGGGTGGCGATTATGCGCCACAGGAACCGGTAAAAGGAGTGGTCGAAGCACTGCGGGAGAAACCTGAACTGTATGTATATCTGGTAGGTCAGGAGGATGTTCTGAAAAAAGAACTGGATAAATATACGTATCCGAAGGAACGTCTGGAAATTGTTCATGCATCTGAGATCATTGAAACCGGAGAACCGCCGGTACACGCTATTCAGAAAAAGAAAGACTCCTCTCTGGTAAAGGCACTGCGAATGGTAAGAAGTAAAGAAGCTTCTGCTTTTGTATCCTGTGGCAGTACAGGAGCTGTACTGGTAGGCGGACAGGTCTGGTAGGAAAAAGCAAAGGCGTGGAACGCGCTCCTCTGGCTCCACTGATTCCGACAGCAACCGGTGTTTCCCTGCTGATCGACTGTGGTGCCAATGTGGATGCCCGTTCTTCTCATCTGGTACAGTTTGCGCGCATGGGTTCTATTTATATGGAATATGTGATGGGAGTGAAAAACCCGAAGGTAGGTCTGGTCAATATCGGTGCAGAAGAAGAAAAAGGGAATGCGCTGGTGAAGGAAACCTATCCGTTGTTAAAAGAGTGCAAAGACATTAACTTTATCGGAAATGTGGAAGCCAGAGATATTCCGAAAGGAGTCTGTGATGTCGTAGTCTGTGAGGCATTCGTGGGAAATGTAATCCTGAAACTATACGAGGGTGTAGGAGCCACTTTGATTTCCAAGGTAAAAGCAGGGATGATGAGCACTCTGCGCAGTAAGATCGGAGCTCTTCTGGTAAAACCGGCATTAAAAGAAACACTCAAAAGTTTTGATGCCAGCGAGTACGGTGGAGCACCTCTGCTTGGTTTGAAAGGCTGGTAGTCAAGGCTCACGGAAGTTCGAAAGCCAATGAAATCAAAAATTCACTGATTCAGTGTATTACATTTTCAAAAGAAGATATCTGCGGAAAGATTCAGGAGAATATGAAGCAGGATAATAAGGGGGATAATTAGAGATGGAACTGGAAAAATTACAGCAGATAATTGCGGAAGTACTGAATGTGGATGCTTCGGAAGTGATGCCGGGGACCACCTTTACCGAGGATCTGGGAGCAGATTCTCTGGATCTGTATCAGATTATTCTGGGAGTAGAGGATGCTTTTGATATTGAGATTCCACAGGAAGAAGG
>ENA-OQAZ01000354-OQAZ01000354.1-human-gut-metagenome-genome-assembly--contig:-NODE-354-length-26207-cov-4.854678_pt1 | contig 26207 bp, 28 predicted proteins | sample MGYA00242737_ERZ504531 | MGnify/ENA primary metagenome ERZ504531 (study PRJEB26092, sample SAMD00036244) | human gut metagenome | host: Homo sapiens | study: EMG produced TPA metagenomics assembly of... | reverse complement strand
TATTTTGTTTTGTTAGGTGTTTATTATTTTATAATTTGTTTTGTGTTTTTTATTATTTTCTGTTAATTTATGCTATTGTGAAGTTGTGAAGAACGGGATGGTATGTTGCGAACGGACGGCCGTGAAGGACGGCGGGCGGTGAGGCTTCGGAGATCTAGTGCTTCTAAGGCTGCGGGATTCTGCTAAAACCGCTGAAAAATCCCAGAACTCGCTAACGCTCAAACAGCTGGGATTTTTCCAGCAACGCAGCCTCCCCGCGGCCTAAGAAGTACTACGACTCCTGCAGAGTCACCCGCCCCGCCCGTCCTTCCCGCCCTGACTTTCGAACATGGAAAGTTAGTTAGAAAAGTTTCTGTGTGACTGTATTGGCCCTGCAAACATTGCAATGTTTGTACTTTACAATGTTTGTACTTTGCAATGTTTGCAGGGGATTGAGATAAACTTTATTCGAAAGAACGAAGAAGAAAAATTGAATAACGAAGAGTGTTGAGACGGTCATCATTTATTGAGCTTTTCTTGATATTTTTACCGGGGCTGGGGTTTGTCTCTGGGAATGTCAGCGTGAGGTGTCCTGTGGGGAGCAGGGGCTTCGGAGTGAGCCTTTGGTCATACTTGGCGTCTGGGGTGACCTGTGGAAAGGTATTCTGCGGATACAGGCCGCAGAATAAGGCCCATCTGTCTGAGCCGGGTACGCATCAGCGTACATGGCGAGTTATGGGCCGGCTTTTCACAGGTTGCCTCAGACGCTTAGTATGACCAGGCGAAACGACAGCCTCTGCTCCCCACAGGACATCTCACGCGTCCGCATCATCCAAATCCCATAAAAATAAGTATCCACAACCCTAAAAACTTCCCACAACCACACCTCTAAAAGTAAAAAAGCAGACCGGCAACCTTGATCAAAACGGTCACCAGTCTGCAAAACAACACGGAAATTCTTAAATTACTATATTCCGCTCTGCAGCATATTCATGAACACAGCTCCAACGCCTTCACGCTCTGCATATGTTCAATCCCTGCATCTATTTACGATTATAATTGATCAGACAACCCTTAAGGATGATCTCTCTCTCATCATCTGTCAGCTCACCCAGAGTTACATCGAACTCCTTCAAAGAATCACCTTCAACAGTATATCCCTTGATCACGTCTGCTTTTTCCTCAACCGCCTTGCGGATTCCCGGGAAGAACAGATAATCACCGTTCTTGAACGGAAGATCTCCGGACGGGATCAGGAATGGAAGCATACCCCAGTTGATCAGATTGGAACGATACCTCTTGGTTGCATACTCATTGGCAATGTTTGCCCAGCCGCCAAGTACCTTCTGGCAGGATGCAGCCTGCTCTCTGGCAGAGCCATCGCCAGGTTTCACTGCAAAGATGGTGCTTCCTACGCCAAGGTTTGTCTTATCAACATCCGGATAGGATTTATGGATGGTTTCCATAACCGGTTTCAGTTCCGGAACAGCCTCTGCCGGGCAGTTACCTGCCTGAATCGCCTTCTGTGCTGCCTGGATCTCTTTTGCACGGCCAACATAAGCCGGATCCTTTCTGGACAGTGTGAACTCTGCAAGTCCAAGCGGATTGGAACGGTAGGAGGATGTCTCACCGGACGGGATCAGCTCGTCAGTGGTAGTAACCGGATCGTGGATCTCGGAAACAACCTTCAGGATCAGGTTGTCTGCAAGTGCAGCCATCTCCGGCCAGTCTTTGATATTCGGTCCAAACTGGATCTCTACGCTTGGATCTGCCACGCCCTTGCTGTCAAATACACGGTTCTCGTAGATAGACTTATCGAAGTAGTATTTATGCTCGGAATAGCTTCCGTCAAACTCCTCTGCTGAGGTAAGGAATCCCTTGTTTGCTGCTGTAGCTGCAATGGAACGTGCATCCATAAGTGCAACCGAAGAGATCTGACCGTTCTGGATCTTGGAGCCTTCACGGTTCGGGAAGTTTCTGGTTGTATGACGGATACTGAATGCATTGTTTGCAGGTGTATCTCCGGCGCGAAGCACGGTCCGCAGAATGCAGTTTTCACAACTGCGCCTGTTCCGATCAGTTCTGCAAGAACACCATTCTTAGCCAGTTCCATGTAGATTGGAGTACTTGCCGGGTATACACTTAAGGTGAAGGCATCATGGCCGATATTTTTGCCCTTGAGGATATCTGCTGCTGCGCAGATATTCTCGAATCCGCCGCCTGCACATCCGGCAATGATTCCCTGCTCAACATAAAGCTTGCCATCAACTACCTTATCTCTCAATGTGAACGGAATCTTTCCGTCAAGGCTTACCTGTGCTCTCTTCTCCACATCTGCAAGGATATCGTCAAGGTTTTCCTTCAGCTCATCGATGGTGTAGGTGTTACTCGGGTGGAACGGCATTGCGATCATTGGTTTGATCTCACTGAGGTCGATCTCTACACAGCCGTCATAGTATGCAACGTTGCCCGGTTTCAGTTCTTTGTAATCCTCCGGTCTTCCGTGGATCGCATAGAATTCCTCGATCTTCGCATCTGTCTGCCAGATGGAGGAAAGACATGTGGTTTCTGTTGTCATAACATCAACACCGATACGGAAATCTGCGCTTAAGCTGGCAACTCCTGGTCCAACGAACTCCATAACCTTATTCTTCACATAGCCGTTGGCAAAAACCTCGCCGATGATGGCAAGCGCAACATCCTGCGGTCCTACACCCGGACGTGGAGCACCTTTCAGATAAATAGCAACTACGCCTGGCATATTAATATCGTATGTCTGGCAGAGAAGCTGTTTTACAAGCTCCGGTCCGCCCTCTCCCATAGCCATGGTTCCAAGTGCTCCGTATCTTGTATGACTGTCGGAGCCGAGGATCATCTTTCCGCCGCCTGCAAGCATTTCTCTTGCAAACTGATGGATAACTGCCTGATGAGGCGGTACATAAACTCCGCCGTACTTTTTGGCACAGGTGAGACCAAACATGTGGTCATCTTCATTGATGGTTCCGCCTACTGCACAGAGGGAGTTATGGCAGTTGGTCAGTACATATGGTACCGGGAACTTCTCAAGTCCTGAAGCTCTTGCAGTCTGGATGATTCCCACAAATGTGATATCATGGGAAGTCAGTTTATCGAATTTGATCTGAAGTTTCTCCATGTTATCGGATTTATTATGAGCCTTGAGAATAGAATATGCGATGGTATTCTTAGCAGCCTCTTCTTTCGCTACAGGCAGATCAGCCTGGTTCTCAGGAATGATTTCCTGTCCGTTCTGAAGATAAACGCCGGTATCGTAAAGTTTCATTTCGGTTCCTCCAATCTGTAATGATTCTTTTTTTCATAATTTCGTTTATTATAGAGGATTTTTACACATTAGTCAATAAAAGTGAGCATACCTGGTGCATTGTTTTGCGTACAAGCGTTGCTGCCCTGTGCTTTACTTTCCCTGCAAAATCCGCTATACTGAAGACCATATCGGACGGATATTTATATTCTGCCGGCTGTGGCAGTTTCAATACGGAGGTACTGTTTATGTTTCGTTTATGGGGAAAAATATGGAAAGACAATCGCATGCTTCAGGACACCGTTGTCTGTGATGACAGCGATGATACCAGAACCCACAAGATTTTTCACGGACTTGAGGAAATCTGCTATCAAATGGATCTGGGAAATCCTATCTGGCTGGATGCCACAGTGCGGGATTTCAAAAAGCATGATAAGGCTCGTTTTTATCAGGATAATTTCATTGAACATATTGAATTCGACTATCTGGAGATCCAGGTAATCGAGGAAGACTGAGTAACATGTAAAAGGACGACAGGAAAGCCACGAATGCTTATCCTGCGTTCTCTTTTTTTAAAAATTCCCAATCTGGGAGGTATATTCATCAATGCGCTCCAGCAGCTCCTGATTGGAGTAGTTTGTTTCTCTGCATATATAAGCGCAGAGCATTTCTGCGGCAAACATTCCTGCTACATAGGAATTATAGAATTCACTGCTGTCGCCTCTGGCCGTCAGTACCACGTCCGCAAACTTGGCTGTTTCACAGGTAGGCTTGTCTGTCAAAAGGATAATGGATGCCCCCTGCTTATGTACCATCTCAGCAGTGAGATACATCAGCCTGGAATACCTGGAGTAGGTGATAAAAACAGCAGCATCACCTTTTTTCAGATCACTGGCAAAATCAAACATGTTCTGTCCATGACTTCCGTAATTATATACATGAGGAAGTGTCTGTCTGAGGATCGTATTCAGAAATTCTCCCACACAGGTTGATCCTCTTGAGGAAAAAATATATTTCACATCGCTGTTGATGAGGATACTGGTGGCTTTACGGTACTGTTCTTCGGTATTGCCGGCGATGGTACTCTGGATATTGCTGAGAGTATAGGCGCATACCGTATCCTGAACCGTTGCCTTGTGCTCCTTTTTCTTGATCGCCTCGATACGTTCCGCAGGAATGAGGATTCCGGCATCCACATCCCTGGACTGTTCCGCATAGCTCTCCCTCAGAAAATTCTGAAAGTCCGGATACCCGGTAAAGCCCAGTGTCTTGGTAAGCCGGATCACGGAGGAATAGCTCACATTCAGCACCCCGGCCAGCTCTGTTGACGTCATAAAACAGCATTTCTGCTGATTTTCAAGAACATAGTCTGCAACTTCTTTTTCCTTTGGTGTCAGCTGTGCTGAAATGATCAGCTTCTGTAACTGATTTTCCATGAAATATCCTCCTGGTCTTACTGATTTTATACTTGATACATCTGTCGTAAAGCAGTAAATCGAATGTTCACATTCTATTCTGTTATACACTGTTTTTATTTTAACATATGGTTATGTAAAAAACGCCCAAAAGAATATAAATATTTTTGTATATATTTTAATGAATAAAATTATTTACTATTCAAATTCATTATGATATACTCTGTTCATCAGATGAATAATATTATTCTTAATACAAAAATTAAAAATATTTATTTTCAAAGGAGTGGTAACAATGGCAGATAAAAAGTATAATCCATACGACAATATGCTCTCTGTCCTGAAGCAGTCTGCAGAGGCACTTGGTCTCAGTTATGAAGATTACGCAACACTTTGCTACCCGGAACGTGAGCTTAAGGTTCTATCCCGATCCGTATGGATGACGGTTCTATTAAAGTATTCGAGGGATACCGTGTTCAGCATTCCAGCGCACGTGGACCGTGCAAGGGCGGCATCCGTTACCATCAGAATTCCGACATGGACGAGGTAAAGGCACTTGCAGCATGGATGTCTTTTAAATGTGCTGTTGTAAATATTCCTTACGGCGGCGCAAGGGTGGTATTAAGGTTGACCCCTCCAAGCTTTCCAGAGCTGAGCTGATCCGTCTGACTCGTCGTTATACAACCCGTATCCTTCCGATCATCGGACCGGATAAGGATATCCCAGCTCCGGATGTTAATACAAATGGTGAGGTCATGGCATGGATCATGGATACCTACAGCATGTTCACAGGCCATACTGTTCCGGGTGTTGTTACCGGTAAACCGATCGAGATCGGCGGTTCTGTCGGCCGTGTAGAAGCTACCGGACGCGGAGTTACCATCATCGCTTATCAGTGCATGGAAAAGAATCATGTTGATCCTGCACACGCCGCTATCGCTGTTCAGGGTATGGGAAATGTAGGCGGAACTGCCGCTGAGATTTTTTATAAGAATGGTCAGAAGGTGGTTGCTGTCAGTGATTACACCGGTGGTCTTTACTGCGAGGACGGACTTGATATTCCTGCGATCCGCAAATTTATTTCCGAAGGAAATACTCTTGATAAATACGAGGCAGAGGGCGTTTCCCACGTTACAAATGACGGCCTTATCACCTGCAAATGTGATGTTCTGATCCAGCTGCCCTTGAGAATCAGATCACAGAAGATAACGCCGGACGCATCCAGCAAAACTGATCATCGAGCTGCCAACGGACCGACTTCTGTTGAAGCTGACGAGATCCTGAATTCCAGAGGAATCATCGTATGCCCGGATATCCTTTCCAATGCAGGCGGTGTTGTTGTTTCCTACTTCGAGTGGGTACAGAACATCCAGAACCTTACATGGGATCTTGATGAAGTTAACAAGATGCTTCAGAAGATCATGCTTACTGCCTTTAATGAAGTTTATGCTCTCAGCCAGGAGAAAAATGTAACGCTCCGTATGGCAGCTTACATGGTTGCGATCAAGAGGATCACCACAGCCGGCAAGCTCCGTGGCGGCCCGATCTCCATGGGTTGAGGCGGTATAGCTGATAAATTCCTTATCTTACACAACTGCATACATAAAAGAACTCTCCGGCGGATACAAAGAATCGTATCTGCCGGAGAGTTTTTTTGTAAGTATATATTTCGTCAAGCGGATATCCTCAAGCCCTCCGCTGCTTATTGCTTATTACTTTTCGCAATTGAGGCAGGGGACTTACCTGATTCGGTTAATCTGCAGCATTTCTGGAAATCACTGCATCCGCTCTCCTTATTCAGGAATATCCTTATGCGCATGTCAGTATTTTCTCAGATATAACAGGTTCTGTTCTTACTCTGCATTCATAAATTCCCGTATGATCTCCCGCATGATCTCTTCCTCCTCCGGAGAAAGCATCTTGCTGAAGTGGCTTCCGGTAGCAGCCGTCTGACGGATACTTCTGGTGATCTTATCTACGATCTCTTCCTGCAAAACAGGATCCGGTTTTTCTGCGACTGGTACTTCCTCCACCCAGGTGCGGACCTGTTCCACATAATCTGCAAGAGAAGCCATCACAAGCTCTTCCTTATAAGAAAAGTCCAATGCCTGCCGAAGAAGAAGCAGTACTACCGGCACTGCTGCCCCTATATAGAGATAAAGCATAGGCAATCCTTCCCTGTATCCCAGTCTGCTGTTGAGAAAAACAGACAGTCCCAGAAGAAATGTACAAAACAGTGACGGATACCACACAAATCGGTTCATCCGATGCCAGAGCCTGTCCCTTGACTTCCACAGGTTCAGCCATTTTTCTTTGAGATTCTGTAATCGCTGCGTATTTCGAATCATTCTTCGGTAGGTAAGGTTTGTTGCCAGCATCCCCAGACCGCCGATACATCCCATGGATGTCATGACGTAAAGCGGGATGTTCAGCTTCATGATCATCTCCAGCATAAGCCCTCCCTTTTTCACTGCCGCACAGTGCCTGAGCTACTTTCGTTCTACAGCCGCACTGCTCATCGCCTTAGGAATATTATACTTCTATATAACTTAACTGGAAAGAATTTTCGTTCGTCAAATGCTGCCCCTGTTTTCGATCTTTTTACATTTCCTGCAGTGCTTTGACTACATTTTCAAATTTCATGAAGTGAGAAGCCTTTACGAGGATGGTATCTCCAGGTTTCACATATGTGTTCAGGTTCTTAAGAAGGCTTTCCAGATCTTTTTCACGGATGACTGTCAGGTCCGGATTGGTCTGAGATGCTTTTTCCGCGATATGGGCTGCAAGTGTCCTACGCAGATGCATGCGTCGATCCTGCACTGACCTGCATGAACGCCTACACCTTCATGAAGTACAGCTTCATCAGTCCCAAGCTCACCCATATCGCCAAGGATGGCAACCTTTCTTCCAAGTCCGTCCTGAAGAACATCCAGGGAAGCTTCATGGACATGGGGTTTGCGTTGTAGCAGTCATCTACGATCATGAATTTATCGGTCTCGATCATATTGAATCTTCCGCTGACCGGTTCCAGGCTTTCGATGCCATTTTTGATCTGCTCTGCATTCAGTCCGTAAAGTCTGCCCACAGCTGCTGCTGCCAGCGCATTGGATACCATATGACGTCCCGGCATTGGAATATCTACATGAAATGTCTGGAGTTCTCCGTTCTCTGCCATTTTTCCCTTCAGACAGATGTCACAGCTCATTCCCTTCAGGCCACGGCTTTCCACATTTTCACAGGTAACAGAAGCATTTTCTCCGTTTCCGAAAAATACCGGCTGCATACCGTTGTATTCCTTTACTGTGGAGAGCTTATCATCATCACCGTTAAGTACGATATTTTTCTTCACATACTGAAAAATCTCTGTTTTTGCCTTCAGGACGCCGTCTCTGTCCCCAAGGTTTTCCAGATGACAGGTTCCGATGTTTGTGATCACGCAGGTGTCCGGTTTTGCGATCTTTGCAAGACGGGTCATCTCACCGAAATCACTGATTCCCATTTCCAGAACTGCGATCTCATCTTCATCACGAAGGCGGAATACTGTCAGTGGAAGTCCCAGCTCATTGTTGAAATTCCCCTGAGTTTTCAGTGTACGGTATTTTTCCTTCAGCACAGAGGCAATCACCTCTTTTGTGCTGGTCTTTCCAACGCTTCCTGTGATTCCCACAACAGGAATATCAAGCTGCTCCAGATAAAACTCCGCAATGTCTTTTACTGCCTGAAGGGAGGAGCCTACCTGGATATACGGATGATCCGCTCCTTCAAGAGTTCTCTCGGATAAGGTTGCAAGTGCACCTGCTTCCATTACCTGCGGGATAAAACGGTGAGCATCTACACGCTCTCCTACTACCGGTACAAAAAGACCTCCTTTTTCCACCTTACGGCTGTCAGTTGTGATCGCAGTCACTTCCTCCTGAAGTTTTTCCTGCGGGCCGTGGTAAATACCATTGCAGACTTTTGTGATATTTTCCAATGTAAGATTTTTCATGAATAAAATCCTTTCTTTTGCCAGAAACTCCTCCTGACAACAGGAGGAGTTACGGTCAGATATTTTATTTTCTGTATTTCTTAAAAGAAATGCGAATCAGTTCTTCACAGAGATCCGGATAGTCGATTCCCAGGACCCTTGCTTCCTGCGGGATCAGACTGGTGGGTGTCATTCCCGGAAGTGTGTTTGCCTCCAGGCAGTACATATCACCGTTTTCTTTCATCATGAAGTCAAAACGTGCATAGCCTTCAATGCAGAGAGCCTTTGCGCCAGCTTCCGCATAATGCTGCATTTTCTCAGTCAGTTCCGGTGAGATCTCAGCCGGACAGGTTTCTACTGTGGATCCTGCCTGATATTTGTTCTTGTAATCATAAAAGCCCTGCTTCGGTGCGATCTCGATGATCGGATAAGCCTTTCCGTCTACAACTGCAACGGAAAACTCACGGCCCCTGATATACTCTTCAACAACTACCTCATCTTCATAAGAATAAGCACCATCAATGGCATCCTCATATTCTTTCTGATTATTTACAATATAAACACCTACGCTTGAACCACCGCAGCATGTTTTTACAACAACAGGAAATTCCATACCAAGATCATGGATGTTTCTTGTGCAGTTTTCTTTCAGCATGGAAACGCCCTTCGGTGTCGGTACCTGATCCATGAGAAAGATCTTCTTAGTGAGACCCTTATCCATAGCAAGGGCACTGCTTAAATATCCGGTTCCTGTGTAACGGATTCCCAGGAGATCGAAGGTTGCCTGAACCTTTCCATCCTCTCCGTTGGAACCGTGAAGTCCCATAAATACAATGTCTGCTGCCTGACACAATTCCAGTACATTCGGTCCGAAAAAGCTTCTTCTTGTGCGTTTGATCTCTTCGATATCATCATCGAAGCTTCTCATATACTCTGCCGCAGAATCTACCTCATAATCTTTATCTCCAAAGGCTCATCCCAGTCCACCGGCTCCAGTCCGCAGAAAATATCTACAAGAATGGCATTATGGCCTTTTTTACGAAGTGCCTTGCAGACACCTGTTCCTGTTACGATGGAAATCTCTCTTTCTGTACTGGTTCCGCCTGCCAATACAACGATATTCATACTTTCATCTCCCTTGATGATCTTATGTTTTCTTTCTTCGTATTCTTTTAATATTTCTTTTAATCTCTTATTCATAAACTACGATCGGTACTCCTACACTAATATTATTATAAATGATTGCCGCCTTATCCTTCGGGGTGTTTACACAGCCATGAGAACCATTTGTGATATAGATCTGCCCGCCATACTGTGAACGCCAGCTTGCGTCATGGATTCCGACTCCTCCGGAAAACGGCATCCAGTATGTAACCGGTGATGCATATCCAGGTCCCTTCAAAACTGCCGGCGAACGCATGGCATCCAGTGCAAAGCATCCGGTTGGTGTGGAATGGCCCTTTCGGACACAGCCGGTAACTACCGGTGTATCTACCAGAAGCTGTCCGTCTTTATAGAATACCATTCTCTGGTTGGTCAGGTCAATCTCTACATATGTATTTCCGATATCATTGGTATCTCTGCAAAGTCCACTGTAAGCATAAGCCGGCTGTCTCACTTCTGTGGTTCCTGCAAGAATGGCATTATAAAGCCATTCAGTCTCTGCGGTCTGATCGATAGCCCATCCATAATCACCGCCCTTGATGGTTTTCTGGCGGCCATCGTAGGTGGTAAATGTCCTCGTGCAGCCAAAGGTATCATATTTGTATCCCAGGCTGTTCACATAAGCTGCAACCTGGTCTTTGTTTACTATATAATCTCCGTTTGCGTCCCTGACCAGCCAGTCTTTGATGGTATTTCGGTCAAGCTGTTCAGACCGGTCCGAAAAATCATAGGTGATCACGCAGCTGGTAAGCTTGTTCATCTGATCACAGTCTTTTTTCAGAGCTTCATCGTCTTTATATATCGATGGTTTTTTGTAGCAGTTTTTCTTTTCCAGACTGACTGCTTTGTCTCCTGCGGAAACAGCTGCACGGATCACCTTCTGAACCTTTTTTGTATCCAGGGTCGTTCCTTCTTTTTCCGGCTGGATCTCGTAGGTTTCGCCATTATCCTTAATGCATGCGTCTTCAGGCTTTTCCATATTGTCCTTCTGCATGCATTTCAGGTTCTTCACAGCCTCTGTCAGCTTGTTCTGATCTTCATAAGCAGTATCCGCTGCCAGTGTATATTTTTTCTTCTGATTAAAAGCAAGGAACCATTTGTACCGGTCCTGTTTCCTGATCAGCTTTTTGGCTCCGCCATCCGGCTTGTAGACCAGGCTGGCTTCTTTTGCGGTAATGCTCTCTTTTCCGTTGTTTCTTGTCTCAACGGTAAGGACATATGCCTGCACTTCCTTTGCAAGAAGTTTTTCTGTTTCATCCGCAGTTTTATAAGAGCAGTTAAAACCATTAACCTGAGATCCCGGCAGAAAATGATCTGTAAAATAGTGTACACCATATCCATAAGCCCCTGCTGTAAGGATCAGCAGGATCATGATCAGTGCAATGACCAACTTTTTGCCTGTTTTCATTTTTTCTTTTTCCTCATCCATGAGCTCTCTCCAATAGTTATGACTGCCCGGTATTACGCATGCTGAAATACCGGGCAGTCTGATGTGATCGATTTATTTCTCCAGAAGTTTTTCCACACTTACAAGCTTCACACAGAGAACAAATACCTCTGCTGCCTTGCCAAGTTCCTCAACGCTTGGGTAGCTTGGCGCAATACGGATATTGCTGTCTTTCGGGTCCTTTTCATATGGATAGGTTGCGCCGGCTCCAGTCATAACAACGCCTGCTTCTTTTGCTTTGGCAACGATGGCTTTCGCACAGCCTTCCATAGAATCAAAGGAAATGAAATATCCGCCGTGAGGTTTGGTCCACTCACCGATTCCAAGTCCATTAAGTTCTTTATCCAGTGTTGCGAGAACAAGCTCGAATTTCGGACGAAGGATGTCTGCGTGTTTCTTCATATGCTCATGCAGTCCGTTGATATCTTTGAAGAAACGAACGTGACGAAGCTGGTTCAGTTTGTCGTGTCCGATGGTCTGTACAGTCATGTATTTGCGGAAGTCATCCAGGTTCGCTTTGGATGCAGCAACTGCTGCGATACCGGAACCAGGGAAGCTTACCTTGGAGGTAGAAGTAAATTTATAAACAATGTCCGGATTTCCTGCTTTTGCACACTCATCAAGAATCTCAAGAAGAAAATCCTGATTGTCATCATAGAGATGATGGATGCTGTAAGCGTTATCCCAGTAAATACGGAAGTCCGGTGCGGCCGGCTTCAGATGCGCAAAACGCTTAACTGTTTCTTCGGAATAAGTGTAGCCCTGCGGATTGGAATATTTCGGAACACACCAGATTCCTTTTACTGCCGGATCTTCATTGACATACTTCTCAACCATGTCCATATCCGGGCCTTCCGGAGACATCGGAATGTTGATCATCTCAATGCCGAAAAATTCTGTGATACGGAAATGACGGTCGTATCCTGGTACAGGACAGAGGAATTTCACCTTGTCAAGCTTGCACCATGGTGTATTTCCCATTACTCCGTGGGAATAGGAACGTGCAATGGTATCGAACATTACATTCAGACTGGAGTTACCATAGATGATGATGTTCTCAGGCTCTACCTCTGACATCTCACCGAGAAGTCTCTTGGCTTCCGGGATTCCGTCGATGACTCCATAGTTACGGCAGTCCACACCGGTCTCACATTTCAGATCTGCATCCCCTGCAAGTACTTCCATCATTTTCATGGAAAGATCAAGCTGATCCGGTGCAGGTTTACCACGGGACATATCCAGTGCCAGACCTTCAGCTTTGATCTCGTCGAACTTACGGTCGAGTTCTTTCTTTAAATCGAGTAGCTCTTCCCTGCTCATCTCACAATATTTTTTCATAAGTTTGCTTCTCCTCTTTTTGTGCACAGTTTCATATCTGCGGTTGCTGTGTTTCTTCTGTTAACGATTTCTGTCTGTCAGGAATTCTCTGCAAAATCTCTTCCGCAAAAAACAGCCACAGTTTCACGGAAGCGGGAAGCCTCTGCCCCGGCAGAAAATCTCTGCGTACATTTTAGTATGTAAAAGCGCTGTTGTCAAATCTTTCGTGGAAAATCCTGCACTTCTCTTGCACAGCATCCATTTTTCCTCTATACTGGAAAAAACATTATTATGGCGTTTTTATGGATTCACGTCCCGATCGGCCGGATCTGGTACAGTGATCTCCGGAAATGCTATATAAAAATGCTATATATATCTTATAAATTTACTATTATGAAAGAGGTATTGATCATCATGTGGATTGCAGATGGATGGAAAGAATATGAAGTTATTGATACATCAAAAGGAGAAAAGCTGGAGCGCTGGGGAGATTATCTTCTGGTTCGTCCGGACCCGCAGGTAATCTGGGATACTCCCCGCAAAAACCGTGGCTGGAAGCATATGAACGGACATTATCACAGAAGCAGCCGTGGCGGCGGTGAGTGGGAGTTCTTTGATCTGCCTCATCAGTGGGAGCTCCATTACAAGGACCTTACTTTCAATCTGAAGCCTTTCAGCTTCAAGCATACAGGACTTTTCCCGGAGCAGGCTGTGAACTGGGACTGGTTCAGTGAAAAGATCCGCAATGCAGGACGCCCGATCAAGGTGCTGAATCTTTTTGCCTATACCGGCGGCGCTACTCTGGCTGTAGCTGCAGCCGGTGCTTCCGTTACTCACGTGGACGCTTCAAAGGGTATGGTGAACTGGGCAAAAGAGAATGCTGCTGCTTCCGGACTTTCCGGTGCGCCGATCCGCTGGCTTGTGGATGACTGCGTGAAGTTCGTAGAGCGTGAGATCCGCAGAGGTAATCATTACGATGCGATCATTATGGACCCGCCTTCTTACGGCCGCGGACCTAAGGGCGAGATCTGGAAGATCGAGGATGCGATCCATCCGCTGATCAAGCTTTGTACGAAGATCCTCAGTGATGATCCGCTGTTTTTCCTGGTGAATTCCTATACTACGGGGCTTGCACCGGCTGTGCTGACTTATATGCTGGCTACCGAACTGAAGCTTGGAAAGGTAATGTGGAATCTCAGGAAATCGGGCTTCCTGTGACGGAGAGTGGCTGGTGCTTCCTTGCGGAGCTTCCGGACGGTGGAGTTCCTCCCGGTAAGATTTGTATTGAAACGCTTCTTTGATAGGTCTATAATATAAAAAAAAGGAGCGTGATCTTTATGAGTACGGAAACTACGAAGGATACTCTTCCTTTTACCTGCACGCCGGCTTATGACCGGAATGCCTGTAAGGGGTGTGTCTGTTCCACCTGCTATGAACAGGAATTTTGTGACCGATGCAGCTCCTGTGTAGAGCAGGGACATCGGAAGGAACGATGCAATGCTTATGAGGGAGCCTACAATTACTGATTGGCTACAATTTATAGCAGCTCCGGAATTAATGTGAAAAAAGGGCCTGTAAAAAAGTGTTATCTGATTCACTTTTTACAGGTTCTTTTTTCAATCAGCGTAAGTATTTCTTTTTGTCAGACGCATATCTGCAATCCTTATTTGCTATGTAACTCTATAACAGACAACATTTTCATGATTTTTATTAATATAATACTTTATAAACCGGACAGAGTTCGCATAACCAGGTCCACATCTTTATTTTCCAGTTCCTGAATAATGTGCAGATATGTTTTCTGTGTTGTTGTCATACTGGCATGCCCCAGTCTTCTGCCACACTGGCAATGGATACCCCGGCAAACAACAGTAATGATGCATGGGTATGCCTGAGTCCATGAATCGATATTTCCGATATTCCACATTCTTTGCAATGTCTGGTCAGTGCATCATTTACTGTAGAATTATATATCTTTGTTTCGCCTACAAAAATCGGTCGTCCTGGGGAAGTCCCTTTATCAATTCCGAAAACTTAACTACGATCTGCCAGTCAATCTGGATTTTTCTTACAGATGATTTATTTTTTGTTGGTAGAAATCCACCATCACCTTTATAATCCCAGGTTTTACTTACAGATAAAGTCTGTCGTGCAAAATCAAAATCTGCCGGTGTGATGGCAAGTGCCTCCGAAAAACGCATGCCAGTCTTTGCAACCAGAAGGATAAAGCAATCCCAATTTACCTGCTCCCCAATGTCCAGATGTGCGATCAGGGTATGAAGTTCAAATTGATTAAGATATTTTATCTTCTTTGCGCCTGGTGATTTTCCTTTGATAATCGCCTTTCTGGTTGGATCACGTTCAATGAGACCTTCGTCTACCGCATCCAGAACCGCACCTTTCAGCTGATGATGAAAATCCAGTGTTGTCTGTCTTTCATGTTCCCTGGCATAGTCATTAAGCAGTTTCTGGTACGTTGTCCGGGTAAGTTCCGACACCTGCAGATTCGGAGCAAGTTTTTTTACCCATTTCAACGTCATCAGATATTTTGCCATTGTCGCTTCTCTGATTGCACCTCTTTTGTATACTTCTATCCATTGATGATAATACTCGTAAAACAGCTGTTTTTTGTTTACATCATTCTGCATAGGTTATTCCTTTCCAGAAATCACTTACACTGATATAAGCAATTACAGTATATTATGCAATATTGATCAGCGGCTTTATTTCCTCATCCAGGATCTTACCTAATTCTTCTATACAGCGCCGATTATACTTAAATTTTGGCAAAGGTTTTTCCTGTGCTGCCTTATACTCTGCATAATTAATAGTATCTTTGATCACGCTTTCATTAGGTATCTTTCCATTTCTGTAATGCATGGCCGCATACATTACATCTTCTTTTGATGCATACCAGGTTGTACAAAAATCCGAAACCACTTTATCAATGCAATCATATTTCATTTTTTCCATTATATTAAGAATGGATTTTCCCCTGAATTTTCTGTCATCCATTTCAATTTCATAGATCAGATCTGTCATGATTTTTGCTACCTTAGAGTTTGTTTTCTGCAATTCACAGACATATTGCTTAACCTCATCTATACGCTTTTGACGTTCTTCCGGTGAACTATCTTCTGAATCTTCATCCGGTGTAACAATATTCTGGATCAGATTAATGATATATTCATAATCAATTTTGGTGTTACTGTACGCCATTAACTCATAATCCAAATCTGCTGGTTGCGTCTCATCATCCCTGGCTGGTCTTTTCCATCTCCGTTTGCGATTCGGATTTCTTCCATTGCATTCTGATAATACCCGGCATAATCCTCGTATTCTTTCTGAGTAATACAATATTCCTCCAGCATACTATCCTCATATTTTGTAAAAGATTTCAGCTGTGCAAACAGTCGGTCAAAATTCTGGAATATTTTTACAAACACCTTCTTCTCTTTCAGTGACATATCCGCTATTTCATCCGGTGTTTCTGCTGAAATACGTAAAGCTGCCAGTGCCTTACGAAAGGCCGGTTCCACTTCTTCCCAATCTGCTACAAATGTTGAGCCTGTACTGCCGGCAGAATATAATTTTACGGCATCGTCCACACTTTTCCGGAATAATTTCGGTGCCTGAAAGGTTACGATCTGTCCATAGGTTTTATTTCTGTTAAAAATACGGTTTGTTCTGGAAAATGCCTGGATCAGATCATGGGGTCCCATGGGTTGTCTGTCAATAAAAATTGTGGACAGACACGGAGCATCAAATCCCGTCAGCAGTCGATCTACAACAATAACCAGATCCAGCTGTTCGTTTCGGCTTTTGAATTTTGCATCTTTGCGCGCAAGACGCTTATTCAGATTTCCGTTGTAGCTCTGGATCTGAGAAAGCTCATATTTTGTTCCAAACATCCTATTGTATTCATCTAATGATCTTTGCATCTTCTGCTGATTTACGTGGGAACCTTCTTCATTTTCTGTTACTGAATAGGTAATGGCAAATTTCGGAAAATCCGGAAGCACCTGTCGGATTCTCTCATCGATCTTCAGCGACGTTTCTCCCTTTTTTACTCTTAAAAGAAGATCATAATACTTCTGTGCCAACTGAATGGAACTTGTTGTAAGAAGTCCCTCATAGGTTTCTCCTTTTCCGTTCTGAAATCCCAGCTTATAATAAGATTTATTCAAAATAACATCCAGCACTTTCAACATATGAGCTTCATTATCATATGCACTGGTATCGGTTTCATCTGTAATCTGTTTCGGTCCATTATGCTCCACCTGAAAGCCCAGTACAGCATTATCATGAATCGCATTCTGTATTGTGTATTTGTGAAGACATTCCCCATACAGATCCTTCGTTGTACGTGGCAGATCTCCCAGCTGTGGATATGGATTTTCCGGAAATCTTGGCGTGCCGGTAAATCCATACCATAAAGATCTTCCAAAAAAATGTTCCAGTTCTCTTTTGGTTTTTGGTGTGACAGCCCTGTGACATTCATCCACTACAAAAGCGATTTTAAGATTTTTAATTTTTCTGTATTCTGGTGTATCTTCTATAATTCGCTTACTGATCAGTATCTGCAGCTTCTGTATCGTTGTTACAATTACCTGCCGGTCGCCGGACTTCAGTTTATTTTTCAGATCTGTTACATTGCTGGTTTCATCAACATCAATGGAATCATTGTTGGCATAAGCCTGAAATGCCATGGTTGTCTGTGTGTCCAAATCTCTTCGGTCAATGAGAAAGATTGCTTTATCAATAGAAGGAATATCCATAAGAAGATTCCTTGTTGCTTTGTATGAAGTCAACGTTTTTCCGGAGCCGGTTGTATGCCATACATAGCCGGATTTTGTAGTTTTGGATGCTTCCCGTATGGATTCAATCGCATGAATCTGATATGGTCGAAGAAGAATCAGTCGTTTCGCATCTTTATCCAAAACAGTATATCTTGCGATCATCTCATGAGCTTCCGGAATACGAAGTACACTTTTTGCAAAATCAAGATAATCCGATACCGGCTTATTTTCCCTATCTACCCATCCGCTCATAAACTTCTCGTTCAGCTCTGTATCACTGGCTGCTGCAAAATATCTGGTGTCTACTCCATTACTTACCACAAACATCTGTACTGCTGAAAAAATACCGGTGAACTTGCCTTCTCCGATATATTTTTTTATCTGACGAAATGCCTCCATATAGGAATGCTGCTTGTTTTTCAGCTCAATATGTATCATGGGAAGACCGTTGATAAGCAAAGTCACATCAAATCTTCTGTCACGCTCCGAAATGCCTGCATCTTCATCACTTTTCAACGCTTCATACTGATTGATGACCTCATAAACACTGCTACCTCCCGCAATATGCTCATGATTCATAACTACCAGATGCAAACGCTCGGTATCTCTCTGCACATGAACCTGAACTTTACCATTTTCACCGACAAGCCACTCACCAGCCTTATAAAAAGAAGAAAACTGCAGCTGATTTTTTACCTGTTCAAATTCTGTATCAGACAACGGTTCTCCGTTTAATCGATCCTTATTGTTCTGTTCCAGGATATATTTGAAATTTTCCCACAGATCCTCCTCTGTTTTCAGATCCTTACGGTATGTCCACTGAGAATCTCCATAAACAAGTTGTTCGATCAGTTTTTCTTCTAATATTCTCTCTAATTCAGACATTTGCGTTGTCTCCTTTGTGATTTTGGTGTATTTTCGTAGTATTCGGGTGAATGGTAGCTTGCGCTGGTGAAGAGTGATGAGGTGATCGAGCTGTATAAAGTAATCAGCTATTTTCGTCTGTTCAAAAACAGATGGAATATAAAATTGAATCGTTGACAATGCTGGATATTTTAAATTCCAGGTATCTGACGTAAGCCCTTGGGACCATCTTTGAAAGATTTGTAAAGTAGATTCTTTCTTAAATAGTTCCATAAAAAATTTACTATTCGCTTCTTCAGTTGGTACTAATACAGTGTATGCAGGGCTTACTATTCCGTCATATTCTGAATTTCCTACAGCCCCTTGCCACATACGCATAGAATTATACGGCAAATCCCCTTTTCGCACAATTTTGTAATTACTTTTATCGTCTGATGCCGTATTACGCTTGTCGGAATCTGCCTGCTTAATGACACCATTTCCGATTGTTACAGATAGTAACTCTTCACTACCATTTGCACGTTCAGACCTTTCTTTTAGAACTTCTCCCAACTTACGCTGTTCCCAAGCATTAGATTATAAAAACAACAATACCAGGCACTTACACTGACAATCAGTAAACTTCCGCATTCACAACTTATTTGATGCGATTAAATTTCTGCCTGAATAATATGTCCAAAATTCATTTCATCTTTAAATAAATCGTATACATATTCCGGGCTTTCCAAATACAATCCCGTTTCTTTATCTACAAGCTTTTCAAAAACTTCCGAATTATAAAATTTGTTCATCGCTTCATCATATTCTATATTCTGATCGGTACTGATCATATCAACAATATCCTGTATGGAATATTCCAGCAATTGATCCTTTTTACACATCTTTGCTCATCACCTTTCGCAAAAGTTTCACGCTGTTTTCAGTATGAAAGGAATATTGTGAAGAAGTTTTCTTATAAATCATTCCCTTTAATAATGTTTCAAAATCTATAACTTCATTTTCGTACTGTCGAAACAGCAAAGCCATATTGTCATCTGCGACAGGGCCTATGACAATATCATATTTATTGTCTTTGTTACACAAAGTATCTTTCGTATCTGTAAATGCCCTGCTTCTATTATTCATTACAAATTTTGCCCATTCTTCTGTCGTCTGTATCCCGAAATCTTTAATTTTAAGATTATATAAATCTCTGAAATTATCATCAATCTCATAGACATTTATAATCGGCATTTTTCCATAAATCCTTGCTACTCTTGCTGCCATCTTTTGAGCCTGTTCTTCAATATCTGTCAGATAGAATCCCTGTCCAAAATCCTTGTATGGTCTGCACATTGCCAGATTTATATTATCAATCACTATATTACTCCCATGATATAATCTCATAATGTACCCCCGTTATTTTTGCACAGAATTCCCAGATCCTCTAATATTGTTTCAAAATCCAGTGTATGCTCAACATCATAATTTTCTTTAATAAAAGCTATTCCTTTATAACGAAAAAGATATTGAAATGCCTCTTTAATGCTCAGATCATACTTATTGGCAAATTCATTTACACATGCAACAGTAAAACCTATTTTTCTTTTCTGTTCACTCATTAAAATCACCTCATTATTCTGAACTCATAAAACAATTTTCTTAATCCAATAATTTTCCTGCCTCATAAGAACATCTAATATAGTCTGGATTACTGTAATATACACTGGAATTATAATCAGATATCTCATCGCTGATAAAAGAACTGTAAACCATTTTTATCGCTTCAACAATGTCCTGATATAAAGAATCTACCTCTGATATCAATGTCTAATATACACGTCCTATTGCTGTAACGGTCGGTACTTCATATCTGCATTTTGAAATATTATCATAATTCCCATTCGGTATCCCATAATCTTCAATCCATTCATCAGCTACCTGCTCGAAGGAAAGACAATGATTAATACCTGCAACTTTCAGCTGATGTGCCAGGGCTTTATCAGGCATTCGAACTACAACATCTTTACTTTTATTATGCGTTTTTCTGGAAACATATTCAATCATTGTGCACACATAAAATAAATCATCTTTATTCCATTGTATCGTCATTGACAGCTTCACCCCTCTCGTATTCAAGACATTCCCAAACCCGAATACTATGATTCAAGAAATCATTTACAAAATTCTAAATTTTATCATCTGTCATTGGACCTTCTACAGTATCAAATTCTTGCATTTTTCCATCAAAAATCTTTTGTATATCTGTTTTTTCTGATTTCAGGAAATTCAACGATCTGACGTTCTACTTTACCATGCTCCATTTTGCACCCTCCATACCTTACAGTTCATACATCATTATCCATCACTTGCTTTCATCTTAAGCCATATTTTTTTATTTCATTAAGCATTTTCAATAGTATTTTTTTCACCTTTTAGAATTCTTATGAAAGCCTTATTTATTTTTCCTAAATAAACATATTTTGTAACATAAATTTCTTTAATTTCTTTATTTCTTCGCACTTATGCTGGTGAAGAGTGATGAGGTGGTCGATGTGGCTCAAATAAGAAGCTATTTTTTTTCTGCTCAGCTACCGAAGGCAATGAAATCGGTAGTATTTTAATTAGTTCAGCATTATAGCTTTGCTGTTTCGTTCCCTGAGTATAATTAAGCCCGTACTCTTCTCCGACTTTTCTATACCATTGAAATAAAAAATCCGAAGTAAGCAAATCTTTCTTTGGAAACAATGCCATACATGACTGATTGAGTGTTGTATCAAACCCAAGTAATGCGCAGTTTCCACGGGTTCCAGCCGCTTCAAGACCTGTAATAGCCATTATGAAAGTACCCTTAGGAACTATCCGTAAATTGGCTGATTTTTGACCGTCTTCTGTTATCATTTCTATGCTGTCGTATACTGTTCCACGATTTAATTCTCCGCTTGACAGCCATTTTATATTTCCGTTCCAATATTCACTTTTATTTCTCGATGGAGTTTGTCCATTATACATATCATCAAGGACATCCCCCAACTTACGCTGTTCCCACTCGTCAGTAAATCCTTTGAATCTGATTTCCGGAACTTTACTGCCATTTTGTGGAAACATTTTTTGAAGCATATATTTTTTTAGTTTTTTTTGTTTCGTCGCACTTGCGCTGGTGAAGAGTGATGAGGTTATCAAGACTTCTAAAATAATCTCCAATTTTCTTTTGCTCTTCAAATCCAGGGCATAAAATAGGGATTTTTTTACATGTCTCCTTATTAAGTTTTGGCATTGCCATTCCTGTATTATATTGCGTATAGTCTTTTCGTTCTAATGAATTGCAAATAAAATTATTTTCATTTCCCTGCTTTGTTCGAAGAACATGCGCATGGTTATTTACCCAGTATTTTCCGCTTGCTAGAAAGCATACCGGATAATTTCTGTCAATAATATTGGCACCATCTTCACTTAACAATATCAACTCTTCGTCGAATAAATATCCATCCACATAATCAACAATACCAGAGGCTCCATAATATGGATACGGGCCAGAAATGCGTTTTGCACCTTCTAAAGGTTTTCTCATTGTATCAAGAAATTCAACTACATCATCTAACTTACGCTGTTCCCACTCATCATCAAATCCTCTAAATCTAATCGTTGGTTTTGCCATACTATCTGCCCTCCATTTTTTCGATCAGATTGTTTAATGAAGACATTATTTTTTCATCTGGAGATGTCAGTTCCTTTAAAAGAGACATGAACTCTGTCTGTGTCTGCTGCAGTTCTTCATCTGTTTTCTTCATTTTAGATAACAGTTCATTCAGATCTATTTCTTCCTCTTTTTCAAAATTATCTACATAGCGGGGAATGTTCAGGTTAAAATCATTTTTCTCTATGTCATCGAAGCTTGCAAGGAAAGATTCTTTTTCTATTGTTTCACGTTTGCTGTACAGCTCCATAACCTCAGTAATATGCTGATCTGTCATCTCATTCTGTTTCTTTCCTTTGTTGAATTTCTTAGAAGCATCAATAAATAAAACATCCCTCTCCAATAAATCTCTTTGTTTTTTCAGCACGATAATGCAGGTTGGAATGGACGTATTGTAAAACAGGTTTGCCGGAAGTCCGATGACTGCGTAGATATTTCCGGAACGAAGAAGTTTTTCCCTGATTTTTCCTTCTGCTGCCCCACGGAACAGTACGCCATGTGGTAATACGATTGCCATAGTTCCATTACCCTTCAGATGATACAGGCCATGGAGAAGGAATGCATAATCTGCTTTTGATTTCGGTGCCAGTACTCCATAATCACTGAATCTTTCGTCCTGCAAAAATCCGGCTGCTGCACTCCATTTGGCCGAATAAGGAGGATTCATAAGTACCATATTAAAATCTGTTTCTTCTCCTGTTGGCCAGTCTTCATCCAGGGTATCTCCATTGCGGAGGTTCTGATTTTCCGGTGAGATTCCATGAAGAAACATATTCATTCTGGCGAGATTATAGGTAGATGTATTCAGCTCCTGGCCGTAATATTTAATATATTCCGGTTTCTCCGCATATTTTTTTGCATTCAGAAGAAGGGAACCGGATCCCATACAGGGATCATAAACAGACAGACCTCTTTTATCCTCCTGCCCTGCAATAGCAATTTGAGTCAGTATCTTGGATACTGCCTGGGGAGTATAGAATTCTCCTGCTTTCTTTCCTGTCTCTGACGCAAACTGTCCGATCAGGTATTCATAAGCATTTCCAAGAATCTCCGCATCTGTGTTCAACAAGTCTGCTTTATCAATTTCTCTGATCAGACTGGCAATCGTGTCACTCTGTTTCTGATCGCCCGCTCCCAGGCGGTTGGAATACAGATCAATATCCGCAAACAGATCCGCAAATATAGGATCACTCTGTTCAATATTGTTAAATGCCTTTTGTAACTGCTCACGGTTAAATACATTATTTCTGGCTGCATCTGCAAAACAGGTGTACGTAAGTTCCGGCTCAATGATATAATGGCATTCATCCTTCATTTCCTTTATCAGCTCATCGGCATCTTCACCTTGCAATTCTTCCACATAAACGTCTAACGCCTCTTTTAATGATTCCGGTTTATCATCACAGATCATGTCATATACCTTGATCAAAAAAGAATCTGACAAATATTTATAAAAAACAATACCAAGCAAATAATTTTTATATTCATTGGCATCCATTTTGGAACGAAGTATATCCGCCCCACTCCACAATACACTGATCAGATCCTTACTGTTTTCCTGCTCCGCCATGTTATTTATCCTCCAGTTTTCGTAGTCCTCTTATAAAACAAGTATAACATACCTGGGTAAATTATGGCATATATTTCTATTCATTGCCATTCTTGAAAAAAAGAGAAGGGTTTACTGCCCCTTCTCAATAATCATATCTTCTGCTTCATGTCTATCTATATATTGGCGATAATCAATTTCATTCTTTAAAGCAATATATTTATCATAAATAACAGAAAATACACTTTCTTCTTTTTTATATATTTTTTCCAAATCATCTTTATCCAGAACTATAATATACCGCTTTTCACGCAAAGCAATTTTTTTAATTAAGCCTTGTGAATCGCTCCATTTATTTCTTCCTGTTATTCCCTCCCATGAGATCATAATTCCAAAATTTGTATTAGCAGCAGACATTAGTGAACTAAATTTACCTACATATGTTACATTTACTGGTCCATCATAATTCTTACATTCACATAAAAATGAGTCACCAAAACATGGAAAAGCGGCTTGAATCCCTGATAATCTCGCTCTCTCAGTCCAACGTATCAGCAAATCAATTTCATTCGTACTTGTTCTGCAATTTCTATATACATCTAATAAAGAACCTGCACTTTTTTGAAACAGTATCGTTGATAATTCTTCAAGCTTTTTACCTTTTTCCCCTTTGGATAATCCTCCTGTTGCAATATCAGCATATAATTTTTGATATGCCCTGAGCTCATCATCTGGCAGCATTAATAAAGTAGATTTATAACGGCTAGAATCTCTTAGAAACTCAGCCAGTGTGTACCCCGACTGATTTAATAAGTTTTCTGCATCTCTGAATCTTTTCTCTTCTAAATCCAATTACAATACCTTATAAATAATTATCGCATGCTGAAGCGGATTTTCAATCTCAGAATCACAATGTACACAGTTAACAAACTCTGGGATCTCTAATACTGTTTTGAAAATGTTTCCAGTAAATCTCTGACATACTGGGCAATAAATCTGTAAATATTGTTCAACCAGCCCTTTATCAACACATACTTCCAAAATATCATAAATTTCCTTAATTGCAATTCCAAGCTCTCTATGAACTGCATCCGGATAAATCCATTCATTGGAATGATACTGACCCATATAGTTTAAGAATGCGTCAAAATCGATATTAAATTTCTTCTCCTTTAACAAAGGAACCACTGACTGAAAGATATTCAATTGCATCATTCATTCGCCCCATTCCTAAATCTTTACAACTTCCCGTAATATGCTGTAATAATGTGTATCTATTGTTGAAATAATCAAAAGTAATTTTTACAATATAGCTCTGTGTTTCTACTGGTTTTACCCATTTTACATATATGTATGGATAGCTTGCAGTTGCTTCTTTTTCATTGAGATATTGCAATAAAAGTTGTTTTACTTCATCCGCTTCACTAAACAGGTCTTCATTTTCATCAATCAGTTCCCTGATTTCTCCAATAAATGGCAATACATAATCACCATTTTCAGCAGCTGTTAATTCAGCAGAACCGCCTGATTTCATTTCCATCATTTGTTTATACATTCGTACTTCTGTATTCTGAATATTATTAATAATCCGAATAGTTTCTGTATGTTCACAAGCAAACAGTTTAAGACCCAACGTATCTTTTATCCATTCTACACAGTACATCACAATTTTAGAATATGCATCCTTGTCAACCTGTTCATTGTAACTATATCTCATTGAATCATATCGTATTTCTAATACATTTATCAATGGATCAATATAAATCACCACCGGATATCTGTAATTTATCTGCTCAAATGTCTCCGAATGTAAATACGCTTTTTGTAAGACAAATTTTATGAAATATTTTTTGTCCTCCCTGAAAGCTCTGGGAATTGCTTCACTTAATACTCTATCAATGACTAAATCCGGTTCGTATGTTTTACCGTCAAATATAGAAATCTGTTTTTCTTTTAATATATCCTCTATTGTTCTTTCCCCTGTTTCATAAAAAAATGGAACTGAATATTTATATAACTTTTTATACTCCATTTCTTCATAGAAACTTGAAAACGCTCTTGATGTCGCTGTCTTTGTAATAATTCCCTTAAAATCCTTTTTTGATTCAAAAAACAGTGTCTCGTCACTATCACTCAATTTTCTCTGTTCTTCAAATGTGATTTTATTATCCAATTCGAGCTTTTTGCATATAAAACGCTGAAAATTATTAGATCCACAAAGAAGAGTATTTTTATAAAATTCTAAAAATGTTGCTTCATCCATAGGTGTACGCATAAAATCACCTGCTTTCAATAGATATATATCATATTACTACAATCCAAGCTGAATTTCTATTATCTTTCTTATCCTTTACAAATAAATTATTTCAATCCTATTTGATGAATATAATTTCAGTCTAGCACAATATGGGCGAAATCACAAGAAGATTATTTCGACATTTTACCTCCCAACAGAGCGGCACAGCTCCCCTCCTCAACACCCCCGAATCCCGCAATGCTTATCTCCGTGAAGCGGAAATGCGTAACACCGACTGGTTCGACGTGCTTTTCACCAATGCCATTTCGCAGAATCATTCCGTCAGCGTCACCGCCGGAACGGAAAAATCATCCTTCTATGCCTCGTTTGAGCGCTATGCTCGATCCGGGCTGGTACAAGCAGAGCAAAGTGAAGCGTTACACAGCCAACGTAAACACCACCTATAATCTTTATAAAACCTGTCGATCAACCTGATTTCTAACGCTTCCTACCG
>ENA-OQAZ01000351-OQAZ01000351.1-human-gut-metagenome-genome-assembly--contig:-NODE-351-length-26333-cov-5.533084_pt1 | contig 26333 bp, 26 predicted proteins | sample MGYA00242737_ERZ504531 | MGnify/ENA primary metagenome ERZ504531 (study PRJEB26092, sample SAMD00036244) | human gut metagenome | host: Homo sapiens | study: EMG produced TPA metagenomics assembly of... | reverse complement strand
TCTTGTCACCCATCGCTTCCATCGTCTCGGCGGCAGGACCGATAAAGATGATCCCCTCCTCTTTGCACCGGCGGGCAAAATCAGCATTCTCGGACAAAAAACCATAACCAGGATGAATGGCATCGGCATGATGTTGCCTTGCAGCTTTAATGATATTATCTATATTCAGATAACTTTCTTTGGAAGCGGCAGGCCCTATCAGACAGGCTTCGTCTGCATACATCACATGACGCGCCGTACGGTCGGCTTCCGAGAAAACAGCCACAGTGCGGATACCCATCTCTTTGCAAGAGCGCATAACGCGCACGGCTATCTCGCCACGGTTGGCAATTAGAACCTTTTGTATCATAATCTTTCTCTTTTTACCCGAAATGTCACACAAAATTACAGATGCATTCATTATACATGAACACATCTTACATGGGTGGCATCTCTCATTAGTATTGATTATTTAACGAAAACTCCCTGTTTTTTAGAAGTGGGAGCCATAATTGGCTGCAAAGATACTTGTTTTTTGCACAAAAACTACAAATGTGTGTCTAAATAATGTTTCAATACATTGGCATGATTTCGCTCCTGTTCTTTCGAAGCGTAAAGTAATGTTACTTTCGAATAAGCTTTTATCTTATCAATGAACGCTTTAGCGGCATCCGATTCATTCAATTCTTTTTGATACATATCTGCAAAAGTCCCCCATCTTTTTTCTATATCCGCATGAAACCATTTCCTTAAATCATTGGATGGAGTGACCTCTTTTGCCCAATAATCGTATTTCAAATATTCCCGCTTCATGCCACGGGGCCACAGGCGGTCTACCAAAACACGATAGCCGTCTTGTTCAGAAGGTTCATCATAAACCCTCTTGATGTTTACTTGAGTCATAGTTGGTTATTTTAATTTAGGTACAAGCTTATAACTCCATATAACCCTAAAAAGTTCATTCCGGACAGTGGTTTCAGGATAACAGCAACTCGTAATCCACTACATCCAACCATCGTCCGAATTTCAGTCCTACCTTCTTAAAATGGGAAACTTTTTTAAATCCCAGCCTCAAATGCAAAGCATCACTGACAACATTTCCCTCTGTGACACAGGCTATCAGTGCACGATACCCGTCCCTACGACATTCTTCAATCAATCTTTCCATCAACTCCCTGCCTATGCCCTTCCCCTCGTATCCGGGAGCTAAATAGACCGTTGTTTCCAACGTATGCCTGTAAGCAGCCCTCTCCTTCCACAAATGGGCATAACAATAACCCACTACTTTCCCTTCTTCCTCATACACAAAATAGGGAAAACGGACGGCAATTCCGGCAATACGGTTACGCATATCCTCCTCTCTCAAAGGTTCCGTTTCAAATGTAGCCACACTGTGCCTGACATATTCATTGTATATCGTTGTGATGGCTTTGGCATCCTGAAGTTCCACTCGTCTAATCATAATGTCATATCTATTATTAAAACGTAAGCAAGATATAAAAAAATAATCAGTTATCTAGAGAATAATCACTATATTTACAGCCGATTCTAATTTCAGCTATAAAAATGACAGAAATAGTAGAAGTAAAAGACTTTATCCCAGCCTACACCGATGCAGTACAAAAACTGCTGGAGCAGCTCACAAACCGCGGTAAAACTGACCGGGACAACCCTCAGAGAGATCATATCCCAAGAAAACACCCATCTGTTTTTCTTACTGGCTGATCAGGAAATTGCGGGAATGCTGACTGTAGGCATCTATCACAGCCCCACAGGCGGCAAAGCGTGGATTGAAGATGTGGTAGTGGATGAAAAATACCGGGGACAAGGACTCAGCAAACAGCTGGTCACCCACGCTGTCCGGTTTGTGAAGGAACAAGGCATACCTCTTATTATGCTTACCTCAAACCCCACACGGATAGCAGCCAACAAGCTATATCAAAAATTAGGCTTCGAACAAAAGCAGACCAATGTGTACAGAATGAATTTAGAATAACCCATTCCTATTTCAATATGATAACAATCAGACATTCATTGCCCAAAGATTTGGATGCAATTATAGAAATATTCCACTATGCCCGTCAGTTCATGAAAGAGCATGGCAACCCCAACCAATGGATAAACGGTTATCCTTCCGCTGAATTGATTCTGCGAGAAATAACCAACGGAACCAACTATGTTTGCGAAAATGAAAACGGAGAAATAATAGGCACATTCTGTTTTATTCCCGGAGAGGACCCCACTTATGCCCGCATTGATGACGGCAACTGGCTGAACAACGAACCATATTACGTCATTCACCGCATGGCTACCAACGGCAAACAGAAGGGAGTAGCTGACGCCTGCCTCAAATGGTGTTTCGAACATTGCAACAATATCCGGGTAGATACCCACCACGACAACCTTGTGATGCAGAATATCCTGAAAAAGTACGGTTTCCGGCGTTGTGGCATCATTTATACCCACAATGGCACATCCCGCATCGCTTACCAGCGGACATTAACCGAAAAAGAGTTATCTTTGCCGACCGAATAAACAAGAAAAAGAAACATGAAGATTCTCTGGATAGACCTGAACAGTTCATATGCCCATTCCTCATTGGCACTGCCAGCCCTACATGCACAAATCATGACAGACCCTTCTATAGAATGGGAAATCGTATCTGCCACCATCAACGAAAATACAGGAATGATTGTCGATGAGATCTACCGCCACCGACCCGACATCCTTGCCGCAACCACCTGGCTTTTCAACCATGAGCAACTGATGCATGTCGCTTCCAGAGTAAAAGCATTGCTCCCCGAAGCCTGCCTGGTGCTGGGCGGTCCGGAATTTCTGGGAGACAATGAAGAGTTCCTCCGCAAAAATCCATTTGTGGATTGCGTTTTCAGAGGAGAAGGAGAAGAAGTCTTTCCACAATGGTTAACCTGCTGGAACCATCCGGAACAATGGCACACCGTGCCCGGACTCTGTTACCTCACTCCTAACAAAGAATATAAAGACAACGGTATAGCCCGCGTACTGAATTTCGCCGGACTCGTCCCGCCAGAACAAAGCCGTTTCTTTAACTGGAGCAAGCCCTTTGTCCAACTGGAAACAACACGCGGATGTTTCAACACCTGCGCCTTCTGTGTCAGCGGCGGTGAAAAACCGGTACGCACCCTTTCCATCGAAAGCATCCGCGAAAGGCTACAACTCATCCATGCACATGGCATCAAAAATGTACGCGTATTAGACCGTACTTTTAATTACAACCCTCGAAGAGCCAAAGAACTACTCCGGCTCTTTCTGGAATTCCATCCCGATATCCGCTTCCATCTGGAAATACATCCCGCCCTGTTGTCAGAAGAGCTGAAAGAAGAACTCAGCCTGCTGCCCAAAGGACTGCTTCATCTGGAAGCCGGCATCCAGAGCCTGCGCGAACCTGTACTTGAGAAAAGCCGCCGGATGGGCAAACTATCTGATGCACTGGATGGTCTGAGATTCCTATGCGCCTTGCCCAACATGGAAACCCACGCCGACCTTATTGCCGGACTGCCTCTTTATCACCTTCATGAGATATTTGAAGATGTCCGTACCCTTGCCGGATATGCTGCGGGAGAAATCCAACTGGAGTCACTCAAGCTGCTTCCCGGAACCGAAATGCGCCGGAGGGCGGAAGAATTAGGAATCAAATATTCCCCTCTGCCGCCATACGAAGTGCTACAAACCCACGAGATCAGTGTCAGTGAATTGCAGACAGCCCGCCAGCTTTCACGCTTGTTGGACGGATTCTACAACACACCGGCATGGCAGGCACTGACACGTGAACTCATTTTGAATGACGAACAATTCCTCATCGTTTTCTTGCATATTTAACAAAAGCCAATCTGATAGACCAGCCCATGAGTCTGGAGAAACGAGGCTTGATACTGTATGAGTTCTGCAAACAAAACTACCCCGAATACCAGATACAGGCTGCTATTGCCTGGATAGAAGCAGGCATGTCACTGAAAAAACTCCCTGCCGAGAAAGTATGGACCAAACGACAAATCCCTCCTGCCACTTGGAATATCATTTATGGAGAATACAAAGAAAGCCTTCGTCTGTGTTTCCTTCCTGCCGATGAAAAGGGGGAACATGGCTACTGGTTCGGCTTTGAGTCGGAGATACAAAAAGCAAGTCCTGTATTCAAGGCAAGAACGTAAAACGTTACGACATCAGGAGAAGCTGTTGGTTTCAAAAAGTAATGCTCGATTTTGATTTAGTATCACTTTATAGAAGTGAAGCCAAGCGGCTGAAAGAGCCCAACAAGAGTAATCCGGATAAGAGCCAAAGGAAAAGGTGATTTCGTCTTATGTAAAACATAAAATTCTTCTGTCACACCATCTCTCTCATTACCAGCAATTTACCGTATAAAAACATCCATAATGTCCCTGAACCGGTATGTAGGCAATGGAGATGGAAACATTCGCCCATTATTTGTATAAGAGCCGCAGATATCAGATTGGATCTGACAGGACATGCCGTGCTTTCATTTAATTTAATAGGATGTCATTGCGTTAACTTCCGATATATACTGTTGCCTCACCTATGTGAAGCAGTGATTCCACTTTAGTGACAACGGATATTCACACAGATGAAAAGCCTTTTCACCCAAGTGAAATATCGGGTACAAGCCATAGAAATCATAGGAAAACAAAAGAATTTATTTTCCTTATTATCAACTATTTGCATATTTCCTATATTCTCCATTTTTCCCTATTTTGCCCGTTTCCTATTATTCAGTACGCTTTTAGTACACTTTGAAATCTCATTTTCTTTTGTACCTTTGTAATATCAGGAAATAAAAGAAAATCAACTATTTAGTATAATTACCTGGCTACAGTACCTAAATCGGGATAAAACCTCTAAACAATGGGAAAAGTTAAGACGAAGTTTACGACAGTCAGAGGAGGAGCCAAGAAAAAATAGAGGCTCAGAATATAAACTAAAAAGTACAGACCATTTTTATTATGGTCTGTACTTTTTATAACTTTGCAATACTAAATCAGAACATCAATTATGCAACAAAATATTATAAGCAATTTCTTTCGCCCTATAAATACGGACATACAGATACCAGATAGCGAGTATGCAAAAACCGATGTATGTATTGTCATGGCTGATGCTTTGGCCCGCAATACCAATCATAGCCTATATATCATAGACTATCACCGCAAGAATTTCCTTTACGTATCGTCCAACCCGCTTTTTCTCTGCGGTCATTCACCGGAAGAAGTGCAACAAAAAGGTTATGCCTTCTACTTTGAGGTTGTTCCGTCTGACGAGATAAACCGTCTTATGGAAATCAACGAAGCTGGATTCCGGTTCTACTATGACCAGCCTATAGAAAAAAGGCTTGACTTGTCTATCGAATATAACTTTCATATCCACACATCAGAAAAGCATCCGCACCTTATCCACCACAAACTAACACCCGTTTTGCTAAGTGGCAAGGGAGATATATGGCTGGCTCTATGTACAGTTTCACTTTCACCGGAGAAAAACATCGGAGATGTAGTCATATCAGACCATACATGTACTGACCACTATATCTATTCATTCGAGGGCAGACGATGGAGAAAACAGCCGGAACTAATTCTTTCCGACCGTGAAAAAGAGATTCTCCAGCTCTCCGTCAAAGGACTGTCGAACACTGAGATTGGAGAAACTCTCTTTATTGATGCCAATACCGTCAAGTTTCACAAGAAGAAAATCTTCGAGAAGCTACACGCAGAAAACATCACTGAGGCCGTGGGTATCGCAGCCAATCTGAGGTTGATTTAGGAACACAATGTAGAACTTTGGCAAAGTAGCTATAGGAGGATGTGAGAATATGTATTCCTCCATTTTCTTCCGTCCAAGTTCGATGACCTTTTCATCGTTACATCTGTTCATCTTTTCTTTATCAATAAAGGCAATATGCCAGAAGACCAGATAACCGATTACATACCTTTCGATGGTAACTTCTATCGGTTCGTCCGGACGCTTCATGGATTGAAGGCCGTTGCGGACGTCCTTGTCGATGATGCCCACAACTGCCCATGAGAGATTTATATAGGAAATTGATGCTGTCATAATTTACATACGGTTTATTGTATCCTGTCCTGCTCCCGTACCTTTATACTTGCTTTTGGCTGCATTAAACTTGTAGCGCACTGTAAGACTGAACGAGCGTGTATCACTCCAAGACAAATCCTTCATTTGTGCACTCTCCATATAAAGAAGTGCTTCCTGCTTACAACCTAACAACAAGTCATTTGCACGCGCTTCTATACTTAGGGCATCATTAAAAAGGGATTTGCGTAAGCCTATGTTCAAAGTATATTGTGGACGTTTAAGGGTGATATTCTGAACCTGACCACGACTTTGATAATTAAAATCAGCAGAGAGAAGGAATCCTGCAGGAAGAGTAAAAGTATTGTTTAAGGAACCTACAAAAAGTGGATTGTTATAGGTCCTTCTCTGACCGGCGGCATCCAACGAGAACCACTGCTTCATCACAATTGCGCTGGCATTAAGATTCCATATACCAATAGTAGGCGAAGCTGCCAGCATTACTGTCAGACTCGGTAAACGGTCGTGATTGATATAGTTTATTAAAGTAGTAGCCGACTGATTTTCCACCTGTGTTCCCCAATAAAGGATATAGTCCCGAAGCACTTTGTAGCTTACCATTGCCTGAAAGAACCGCCATACACCAACAGCGGTTATATCATGCGTAACACTTGGTTTTAGGAGTGGATTTCCCGTTTGCCATGTAAACCTATTGGCATAAGTGATATTATTTCTTAACTGACTGTAGTTGGGACGCTGTGTTTTTGCAGCATAGCTGACTTGGAATTGTACTTTCCCCAATTGCCCGTTCACAGAAATATTTGGAAAGATATTATCATATACACGGCTTTGTCCGGGTACAAATGTAGCATTTTCAAAATAATCAAAATCCACATGCTCATATCGCAAGCCAATGTTTGCCTGACCGAATGGTAAAGGATGGCTGTACTGTGCATAGCCGGCAAGATTCTGTTCACGGATGCGGGTATAGGTTGTAGGTACATATCCTTCCTGATTTACATAATCATCATGCCGGTTGGTATAGGTATATTCTCCTCCCACAGAGATACTTCCTCCCATAGATGAGTGTATGAAACTTTGGTGGCAGTAAGTTGATTTTCCACCCTGTTATCAGAAGTGACAGTACGGTCTTCATGGTCCTGACTATTCTCCATATTAATGGTATATTGCGTGTATGTATTGCTGTAATAGTCTGCATCCCAGGTAAGTTCTCCTTTGCCTATTTGTCCTGCATAGTAAATATTAAGCTGATGTTCCGGTTGTGATTTTGCATCGGCAGCAATGGTACTATATAAAATATCGTAAGGCAATCCATCTGCCTGAATCTCGCTATCGAAGGCGGTAAACATATCTGTATGCAGGGCATTGCTCAAATCATAACGTACACCTATGGAATGATACTCATTAAAATCATAATTGAATCCGATGCGTCCGTCTATACTGCGAGAATCGGTATTAGAGTGCTGATAATTCTTTTGCGTCCATATGGTATCGGTAAAGGCCGTTTGCTCCAGAATATCGTTTTGCAAGGAGGTAGTTTTATCAAAACGGACCATAGCGAAAACATCAAGACCGTTATGCCGATAGTTTACATCGGCTTGCTCTACAAAGTCTGAATTTTGAGATTGATCATAGGAACTTCGCAAACTCACTCCAAATCCATCTCCTTGTCGTTTGACAGTACGGATACGAACAACTGCCCCTACCGTTGCATCATAACGGGCACCGGGATTACGAACAACTTCTACGCTTTTAATTTCCTCCGATGTCAGTTGGTCCAGTTCAGCGATATCACGTAATTTTCTACCGTTGATATAGATAAGCGGTGAACCTTTACCCAACACCTCAAATCCATCAGCCTTTTTTTGTAAACCGGGTATATGCGCCAATACATCTTCAGCTGTTCCGGCTTTCGAGAGAACTGTACCCTGCACATTGGTTTCCAGAGCATCATTCTTTATGCGTGTCACAGGCAAATTGGCTTTTACTACCACTTCTCCAAGCATCCGTGCATCCGATACGAGCTGCACGATACCCATATTGGCAGGAGTAGTCGGTTTATACACTGTCTTATATCCGATAGAGGATATTTTCACTATCTGGTTTACCGATGTAGCTTCCAGCTTAAACAAACCATCTTCACCACTGATGGTTCCACTTACAAATGCCGAATCCGGCAGAGACAGCAGCACCACATTGGCATATGGCAACGGATGGTTACTTTCATCTACAAGTTTCCCCTTCACGGTTTGTGCCGACACTCTCATCGGCAGCAACATGCTCACGACAAGCATGACCAAATACATTTTCATCTTTTTCATTGATATATCCTATTGGCACACTTTGAATTTGCTTTTCTTTCCATTTATCCGGAGCGTCACTTGGGGATTTGAGAATTGCGTGACATGAGGAAATGTGAGTGTGACAGTGGCCACCCCCTTTTTTACTGTTACTTCTACGGATGTTGCCGGATATTCTTTTTCACTCCATGATGACGGAATGAGTTTTACATCAGAAACCGTGTATTTGTCTTTGGCTTGATTGTCCGTGAAAACGATGGTTACTTTGTTGTCGTAATTGTTGAAACCTTGACAACGTGGCTTTGCATTAACTGTCAAACCTATGACAGTCAAGAAAATTACTGTTACAATATAAAATACATTTTTCATTGTACGATGTTTTTTTGATTTCTGCAGCAAAGTTCCACACTTCCGAAGACTTCTCCACTACCCTGTAGAGTAGTTTTGATTACAGGAGCTAAAAAAAGAGGAGATATAATACATATAAAGAAGGGAGTGAATAGGTTTACCCATAGTAAAGACTAAACCTGTAGTTGATTTTTGGAACGTAAAAAAAGGTATAAACCCAATGCTTGATTTACACCCTTGCAGGCGGAAGGACAGGTATGCCGTCGTTCCTTTTACCTCAAAAGACGAATATCAGATTTCCCATACCGACCCGATTCCCGTTTTATTCATTTACCGTTTCTATCGTATCGCTGCGCCTTTACCACCATATATATTGAACCGATGATTGGTATAAGCATTGTCGACACAACTGACACCGCTTTTTCGTTTACTGACCTTGCAACCATTACGAAATATGACACAATCATAAGCACAGCAATCACGCAAAGCGAGCGACACATGAAGTTAGACAGTCCTTTGACATCCACATTCTTTTTTTGCTCAGCAGTCATTGTGTTATAGCCCGCTATGAGGTTGGGATATTTCCTTACGAGCATTCCCAATACAAACAGAACAGCTGCTATTATCAACACTGGTGTCTCCATTTATATGATACTTAAAACATAAAACTGAACACTTTCTTTTGCGAAACTTTAAACCTTTCAATCTCCAAAGAAAGCGATTTCTTCAACTGCCCTGCCATAAACGACAAAAACGGCTGGTTGGTTTCTTCGTCCTGACATTGGCGTAGAGAAAGGATATATTCTTCCCTATCCTCTTTGAATATCTTAGTAGGAAAAAGGTGATAACAAAACTGGATGTAGTTCATCAGTAATCGAGCCGTTCTTCCGTTGCCATCCACCCACGGATGAATAGTTACTAAATTAAGGTGGGCATTAAAGCTCAACTCGTATTGTTCCCGAAATGTTCCCATTTTCTTTTGCTTCTCTTGAAGAATCGCACAAAGTTCATCCACCTTAGCAGGAACTTTCAAATAGTTCATATAAGAATGTCCGCCAACACCAGCCGTAACACCACATAGACGGAACTCTCCTTTAGAAGAATCAAAAGAGCCACCCATCACACTGTGAACGCTGCCAGTAGTACGCATCAGCATTGCATTCATCCTTTTCAGAAAAGCAGGAGTTATAGGTACAAGGCTGTCTGATTCAACTTTGGCAAGTTCGTACGCTTGCTTCAAATCTTCATTCATCAGATGATGCACAAGCGGTTTCCCTTTCGCTGTTACTCCCTCGTCAAAGAGAAGCTGTGTATCAAGTTCGGTCAATGTGGAGCCTTCTATGGCTGTGGAATGGGTAATGAGAGAATAAAGGTAGTACTTATCATAGTCCACCGCTTCACTGATACCAAGTTTTTGAAACTTCTGGTACAACAGTTCTATTTCTTGCCAAACACCTTGTTCCATTACTTTTATTTAATAGGCTTTATTTCTTTTCAAAGGTAACTTATTTACTACGTTCAACCAAAAGAAATAATGACTTACTGCTATATTTTTTGCACGTGTGGGGAAAATTTAAACAAAAAAAGCTAAGTGATTGACTTCTCAACACTTAGCTTTTATCTTTGTACCCAGACCCGGTACAAGCCATAGAAATCATAGGAAAACAAAAGAATTTATTTTCCTTATTATCAGTTATTTGCATATTTCCTATTTTCTCCATTTTTGCCCTATTTTGCCCGTTTTCTGTTATTTAGTACACTTTTAGTACACTTTGAAATATCATTTTCTTTTGTACCTTTGCAATATCGGAAAACAAAAGAAAATCAACTATTTAGTGTAATTACCCGGTTACGGTACCTAAATCGGGATAAAACCTCTAAACAATGGCAAAGTTAGAAAATAAAACGAAAGAGAACCCCAAGTTGGAGCAAAATAAGCTCTCGGACGGTAGAATAAGCCTTTACTTAGAGTATTATTTAGGTAGAGAGGAAAAGCCCGTATTGGATGAAAACGGTAATCAGGTGTATTACGATAGTGGGAAAATGCAAGGCAAGCCCAAGTTTGCAGTAAAGCATAACAGGCGAAAAGAAAACCTTAGCCTGTATCTGATAGACAAACCCCGTACTCCTGCGGAACGGCAACAGAACAAGGAAACTTTGGAACTCGCCATGCGCATACGTGCAGAGCGTGAACAGGAGTTTAAAGAAAGCATGTTGGGTTACCGCTTAAAGAAAGACAGGGCTGTTAATTTCTTGGACTACTTTCAAGCCTATATCAACAGCTATACCAAGAAAGATATTCGCATGGTGCAAATTGCGCTTAGCCGTTTCAAAGACTTCTTGAAAGAGAAGTACCCCATGAATGAGTGTAGCATTAAACCGGAACTCATCACCAAAGAAATGATGGAACAGTTTGTAGCTTATCTGCAATCCCGAAGCGTTGGCGAAGGTGCTAAAAGCATTTACCAGCGTTTCAAGAAAGTCATTCGCTATGCGATAGAGCATGATGTAATGCTGAAAGACCCTTGCAAAGATGTCACCTGCAAAGTAGATAGCCAGATGCTTCGGAAAGATGTGCTTTCGCCCGAAGAAATACAAAAGCTGATGGCGTGTCATTATGACAACGAAAACCCCACAATCAGACGAGCGTTTATCTTCTGTCTGTATTGCGGTCTGCGCTTCTGCGATGTAAAAGACCTTACCTATAGGAATGTGGATTACGCAAATCGGTTATTGAAGTTTGAACAAAGTAAAACAAAGGGACATTCTGCCAGCAGTGGTGTGGTTATTCCTTTAAATGACGGTCTATTGTCTATCATTGGTGAAGCTCCAGCAGATAAAACTGCTTGATATTCGATTTGCCTACATACGAAAGCTGCTGCAAATCGGTCAAGCGTTGGGTAAAGAGAGCCGGAATAGACAAGCACATAAGCTGGCATTGTGCAAGACATTCGTTTGCCGTGAACATTCTGAACAATGGGGCAAACATCAAGACCGTAGCCAGTCTTTTAGGACACAGCGGATTGAAGCATACCGAGAAATACACCCGTGCCGTGGATAAATTGAAAGAGGAAGCAATAAACAGTCTACCCGAACTAAAGTTTTAACCACAAAAGACTTATCTTTGTAACTATGGACTTTGAAGCATTAGTAAAACATATCAGTACGATACAGAACACGTTGCAGGCACAAGCCGCACACGCTGTAAACCTCACCCTTACTTCCCGTAACTGGCTTATGGGTTGCTATATCGTGGAATTTGAGCAGAACGGAGAAGACCGTGCCGCATACGGTGAACAACTGTTGAAAAAACTGGAACAACGGCTGAATACAAAAGGTCTAAATGAACGTAGATTCCGTGAATTTAGACGGCTGTACCTTGTTTATCCACAGCTGAAAGAACCTATTGCACAGTATATTACATCGCAAATTCAAATTCGGCAGTCATTGACCGCCGAATTCACCGAACCAATTCGGCGGTTGGCGACCGCCGAATCTGAAAATAGCGTCTGGAAACTATCAGCAGAACATCCACAAGCCGAAACATGGATGATTCCGTCTGATAGATTATTCAACAGATTATCTTCCACCCATTTAAATACCATATCAGGAATTGAGAACCCTGTAAAACGTGCTTTCTATGAAATGGAAACAATTCGTGGTTGCTGGTCTGTAAAGGAGTTGGAACGGCAAATAGCGTCTTTATACTATGAACGTAGCGGACTATCCAAGAACAAAGAAGCCCTCTCCGCTTTAGTCCAGCAACAAGCAACCCTATTGCAACCTAAAGATGTAATCAACACCCCTGTTACTTTAGAGTTCTTAGGATTGAATGAACGAGCCTTAGTAACAGAAAATGACTTGGAGCAATCCATTCTTGACAACCTGCAACACTTCCTACTGGAAATGGGGCATGGATTCTGCTTTGAAGCCCGACAAAAACGTATTTTGATAGACGAAGATTATTTCTTTGCCGACCTTGTGTTCTATCACCGCATCTTGAAATGCCATGTTATTGTAGAATTGAAAATAGACAAGTTCCGCCATGAGTATGCTTCGCAACTTAATATGTATCTGAACTATTTCAAGGCGGAAGTGATGCAACCGGATGATAATCCGCCTATCGGAATTCTGCTTTGCACAGAAAAGGGAGATACATTGGTTAAGTATGCCACTGCCGGATTAGACCCAAATATCTTCGTACAGAAGTACATGATAGAACTTCCAAGCGAGGAAGAAATAAAGGAGTTCATTGCTTCCTCAAATTACTAACCTATCATAAAAAGTAATATTGGCGAAAAGAAAAACAGTATTCTTCTTTTCGCCAGCACATCTATTTTGCTGTTAATAAAAATTAGTTTAGTCCGTTTTGGATATATAAACAAAAGAGCAAACTAAACTTATAGTACCTGATACGTATAAGGAGCCCAATGTTGCTTAATATAATCCACCTTGCTATTTTCTGTAATGATATAATCTATTTCAGCCAAAGAAGCAAAATGATAGCTTCGTGCTGTATTAAGTTTTTCACTCGATACAAGCACTACTCGTTTTCCCCCTTGCTTAATCATGCAACGCTTTATTATAGCTTCTTCCCGGTCTGATGTGGTTAAACCCTTTTGCGGATGAATATCACTTACTCCAACAATCACCCAATCGGATAAATAGACTGTATCAATTTGAAAACCGACACGCTACTGTCACCTGTGAAGGAGAAAATACTTTACCGCCTAAAAGAACCAAATCTACATTTGGATAATTAGAGAGTTCATGGGCTATTGGCAGACTATTGGTATATATCGTAAATTTTTTGTCTTTTGGCAATTGCCGCACAACTTCTAAATTAGAAGTCCCACCGTCTATCAATATCACATCTTCCTCTTTAAATAAAGGTACCAATTTGGCTGCCATTTCTTGTTTTACAAGAGTAGCTGTATTCAGTCTTTCTGAAAACTGTATAGAAATATCAGATTTGGCAATCGCACCTCCATGTACCTTAGTAAGTAATCCCGAATTTTCCAACTCAACCAAATCTCTTCTTAGTGTGTCATCAGAAACTTTTAGTTCCACACTCAAATCGGTAACATATATTCGATTATCTTTGTTTATTCGGTCTATTATATACCGATGTCTTTCTTCTTTCAGCATAATTCCGTATAATTAATGTTGCATATTTCCGCAAATATACTTATCTTCAAATAAAAAAACAGTATTTTATGATAATTCTGAATATAAGATGCGGATTTATGCGTAATTTCATTTCTTCAAGAGTGAAACAGAAAAAGAAGCCCCAAAAACCGCACGCTTAGATTCTTTTATTTACTGATTTCTTAAAAAGAAAAATAGTTAAACAATATTAATTCAAAAACAGATGTTGGCAACAACTTTCTCACTTCTTTTACGTATCTTATCCAATCCGATAGGAAACGTTTTTCAGAAGAAATTGACTGAGCAGCAAAATCATCCGCTTTTGGTCAATTTCCTCACTTTTTTCATTCTGAGTATTTTTTGCATTGTTCCGGCACTTCAACAAAATTGGGAACAGGTTTCACGTCTAAGTTGGCACTACGGAATAATTGCCGGAATATTCGGGGCGATTGGCAATGGCTTCTTAGTAAAAGCTTTGCAAAGAGGAGATTTATCAATCTTAGGTCCTATCAATTCTTATAAATCGGTGGTCGGGATTTTGATTGGTATAATCTTTTTACATGAGATTCCTTCTGTTTGGGGAATAGTTGGGATTGTACTAATTATTTACGGCAGCTACTTTGTCTTAGATACAATGAAAGAACGTTTTTCTTGGAATTTGCTAAGAAATAAGGAGATACAATATCGTATTGGAGCGATGATATTAACGGCTATCGAAGCCGTATTTATAAAAAAGGTCATTCTCTATTCCTCTACTACAGTATCTTTCATCTTTTGGTGTTGGTTTGGAGCTTTCTTCTCTTTTGTGCTTTTGTTCTTCTTCAAAATTCGTTTTGCAAAAGAAATGAAACAGGTAAAACTTCATCATTTACCGGCATACGGATGTTTAGTCCTATGTATTGGAACCATGCAATACACTACCAACTATGTCTTTTCACATATGAATGTAGGATATGCTTTGGCATTATTCCAACTATCCACTATAATAAGCATTGTCTTAGGCTATCGAATATTCAAAGAACAAAATATCAAGAAAAAACTATTAGGCGCAGTAATTATGGTTATCGGTTCCGTGATGATTATCTTATTGAACTAACATAACAGGCATACAATGCAAACATTATGAATATGTAACCATGCTGCGCAAGTTCGAGAAAGAACACTGCCCGAAAAGAAAGAGGTGAATCTGAAAAGCCGGAACGGTGAATGTGCTTCATCTGTTCCGGCTTTACTTCATTTATGGTTTACCCAACTTATCGGCTTCTTTCTTTAGCTGTTCGGCTTGCTCGTTTAACAGCCTTGCACGTTCCAATGCTTCCGCCTGTTTCTTGCTGCGATATTCAAAATCTATCACAGAATCGGTCAGAATTTGAATGAAATCATTATCCCTCTGCCATTTGAATTTGGTTTCCAGTATATCAAGGACCTCTCCGTTTGCCCACCCCTGCATCAGCAAATAACGGTATTTCATATCATTGTCCTGTAACTGCTGCATCCGTGTAGCCAAACGGATATTTAACCATATGGAAGCGGAACAGAGAACCAACACTGCCGAAAAAATAAACAATCCCGGACGAATCCAAGAAGTAACCTTGTTGTAAATCCGTTGATAGAACGGCAATGGAGCAACTTCCTCTTTATCAGTCTTGTAGGAATTCAAGGTATCAACCATTATTTTAAAATTACGATAGATTTCCAATGATATTCTCTTGGTGTCCTCGATATGCTGCTGCTGACCTTGCACCTTGTTCCGTACATCGTCAAGCTGACTTTGGATAGTCTGCAATTTCTCCACAGGAACAGCCGGATTACTATGCAGCCTCGACAATGCCTGTTCAATCGCTCCAAACCGTTCGAGAGTTTCCTCCCGGCTGGCTGGCGTTACCTGCGCTTCCAGCTTCTCTTTCAGTTCTGTTACCATAGAGAGAAGCCCCTCTAAAATCAAGTTGTCTTCCATGTCTTTACAATTTAAGTTGTTTTTTCTTTTTCTTCTTCTTTCTCAAATTCAAGTTCGGCTCTTCATCCACTGGAGACGGTGATGCAGAAAACAGACCGAGCGAACCACTTATAAACGAACTTTCAGCATTGCTCCGTGTGGGTATTTGTTCCCGGATGTGTGCGAAAGCTGTTTGCTGTTGGCTTTCGACAACATTCATTCCTGCATCTCCGAAATATCTATCCAGTTTGGAGAAACTGAAACTGCGGTCTATCTCCGAACCCTTGAATGTGTATTCTCCTTTGAAAAAGGATATGCCCTGTATTTCATCGGTCTGCCCCTTTCGTTTGAACTGGATAGTGATACCCTTTTCTGCCAAACGGTACTGCAACTGCTGCCAGTTACGGGATTTGCCGATTTCGTTTTTCACAGCCGTGTAAATCTCGTATTTCGACTTGTCCGGCTCTTTCAACCGATACTGCTTCACCTGCTCTTTCCCCTTGGCAAAATAAAGCTCATGTTTGGCTTTCAGCTTCTTGCATACCTGCTCGTTACGGTACATATCGTTCTTGTCCGAAATAGTCTTGCCGTTGTTGTCTATACGGTTGAACACGATATGCACGTGTGGATGCTCCCGGTCTCGATGGCGCACGATGATGTACTGCGTATCGGTGATTTTCATTTCACGCATATACTCCTGTGCAAGCTGTACCATCTTCTCGTCTGTCAATTTGGGTGCGTCCACTGCCGAATAACTTAACGCAATGTGTCCGACAGGCTTCTTTAAGTCGGGATTCATCCCAGTCTGCATACAGAAGCTGCGGATTATATCGCTCCGGCTCTCGGTCAGAACCCCATCCGCATGAAGCAAAACCGCCTGCTCCTTGCCAAGCACATAGTTCACACAGCCCTTAAAACCGCTTCCTTTTTTTATTTTTCCAATCATCCGACAAATGATTTATGATTTCAACAATCCTATTTTTGAGCTTCACCAGTTCCACCGCCACCAATGCGAAACCTCCGGCATTTGCCCGATGCGCCAGCTGGTTGATATTGTTGGCTTCTCCTACCAGTTTGCGGATAGCATCTGCATCCTGCCTGTTCAGCCGGGGTATAACCTCTGCCGAAATAACTGCTTGTCGGACATATTCACTGATGCGCACCCCGGCTTCCCCGGCTCGCTTCCTGATGGCGTAATACTGCAACTCGGTCAGCTTCGTACTGACTACCTTTTTCTGCTTTTCCGTCCGTTTCTTTGCCGGACGACCGCCCGGCTTATCCTGTATCCTTTTCATGTCTTTTTACTTTTTGATGGTATCTTAGAAATTGCGACCAACGGGAGCGGTTTCCTTTGCGGTGAGCAAAGCAAGGTGGTTTCGGTCTACCGAAACATAACCTTGCTCTCCCTATGAAACCGCCAGCCGCTGGCAATCCTGCTGGATTAAATGCCCCTGCCTTCTTTTGTCTTGGGGCGGCACGTTGTTCGGTTTTCTGCTTTATTTCCTGTACTTGGCTGGCTGCGTTTTTCTGTTCCTGCTTCCTGCCGCACAGGTAATCGTTCAAGTCCGAATACCCTCTGTAATTCTGCGAGAAGTCACGCACATGGTAGGAGTATTCCAATTCGATAGCCCGTGTTGCCTTATACCTGTCTCATCATTGTCAAGCATACAGTGGATGCGTTCATACGGGTATAGCACGTCAATGGCTTTCGGCACATTGACAGTCGAGTTAAGAATAACATAGTCCTGCCTGTCAAGGTCGGGCATGGTCGGACAGTTCTTCATCCGGAGCGTAAGGAAAGAAAGATAATCCATAAAACCCTCAAATACCAAGCATTTCCCCCTCGGCTCTCCCTGCTGCCGTATATGGGTGATGTCTTTCGGGGCAATGCAGCCTTTGAAAAAGGAATTGCGAACCTCGTAACCTCCTGCCATGTTCGGGAACCCGATAGCAAAGAACGGCTTCCCGTTATTGGTAAAATGAAGTTCCTTACATTCTCTTTTTGCCAGCTCAATATTGATACCCCGTCCCTGCAAATAACGGAGCAATGCCGGATGAGTTAAGTCCCTAACTTCCAAATGTTGGAAACTTGGTTCTGTCCTACACTGGGAAAAAGAAAAACTGATCGGGCGAACATTCGGGGTCTGCTCTTCTATCCTCTTTAAAAGGTAGGGCAGACTGTCGGAAAAGTAAAGTTCCTTTGCCAGGGCGATGATGTTGCCGCCTTTCCCTGCGCCAAAGTCATACCAAAGGTTGCGGTCTGTATTCACCTTAAAGGACGCTTCGTGTTCCTCTCTCAGTGGTGATTTATACCATAAGCCGTTACCCTGCTGCTTGACGGGCGAATAACCTAAACTATGCAGATAGTCTGCAATGGGTATTTGTTTCACATCTTCGATGTTCATAACATTTTCTTTTTGGGGATTAAAAAATAGTTGAAAAGTGCGCCAGTCCTGTTTAGTCCGTCATATATATACCCGTACCATACTAAACCTGCCTGCTGTTGATACCGGGAGACAGACAGTCCGTTCCACTTATATATACACCCGGACTAAACCAAACCGACTTTTAATAATGAAAATCGGAATTGTAGCGATAGCCCTTGCCCTCTTTTACAATCATGCGCTTGTTCACAAGGAACTTGTTAAGTGACACAAGAACATTGCGTCCACGCTCGTAGCCGATACTTGCGTAACCTTGTTTTAATGCCGCTATCACATTGGAATAGCCTTGTACAACCTGCTTGCCGAAACCGTTCTCCAATGCTTCCCGGTGCTGCTGTTCCGTCAGCTCTGTAAGCGGAAAGCTCCTGTCCTGCTTGGTTTGCTGGAATACATAACCGTCCATGACTTCAGGCAAAGCGTTGTCATTGATGCGAAATGCGAACGGATCAAACTCCCGGTCACGGATGTGCATCGCCTTTACTTCACTTATATTGCCATCCTGCGTGCTTTTCGTTATTTGCAGGACGGTTTCAGCTTTGTTGTTCAGCTCTGTACCGATATGTCCTCTTGTGTTATCATCCCCCTTGTTCAAATGCAGTACGGTGTGAATATGCAGATTATACCCACTTGACCAGCGCATCAAAAGGTTGATTAGGTCAGTCGATTCGCTCGGACTATTGATGTCGTACATCAAATCACGGATTCCGTCAATGATGAGCAGCCCCACATCGGGCATATTCTCTAACATATAGCCAATTATCTGCTTTCGTTTGTCGGGGGTCTGCTCCCTTAACACAATGAAAACAAAATCGTCCACATCCTTATCGGTCGCAGTCCAGCAAGGCGCAAAATACGTTCCATGACCTTATGGCAATGGTACTTGCTCTGCTCGGTATCAACATAGAGAATTTTGCGCTTGTTCGGTGGCAAATATGCCGAATACTTCAGAACCTCGTCATTCTTCAATGCAGCCGCAACAATGGCGGAAATGTTGAATGTCTTTTTGCTCTTGGCTTTGCCTGTGGATGCGCTGAAATTGCCCAACGTGCCGATAGTAGAGCCGTTCACCCAAAGAATTTCGGGCGGTACTTCATAAGTGTCCGTCACTTTTAGACGGATGGTTTTCCAGAGGGCTGCAAAATCTTCTTTCTTCATGGCTGTGCCTTGTCCGATTTCCTCTTTCGTCTTGTTTTCCATAGCCATTATTTTTTAAGAGGACGGTTAAGGATATACTTTTGCGCTTCCTGCTCTATCTGCGCCTGCGTCTTCACCGGGTTCTGACGCAACCATGCTTCCAGCTCAGCTTTTTCAAAATAAAGCATTTTGCCCTGCGGCTTGTAATGGGGTATCAAGTTACCTGAAGTCAGCTTGTACAGGTAACTTTTAGAAAGGTTCAAGAACCTGCTCGCTTCATCGAAGCTAAGCACGTTCTTTGAAAGGAACAACATCTTTTCGAGTTCGGAAACTCTTAACTCCAAGTCTTTTTCCATATCGTTTGGGATTTTAGGTAAAACAATATGAAGGTGCGCACCCTCGTCTTTTGTGTTAACGGGGGCAAAGTTAAGAGGTTGAAAATGAAGTCTAATTGACCTTTGTTTGAGCGTTCAATCTATGCTCAACCTTTTTGCAGTTGTTTGATGTATTTGTCTATGATTTCATATCCTTTCGGATAGATGTTCTTCGCCTGGTCTGTCGCACTCGACAAGTCAGTACGTGTAAGCGGTTCTCCTTTTATCTTCTTCAATATCAACTTGTTGTTTGCTATAACTGACTGCCACTCATAAACGATGTAGTTATAACAGCTGAGTTGCATCATTAGGTAAGCTAACAGACGGGTATTATTAACTTTCAATACACCGTCCAACTTACAATTGAAAAAATCGGTAAGTATTTTGGTGCTGACAGTAGTAGTAAACATATTTGCTTCGTTCACACATTCAGTCAGAAGTTTGATTTCATTGGCTTTCAAAGTGGATTTAAAAGGATTGCTTTTACCCACAATCTTGGTTGGAGTGGTTTCTACACTTTCATCTTTTTCTTTTGGCAAGGCTTGTTCTTGGGGGGCAATAGAATCTGTATAGTATTTGCTTTCCTGTTCTTGCAGAAAGTACAAATACTTGGAAAGTACCACAAGGCTAACAATGATGGAAAAATAGGGAAGTCTTTCATTATAGCAAGACGGTTCATGCAAATATGCGTCCATATCAAAATCAGAACAGCGGAAAGCGATGTACTTTTTCCTCTCATTAGAGTTAAAGTCCTCAAAATAACCGCTTTCCCACAAAAAATCAGGAACATCCATATCCTGCACAATATCACGCACGACACGGTATTTTTGCTGAATGGCTACTATATTTTCGGTAACACGGAAAATTTCCTGCCGCAAATAATCCTTTAGCTGAGCCTTTGTCAGATATTCACGCTTTAAAAATAGTGCATCAACTTTAGTTTTATAGTCATGCGCTACGCAACTATCTAATATCTTCTGTATCGCTCTGAAATTGGCTTCTATATGATTTTCCATAACTGTACCTTATATAATTTTGTTCTCAGATACAAATATAAGGTGGAAATCGCATTTTCCGAGAAAACATCAGCAATAATAAGACAGAAAAGAATGCATAAGAGTTAAGAAATCATAAAGATGAAAGAATGAAAACCACAAAAGTACACTTTATTCTTGTTTTTGTCGCTCAGTACACATTTAGTACGCCTTACAGAAAGGAAAAACCCTGATAATCATTCGATTATCAGGGTTTATTGGTACCCAGACCCGCATTTGAAATATATAAATTGGGAACAATCCTATTAAATAGAAAATCAAAGAAAAATAAAGCATTATACACTAATATTCAATATGTTATAAACACGCACTTAGTTAATTCTATTTAATCGGATTGAAATAAATTCGGGATGATTGGGAACAATTTGGGAACAATTTATATATTTGTACCGTTACTAAAAATCCCGATTATGAAAGCAACAGCCTTTATCCGAAAATCCGCAAGTAAAAACGACACCAATAGTGTAGCTACAATCTATTTCCGATTAAGAGATGGTAAAAAGGACATTAAAGCTGCCAGTGAGCTGACAATTAACCCAAATCACTGGAGTAGCGAGAAGCAAGGTTATAAAGACAGAGTAGCCCTTGTTCATGAAGAAAAGAAACTGGCACTGAACAACGAAGTACAGAACATCATCAACCTGATAAGTCAAGAGTACACACCGGAAGCTGACAGCGAATGGCTAAGCACACTCATAGACAAATATCATCATCCAAACAGATATAAAACAGAAGAAGAGATTGCAGCGGAAACCAAACCCACCTTGCTGGATTTGTTTGCTGAATTTCTTGTCAAGCATAAATTATCAGAAGTTCGCATCAAGAACTTTCGAGTAGTACAACGTGCGTTAGCACGTTATGAACTATATGTAAGGGCAACGAAGAGAGGACAAAAGGGCTTTATCCTTGACGTGGATTTGGTAACACCTGACACGCTTCGGGATATGTGGGATTTCTTTCAGAACGAATACCAGTACTATGAACTTTACCCGAGCATTTATGAAGCCATTCCCGAAAAGAGGACACCACAGCCCAGAAGCAAGAACACGCTGATAGACTGTTTTTCAAGAATACGCACATTCTTCTTGTGGTGCTTCGATAACAAGCGTACCACAAACAGACCTTTCGACAAATTCCCGATAGAAGAATGTACATACGGTACACCTTATTATATAACACTTGAAGAGAGAGATAGAATTTTCAATGCCGACCTTTCAGCTACCCCACAGCTGGCAATACAGAGAGATATATTCATATTTCAGACACTGATAGGATGTCGGGTGAGCGACCTGTACCGAATGACCAAACTAAATGTAGTCAATGAAGCCATAGAATATATTCCCAAGAAAACCAAAGAGGGGAATCCAGTTACGGTACGTGTTCCACTTAACGACAAAGCGAAAGAAATCCTTGAACGCTACAAAGAATATGAGGGGAAACTGTTGCCGTTCATATCCGAACAAAAGTACAATGACGCCATAAAAAAGATATTCAAGTTGGCTGGAGTTGACCGCATCGTAACAATCTTAGATCCGTTGACGCACAACGAAATCAAACGACCGATTTATGAAGTGGCAAGCAGCCACTTGGCAAGACGTACTTTTATCGGCAATATCTATAAAAAAGTGAAAGACCCGAACCTTGTTTCCGCACTGTCGGGACACAAGGAGGGAAGCAAGGCTTTCAGACGATACAGGGATATTGACGAAGAAATGAAGAAAGACCTTGTAAAACTATTAGACTGATACTTGTATGGGACAACAAGAATATGACAATTTCAAAAGACTGATAAAGGAATGGCTCGACAGCCATCCGGATGAATATGCTGATTTCGTAGAAGAAATGAACGACAAGAAGTTCAAAGGGTTCTTCAATATTTTCAATACGGCTGTAAGGCTTGTTCCGAAATATAAAGAAGCAGCACGCAAGAGAATAGGCGATGATAGAAACCCTGATTTCGAGGAACTGGAAAATGTTCTTTTACAATCAGACCTTGCCGAGAAAATAGTGAATGAATTTCATACCCCGAATAAGAGAAGTATTGTTCCTGCCATGCTTGCATGGCTCTATTACGGACGAAGCTATGAGTGCATGGTGGAACAGGGTGAGGAACTGACCAAAAAAAAGGATATTCCCACCTTATACAAATGGCTTGTTTCCGGCATGGTCAAATTCATTATCAGAAAAAGCATCGCCAATGGCATGAGAACCAAAGAGGACTGGCAAGTATTCAGGAAGCAACAGAAAGCCATTGAGGAAAACTCTCTTGTGGAATGGGCAATAGAAGAAGATGAAGACATGGACGAGGAAGAAACAGATATGTTGCAGGAAGAACAGCCAAAGACCGCAGGACGCAAAGCCGACACACGCACGTTGCCAGAACTTCTGATAGAAAGGCATGACATACTGATTGAAAGAATTGGCACACGATTGAAAACCCATGCTACGGAAACAGATATAGCACGACTGTTTATCGCACTGGTGGAATACCGATTCATGCGGAAGTGTCCCATCAAGACTTTCAGAAACGCACTGTACAAGCAGTTCAAGGAACAAGAAATCGTCCACGAAAGAGGCGTCCAGAAAGCATACAGAAATCTCACTTCTCCGTTTGAAAACAGCAAGAAACTGGTAAAAGACATTGGTGAAGACCATGAAGCCATCGAGGAATTGAAAGCCTATCTATCCAATTGAAGTTCGTTTAATTCGCTTTTCGTTTTTACGAATTTAACGAATTGAATATCATTGTTTTACGGTTGATTTTCATTATATATTTGCGCCACTATCCTAATCGGGGTAGTGGCTTTTCGTTTATAATACTGCCGAAACGGGAAGTCTTACAACCGGCAGTTTCAAGAAGCCTATGACAGACATATTGGCAATTATCCAAAACGGGAACGGCAACATCAAGTTGGAAGTTACAGGAGAAGATTTGCTATTATTCTCCAACCAGTTAATCAGCCGTGCGAAACATGAACTTTCTACCGCCATTGCGGAGGCAAGAAAGGAGAAGTACTTCACCAAAGAGGAGGTGAAAAAGATGTGCGGTGTTTGTGATACCACACTCTGGCACTGGTCTAAGAAAAACTATCTGAAGCCTGTAAAGGTTGGCAACAAGGTCAGATACCGCCAATCCGACATTCAGAGAATTTTAGGTGAACACAACCCTTTAATCTAAGCCTATGAAGGAGGAAGAATATATGCGCGTAGGAACAACTTTGTACAAGGTGGTCAATCAGCCATGCGCCAATGGCGGTTATGAAAAGAAACGTGTCGTATGGAACAACAGCACATTACGGCAGGACTATGGAAAGAATTATCTTGCCACCGTCCCCAAGTATGACGGCTTTTGCACTGTTCCCAATCATCTGAACTACCAAAAGGAGATTGAGGGGTTTCTGAACCTTTACGAGCCGATAGAGCATAAACCGCAACAGGGGGACTTCTCCCACATCCAATCCTTGATACGGCACATCTTCGGGGAACAATACGAGCTGGGTATGGACTATATGCAACTGCTGTATCTACAGCCGACACAGAAGCTACCCATTGTCCTACTTGTTTCAGAGGAACGCAACACTGGCAAAAGCACGTTCTTGAACTTTCTGAAAGCCGTGTTTGAGAATAATGTGACTTTCAACACCAACGAGGATTTCCGCAGCCAGTTCAATTCCGACTGGGCAGGAAAGCTGCTAATCGTTGTGGACGAAGTTTTGCTCAACCGCAGGGAAGACAGCGAACGGTTGAAAAACCTGAGCACCACTTTCACCTACAAGGTGGAAGCCAAAGGCAAAGACCGAACGGAGATTGCTTTCTTCGCCAAGTTCGTGCTATGCTCCAACAACGAATATCTGCCCATACTCATAGACGCAGGAGAAACACGCTACTGGGTGCGGAAGATAATGCCGTTGCAGAGTGATGATACCAACTTTCTGCAAAAACTAAAAGCGGAAATACCCGCATTTCTTTATTTCCTGACCCAAAGGAACTATCCACAACACAGGAAAGCCGTATGTGGTTCAACCCAAGACTGACACATACCGCAGCCTTGCAGAAAATAATCCGAAGCAACCGCAACCGACTGGAAATAGAAATGACCGAGTTGTTGCTTGACATCATGTCGAACATGAACGTGGAAAGCGTATCATTCTGCCTGAACGACCTTGTAACCTTGCTACTCTATTCACAGGTCAAGGTTGAAAAGTATCAAGTGAGGAAAGTTGTGCAGGAAGTATGGAAACTTACTTCCGCACACAATTCGCTATCCTACACCGCTTATGAGTTCGCACCCCATCGTGAGTGCCACTATGAGCCGAAAAGGAAAACTGGTCGGTTTTATACGGTAACGAAAGAACAACTGACCGCTATCTAATTATTTTGATGAAATGATGAATAAGGGAAGTAATATACTGCCTTACAGATAGATATGTATTCATCAAACACTCATCAACAACGATTGCTGATGAAAAAAGAAAACATCATTTCTCTTTTAGCAAGCAATCTGATGAGAAAAAGATGAGCCGATATAACGCTGTTTAACAGTGTGTTAAATTCCAAATTCATCAAATCATCATTTTTTCATTCACCAACAAATCCGTAAGAAAATGACAATAGAAGAAGCTAAGAGCATACGAATAGCCGACTACCTGCACAGCTTGGGTTATTCACCAGTAAAACAACAAGGTATCAACCTTTGGTACAAATCTCCGTTTCGGGAAGAGAGTGAAGCATCGTTCAAAGTGAATACCGAACGTGAACAATGGTATGACTTCGGTTTGGGAAAGGGCGGAAACATCATTGCACTGGCTGCACATCTGTACGCTACCGACCATGTACCTTACATCTTGAAACGGATAGCAGAGCAGACACCACACGTGCGCCCGGTATCTTTCTCTTTTGGAAAGCAAAGCTCTTCTGAGCCGAGCTTCCAACAGTTGGAGATTGTTCCGCTGTCATCTCCTGCCCTGCTTGCCTACTTGCAAGGTAGAGGAATTAACATAGAACTGGCGAAAAGAGAATGTAGTGAAGCACGTTTCACCCACAACGGCAAGCGATACTTTGCCATCGCCTTTCCCAATGGTTCTGGTGGGTTTGAGGTTCGCAACCGCTATTTCAAGGGCTGCATCGCCCCAAAGGAAATCTCCCACATCAGACAATCGGGGAAAGCGAGGAACACTTGTTATGTGTTCGAGGGATTTATGGACTACCTTTCCTTTCTAACATTGAGACAGAAAAGCTGCCCGAATTATCCGGAGCTGGACGGACAGGACTACATCGTATTGAACTCCGTATCGAATGTAAACAAGGCTCTCTATCCGTTGGGCAATTACGAACGCATCCACTGTTTTTTTGACAACGACCATGCAGGCGTGGAAGCACTCCGGCAAATCCGCAAGGAATACGGCAGAGACCGATACATCCGTGACGCTTCACAGATTTACAGCGGATGCAAGGACTTGAACGAATACTTACAGAAACAGGTTGAAAAGAAAAAGGCAAGTCCAATCCGCCAAAGG